>OGWZ01000180.1_pt1 | contig 75494 bp, 65 predicted proteins | sample 1576141 | NCBI WGS metagenome assembly OGWZ01 (sample SAMEA3541512, study PRJEB24748) | human gut metagenome | biome: human gut; feature: human-associated habitat; material: faeces | place: China | collected 2012
GCATGTCCTCTCCAGGAGTGCATAGACACTTTAGCACCCCAAAATTTGACAAAGAGCCAAAATTACTGTTTGTACAAATAGCAAAATAAGCATGGGTATAGCTAAGAATACTGCCTGATAACCATTAAAGAACTAAGCTAAAGGAGTGTTGATTAGGTAAAAATTACTTAGCGACCATACGCGAGAATACAGTAATGGGTATTGCTCACTTTCATATTTCTTACTTAGTTCATACACAACATAATTATCATTTTGATCTTAAGCGCCCTATATTGTCTCGTACATGCGTAAATATCCCGCGGTTATAAAATATACAATTGTGATATTTCAAAGCCTTTGGAAAACCGACCAAAAATCATTAAAAATCCAAATTAACATAATCCAGATTATTTCATATACATCTACTCAACATCATAAATCTCAAATGGATTTGCATACTTTGCAAGCGTCATAAAGGCCTTAGCGGCTTTGGAAAGATATGTGCCACGCTTTACTGCCCAATTTATTTTTCTAGTTGCAAGTGGATGATCGATTTTATAGAAGCACAAGTTATTTAGCGTTGGTAAGCATTTTACTATATCTGCCCGAACAAATAAAGCACCCAAGCCTGCTGAAGCAATATTCAATGATGTCATTACCTGATCGACGTACATATTTACATGCATTTCAAATCCGGCATCTGCACAAATTTTAGTCGATCGATGATACATATCATTTCCTGGCTTCATCTTTATAAAAGGAACATCTTTCAACGCATATAGTGGCACTGGTAAAACCGTAGATTTCAAAAAAGAATGATCAACAATCTGCTCTCTCTGAATCACATATCTACGTAGCTTATTATTAATTTTAAACTGGTTTGGAACCGCCACAACAATATGTTCTGTTCTAAAAAATATATTGTCTACTTTTTCATCACTCTTTAGGGCTGTTTCCAATACTAAATCCAGATTTCCCTGAATTAAACCACCTTTTAATTCAGTTACATTGCCTTCTGTTAAATCGCATTTTATGTTAGGATAAGTGTTATTAAAGTAACGAATCATACCAGGAAAAACAAACGAACAAAAATAGGATGAACCGCCTAACGATATCTTTCCTATCTTAAGTTCATTCAAATCTTTAAAATACCGCATCACATTATCTTCAATTTGATAAATTGATTCGACAGCTTTGATATACTTTTCCCCCTCGGGGGTTAAAGATACAGGAATCGTACTACGATCAAAAATAGGTGCGCCAATATTTTGTTCTGCCTTTTTCACCATTTTACTTAGCGCGGGTTGACTGATGAACATTTTTTTTGCAGCTTTAGAGAAGCTTCTTTCTTTATACACTGCATAGACATACTCCATCTTTTCAAGCAAAAAATCACCTCCTCTTTTCTTAATTCATATTTTCTTAAATTAAATCACAAAAGTCATCAATGAGGCAAATACAATTATCCATAATTTAAAAGCTCCTCCATCTATAAAAACTTAGATGGAGAAGCCGAAGATATACAGGTAGAAATTACCATCCGGCTGGTAGCAAACCAAACACACTAAAAATGGCATAGAAAACCGTGCTTCCATAAAGTAAGACAATCAGTATTTCCATAGGTGTGCTTGCCATCCAGCCGCAATTCCACACAGGCTCGATGTCCCCTTCTCTTCTTGCCTTATTTACCATAAAGACTGGCAATATAGCCATAATGGCAGCACAAAATGTTCCAGAGAAATATAGTGCATCCACGAAACTAACGAATTTTCCAAGTACAAGTACCAACGGTACTAAATAAATCACGATCATGATTGGCGCACGGTACTTCGCATCAGAATCTGATTCAAATTTAAAAAAGTCTACAATACTTGAAATCAGAGTTTGAGAAATAGGGCAGAAAGATGTGAACATTGCAATAAGAGCAAAAATATTTGCAGTGTACAGTGCCCACTGACCTAAAGCTTCACCCCAAGCGATCGTGGCTACCTGCGTAATCCTATCCGCAGGCTGAATAACAAAACATCCAAGCGGGACTAAAATCAATAACAACATCGTAATAATCTGGCCTATTAGCATAGCAGGTGCTAATTTTTCCGGTTCATGTGATAACCCTCTTGCCAGATCAGGGACAAGATACTGTCCAATGTAACTAAAAGCGGCAATATTAAATACTGGAACTGCATAGTACCAATTTGAAGTAAACAATCTGGAATAGTTTGCGTCTTTGCTGATGAGAGATGCTCCGCACAAAATAATGAGCATAAGGGTCATAGCAATGGACAGATATTCTCCTGCCATCCCAACTGCTTTAAGGCCAAAATAGACAACAAACATACCAGGAATTAGAAACATTAGGGTTCCCGCCCATTCGGGAATTCCTAGTAATTTATTTAAGATACTCCCACTACCATTAAAATAAGCAATCAGACAGCTAAATGAATTGAGTGTTACAGCCAAAAAAATCAGAATTCTACCTAAAGGTCCAACATAGCGTTCAGCTAGACCTGGGAGCTGCATCATTCTTCTTGTTCGCAGAGCTGCCTCTGCAACATAATACATGGAAAATAATGTTGTAATACCAGACACAATAAGCCAAAATGCAATAACAGGAAAACCCGCAAATCTAGCTCCATAAGCGGTTCCCAAGCATCCAGACCCAACGCCACATCCCACAACTGTAAAGATTACTTGTGTCGACGTTAATTTACGAACTTTAAGCGCACCTTCCTCATACTGACTCTTTACTTTATTTTCATTTGCGCTGGATGTCATAATTCTCGTCCCCCTTAATTGCCATCTGTTACAAGAATTTTACTTATCCATATTAATACTTTTTGACCGCATCCATAGAAAAAGTTGATTCTTTAAAATCATTCATATAAGGAATTCTGCTTCTGATTTCTATGATCTCATTTAAATCGATTTCATGGATTAAGAGCTCTTCCTCCGTTCTAGACGCAACCGCCCGTTCTTCTCCATCAGGACCGACAATCATTGAACTTCCGCAAATATTTTTGCCTACTGTATTGCACCCTACTGTAAATAGAAGATTAAACAGAGCATTTGCTTGAAGATCAACATGCCATCTATGTTCTGCCGGATTAATGCTCCAGACACTGCAGTCCACAATGATTTGAGCCCCTTTAAGAGCTTCAATTCTTGCAGGTTCAGGATATTCAACGTCATAGCAAATCAGCATGCCAACTTTCCCAAACTTTGTATTAACAACAGGGAATCTGTCCCCTTCACGAAACTTGAGTTTTTCCTGACCCCAAGCATAAACTTTTCGCATGTTTTCGATTACAACACCATTATCATCAATAAAAATAGCCGAATTATAAATTCGTCCTGGAACTTCACAGGATTCAGCGTACCCAGCAATAATATGAATTTTCTTTTCTTTTGCGATTCGGCAAAGTGTTTGTACAAACGGACCATTCTGTGGCTCTGCCAATTGCTGCATTTCCAGTGATTTACAAAAATAACCAGTATAAGCAAGCTCCGGAAAAACAATAAGATCCGCATTTTCTGAAGCTGCCCTATTTATCATTTCAGTCATCTTATTCAAATTAGCTGCGGTATTACCTTGAATAGATTCGAACTGGCCAAGTGCAATTTTTACTAAAGTTTTCTTCGACATAATAAGGACCTCCCTTTAGATACAAATAATGGGAACGAGGTCATACAGGTTATTAAAGGTTTGAAAGAGTTCACCTAATTAGAAGACTGTAGGACATCGTTCCCTATTATTTAGATTTCAATTTATTTATCGCCTAAGCAGACAACCTTACCATCCTTTACAATAAGAGTTTCCGTCGGTGCACCTTCGTCAAAAATAACAGTAGGATTGTATTGCACCATGTCGATATGTACAGTGCTTCTTGCTGGCTGACCATAATAGAACCCATTCCCCATGGCAATATGGCAGGTGCCGCGTGCCTTCTTTTCTTCTTCAAAGTCACCGTTAAAAAGACATGCAGGGTTCAATCCCAAACCAATCTCTGCAATATTGTCGCTGTCCTTTACTTCCGCAATCTGGCGGCGAATTTCTTTACAAATCTTAGGATCACCGCCAACAACTTCTACGATACGCCCACCTTCAATCTTGAGTTCAACCGGAATTGTCGGACATCCATAGTAGCAGAGTGGTCCATCAATCACTAATTTGCCATGTGTTGTACCAATGATGGGTCCAAGAGATACTTCACCATCAGACCATGCCATCGCATCTCCGGGATTGCGTGCAATCCCGCATTCAATGATTGGCTCCATCTGGTTCATTTCCATATAGAGATCTGTCCCGGCCGGCGTTACGATATGAGCCGTCTTCTTTCCTCTCCAGATTTTCTGGAGTTTTTCACCATCAGCATAAACTTTCTCATAGTCTGCCAATGCACCGCCTCGAGTAAAGTTATCGATACTTCTGAGGCAGATAGAAACTTCTCGAAGTTTCTTTTCATTGATCAACTCTTTCAGATGGTTATTGTAAATAGCTGCGCCGGACGCAGTAGTCATACCTACAAATACATCACAGGCATCCATGCCAAGTTCAAGGGATTTTGGAAAAATAGTAGCCTTATCCTTCCCCCTAATTGGCATCATATAAATACCATATTCAGCACCCAGACGAGAAACTGCTCCAGCAATAGCATTGGCCATTCTCATATCCGTCTGGGGATCAATAACAATTAAAACTTCTTCTCCGGCTTTGACACCCATAAGATTGCCCATCAGATAGTCCGCTCTTTCAATGCATTCAATAATTCTATTGTCTTCCATAATTTTACCTCCTAACTACCTATGTGCACATTTTATATTAAGCCACCGTTGAAACATTGTTACCATGATTTGGATCATTCAAAGCTTCACGATCAAGTTCGCCTTCCATTGCCGCTATACAAACTGATGTGACTAAATCACCGGAAGAATTCGTTGCCGTATGCGCCTGATCAATAATCCGATATATTCCAGCTACAAGAGCTGTAGCTTCTAGCGGAAGTCCCATTTGAGTCAATAAAGTAATCGAAATGATTAAACCAATCTGTGGAGTTGCTGCACACCCTACACTAAGAAATGTTGCCTGAAGGACAAGAAGCACTTGTTGTTGCAGAGATAAATCTATCCCATATAGCTGGCTCGCAAAAATAACTATAATCCCAAAATAGATGCAGGTTCCGTTCATATTAGCAGTCGCCCCTAATGGAAGAACAAAGCTGGAAATATCTCTAGGGACTCCAAGCTTCTTTGGGGCAATATCCATGGAAACAGGAAGCGCTGCCGATGAAGTACAGGTGCTAAAAGCAATGATATAAGGTTGAATAGCCTTTCTCCAGAATGCAAGAGGATTTACCTTTGCTATACCAATAAGAAAGACACTATATACAACAGCTACCATTGTTCCTTGGGATAAGTAATCAGCGAGAATAAACTTTAGCACAGGTCCGAAAATTGCAGTCCCATATCGGGCCATAGCAACAGCCATCAGCCCAAATACACCATAAGGAATCAATGCAATAATAATATTGATAATGCTGAACATAACCATCGATAATGCACTCATTACATCGGCAAGCCCCTTCGCCTTGTCACCGAGCTTGATGATTGCAAAGCCCATTAATAATGCAAATACGATGATTGGCATCATGTCACCGTTAGACAACGACTGAAATGGATTATTCGGAATTAAGTCCAGAATTGTTTTATAAAAGCCTGGTAATTCCTTAACTGTAACTTTCGTCACATTGCCAGAAAGAAGTACCCCTTTACCAGGTTTTATCAAATTTGCGAATATTAGCCCAATAGTTGCTGCTAATGCAGAACTTCCCAAAAAAAAAGCATACCGTTTTAATCCCGATACTCTTTAACTTTTTTAGATCTCCTAGAGACAACGCGGCATCAACAATCGAAAAGAAAACAAGAGGAACAACTACCATCTTAATAGATTTCAGAAAAAGATCCCCCAAAAATTGTAAAAATGGTAGAATATAATTATTAATAATTGGATTACTCACACCTCCCATAAAATTCAGGACGTATCCGAATCCAATACCTAGGAACAAAGCTATAAAAATTTTTACGTGTAGTGCCATCTTCTTTGTTCCATCTTTCATAAAGACGCCCCCTTTAATTAGTTTTTGAACAAGGTAAGAAACTACATGACTTATGTTTTACAAATCCAATGCTAGCATTTCCTTGTTTTTATAATATTCTAAAATTTCTTTTGATTCCAAACCTATAACTTCTGGATATGGGCTATAACTCTTAGCGTGTCATTCCAGATATTCCAAGACCCTTACCTTCATTCCCAAGTAAACTTAGAACTGCTGAAATAACACTAAAAATGTCTATCTCAACTAACTACAATTGTAGAGGGCAGTTAAAAGAATTGCAGGGGATTATATAAATAAAAAAATGAGAAATTTATCATAAAAAAATAAAGAAATGGCTATGAAGAAATGAATCTATCATTTCTTCATAGCCCCTTTGTTGCGTCTTTTTCCTGCTCGAGATAGAAAAATAGGGTAAAGAAGGCGTACTTCCCCCTTACCCCAATCATCTCTTTTTTTATTATGCCGCTTTGGTGCAAATTCGTCGTTGCTTGTTGTAATACTTGTACAAGTTGTGCCTGATAGAAACCAAAATAACTTCCATCATCACGGATTCTAATCCTCTGTGGACAATTCGTTTGTAGTCTCAGTCATTTTTCATAATCCCAAAGGTACCTTTTGCCTGGATTGCACGGTTACGTCTCAGGAGGATCCCATAGGTATCCGTCAGATTCCTCAAGACCTCTTCATGCAAGACTGTCAGTTCCCTGTTTAAGTTTAATTTCTTGTTGTCAGGCTTCTTTTTACAGCGGTCAGCACAGGGACACCCGCTGCAGTCCTCGCATTCGTAAACTTCCTGCATCCGGCCATAATTGTTCCTCGGGACCTTCTTTTTGTATACGAAATGGAAACGTCTTCCGTTGAGACAAATCACCATCTTCACCAATCTGAAAATTTACGGCTCGGAATGGATTGTTATGGTACTTCTTGTCCTTTGTTTCTTTGTAAAAACATCAGGAATTTCATGTAGCACTTCATACCGTGTTCCTTGCAGTACAAATAGTTGTTGTAAGAGCCATATCCCGCATCTGCCACGGGATACATGGGATATTTACCGTATAACTTATGGAACTTTTCCATGAGGGGAGCAAAGCAATCCATCTCCGAACGGTACTGGTTCACATCAAGGACAACAATGTATTCATCAGCGACTCCAACCTGGACGTTGTAGGCAGGGAACAGCTGGTCATTGTCCATATAGGCTTTCTTGATACGCATGAATATGGCAGATGGATCCGTCTTGGAATAACTGTTTCTGACTTCTCCGCAGACAGCCATCTTCATACCGTATTCCATGAGCTTTTTCAGGTAAGTATGGAGCGTTTCATAGCTCCGTTGTTCAAAGGTCTTATGGTGTCCGTGGCCGTGGGCAAAGGCCTTTTCATCCAATCCCCAGAGCCGTTTTAGCTCATCCAGAACAAGTTCGATGTACTCAGGCGCGTATTCGGCATTGATTTCAACCTTTACCCCATAGGAACTTAATGCCACATTGAGTTGGGTGAAGAGGGCAGAGATTTTCTCGTAAAGAAGATATCTGGACTTTACGGTTGCTTTTTCAAGATCCAGGTATATTTATGGCATTGGCCTCCAACTTGGAGCCGTCAATATTTACGTGTTCCAGATCGACATGATCTTTGAGGATGATGCTTTTGTTGATTTCCTCAAAAAGTGCTTCAGCCTTTTCTCCGAGGTCATCGTTGATAAAGTAACCAAAAAATTCGATAGGATGGCTTTTTCCCATCCATGAGATATTGATAACGAAGATTGACTTTGCAGTTATCTTCTAGTTTCCGAAGAGAAATGTATCCTTCATCCATAAAGCCAAACAGAACAGTTTTCAGCATATTGACGGGATTATATCTAATACGGCCCAATTTATGCGAGGGGATATCGCTCAGAAACTTATTTACATTGATTTCCTTCATGAATCTGTCGAATGTGAAACCTGGATTCGTAATAGTCTGGCAATCTGAAAAAAGGATGATAAAAAAACTTGCTTAGGAGTACTATAGATTACGGTTGGTTTATACCTGATAAATGAAGTTTACCACAAATAGACCCATCCGGTTCAATTGAATCGGATGGGTCTATTTGTATGGGGTGCTATTATTTCACAGCCCATTTTTCCACTCGATGGATAGCATTCATTCTACCCATACAATCATTTTCATATCATAAAGATAGATAAAAATACATCAAAAAGTAAAACCAAGGAATCCATAAATGATCGTCGCAACAACGGTCATACCAAAACCAATTAAAGATTCATAAGGAAGCACTCTCATTCTTTCGTTGATGCTCATGCGCAAAGTACCCGCACTGATATGGAAGAAGGAACCATGTGGCAAACAATCAAACACACAGCATCCGGTATGAATCATAGCAGCCGCTTGTACTGGTGTTACACCAAAGGAGAGAATTGTCGGCCCAAATACTTGCGAAGCTACGGTTGCGCCGGCTACACAAGACGCTGTTGCTCCACCCATTAAAATACCGGAAAGTGGAGCCAAGATATATCCTGGCATTCCTAAGGCATCTACTGATGTAATCAATAGTTCCTTGAGTGCAGAGTTAGATACGATTCCTGCAATCGTCCCCGTTCCTAAGAGAAGCAGAACAATTCCACTCATTCTAGAAATACCGGTTGTGGCATACTGCAGCATCTTCTTCGTTTGTCCATTAGCGATGGTACCTACTACTCCGCCCAACGGTAGGGCAAGAATCGGATCAATAGTAATACCTACAATCGGTCTTAACATTAAAAGCACTATTGTAAAAATCGGGCCAATAATGGCTTTACTAAAAGGAGGAAGTCCTTCTTCACCTTGCGGTACTTCCAGTGAAGATTCATCAACTTTCTCACCATACTCCTTTAACATCAATACAAATATGTAAGTTATGGCAAGTCCGACTAGCGCAGGAATAAATCCAGCCATAATAACCGAAGTCATTGGAAGTCCAAGGTTTTCTGAAAGTGCAATGGTATTAGGATTCGGAGAAACAACATTACCAGCGTGAATACCGCCAATCAGTGCAATTGATGCAGCCGCCTTGGAGTAATTTGTTCTGCAGGCAATATCCAAGGCAATTGGTGCCACAATAATTACAACAACATCGCCAAAAGTACCTACAGCTTGAAGAACCCAAGCAGCTACAATGATTGCGAGGAGGGAAAACTTCTTACCCATCTTTTTAACGATAAAATGTGCAATTGTCTGCGCCGAACCAGAATCAATCAAGAATCCCGCAAGCATACCTGCGGCAATAATGCGTAGTATGCCAGACGTCATACCACTTGCCCCTTTGACCATAAATCCAATTGTTGAGGCTAGACTTGCTCCACCAACTAATCCACCAACAATTGCGCCTAACATCATTCCATATACTGGTGGAAATTTGTAAATAATCAAAGCAATTGCAACTACTAGGCCAATAACAGCACCCAATGCAGTAATAGTCATAATTGACACCCCTTACAGCAAATCGAGATCCTTTAATAATTTTCGGATCTTTTTATCTTCAGCATCAGTCGCTACGACAAAAGGACTGCTTCCATACTCGTTTTCAATGAGTCCCCTAATTTTCATGGCACGTTTTACAGCAGTCAGAAATGGAGAACAAATTTCAAATAACTCCATCATTCGGTTTACCTTATGCTGCATAATTTCAACATCATGCCAACGCCCTTCATTCAAGGCCTTTGTAAGTGCTACAAAAAGTTCAGGATACATATTGGTAAGACCCCCAATACAACCGCTTCCTCCAGCTAGGTAATTAGGGACAAAGCAGTCATCAAAGCCGCTATAGACCTCAAAATCCGGAAATTCACGATGCATAGTAAGGCACAAATCTCTCGTGTGAGCAAAATTATCAATTGTATCCTTATATCCTTTAAGGTTCGCATATTTTCTTCTGAGACGCAGTGCAATCTCCGGTTTTAAATCATATCCTGTGCATCCAGGAAAGTTATATAAGTAAACAGGGCCATGAATATTTGGTACAATTTGATCATAATAATTTTCAATATTAGCATCGGAGAGTTTAAAATAATACGGACTAATAACAATTACGGCATCTGCCCCTTGCGAAAGTGCAAAGTTCCCCAACTCCACGGATTCAGAAGGAATCATACGAGACGCACCTACGATTACATCCATCTGATGATTAACCGTTTTCAAGGCAAATGCAGCCAGATCCTTTGCTTGGGTAAGGGTGAGGTTAAAAAACTCACCCGTACTCCCCATTAAAACAATACCATCGCTATGATTGCGAATTAAATTTTCATAAACGGCCTTGTTGCCGTTATAATCCAGTGATCCATCCTTATTAAAGATTGTCACAACAGCAGTGTAGAACTTTGCCATCGTTTACACCTCTTCATCAGCTATGATTGCGCCTTTATCTGCAGAAGATGCGACTTTGGAATAAAGTCTAAGGTATCCTTTAGGAATGTCTTTATGCGGACGCTTCCAAGAAGCAAAACGTTTCTTAATTTCTTCATCAGAAACATGCAATGTAAGTTTGCCTTCAATAACGTCAATGGAAATTTCATCACCATCTTCAACAATGGCAATAGGACCGCCTTCAGCAGCTTCTGGTGAGATATGTCCTACGAAGCAGCCATTATTCGTGCCTGAGAAACGACCATCTGTAATGAGAGCTGCCTTCTTAGCAAGGCCAACTCCATACATATACTTCATCGCTTTAAACATTTCACGCATACCAGGACCACCCTTAGGGCCCTCATAACGAATTACCACAACATCGCCTTCCTTGATTTCCCCTCCAAGAATGGCCTCCTCTGCCTCTTCTTCGGAGTTGAAGCATTTTGCTTTACCAGTAAAACGATGAAGCTTGGGATCAATTGCACCAGGTTTTGAGATAGCCGTATGAGGCGCCAGGTTTCCTTGCAAGACGGCAATGCCACCAGTTTTAGAGAACGGAGCTTCAACAGTTTTAATAATTTCAGGATTATCAGGGTACTGATAATGGAATCCTTCCAAATTGGCCTTTACAGTTTTTCCAGTGCAGGTAAGGCAAGAGGGATCCAACAAATTGCCTAATCTGGTCATGACTCTAGGAATGCCACCAGCCTTATAGAAGTCTTCCATATCCCATTTAGCAGCAGGATTTACTTTCGCAATCTGAGGTGTAACTTTGTTCAGTTCTCTAAACTCTTCTACAACATTCATATCGAGATCAGCTTCATTAGCAATTGCGGCTAAATGAAGGACTGCATTTGTGGATCCACAAATGGCCATCATAACCTTGATTGCATTCCTCATGGACTCTTTTGTAATAACTTGCCGTGCGTTAATCCCTTTATTAACAAGATCGACAATCTGACGGCCGGCTTTAAAGGATGAGGCAAGTCTTTCACCATATGGAGCAGGAATTAACGCGCTGCCGGGTAGGCTCATACCCAATGCTTCAGACAAGCAGCACATGGAGTTTGCTGTACCAAGGAAAGAACAGGATCCACAACCTGGGCAAGCAGTGTTTTCGAGGCTCTTATATTCATCATTGCTGATTGCACCCGTTGCAACCATGCCCTTAGCTTCATCAATAGAAGTCAGATCCGACTTTCTGCCATCAAATACAATGCCACCAAGCATTGGGCCACCAACACAAACAATAGCAGGAATATCTAGGCGAGCAGCTGCCATCAACATACCAGGAACGATTTTATCACAGGAACACAGGAGAACTATACCATCAAGGCGGTGGGCCTGAACCATAATCTCTACAGAATTAGCAATAATTTCACGAGAAGGAAGAATGAAATTCATTCCAATATGACCTTGTGCGACACCATCGCAACATCCAATAGTTCCAAATTCAACAGCGGTACCGCCGGCACTATAAATTCCTTTTTTCACAAATTCATTTACTTTGTCAAGGTTAAAAGAACCTGGGCAAGCTGTGCTCCAAGAATTAGCAATACCAATCAACGGTTTATGATCCAATTCTTCATCAGCATAACCCATTGCTTTAAATAAGGACCGATAAAACGGTGCATCCTCACCATGCATAATTTCATTACTTCTGTACTTAATTGCCATAATCAATACATCCCCTTTCGTTACACGTGCGTTCTACATTCCCGTTTTTAGTTTTATAATATAGAATGCTGTTCTGCATTTCAAAATATACTCTTTTTTCTTCTTTATGTCAACATATAATTCAGATAATTTTTAATATTGGGGCCTCCCAAATTCCTAGAAAAAAGTATGAAATTATGTTATATTTTCCTTATTAGAATGTGCAAAGCACTCAAATTAATTAACCTATCGATTTCACGGGTATTTTTATTTATACAGATTGGGGATTGAACTCATGCCGACGACTAAGATCATTCAATCAATTGAACGAGCTGCAACAATTCTTGAGTTATTTGATGACAATATTCCTGAGTTGAGTCTAAAGGAAATTTCGCTTAAATCAAATCTAAATAAAAGCACCACTTTTGGTTTGGTCAATACGTTGACAGCTCTCGGGTACCTAGTGCAAAACAAAGATACCCAAAAATATTTTCTAGGACCAAAGATTCTCACCTTAGCTTCTGCCATTAAAATGAATAACGTCTTAATTAGTTTGACTCATCCCTTTTTAGAAGAATTAGCCCAAAAGTATCACGAAACATGTCATTGTGCGATTGATTCTGGCTCTGGGTCTGTTATTTATCTTGATAAGGTTGGGTCTTCGTCCTCATCTATATTAATCACAACTAAAATAGGTATAAAAAATTATATGCATTGCACTGGGATTGGCAAGTGTCTCCTAGCCTATAAATCCGAGAATGAGATCGATCAGCTTTTCAAATTTCCACTTGTTGGAAAAACCTATAACACAATAACGACACGAGAATCTCTCATGAAAGAGTTGACAGTCATTAGAAAGCAAGGGTATGCAATGGATAATGAAGAGATTGAAATTGGCTTATCCTGTGTTGCTGTTCCCGTCTTTCAATCCAAAGATAGTCCAGGTTTTGCCATTAGTGTGGCAGGAGCCACGCCTAGAATCGAAGATAAAGTTGTACATACTGAACTACTGAAAGATTTAAAATCTATTTCAAGCCAACTGTCATATACAATTTTTCATTATAGTTTATAATTTGATTTCATCTCAAATATATAATTAAAAGGAGTTCCTTGAATGCTATCAACATTTAAGGAACTCCTTTTAATTAATTTTTAATAGGTTCCAAATCCAACGATTTCATAAGTTTAATTATTTTCTCTTCTTGCGTTTTTGTTGCTTGTAAAAATGGGACTGTGGAAATATCACTAATTTTAATTCCCCGCAAAACCATGGCTCTTTTAACAATAGGAATAAATGGAGTCCCTATTGAATACAGTTCCATAGCTTTATCAATCTTTTCTTGATAGCTTGCAACTAATTCAAAGTTTTTTTCATTAATGGCCTTTACATAACCACTTAAAACCTCAGGCATAAAATTTGAAAGACCACCAATTGAGCCACAACCACCACTCATAACATTATGAGCAAGAAATTCATCAAAGCCTGAATAGACTTCAAAATTCGGATAATCACTTTTTACCGCTTGAATTAAAGATCTTGTGTGCCCCATTTCAGTAACAGTATCTTTATATCCAATAATATTTTTATGTTTTTTCAATAGATTAAGCACAATATCAGGGCTTAAATCATATCCGTTGCGTTCAGGGAAATTATATAAGAATACGGGACCATGAATCTTACCTACGACGTTGTCATAATAGGACTCAATACTTTCTTTCGTTAGCGCAAAATAATACGGTCCAATGATAACTACACCATCCGCGCCTTTATCTAAAGCGTAGTTAGATAAAGATATTGTATCATCAGCTCTCATGCAGCTAGTGCCAATAAGCAATCTAGTACGACCTTTTACAAAACTAACAGCGGCATCAATCAAATGGCGCTTGTCAGAATCATGCATAGAAAAGAATTCTCCAGTACTTCCCATAATAAGAATTCCATCTACACCACCCTCAATGAGAAACTGGTATACATTAATATTGCCCTGAATATCAAGATTTCCTTGTGAATCAAAAACAGTAATAACCGGCGTAATAATTTGTGCCTTATGCAATGTAGGTCCTCCTTTATCCCGCAATCTTTAAAATACCAACAAAAAACACACTTACAAGAACCATAGCAACCCCATTTAACGACTCCCAGAAAATCAACTTCAGACGTTCACTAATTTTCATGCCAATTGTACCTGCACTAACATGGAAGAAAGAGCCATGAGGAAGACCATCAAAAACAAAACTACCACAGTGAGTCATTGCGGCAGCTGCCAATGCGCTTGTACCGCCCGCAACTACGGTAGGTCCAAAAATTTGACTTCCGAGAGTTGTTCCTGCAGTTGAAGATGCAGTTGCTGCCCCCATCAAAGTTCCTGCGATTGGGGCAAGCATGAAACCGGGTAATCCAACGGATTCAATAGCTGCAGTAATTACATCTTTTAGAGCAGAATTTGAAATAATGCCAGCTAGGGTTCCTGTTCCGATTAGTAACATGGCAACGCCACTCATTTTTGCAATTCCGACATCAAAATAGTGTCCAATGTACTTCGCCTTTCTCATTGCTAGCATCCCAGCAATTCCGCCCAAAGGAAGAGCAATTAAAGGGTCGACCGTAACACCAAGGAGAGGTCTAAGCAATAAAAGTGCAATTGTAACCAAAGGTCCTGAAATAGAAGCTGCCAATGTAGGTAATTCCTCATCTACTCCAGCGCTCATTTCTACATTTTCAAAATCGGTACCTTTATTACGCAAATAGTATGCAATAAATCCGGTAGCAATCAAAGCTGTAATGGCTGGGATTATTCCAATTGCCATGACGGAAGTAAGAGGGACATTAAACCCTTCAGAGGCAGCAATAGCATTCGGATTAGGGCTCATTACATTCCCTGCTTTTACACCACCAATCATAGCCATTAAAACCCCAAGTTTTCGATACCCAGATTGCTTAGCCATCAAAATTGCGACTGGTGCAACTGTTATAATAGCAACATCACCAAATACGCCAACAGCAGTTAAAATCCAGGTTGCAAGCATCATTGCAATAAGACTTCTTTTAGTTCCTACTGACGCAATAATAGAGTCAGCAATCCTTTTGGCAGCGCCGCTCTCGATCAAAGTACCCGCTAGTATACCAGCTGTAATAATTCTAATAATAGCGGATACGATCCCTTGGGTACCAACAATCATAAATTTAACTGTATTTGTAAGCCCGGCTCCTCCAACAAGCCCACCAACTACAGCACCTATAATCATGGCATAAGTTGGATTAATCTTACGAAGAATTAAAATTATAGCAATGCAAAGACCAACAATTGCTCCATATGCTGTAATCATGTCAAATTCACCTCATTTTAGCTTATCAAACTTAAGAATTGCACCTTCGGAACCAGATGCAGCAATTTTACAATACAAGCCTAACCAACCTTTCTTGAACTTAGGCTCAGGTCTAACCCATTTCTCAAGTCGATTTTTGATTTCCTCATCACTAACAAGCAAGTTCAGCTTCTTATTATCTACATCAATTTCGATTTTATCTCCATCATGAACGATAGCAATCGGTCCTCCCTCAGCTGCCTCAGGAGAAATATGCCCTACAAAACATCCATTATTGGTTCCGGAAAAACGACCATCCGTAATCAGTGCAGTAGTTAATGCCAAACCTCTTCCATACAAGTATTTCATAGCCTTAAACATTTCGCGCATACCAGGGCCGCCCTTAGGACCTTCATAACGGATAACGACAACATGACCTTCATGTACCTTGCCCGCAAGAATTGCCTCTTCAGCAAGCTCTTCACTATCAAAGCAAATCGCTTCCCCAACAAAATGGTGTAAGCTGGGGTCAAAAGCCCCTGGTTTAGTAATCCCCGTGTCTGGAGCAAGGTTGCCTTTAAGAACAGCAACACCCCCTGTATATCCAAATGGATCCTTCAGCGTATGAATAACATTATGACTATGAGGGAACATAAATTTATGATTATCGATAGTTTCCCCTAATGTCATACCGGTTACTGTCATGACATTGGTAGCAAGTATACTTTTCATTTCTTTCATCATGCGGTAAACGCCACCATCATGATAAAAATCCGTCATATTGTATTTTGAAGCAGGATTGATCTTAGCAACCTGTGGCGTTGTATCACTCAAAGAATCAAACTCTTGAAGGACATTGATTGATAGCTCAGCTTCATGTGCGATTGCAGTAAGGTGCATGACTGCGTTCGTAGATCCACTCATAGCAAGACAAACCTTGATAGCATTACGCATACTATCATTAGTAATAATTTTACGAGCAGTAATCTGACGTTCGACAAGTTCCATAATCTTGATGCCCGTTGCTTCAGCGACACTAAACCGCATGGCAGATGTAGCAGGAATGATTCCTCCATCAGGAAGGCACATGCCAAGGGCTTCTGAAAGAGAGCACATCGTATTAGCTGTTCCCAGATAAGAACAAGATCCGCAAGAAGGACAAGATAAATCTTCAAGGACCTTATACTCATCTTCAGTAATTTTACCTGCTGAAAGCATCCCAAGGGCCTCAGCACTGGAAGTCTGATCAGACTGCCGTCCATCAAACTGAACCCCGCCTTCCATCGGTCCACCAGGAAGGAAAATACAAGGAATGTCCAAGCGTGCAGCAGCCATAAGCATCCCTGGAATAATTTTGTCACAAGATCCAAGTAATACTAACCCATCAAACAAATTAATCTGTGCCATTGATTCAATCGAGTTAGCAATCAATTCTCTAGAAGGAAGAATATAATGCATTCCATCATGGCCCTGTCCCATGCCATCACAGCCACCAATCACTCCAAATTCGACAGGAGTACCACCAGCCTGATAAATACCATCCTTTACTCTTTGAGCAACCTGCCGGAGATTGTAATGTCCTGGTACACACTCACTCCAAGCATTGGCAATGCCAATAATGGGTTTCTTCAAATCATTTGTTGAAAAACCCATAGATTTCATTGTTGCACGATAGTACTGGTTGTTGATTCCACTCAAGATTTTTGAACTTCTTTCCATTTTGACCCTCTCCTTTTGTTCGTAAATACGAATATAATTCGTTATTACGAACTTTCTTACGCGCATAATAGCATGTCATTTTATTTTTTACAAGAATTTTCATATTTTTAACATCAAATTAAAAATTGTTGATTCACTTTATCATTTGACAGATTAACCTTTCTATATGAAAATAAAAGCATAGAAATATCCATGAATTATGGTCTTTTTGTTTGTAAAAGGAGCTTTGCAATTATGAAAGACTTTCTTCCTCATAAGCCAACTGAGCGTGTTCTTGATATACTTGAGTTGCTTTCACAAAATCATGATGGTTTGCCTTTATCTAAAATCGCATCTCTATTATCAATTCCAAAGGGAACATTATCCCCTATTATTCACACTCTTAATAAAAGAAATTTTCTCTCATATAACTCTGACGCAGGCACATATTCAATTTCACTACATGCATATCTCGTAGGCGAAACATTTGCTTCACAAAAATCCGCATTTCAATATGTTCATGAACAAATGTCTGCTATCGTCAATAGCATTGATGAAATATGCCAATTAGGAATCTTGGATCAAGGAAATGTCTTATATATTTCAAAAGTTGATTCCAAAGAACCTATCCGGCTTTTATCGTACGTAGGGAAGAAATTGCCTGCTTATGCTACGGCATTAGGTAAAGCATTGATTTCACCACTTAATGAATCTGATCTCCGGCAATTGTATCCTATGGGGCTACATCCTCTTACACCCTATACCATCACTGATTTTCACGTTCTAGCTCAAGAATTAGACACTATTAAAACTTCAAGTATTGCACACGAAAAAGAAGAGAGCATGGCTCACTTAGAATGCTTTGCCGTTCCTCTCTTTTCAGGGGCTGAATTAATTGCGTCTATAAGTGTTAGCGTGCCCATGTTTAGATTATCAAATGATAAGTCTGAAACTATAAAGCAGACTCTTCTTTCCTCAAAACAGGCTATTGAAAGTTACTTTGCCTCTCAAAGCATTTCAAAAAAAACATTTCTTTCTCAATCCAGTTAATTTCTTCTTCATCAGTTTATTTTTTCTGCGGTTTACTTCAAAAGGATGTGGTTATATGATTTCCAATAGTTACAATTCAAAACACAAGAGCACCTTGTCCCTTAAAGAGCAAGCCTATAAAAAGCTAAAAGAAGCCATCCTATTTAACCATTTTCGAACTGGAGCTATTTATTCACAAGAAAATATTCGGCAAGATTTGGGAATTGGATTAACACCATTAAGAGAAGCCTTATTAGAATTACAAAATGAGGGGTACGTTTCATACTGTCGGGGTCGGGGCGTACTCATTAAACCAGTATCAAAAGAAGAAGCAGAAAACATTCTCAATGCTCGAATTTGGATTGAGGGACTCACTGCCTCAATTGCAGCTAAAGAGGCCTCTTCTGAAGATATTGTTTCCATGAAAAATTGGATAATAAAACTTGAAGAAGCCTTGCCTTCTCAAGATCCACAATATCTTTATCGACTTGATCATGGATTTCATAAAGCAGTAGCTCAAAGTACCCATAATCCTTTTATTTCAACTTTTTGCAGTAATATTCTTGACCATTACCTTCGTTTTGAAGTTAAATCTGTGTACAGCAACTCAATTGATAGCCATAAAGTTTTTAATGAACATAATGATATTTTTAATGCCATAGAATCTCATAATAGCAATAAAGCAAAGAATATGATGATTAAACATTTGAATAAATCTTTCAAAAGAACGTTATCACAATACTGGCATAATATATAAATGCTGCTTTAGGAAAAGAGCTGCAAAGAAATGAAGATCTCATTTTTTTGCAGCTCTTTTTTTACCATTTTCTTTTCGCAACAAACAATAAAATATGGAATACCACCCCACCCGAATTTTCCCCTCATATATCACGGAAAGAATAAATATTTTTTCTCGTATTTTATTACAAAAGTAATATATTACTTTTGTAATAATCTTGTTTGTAAATAAATTTATTTTTTGTTTGACACTCCGAAAAATATAAATTATTCTTTAGGAAATAGACGGATTGTAATATATTTCTTTTTTGTTTTTATGACAACTTTATTAAAACTAAATATATTATATCTGATTTTTACGCCTAAGTTTCTATACCGAGATAGGAACGAGGTCGTAACAACATAAAAAGGAGTGATACAAATGTTAGTTGCCGTTTGGATCATAACTTTCTGTCTCATTATTGGGATAGGGGTTTATGCCGGAACAAAGATCACCTCTTCGAACCAATGGTCCGGTGGTGATAAGACACTCAGTGCTCTATCACTAGGCTGTGTATTTGCTGCCTGGCAAGTTGGTGGTATGGCCATTGTAGGAGCGGCTCAAAATGGCTACAATCTTGGAATTGCCGGCTCATGGTATTCTATCGCAGGATCATTTTACTTTATATTTTTAGCATTATTTGCAAAAACGATTCGAGAAAACATGCCAGGGCAATCGGTTCCTGAGTACTTACAGGCAAAATTTGATATTAGAACAACCAGATTATACTCTTATGCCTGGATTGTTTATGGTTTTTTGTACATTCCGATTCAGCTAAAAACCGTTTCCAGTATCATTCAAATAGTTTTACCTGGATTGAACTTGAGTATTGCAATGTTTATCGGCGTAACGATTGCCGTTATCTATACCAGTTTCTCTGGTATGAGGGGTGCCTCTGCCGTTGGTCGAGTCGTTTGCATCGGGATCTATATTTTATTAATTGCATTCGTTGCCATTAACCTACCAAAAGTTGGCGGATACAATGGATTAATTGACAAACTCCCCGCAGAGTACAATGATGTGTTTAATATGCCACTCCATCGTATTATTGCTTGGATTTTGGGTGGATGCATAAGCACGGCTGTCATGCAATCTGTACTCCAACCCCTATTATCAGCAAAAGATCCTGAAGCTGCTACAAAAGGTTCAATTTTAGGTTACGTTATTGCCGCACCAATTTGCATCTTGACTGCATTGTGTGGAATGATGTCAAAGGCCTCCGGTGCAAATCTTGGAAACGGAACTACTGCATTTGCATATGCGATTAAAACCTTCTCGTCACCTTTATTCGCAGGCATTGTGTTTGCCTTTGCAACGATGATTATTGCTGCAACAATGGCTACTATGATGCTTGCTACAGGTACAATCATCACAAATGTCTACAAAACAGAAATCAATCCCAATGCAACAGATAAACAAGTTTTAAAGATTTCAAAGCTCATCACCTTTGTATTTGCTTTCCTAACACTTATTCCGGCAAACTTGATTCCCAGCAATTCGCTTACAAATCTCTTTTTAACATTGCAGCATGTTGCCGCTGCACCGGTAAGTTTCTCCATTCTCGCTGGGTTAATGTGGAAAAAAGCCACCAAGCAAGGTGCCTTTTGGAGTATGCTTTGTGGAATGATAGTAGGAATCAGTTGGATGCTTCTTGGATTAACAGATAAGTTAGAAGCAGTTTATCCGGTGGTATTAGTAACCTATTCAGTCGGCATTATCGTTTCTCTAATGACTTATAAGAAGGTGAGAGTATGAATAAAGAAAAAAAAGCAATCTATATGTGGCCTTCATGTTGGAGAAAACCAGTAGCACATGGAGATTGTGGAGCCATTAGCAGCAATAACATTTATGCAACACGTGCTGGGCTATCTATTCTAGCTAAAGGTGGGAATGCTTTTGATGCCGCAGTTGCAGTTTCCCTAACCCTTTCTGTTGTAGAACCGCATCACTCCGGAATCGGAGGTGGATGTTTTTCACTTCTTTATTCTGCAAAGAATAATGAAGTAATTGCGCTCGATGGTAGAGGGATTGCCCCCCAAAAAGCGACTTCAGATCTTTTCATAAAAGATGGCGAAGTGCAGGATGACTGGAAAGATCTTGGTGGACAATCAGTTGTATTACCTGGATTACTTAGGACATTGGATACAATTCTAAAGAACTATGGGACAATGTCCCTTGAGCAAGTATGTGAACCAGCAATAACTTGTGCTCTTGAAGGATTTGGTACGAGTTATACAGGTTCCCTTACGATGTATGACGACTCAGTGGAACGAAAGCTGAAGCTTTCCGAACCATTTCGTAGACTATATTTAAAAAGAGATGGGAGCTTTTATAAATTTGGAGAAGTACAGAAAAATCCCGAATTAGGAACATTATTAAAAAAAATTGCTACCACAGGCGTCGATTATTTTTATACTGGAGATATTGCTAAGAAAATGGTCGACGTAATCAATGAACGCGGGGGGTGCTTTACACTCCAAGATTTAGAAAAATATGAGCCCAAAATAAGGACTACTGTAAAAACTTCTTACCACAATTACGATATAGTATCCTTTGGACCTCCTAGTGGTGGATGTGCCGTTATTGAAATGCTCAATATCCTTGAAAACAAGGATATTCGTAAAACAGGTCATAATACCGCCAAAACTCTGCATACACTTGCTGAAGCAATGAAATTAGGCTTTTCTGATCGTAGTGTAGCCCTAGCAGACCCTGATTTTGTAGATATTGATACCGATTATTTGACAAGTAAAGAATTTGCTGCCCAAAGAGCTGCATTAATAACAGATTCTGCAAATGAATATAAGAGTGCTGAAAGTATTACGCCCAAAGAATATCCTGGAAATACCTCTCATTTTGTCGTAATGGATAAGTATGGTAACGCATTTTCTCAGACTCAGACTGTTAGAGATTGGTTTGGTAGCGGCATTGTTGTAGACGGTTTTGGATTTGTTCTTAATAATGCAATGTCAGACTTTTCGGCAGCTGTTGGCGCCCTCACTAGTCAAGGTCTTACATATGGGATGGCAAATGCTATTGAAGGTGGCAAAACACCGCTTTCAAGCATGTCTCCAACACTGGCCTTCAAAGATGGTAAACCGATACTTGCCATTGGTGCTGCAGGTGGTCCCAGAATTATAACGGGAATTGTTCAAGGCATTGTTAATGCCATCGATTATCACATGTCCCCTGAAACACTGGTCAACATGCCCTATGTCAACTGTTTGACAAAAGCACAAGGGTTGGAAGTTGAATGTGGCATTTCTGAAGATACTCTAGATTTGTTACGGAACATGGGACACTCTATTGTAAAAGTGCCTATCGATCAAGCAATGAGTACGATGCTTAACAGTGTTATGAGAATTGACAATGAATATTTTGCAGCCGGAACAAAGCGAGTTGATGGATGTGGTGGCGCTTTAACTAGTAGTAATCACATAATTCTCGAAGGCATTTGTCAGGAAGATATCTAAATATTCATCAGCCACACAACAATGTGACGAATCTTTAAAAAGGCAGAGAAGCAATAATTGAGTAGGAGAGGGGATTCCTAAATGAAATCCCGATCTCTCACGTACTGTTCGGTACACAGCAGTTTCCTAGTTTTTACAAACTTGCTTGTAATAGCTCGTCATGGTTATATAGCCATGACGGGCTGTTTCTTTGTTAGTAAGGATCAAGTTCAGCATAAAGGCCACTCTTCATGGTTCTTTTCGGCAATTCGCCATGCACTTTCCGCTCCAGAATTGCATGAAACCTTATCATCTGGTATCTCGTTCATAGTGTCTTCCAATGTTTTCAAAGATTTCCTTCATTCAAATCACTTGTTGAACTAAGATAAGTTCTCAAGGCTTCGTCTTCTAGCAATTGGGGCTTTTCTAGAAGGGAAAAAAGTATGAACAAATTGTATGTAAATAATCTTTAATTATTGAAAGTAATTCAAGATTGCTAATGAATTCGCATTCTCCTATATTTTCCAAGACGAAACGAAAACGCACAATCGCTGCAAAATCGCAGCAATAAGTCAATATTATTGACACAGTGCAGCATTGCTGCTATTATAATCATGTGAGGTGCAATATGAATAATTTGGGAAAACGCTTAAAAGAGCGCCGAGAGCAATTAAAATATTCACTGAAAGAAGTGTCTGTAAAAACGGGGATTACCGATTCCCGACTTTGCAGAATAGAAAATGGTCAGTACCCCTGTCAGGCAGGCGACCTAAAACAGCTCGGAACGCTGTATAACCTTCCTGTAATTTCGCTCTTTTTGGATGCCGGTTTTTTGGATAAGAAGGACATTGAAATCTATCAGCATGTATTTTCCGATGTATCTGAATTAGACGACGAAGAAAGAGAACATATCCAGTGGCTGATCAGTCACCTCGCTAAGAAGAAAGGAACAGGCAAATGATTTATAGATTGGGAGAATTGTTCTGCGGACCCGGCGGTATTGCCTGGGGCGCAACGCACGCTGATATTGGAAATCCAGATTTTTGCATTGTTCATCAATGGGCCAACGATTATGATGAAAGCACGTGCGACACGTACAGACGGAATATCTGTCCTGATAAACCGGGAACCGTTTACCATGCAGATATCCGCAAATTTGATATGACCCAACTTGCTCCTATTGACGCGTTAGCTTTTGGCTTTCCCTGCAACGACTACAGTGTCGTAGGCGAGCAAAAGGGCATGGACGGCATCTTTGGTCCTTTATATTCATATGGCGTCAAAGCACTGAAACTCTTCAAACCGCAGTGGTTTTTGGCTGAAAATGTAGGCGGTCTAAGAAATGCCAATGAAGGAAAGGCCTTCACAAAAATTTTGGCAGAACTCCGCGAAGCTGGCTATACTCTGACGCCAAACCTCTACAAATTTGAAGATTACGGTATTCCGCAAGCAAGACATAGAGTGATTATCGTAGGGATTCGGAATGATCTCGACGTAACGTACCATGTCCCCTCTCCTGCGCCTTATGCAAACGTTGATAACACGTGCCGTACAGCTATTGAAAAACCGCCTATTCCGAAAGATGCGCCCAACAATGAGCTTACAAAACAATCCGCTACGGTCGTAAAGAGACTGGGATATATCAAACCGGGAGAAAACGCCTTCACAGCAAACCTTCCGCCGGAACTGAAGCTCAATATCAAAGGGGCAAGAATCAGTCAGATCTATAAACGGCTCGACCCCACCAAGCCTTCTTATACAGTAACGGGAAGCGGTGGTGGCGGAACCCATATTTATCATTGGTCGGAACCCAGAGCCCTCACCAACCGGGAACGCGCCCGTCTGCAGACATTTCCTGATACCTATGTGTTTGAAGGCAGCAAGGAGAATGTCCGCAAACAAATTGGAATGGCAGTCCCCTGCCGCGGCGCCAAAATAATTTTCGAAGCTATCCTGAAATCCTTTGCCGGAATTGAATATAAATTTGAAAAGCCCAATATTGATGAATAAAAGAAAAAATCCTGGAAACAGAACTCATTTGGTTCTATTTTCAGGATTTTTTACGATTTTCTCATAGAGATTCTGCAAATTCGTTAGTGCATTTTTTCGTTTCAGCTGGCATTCCCAGATGACAAGAACCTGCCAGCCCAACTCCTCAAGAGCCTGTTGGTCTTCCTTATCCCGTTCAACATTGCGGTCGATCTTCTTATGCCAATATTCCTCATTAGTCGATGGCCAGACAAATCTCCCACAGTCGTGATGATGCCAAAAACAGCCATTTACGAAAATCACTGTTCTATACTTTTTCAAAACGATGTCAGGACAGCCAGGCAGCTTCCTGACATTTTTTCGATATCGGAGTCCCTGAGAAAATAAATATTTTCTAACCGTTTCTTCAGGCTTTGAATTTGTACTCCGTATATGCGACATATTCATACTGCGCTGTTTTTTCGTATGATTATCCGCCATATTCCAATCGCTTTCTTTCGCGGCCTTATCGCTCCAATGCGTTCATTAGGATTCATCAACTAAATCATAATATATAGCCCCGTCAGGGAGCTTGATATTCGGGACCCATAAAGGCTTTCCGTGCCAGCCTTTTGTTCCCGTTACTTGATACATAGTAAGAACAACCCGATCCGTAAAGGATTTCCCGATTTGCCAGTCATTCGGGGAAAGCAGGGCACCAGTTCCCTGTGCCACATCTCTATTTCGTCTGACAAGCAGGATTCCCTGCGCTGCCGGACGCTCTGCAAGGAGTGTATTAAGAACAGACTGGAATGCCTTCATATGAAAATCAGGGCTGGGAATGATATGGGAAAGAACGGCCTTCATGATTCGCAGGCTGACCTGATAATAAGGTTCCTTCTCCGAAAAATTTTTGAGAAGATCCGAAATAGCGTCTATATCATCATTATCCGGATGGAAAGGATAATAATTGGTTCCACCCGTAACAGTTAGGACGTGATCATTATCAAGAACATTCTTCCTTGTTGGCATCAGCCCATCAGGATAATAGATTTTGATGTCATCAATACCCTTTTCCACCTGAGCAATGATCGAGTTATTCGTCGCATTGATATCGGCAAACAGTTTGTACAAATGCTCATCCATATAAACCATCATCATCCCCGCATCCCGGTCATATCCGAACATACGACTGTGCTGCCACATTGTATCGGCCTGTGGCTTTTTGCTGGTCCGCGTGTAATAAATCGTTTGCAAAGCTGGGAAAGTAACACCGCGTCCAAGCGTATTCCCGCCGATAATAAAATTACAGCCTTCAGAGTAGTCGCTGCTTTCACATTCTGATCTGCCGTTCATAATGAGGACCTTGATTTTCTCTGGATCGTTCAGGAGTTCCGATGCAAAGACAAAGAGTTCCTCAAGAGGCTTTTTCTCAGATTTTGCCGGAGAAAAAGTGCTCCAGGCTTTTTCGAAATAGGCCTTAAATCCGTTATTCAAATGACTGCTGCACCATTCCAGTTCCTTCTTTACCTCTTCTTTAAAATCTTCATGGACAGAAATTCTCACGCTTGGATGAAAGAGACAATTGCAGACAGTTCCGCCGGAAGAGAGCATCTGGGCAGATACGGCCAAATGTCTAACAACAACTTCGCGCAGAGGGTTTTCCAGTGTATCGATGAAGGCAACGTGTTCCGGATTCCCCGTTCCCGGGAAAAAGAAATCACCGCCTAAATAGGCACTTCCAGGCTTGAAGTAATAGATAAAGTAAGGATGCCAGCCAGATTCCATGGTCTGAAGCAAAATGGACTGAGGCGTTCCCGTGACCTGCAGATAGATACTGCTCGAGGAATCATTCTTGATTTTATCAAGATACTTGTTGATGGAAGACTGTTCTCCCTGATTCACCATGGTATTGAGGGATGCCGCATCGGCTTCATCATCGATTACAAAAAGCGGATTGCCCTTCATGAAGCCCGTCGCGCCCAGTATATTGGACCACAGTTTCAATATACGAGCATTCTTCTTTAAGACGATGACAGTAGGTTTGACCAGATTATTTTCGGCAAACAGAGCCGCATCATTTTCCCCACATACACAAAAACCGACAAGGTCGGCTTTTACTCTGTCCAAGGTCTGCTGCTGCAGTACGACGTTATCTGTCGTCAGCAGTACAAAGACAGGAAATCCAAGATCTGCGGCTTTGCACATAATGCCAAAAATTTGGCCCGTCTTACCGGATTGGATATTGCCTAGGAGCAGTCCGATCTTGTGTTCCGTAAAAGAAAAGGTCTTTAAATACTTGTTCCCTACATTTTCGGCAGTCTCTTTCACAGACTCAGCTAATTTAAGATTGCCGCGGTCAATTATATTTTGTAAATAAGCATCTAAATACGGCATAATAACACCTCGACATTATTGTTTATCACTCGTGAAAGCAAGCGTCCAGACATCCAGCATATTCCCATCTTCATCAGCGGCCTGCTTGTCCGTTTTCTGGAAGAGGAGCCGGTCACAGCCATATTCAGCCAGCATTTCTTCGGTAATCATCCCCAGCCTCTGTTCATCTTTAGACGTATCGTTCACAGGCGCAACCAAACCAGCAGCTGCGAGTCTACCCTTCAGCCACCGTCCCATAATAAGCTCATCACCAACAGCACTAAACTGCTTGTTGTTGTCACTTGTCGTATGACCCTTGAACCAATACCCATCATCAGTAACGATGAAAAAAGGCTGATTTTTCTGTGGATAGCCTTCAAGATGGTAAATATCTGCACCAACGGTCAGCTGTGTTTCAAACCAATCACGGGCTTTTCTTTTGTTCCTCGGTGCCGCATAGCAAACATTGATGTTTGACTTCGTATAATGCTTGCCATCATCAAGAAATCTTTCAGCCGCTTTAGGAACTTTGAGTTTGAGATAAAAAGAAATCTTGCTGTCCCGGTTTTGGTAATATTCCACCATATTAGGAGCCAACGGTTCCACAAGTTCAACCTGATTCAAAGAATTATTGTGTTCCCGAATAATCGGCATATCCTTGATTTCATCAATATTTTGGGAACAGCGAGATTCGGCAAGCGTCTCCACATGCCTTGCAATTTCAGCCAGTGCTGCTCTATCTTCAATCAAAACAGAAAGCTCATACTGTCTGCGATTGCCCGCTTCCAATTTCATGACGCCCAAGTTGGCTGATCCGACGACAGCTGAAAATGGCTGCCCATTTTGATAAAAACAGTAAACTTTACCATGATATTTAAAAGGAAGAACGGCCTTTACGGACCCAATTTTTCCAGCAGCCCATTTCTGGTGAAGTTTGACTGCCCTTCGATAGGCTCTTTCATTCATGCCTTCTGTATAATACATTCCCATAACCAAAGAAATCCGCTTGATGCTACAGGATTCCACCATCTGATCAAGCTCATCCAAGGATGCAGCGGAAACATACCCCACTGCAATCCGAACTTCATCAGCCAGTTCCATTTGATGTTTAATTGTTTCCGCAATAGTTTGCTGTCCATCCTTGAGGCCAAGCGGCAGGATATCAGAATATAGAACATCCATAACGATTCTCCTTGCTGTGTCTTTTCATGAAAATTCACGGTCCATGCGCTCTGTATGATATCCCTAGTATAGCATATAAGGTGTAGGAAAAATAAAAAGTATTTCTTCATGTATGTGTCAACATTTTCTCGGGAGACCCCTATAAGATTGTGTTGCAGCCTAATTACAAACAGAAAATGGAGCTTAACTGACCTATGGCTGTGCTGTTTTCCGTATCCCACCAATTCCCCCGTTTTTAATTCCCACGTGTGGAACCATGGGAGATTTCTTCACAGCGCTCCTCAATGCATTACGCAGCTCCGCACTATTCGGGGCTTCTACGGGCTTGGACTTGCTGGACAGCCCTGCTTCCAGCTCTTCATTTTGCAGGCCCGCAAGGACCTTGGCTATGGCTAAGCAGCCTTCTTTCCCCCAGCGACGGCCTTGCTTTTTCCTTCGGTAGGAATACCGTCTTTTGGGCCACGGCCGCCAATTTCATGGCTCCGGCCATGTCCGTGAGGCCTCCCCGGGTAAGAACGCACTCTTTCTCTCCATTCACCTGCCGCATCTACCCTTTGGGATTCCGAGTCGTTATGGGACTTCGGTCTGTTTGGTAGCTTTATCTATCCCGAATTGTCCTTATGCGGTTTCTGTTCGTCAGGTCAGAGGTTTGCCTGCACCTTCCTTCAGATTCCACCTCACGGTGTTGCCTTTGGTGTTCGGCTGTGACTTTCCCACGACTAGGGCAGTCTAGGAACTTTCACCTTTAAGAGTGCGCCCATGCTGGGCGCACAACCAAGCCGGTCATTGCAGCGCTGCTGCAATGACCGGCTTGTTCGTTTCCAGACCAACCCAGAATGGAAACTTCACATATTATTTTTCTGGTATCTTTGTAATAATGCATCAAACATAACAGCAAATGACCATTTTAGGTGTTCTTCCAGAAGAAGTTTTGCCCTTGCCAGATTTTTCATTGCGATGGCTTCCAAAATCTCAAGATGCTGCTTCGTGCTGGTTTCAAAGGTATCTGTAATCTGGTATGCCTGCAATTGCCTGACATTGATGCGTTCTGACAAGCTGGGCATTAACCGCCGAATATAATGGTTAGATGTATAATCGACAATCATGTTATGAAATTGGTTATCGAGTTCATACATCATTTCCGGAGATACAAGGCTCTTGTCTTTTTTATAGAGCGCCAATGCATTTTGAAAACTCTCACACGCTTGCTGAACCATTTTTTCACTCAAGTTATGAATCGTTGTTTCAAGCGCCAAGACTTCCAGAACAGTCCTCACGTTATAGATATCTCTCATATCCGCAATAGACAGTACATTAACAAGTGTTCCCCGGCCATTTAGGGTCGTAACAAAATTCTCACTTTCGAGCTTACTAATTGCATTTTTGACCGGTGTTCTTGAAATCCGCAGTTCGTTGGCAATGGATTGCTCTGTAATGACATCCCCTTGATGAATCTTTCCACTGATAATCTGCTCCTTCAGATAGTTGTAAGCCTCTTCTGCAAGGGACAGTTTCTTGATTTTTCTTGCTTTATAGGGAGTGTTCATTATCGCCTCCAATTCCCACCGCTCAGGTGTCATCAATTCACTAGGTCACGAGGTCTCTTGCCAGCAAGCATATTTTCCAAGTTTTCCAAAGCTCGGTCCTTCAGTGCCTTGAAAGATTCAATGGAAATATATGATACATGCGGAGTTACATAGATATTAGGAACATGGAGGATGGGCTCATCCCCTGCAGGGGGTTCTGTTTTTATAACGTCGAGAATGGCCCCGCCAATTTTTTTACTTTTAACCGCATCTATCAAAGCATCTTCACTGACGACCTTTCCACGGGAAGTGTTGATAAGCCAAGCGGTATCTTTCATATAGGAAAGTGCTGCCGCATCGATCTTATCCGTGTTTTCATCACAGCCTTTTAGATGAACACTAATATAATCAGACCGCTTGAAAATATCTTCCCAAGAAACTTTTTCAACGCCAAGATTGGACATCGTTTTTTTGTCTACGAAATCATCGAAAGCAATGACATGGATACCCAGTGCTTGAGCACGTTTGGCTACTGTCTTTCCAATAACACCCAATCCTACAATACCCAGCGTCTGGTTTTCAAGACGGTGTACCGGTGAAAGAGCCGCCATGGCCCCCCATTTCCCCGCCTTGACATCTTCTACAACCGTACGGCTGTAAAAAGCCAGCCCTTTGTTGACAAAATACATAGCTGCGACAACATAGTCCGCAAGATCCTCTGCACAGTACCCACTGATATTGGTTACAGAAATATTTTTAGTCCGTGCGGCAGCGACATCGATGCGGTCATAACCGCCGCCATACACAGCAATGCCCTTGCAGTTTTCCAACCGATCAATAGTACTTTTAGGAATGGAAGCATACACTTGGGCAAGAATCCCGTCCGCGCGATAGCCAAATTCCTTCAGGTCCTTTTCATAATCATAAGTGGAATGACGAATCTCAACACCTGGATACTTTGCTTCAAGCACTTCTTTTTCTACATCATAGTCTTTCCATTCTTCGTCAATGATCCAAATCAGCATAACAAGTTACCCTCCTTATTTCAAGAAAATGGTCGTAACCGATGGAATATACGTAACCGCGCCGAGAACAAGAATCAGCGCACCAATCAGCAGAATGAGTTCCTTTGACAAGGCCTCCATTTTGACCTTTGAAATGGCTGTTGCAACAAAAAGGTTGATGCCATAAGGCGGTGTGCAGAACCCAATGGCAAGATTCATGGTCAACATGATGCCAAAGGTAATGGGGCTCATGCCAAATTTCCTACAAATCGGCAACAGAATCGGCGTCAAAATGATGGTTGCAGGAATGTTGTCAATGAACATACCGACAAGGAGCAGGAGCAGGTTGATGAGAAGGAGAATGACGAATCCATTTTGGCTGATACTAGTAATGAACCCGGCAATCTTCATCGGAATCTGTTCCATGGTCAAGAGGGCTGCAAAGGCGGTCGACAGACCAACCATGAACGTCGTCGCCCCGTTGATAACAATGGCATCCTTGAGCGCCTTATAGGTGGAAGATCCATCCAGTTCCTTATAAACGAAACGCCCTACGACATAGGAATAAACAACAGATATAACGGCTGCTTCCGTCGGCGTAAATTTACCGGAGTAGATACCGCCCAAAATGATAACAGGGGAAAGAATGGCCCAAACCGCATCCTTAAACGTGGCCCAAATGACACTGGCACTGGGTGGTTCCGTGCTGCCTCGATAGCCGCGTTTTTTCGAAACAATAAAGCACACAATCATAAGGGCGACGCCCATTAATATGCCTGGAAGGAAGCCTGCTGTAAAAAGACTGGTAATGGATGCGCCTGAAACCACACCATAAATGACAAAAGGAACAGAAGGAGGAATAATAACCCCGATGGTTCCTGCTGCTGCAGTCAGTGCAGCGGAAAAAGGCTTGCTATAACCATGCTCCACCATTTGAGGAATCATGAAAGCCCCCACTGCCGATACGGTTGCTACTGCAGAACCGGAAATTGCTGCAAAAAACATGCAGACAATAATGGTGACCATACCAAGTCCACCCGTAATATGCCCAATAAAGCATTCAAAAAAGTTGACCAAGCGTTTTGCAATCCCGCCGCCGCTCATTAGGTTACCAGCGAGCATAAAAAAGGGGATGGCCAAAAGAGGAAACGAGTCCACACCAGCAATGCTGTTTTGAGCAATCATAAGTGTCGGCATGGATGTAAAATGCAGCATAGTAACGAGGGTTACCATACCAATCGCGTACCCAATCGGGACACTGAGCATGAGCAATAAAATAAAGAGTCCAAACAAAAATACAGCTTCCATGATTATCCCTCCCGCCCATTATTTTGGGACACGCAGCGAATATACAAGCTGTATACCAAGCGCAGGCTTAAAAAGAAGGATGCCACAGGCAGCGCTGCATATACATAAACAAGAGGTGCCCGCATCCCAGAAGAAAGGGTATTTCGAGAAACCATGGACTGACAGAGGTCAGCGCCCTTTACCACCAAGAAAATGTTAAAAGCAAGCCACACAGCCTCTACAAGAATTCTGAGCATATTTTTTGCTTTTTCACCAGGAAGCCAATTATAGATCATCTCCACTTTGATATGTTCTCCGTAAGCAAAGGCAAGGTCAGCCCCAAGCCAAATCTGCCAAATGAAGATATAGCGGGATAATTCCTCAGACCAAGACAGGGAGGAATTAAAGGCACCTCGCATAATGATTTGGAGAAAGATCAATAAAGTGTTGAATATCAGGCTTCCAATAAGGACCTTTTCTTCAATATAGGTCCATTTATTGAGTACGGCCTTCATAGCAGTCCTCCTTCTAATAGAGGGACTATGAAGCAGACGCCTCAATAGCCCCTATTCCCTACTTATTGATTATATTTTTCACACAGGTCAAAGAGCGCCTTACCAAACTTAGCTTCATACTTGTCATACATAGGCTGCAGGGCTTTTCTCATAGCAGATTTCTGATCAGCTGTCAGTATGTTGGTCTGCAGCTTGCCAATCGTTTCCAGATCTTTGATGGCCTTTTCGTTATCTGCAAGTTCCATCTTGCGCTGTTCATCTACATATGCTTTTGCTTCTTCCTGCAGAATCTTCTGGTTGTCGGCAGAAAGGGATTTGAACTTCGCATCGTTAATGAGGAACGCCAAGAAGTTATGAACATGTTCATCAATAGTGGAGTACTTCTGAACTTCATAGAACTTATTGGCAAAAGTCAGGGATGGTGGATTTTCCTGAGCTTCTACCGTACCTTGCTGAAGTCCTGTGTAAAGTTCCGTAAAGCTCATCGGAGTCGGATTAGCACCCAGCGTTTTATAAAAATCGATGAAGATTGGACTTTCCATGACGCGCATCTTAAGTCCCTTCAAATCTTCTGGCGTTACGATTGGTTTCACCTTGCTCGTTGTACTCCGAGGGCCATTATAGGAATACCCTAGAATATCGATTCCCTTGGAGGCAATCTTCCCGTTAAGTTCCTTCCCTACATCACCATCGAGCGCCTTAAATGCGGCTTCGCTGGATTTAAATAGGTAAGGCATGTCAAGGACACCGAATTCGTCATTATAGGTTGTCAGAACAGACGTGGAAGGCAAGGCCATATCGAGCGATCCCGTTGCAACCGCTTCGGAAAGCTGAACATCGCCGCCTAGCGCACCATTTGGATAAATTTCAATCTTGAGACTGCCTTTGGACCGTTCTTCTACTTTCTTTTTGAAGTTGAGGAGTGCTTTATGGGTAGACCGGTCTTCCGGTTCTACATGACCAATTTTTAAAACTGTTTCAGAAGCCTTGCCGGCCTCTTTCTTTTCCCCGCCACATCCGGCCAATAAACCAATACTTACCAACAAAGATAGGGACAAACAAACCAGTTTGCTTCTTTTCATGGGAACGCCTCCTTAACAAATACTCTTAGAATCGGTCAATCCATAATGGTCACAGTTTCATGATCAGCATCAATAATGACAGTGTCTCCCTCCTTCACGGTTTGATAAAATTCGGGCTCAACTTGAGAAACCATAGGAATCTCAAAGAGAATCGCACTGGTTACGAGCACAGTTTCTGGATGTTCAACAATCATGCCTTTGGGCTGGGAATTTTCCTTCATCAGCTGGAAAAGACCGTCAGCCTGTACAACAGAACTGCCTTTCCCGCTTGGGAAAATCATAATTTTACCAGAAATACTCTTGTGCTCCAAGCTATGTCCTTCTTCAATCACAACACCCGTTTTGGGGTCAATCAGATAGAACATGACATCATCTGTGGAAATGATAGCTGGCCCTTCGCTGCGGCCATCCGAGATTTTATGGCATTTAAAAGATTTCATGTTATTTGACCTCCCCTGCTACGGCCGATTCGATACAAGTATCGAGGTCGCGAATGACAAAGCGGATTCCCCTGCGCTGCGGATAATACGCACATTTCGGGGATTCCGTAATTCCGATTTTACCCTTCAGGAAGTGCCAGCACGGCTGATCCGGGCATGTATCAGGAATAACATGGGCACCAAGAGCCTCCAGTTCATCATAGATTCCCGTACGTTTGGTCATCTCGCATACATGTTCACCCGAAAGGATATACATCGGGACAGCAAGTTTTCGACCATTAAGCTGTTTCAGGATGTGATCACATTCATGGAAAGAAAAATGCGGACAGCCAAACATGGCAAAATCAATCGGCTGATGACCAGGAAGAGAAATGCTTTCAAGAACCTCCGCCAAATCATCATTGGTAATCGTCACGACCCGTTCAGGCTCCTTCCCTCCAAAGGCAGTCTTGATATCAGGAGCTTCCGGCGTAAATCCAGGAATATGATACATATCATAGGAACCAGATGTATTGAGTTCAGCCCCTAAGTTGCGGAGCGCTTCCTTGGTAATATTCTTTGGCAGTCCGGCAAAAACCGGAATCCCATGACCAATCTTCTTCCCGCACATACCAAGGATATGGTAGTCTGCATCGCATTTAATATCCGCCTCGACCTGTACGAGGATATTGCCATGACGGTTTTCATCAAGAAGAAGGCCATATTCAGGAACATACCCCGTAATTGAAGCAAAGAGTGCCGAATTTGCACCTTCCCTGTTGGAACGAGCCCCCCAAATCGAATTCACATAGGGTGTAGCACTAGATTCCGAGAAGGCACATATTTCGCCAAACAAAGGAACATTCGTATCCATATAAGGTGTGCAATTATAGCTAAGTTCAGCACCCAATGCACGATATGCCCTATCTGTGCGTTCCATCTCCTCGTAGTCCTTATTCGTTACAACCCCCATCTTCTTAAAATAGCTTAGGCAAAAGCCGGGGTTGACCGTCGGACGAACGCGGCACTTAGCACCTAATCCAGCAAGCTTTTCTGCAAGCCAGCGATCTGCGTCCTGATTACTTAGCGCTACGTGGGCTCTAGTAATAGGGACCATTCGTTCCGCACCAAAAGATTCGCCAATCGCAACCTGGACTTTCATGGCAAGTTTTGCGCCCTCACCAAATTTACCATCCAATAGGTCTTGCTGGTCCTGTGTTAATTTCATCAACTTTCCCTCCCTCTTAAGCTGTATACAGGTCGAATGCATCTTTGATGCACCCAGTATACTCGAGGACAAAAGAGGCAAGCAAATTTTTGAACGTTTAGCACATGCGATCGGCTTATCTTTTGGTTTTTTATTACTTTAGTGTAACATATGCAATGGTCAGGAACACATTTTCCTATTTTTGATTGTTCGCTTTTATCTAAGTCATTAAATTTACTCTCTATTATATAACGATCAGCTTAGGATTTATTTATTTTATGACTATATGTTTTAAAATTATTCATCAAACTGATTTAGTTATTTAAAAATAAGAAACTGAATTCAGTGATACAGTATACAAAATCCATTAAAATCGCCATTTTTGGTTGTTTAAGCCCAGAAATCAGAACTAACACCATTATTTTTATTTCTTTTTCCGCTGATTATTGCCCTATAGCGAAAAATAATCCTGCCGCAATTCAGATGAAATGCGGCAGGATTATTATCTGTCTATTTTTATTTTAATATCTTATGAAATGTTCCATTTTATTATTTTTGTCTAAATTTATCCCATTAAAGCTTTTTAAGCTCATTTTTCAAGGTAAGTTCAAGTGTTTTCAGTTTTTTACTGCCAATAATATCGTTCAATCCGTATCGAACATTTTTCACATAAATAAGATTTCCTTTTTTCGTTTCCTTCAACTGATAACCCCTCTACCGACCATTCGCGCTGAGATAGAAGATCGCTCTTATCTTGTTTACCGATTTAGAGTCAAAACTTCTTTCATCACATCAGCAAGAGCCAAGGCGGCCTTAGAATGATAGCCACCTTTTGGCATGGCAATCGAAAGCTCAACAGAAGTTCCATCTTTTCCTAATGAGATAAATTCAGCGCCCTGGAAATATCTCCGAGAGCTGTAATAGGTAAAGGCAAGGCCAATTCCCCCGGATCCCATTGAAGCCGCAAACAAAGCAGACAGATTTTCATTATGGACAATCGGGGAAATATGATGGCGGGCAAATATTTCACGTGCTTTTTTCCCGAGGATGGTATCATAGCCGCTTAAGATAAATTCATATTGCGAAATCTCATGGATATCAATGAACCAAGGCGGCGTCTCTTGAAGGTTATGCCGAGTCCCTTTCCTGACTTTCTTCATAATGGGGTGATGAGGATGCGCAATCAAACAGATTTCATCGTCCATAAGAAACGCTGAGTCAAGATTTTTTGCAGCTTTCCCGAGAACAAGCAGAGCCAGATCGAGGTCGCCGCGCTGCAGCATATACTCTAGATCCACAGAATCCCCCTCAACAATATTGACATGCACCCCGGGGTATTTGTTGGCAAAAGCAGTAATCACGGGTGGCAGCAGATAAGATCCTCTAAAGGTGCTCACACCAAGGATGACTTGTCCACTATGAAGTTCACTGATATCCTGCATAGCATCTTGGACTTGATGATATGCATTGATTGTTCGATAAGCAAATTCAAGGTAGAGCTTTCCCGCTTCCGTTAATCTGACTCCCTGATGACGCCTTACAAATAAGGGATATCCCAGAGACGTCTCCAAGGTCGTCAAATATTGGGATAGACTGGATTGGGCCATATAAAGCCGTTCTGCGGCTTTTGAAATGCTCTTTTCTTCAGCGATGGCGATGATATATGAAAGTGTACGGGTATCCATCAATAAGCCTCCAATACGAATGATTTTTACGTTTTTCTTAGGCAGTATCTTTCCGTTCCGCTATTTAATTCATCGGTTTTTCCTATACATATTATAACAAATTATCTGATTCTTATATATTTTCCTTTTTCTTATAATGAATTCATGAAATCGTCGAATCATTCAAAAAAGGGGGATAATCCATGAGTCGTGTTTCTTTAAAAGGTATCTGTGATATGCATGTCCACACCAATCCAGATCTGCGTCATCGGGCCTATTCAGATTTGGAGCTTGCTGACGCGGCCGTCCGTGTTGGGGCGCGGGCCATCGTCATCAAGAGTCATCTTGGGTTCACGGTCAATCGTGCGGCAATTGCTACTGAGTATGTACAGAAACGGTATGGGGACAAGACCAATTTCACCATGTTCGGCGGCGTTGTCATGAACAAAATTATCGGTGGCATTAACCCTGAAGCGGTCGAAAAGGGACTCAAACTGGGGGCAAAAGTGATTTGGCTGCCGACCCAATCTGCCCGGAGGCATCTGGAAAAATTGGGGCAAGATCCCAATCAAGGTATTACACTGGTTGAAAATGGCAAGGTTGTACCCAAACTAAAGGACATTTTTCAGCTCGTCAAGGATCATGATGCCGTTCTAGCAACAGCCCATGTTTCACCGGAAGAAGCCTTTGTTGTCGTCGAAGCAGCCAGAAATGCAGGGGTAAAGAAAATCGTCATCACTCATCCAGAATGGTGGGTCTGTGACTATACGATTGAAGACCAGATTCGCCTAGTCAAAGACTATGATGTCATTCTGGAACGCTGCTATGCTCAAAATATGGGGAAAGGTCAGCCTTACCACCTAAATCTCAAGGACAATGCAACCCTCATCAAAGAAATCGGCTATCGCAACATCATGGTGGCCACTGATGGCGGACAGGTTGAAAATCCAGATTGGGAAACAGAAATCTACGAATACATGCACTATCTTGTGGAAGCGGGAATTCCTGAAGAACAAGTCTATTACATGACAAAGACCATTCCTTACCGTCTGCTCGGCATTGATGATGAACCAGAAGGTGCCGTAAAAGACTGATTGACTTGTGAAAGGAGCCTGATCAACATGTTAAGCGCCATTATCATTGCGGCCATTGCCGTTGCTATTTTTCTCGGTTATAAGACCAAACTGAACACCGGTCTCTTTTGTATTGTTTTTGCCTACATCATTGGATGTCTGATCATGGGACTCAAACCAAAACAAGTCATTTCTTTTTGGCCTGTGAGCACAATGTTTGTCATCCTTTCCGTATCCCTCTTCTATAATGTCGCCGCAATCAACGGGACGCTGGAAAAGATGTCAGGATCCCTGCTTTATTCCTGCCGAAAATTTCCAGGTATGCTTCCCTTTGCTCTATTTGCCGTAGCCGTCATCCTTTCCATTATGGGAGCAACGTATTTCACTGTCCTAGCCTTCCTGGCTCCCATTACGATGGTCATCTGCGATGAATCCAAAATGGATAAGCTGACAGGCGCTATTGCCATTAACGCGGGGGCCCTTTGCGGTGGTGATTTCCCGACCTCAAATCTAGGCGTCATTTTCCGCGGTCTTGCTGACACAGCCTATGAAGCCAACAAGAATTTAGCAGCCCTCGATACCTTTGCCATGGAAATGGAGATTTTTCTCTTTTCCCTCGTCTTTTCCGTACTACTGATCACCATCTTTAAATTTGGGGTCAAAGCCAATCGAAATATCGGGGAAGGGGTAGTCTTTAAGAAACCTGAAGCATTTACGGGAAAACAAAAGACAACCTTGACCTTGATGATTGTCATGATGATTGTTGTTCTTGCCTTCCCCTTGCTTAAGATTTTTATGCCATCTCAGCCCTTCATCAAGTACATGGCGGGAAAAATTGATGTTGGCCTAGTTGCCATCATCTTTGCTGTCATTGCCCTGCTTCTTGATTTGGCCCCACAGAAAGAGGCCATTGCCAAAATACCTTGGAACACTATTGTCATGATTGCAGGCGCCGGCATGCTGATTGCCGTTGCCGTCAAAGCAGGAACCATCACCATGCTGAGCAACTGGGTCGGAAGCAACGTGCCAAAGCCCTTGATTCCAATCGCCTTTTCCATCATCGGGGCCATCATGAGCTTCTTCAGCTCGACCACAGGTGTTGTAACGCCAGCACTCTTCCCGCTCATTCCTGGTCTTGCCAGCTCTACGGGAATTGCCGCACCGGTTCTTTTCGCCTGCACGGTACTCGGTGCACAGTCCAGTGCCATTAGTCCCTTCTCCTCTGGCGGATCCCTGATTCTTGGTTCCAGCCCGAAAGAAGAAGACCGTAATGAGCTCTTTAACCGGCTGCTTCTTATAGCTGTACCGACAAGCGTCATTTGCTGTGCCCTGTTCAACTTCGTTGTTGCCTTTATCTTTTAAAAGACGCACATCCAAAAAGGACCTTACGATTTCATAAACCGCAAGGCCCTTTTCAGTTATATCATATATTGGACTTAGACAAGTGCACAAGGCTTCATTTTACGCAGAGGGATTCTTTTCCTCTGCTTCTTTTCTTTCTTTGAACTCTTTTTGGATAGCTTCTAGCTGTTTTGGATCATCAATCAGTTCGAGAGCAGCGTCAGCAAGGATCTTGGCGCCAAACTGCACGGCCTGATGGGCTTCTTCAGATTTACCGGCCGCAATGAATTCCGGCGAATGGGAAGAGGTTCCATCGGGGACAAAGGCGACCCGGATACAGGAGCCCGGAACACGGTGCATGACATTAGCAAAGTCCGTAGAGCCTGTCCGTTTCCGTGCAGACTGACAATTAGGTGCGTTCAGCGCCATGGCATGTTTCATGAGGAGATCATTGAGCGTAAGATTCGGAATCTTGTTATCAAGAATCTTCCCCACCTCGGCATTGACAGTTGTTTCTGTCATCAGAGCGGCTCCGTTATAGATATTTTCCATGCGGTTCATGATTTCCTTGACAAGACCAACTGTTCCGGCCCGAACCATAACCTGAGCCTGCGTAAAGCTTGGCACGACATTTGCGGCAGTACCGCCTCCATCAATGATATTGTAATGAATCCGCACATCATCAGGTACATGTTCCCTCAGGCATTCAATTCCGTGAAAAGCAAGCATCATGGCATCAAGGCTGCTTCGCCCGGCTTCCGGTTTGAGGGCGGCATGAGCGGCCTTACCGTGATAAGTAACTGTATATTCAGCATTTGCAAGACTCTTGATGTCTGTCTGCGTTGCCGGTCCACCATGCATCATAAGTGCCACATCTAGTTCCTCAAAGGTGCAGCCTTCCTTGATCATGATATATTTGCCACTGATATTTTCCTCGCCCGGTGTGCCATATACGGTCAAGGTAAAGGGGATATCTCCGGCGGCTTCCTTGATAGCGTTTGCCGCGCCCAAAATAGAGGGTCCCTGAAGCTGATGGCCGCAGCCATGTCCCATGCCGGGCAGGGCGTCAAACTCACACAGAAGGCCGATATTAGGCCCGCCTTCCCCATTTTTCCAAATGGCCCTAAAGGCCGTTTCCAAGGAGCCAATCCCACGTGTCACAGCAAAACCATGGTCCTCAAGATACTGGGTAAGAAGGGCGCTCGACTTATATTCATGCGGACCGATTTCCGGATGATCAAAGAGGGTATCCGCCATCTCTGTCAGCTCTGGAAGATGAGTATCTATCCACCGATTTGCTGTCTCAATTTTTTTCTTCAGCATCATTTATCATTCTCCTTTATCACATTACATAGGTCCCAAGTGAATCATTTGGGCAATCAGGGTCATGACGCATCCCGTCACGAGCCAAATCAGGAAAAGTTTCCACATGAAGCGCATCCACCGGTCATAAGGAATATTGGTCACGCTCAGAGTTCCCATAAGGGCGGTCGATGTCGGCAGGATGAAATTACAGAATCCATCGCCAAAGTTAAAGGCAAGGACAGTGGTCTGGCGGGTAACGCCCAGCACATCAGCTAGTGGAATAAGAATAGGCATAACAGCAACCGCCTGCCCACTCCCTGAGGTCAGGAAAAGATTGATGAGCGTATTGGCAAGGACCATTCCTGGAGCTATGATGATGGGCGGAAGACCGCTTAGTAGCTCTGAGGTTGCATGAACAATCGTGTAGGTAATCTTTCCGGCATCCATGATGCCGCTGATGGCGGTTGCCATCCCAATGATGAAAGCTGCCCCAAGCATTTGCTTGCTGCCATCTAAGATGTCCTTGCATACCGTATTGACAGGCGTTCCAATCATAAGATCTGCAACGACGCTGTAGGTCAGGAACATCGCTGCCATATGAGCCATACCCCATTTTAGGACAATCGCCCCATAGATGATTACGGCAAAAGCAATCACTAGAAGGACCAAGGGAGCCAGCATCCTTCCCGTAAGCTCACTGGCGGCTTCAAGGTCCATTGTCGCTTCTTCCGCTTTCATTTCCTGATCAAGATCAAACATTGGACTCATCGTTGGATTTTTCTTGATTTTCTTCGCATATCGGATAAGGTACCAATTTGTTACGATGTAAAAGACCACAAAACAGGCCGAACGATACCAGAGACCGGAATAAGCTGGCAGTTCCGCAATATCCTGTGCGACTACAGTCGTAAACATATTGAATGTGCCTGTCGAAAACCCGATAGCCCCGCCCAAGACCATGATGGCTTCGCCGGTGATAGAGTCAAGACCCATCGCCATGGCGAGCATGACCATAACGGGAGCAAAAGGAATAAATGTATTGACGCCCTGCGTCGTGCAGATGAGGCCAAAAATTAAAGTCAAAACGGGGATGAAGACTTCCAAACGATTGGAAAAATGCTTAGCCCCTTTGGCAAGAATGGCCTGCAAAGCGCCAGTCTTCGTCACAACATGGAAAGCTGACCCAGCCATGAAAATCACCATCATAAGGTCAATTCGCTTGCTGAAGGACTTGATAATGTAAAGCGGAATAAGAAGGGGATTGACGGATGCTGATTGGATATAATGGAATGTTGCCGGATCTACAACTTTTCTTCCGGATGCGCTCTTTACAAAATCATAGGTCCCTGCTGGAACCACCCAAGTCAGTCCCACAGCAATGACAATCATCACAAAAATAATGACAAATGTGTGGGGGAAAGAGACTTTCTTCACTTTTCTTGTTTCCATATAACCCCATCCTTTCTAAGTACAGATTTCTTTTGAATCAAATCTCCATTGGAATTGATTCTTTCCGTGTCTTATTATAGAATAATCACAATAGATTGACTAATTGTATTTCATTCATCTTGATAAATAATCTCAATAAATCGCTTATTGAGATATATTATATTTGTGTGCCAACTCGACGCCTGCACCTAGGGAAAGGAGGCCTTCTCGAGGCCATGGATATTAAAAGAAAACAATATCAATATCTTTGCACCTTGGCTGATACGGGGAACTTTCATCAAGCCGCAGACAAGCTTTTCATCACTCAGCCTACACTTAGCCTAGCCATCAAAAAAATGGAAAAAGAACTGGGAACAGCCCTATTTAAGAGAAGCCGCACCACCCTTACTCCTACGGAAGCAGGTGAAATCATGATTGCCTACGCAAAGAAAATCCTCAATCTCGAAGAAAAGATGGAACAGGAATTGCAGCAGCTGAAGACAACGCATGTCAGCCAGCTGCGCATCGGGACCTACCAAATCCTTTACTCAGGAATCATCCCATCCCTCGTAGCCGCGCTCCGCAAAGAAAAACCATCCCTACAGATCAAGACAAAACATATGCACGATCAGATCCTTGAAAGTGCACTATTCAACAATCTTCTGGACGTGATTCTTTGCATACAAAATCGGAAAAATCCCTTTTTTGATACCATCCCTCTCAAAAAAGAATATGTTCTCGTTGCCATCGTCCCTACCCATCCAGCCTGCCGAAAAGCGCAGTACCGGGATGACCTTCCCTATCCATATCTTGACATCCACGCCCTGAATCATGAACCCGCTTTTTTTCAGTTCAAAGGACAGCAGATCCGTTGGCAGCAAACAAAACTCATTGAGGAAGCTAAATTTGAGCCCAGCAGTATCGAAGAAGTAGACAGCATCAATCTAGCCATTCGGCTCGCTTCGGAAGGGCTGGGTGTCGCCTTTACGATGCGCTCCTATGTCCCGGCCATGACTATTCATAAACCTATTCGCTATTTCATTACAGGAAACACGGAGACTGCCCCAATCCTATCTATCTGCACCTTGCGAAACCGCTCCAAGGAACCCCTGCTTCGCACATGTATTAGGATCATAAAACGAATCCTAACGGAAAATAAGGGCGATTGATGAACTTGGGAATGTCTATATTCTTGACTGTCTGCCAGAAAAGTGCTTTTACGATAAAATTAAAAAAAGGCAGAAGGACTTGCTCTTGGAACAAAGAATTAAGGTGAGCTGTGAAGAATACTTTTTCTATGAACAACCCTGCAGTTTAGTGCGTTTCATACAAACTAAACTGCAGGGTTGTTCTGTCCGCTGGTGCAAGCATATGAAATCCTCAGACTAAACTTTCAAACTATATTGTATTTTTCGGACATATATGATCTAATGAGAGCATATGATAGGGTGATTATGAGGAGGCATTTTCAGTGGCCATTCAGAATGCAACAAAGAAAACAATGAAGGAGTACCTAAACAGTAATTATTATATTCCTTCCAATCAGCGTGACTACACTTGGGAAGAAGATCAGCTGGCAGATTTTTGGGACGATCTAAAATCTGTTGTGGGATTAAACGAAGCCAGACATTTCTTTGGTCAAATTGTTATTTATAGTGAGACTGATAGTAAAGGAAAGTCAAAAAAATATGTCGTTGATGGGCAGCAGCGTACTGTTACTTCCATGCTCTTTTTACGAACTCTTCAATATGTGGCAGATAACCTCATTAAAGAGATAACAGGAGACGATGCTGATGCTGAGGACGCTAAAGATGCTTTAAAAAACTTCGATTCATCAATCATTCAAATTTTAGGATCTAGAGCTGGAAAATATACCCCTGATTCCAAACTCCATCTGACCTTTGAAAGTGAGCTGGAAGAAAACGACTATTATGGGAAACACATCATGGGTGGTGAGCCTTCTTCAGAAAAGCAAAAGAATTCAGCTTGTGATCATATGCGTTTCGCCTATAACTATCTTCATACAATGTTCTCCAAGGCAGTAGATGCTTGTAAGGATCTTGATGAAAAAATTCGGTTGCTTCATACCTACCGAGATGCTTTCTTTGATCAGTTCGAAGTAATGTATATCGAAACCAATGACTTGGGAGAATCGTACGTAATATTTGAAACCTTGAATGCAAGAGGCAAAGAACTGGAAACATCAGATCTTCTAAAGAACTACGTTTTCAGCAAAGCGGGCGGAAACTTACAAACCGTACAGCAAAAATGGAAAAATATGTCCTCGAAGCTTCATGGCCTCGATTTAACAAAGTACATCCGGTACTACTGGAATGCTATGCATGGGGTTGTTCGTGAACGTAATCTTTACCGAGAAATCAGCAAGGAGATTAAATCCCCTAAAGAAAGTGCTGATCTTGTAGATGATCTGCTCTATCTTGCATCTTATTTTCATGATGCAAATACACCGGATAACTGCGATGTTTATGAAGATGATGAAATTATCGAACGGCTCTCAAATCTCCATACACTGAAAGCGACCTCATTCGTTCCCATCTTGTTGGCACTGGAAATGAAAGGCAACCAATTCAAAACCGAAGACAAAGTAAAAGTTTTATGGGCCATCGAAGTTTACGTTTTTAGGAATTCCACGATCTTAGGAAAACTGGCGAATAAAACGGAAGTCTTTTTTGCCGAACTCGCTAAAGATATTTACGAAGAGAAGTTGCAAAAGAGCGAAGACATTATTGAAAAAATCAATGATGAGCGTGTTCCTGATAAAACTTTTGAGAATCAGTTCCGTGAATTCAGCACACAGACGACCAACTACATCCGCTATATTTTTTCAATGATCCATGACCACTTGTGTTCTAACCAAGAAACACAGCTCAATCCCAATGCCAAGGATGTTAACATCGAGCACATTCTTCCTAAAAACATAACCAATTGGAAAAACATAGATGCCAAGACTCAGGAGAAATACTTATGGCGGTTGGGGAATTTAACACTGTTAGACAACAAGCTTAACAAAAAAGGTTCAAATCATACCTTTGCAGAGAAAAAGGAAGCCTATAAAAAGTCCAAAATTGAGACGACAAACTCCCTCACTAAGTACGATGAGTGGACACCAACGCAGATCGAAGAAAGACAGAAAGAACTTGCCAAAATCGCTCTCGAAATTTGGAAATAAGGTTTGAAGGCAACTGAGCAAAAGGACGCTTCTGCATACAGTGCAGAAACGTTCTCTTCCTTTCCCCCTCTTTTCCAAAACCTTTCTATCAATTTTCAGATAAATTAGTTATAATTGACTTATCAAGTTCAAATTTCTCATTTCCTGTCATAAAGGAGGTTCCCTATGCTGACGCTATCTGACATCTATGAGGCTCAAAAACGGCTTTCCCCTTATGTGTTCCGCACGCCTGTAATCCGTCTAAAAACCCTTGATGAAGCGCTTCATTGCAAGGTCTATGTCAAGGCGGAGAACATGCAGAAGATCAATGCGTTCAAGATTCGCGGTGCGCTCAATAAAGCGCTGCAGCTTTCGCCGGAGACGCTAAAGAATGGCATTGTGACGGCTTCTAGTGGGAACCACGGTCGTGGAGTCGCTTTCGCAGGAAAGCTGCTCGGCGTACCGGTAACAGTCGTCATGCCGGAACACGCACCAGAGGTGAAAAAGGCAGCCATTAAGGCGCTTGGTGCAGAGATTGTCCTTTGCGAAAAGTCCCAGCGCTTTGTTATTGCTGAACGGATTACAAAGGAAAAAGGAGCCTGCTTCATCCATCCTTTTGATGATTACGATGTCATGGCGGGCCAAGGAACGGCGGGTCTTGAGATGATGAACCAGCTGCCGAAAGTGGACAAGATTGTCGTGCCGGTTGGAGGAGGCGGCCTCATCAGCGGCATTGCAACGGCCGTCAAGGGAACGGCTCTTTATTTTTTTACTCGGAGCACAAATCGCTCCGATTCGATGAAATTATATGCCCCCATTGCTTAAGAAAAAATTCTTTTGAGAGCAATGGGGGCATGATGTTTCGTAAAAAGTTACGTACCACAATTTCATTTTTAAGACGCCCGAAAAAATGCCGTCGGCGGGCGGGCCACTTCTAGGAATTTTTTCGGATGACAGAAGAAACCTTTTTCGCCTACGGTCCATATCGACCCATTTGCTTTGTCAAACGCGGCAGGCTTCCTAGCAGTACCCCACTTCTTGTACGGCGTCGTCAGCCTGCTTCGCGTTTTTCCTAGCATCTGGGGCAATCTGGAACCATATTCGAAAAAGGTAAATGGAGAAAAGATCTGCCGCGGTTTTGCAATCATCACTTGCATAGAGGTTCTTTTCATATTGCTTTTTGTGAATTCGGTTCAGATGGGTTCAGATACGAGGAGTCCCCGCTTCCACCGACGACGGCGTACGGTTTGTGTACGTCTAGGAGGTTGGGAGTGTGGGCGACAAAGTAGATGGGCCCATATGGGCCGAAGATTACAAAAAGCTTCCGCTTTGATGAGCTGGGTGCGGGAGGTGACGACACGTGGTTAGGAGGGGGAGCGCCCAGGCGTCAACTTCCCCCAAACGTGAGACGGTCCTTTGTACGATAGGCCATGAGACCATTGCTTCAAATCGATCTTTTCTAATGCAATGGACTCACGTTCTACATCAAATCGGCGCGATTTTTGCGCCGAGCTATAAATCTATGCGCCCTTTGTGCCCGCTACACGGAAAGTTTCAAAAAGGGAGAACCTACTCTGGTGACCATTGGAGACACCATTGCCGATGGGACGATGACGGCAAAGCCTGGTGAAAAGACCTTTCCCATTGTGCGGGAAAAAGTGGATGGTATCATCCCTGTAGAAGAAAAGTTCATCCATCGGGCAGTGAAGCTTCTGCTCCTTGAAGGGAAAATCCTGGCAGAACCGAGTTCCTGCATGACCCTTGGGGCTGCGCTCCAGGGCGCCCTTCCTGTCAAGGAAGACGACAATGTCATTTTCTTTCTTTCAGGCGGCAATGTGGATCTCTCCCTCATTGAAAAAATCTGCGCAGAAAAGTAAGGATCCGTTATGGTGAAAAATCCTGTACCTCAAGGAAAATACGTTCCTGCCGTCAAGCGGAACGGTTTCATCTTTACAGCAGGCATGACGCCGCGGAAAGACGGCGTGCTGATTCAAAAAGGCAAGGTCGAAGCCGGAGTTCCTCTTGAAACGTACCAAAAAGCCGTGGAACAGGCGGCGAAAAATGCCCTCACAGCGGCGCAGAACACGCTAGCGCCAGGCGAAAGGATAGTCCAGATCATGCAGCTTGTGGTCTACGTCAACGCGGGACCGGACTTTACGGAACACACGGCCCTAGCAGACTTTGCCTCTGCCTACTTAGCGGAAAAGCTCGGGCCTGCGGGGATTAGTCCCCGTGCGGCCCTTGGCATGGCAAGTTTGCCGAAGGAGGCAGGTGTGGAGGTATCTATTGTGGCGTGTTATGTTTAGCCGGAGCACAAATCGCTCCGATTCGATGAAGTTATATGCCCCCATTGCTTAAGAAAAGATTCTTTTGAGAGCAATGGGGGCATGATGTTTCGTAAAAAGGTCCCGTACCACAATCTCATTTTTAAGACGCCAAGATAAAATGGTGCCCTTGAGGAGGGCACTTTTAGTTTTTTTCGGATGATAGAAGAACCCTTTTTCACCTACGGTTCCCATATCGGTCCATCTGTATTGTCAAACGCGTCGAACCTCCTAGCATCTGGGCTCATCTGGAGCCATATTCGAAAAAGGTAAATGGGAAAAAGACCGGACGCACGGCGCCAAACCGCCTCCCTTCATTCGTGGGCGCCGAATTGATTTTTCGATAACACGGTCCTGCGACCGGCTATGGAGCAGGAGCTCCACACGCAGCGGTCTTGGCCCATCGAAAAATGTTCCTCGCTAGCCGCTCATGATGAGACGTCGCTGCCGCTCCTCATCCACCACCAAAAGGACTTGCCTGCTGCTGCGCAGCATCAAGTGGCTTTTGGTCCCCCGCCTTGGTAAGGCGGAACGGCTTTCGCCGTCTCTAAGACGAAAACACGAAGGGAAAAAGACCGGGCGGCTTGAGGCCAGTCTTTTAGCGATACAGCGTCGCAGCATCACGGCCTATATGTTGTCTTTTGCTTGACAGCTAGAGCCGAAAGACACGGTCCAAGTCCAGGTCTTCTTTCTTTTTTCATTAAGTTACTGCCTCACTAAAATACGGTCCCTATTCCGCGCACATTCTGGTCTTACACAGATTACAATCTTCTCATTTTCTTTCAACTTTATTTGTCACAATGCGATTTTACAGTCTTTTTAACCTGCATGTAAAGACGTTTGTATTTTCAAAATTTTCATTACAATTATGCTTGCGTGGCTCTTTCTTTTTGGGTATCATATAGGAAGAGAGCAACTTTTTCATTCATGGTTTTACATTTTTTATCACATTTTTTGAACTTCAATTTCATGGACCCAGTGTAACCAAGAAGGAGAGACGCACAATGAAGCAAACCAAGATGATGGATGGAAACACAGCGGCAGCCTATACATCCTATGCTTTTAGTGATGTAGCGGCCATCTACCCCATTACGCCGTCGTCCCCCATGGCAGAGGTGACGGATGAATGGGCTGCCTATGGCAAGAAAAACATGTTTGGCCGCCCTGTCGAACTCATGGAAATGCAGTCTGAAGGCGGTGCCGCCGGTACGGTTCACGGCAGCCTCCAGGCCGGAGCGCTCACAACGACCTACACGGCTTCCCAGGGGCTGCTCCTTATGATTCCCAATATGTTCAAGATTGCCGGCGAACTGCTCCCCGGCGTATTCCAAGTGGCAGCCCGTACGATTGCAACGAGCTCCCTCAATATCTTTGGTGACCACAGTGACGTCATGGCCTGCCGTCAGACGGGATTTGCCATGATGGCCTGCGCTGGTGTCCAGGAGGTCCTCGATCTTTCGGCCGTATGCCACCTGTCGGCTATCCGCGGCCGCGTTCCCTTCCTCAACTTCTTTGATGGGTTCCGTACGTCCCACGAAATCCAGAAGGTTGAGCTCCTTGATTATGATGATCTCAAAAAATTGGTGGACCAGGACGCCCTCGCTCGCTTCCGCCGGGAATCCATGAACCCCGATACACCAGTCATCCGCGGTACGGCCCAAAACCCGGACATCTACTTCCAGACCCGCGAGGCCGTGAATCAATTCTATGAAGCCCTACCGGAAGTGGTTGATGGCTACATGAAGGAAATCAGCAAACTCACGGGGCGCGACTATCAGCTTTTCAACTACACCGGTGCGCCTGATGCCGAACGGGTCATCATCCTCATGGGAAGCGGTGCCCAGACGGCTGAGGAAGTAGTGAAGATCCTTGCTGGTCAAGGCGAAAAAGTCGGTGTCCTCAATGTCCACCTTTATCGGCCTTTCTCCGTGAAACACTTCCTCTCCGCCCTTCCGGAAACGGTGAAAAAGATTGCCGTTTTGGACCGCACAAAGGAACCGGGCTCCGACGGGGAACCGCTCTATCTTGATGTGCGCAATGCCTTCTATGAAAGTGACCGCCGTCCTGTCATTGTAGGCGGACGCTATGGCATGGGCAGCAAGGAATTCTATCCCGGCGACGTTCTCGCTGTTTTTGACAACCTGAAACTTGATGCGCCGAAGAACCACTTTACGGTGGGCATCGTCGATGATGTGACCCACACGTCGCTTAAAAAGGAAAAATCCCTCGACATTACGCCCAAGGGTACGCGCAGCTGCCTTTTCTGGGGCCTTGGGAGCGACGGCACGGTCGGCGCCAACAAGAGTGCCATCAAAATCATTGGCGACAAGACGGACATGTATGCCCAGGGCTATTTTGCCTATGACTCCAAAAAATCCGGCGGCATCACCATTTCCCACCTGCGCTTTGGTCACGATCCCATCCATATGCCGTTCCTCATCAACTTCGCGGACTACATCGCCGTCCACAATCCGTCCTATGTCCGTCTCTACAATGTGCTAAATGGAATCAAGGAAGGCGGCACGTTCCTCCTCAACTGCGGCTGGAGCGGGGAAGAACTCGATACGCGTCTGCCCGGTCAGCTCAAACGCGTCATTGCTGAAAAGAAGGTCAACTTCTACACCATCGATGCCGTAAAGATTGCCCGCGAGATCGGTCTTGGCGGCCGCATCAACATGATCATGCAGGCAGCCTTCTTCAAACTGGCTGATATCATTCCCATCGACGACGCTGTCGCCTACCTTAAGGAATCCATTGAACATACCTATGGCAAGAAGGGCCAGGATGTAGTCGACATGAACGGCCGCGCTGTCGAAGCCGGCGTCAAGAACCTCGTCAAGGTCACGGTTCCTGAAGCCTGGAAGGACTGCACGGACGAGGAGCTCTATCCGAAGACAGGCAACGCCTTTGTCGATCAAATCATGATGCCCATGAACCAGCAGGAAGGCAATACCCTTTCCGTCGGGCAGCTCATGGATCAGGCCAACGGTACGTTCCCGTCAGGCACGACAAAATATGAAAAACGCGGCATTGCTGTCATGGTACCGGAATGGCAGATTGAACACTGCATCCAGTGCAACCAGTGCGCGTCCATCTGTCCGCACGCGGCCATCCGACCGGTACTCCTCACGAAGGAAGAAATGGAAAAATCCGGCGTACCGGCGAAACCCGCCCTTGGTGCCAAGGACCTTTATTTCCGCATTGCTGTGTCGCCCATGGACTGCCAGGGCTGCCGCAACTGCATCGACGCCTGCCCGGCCAAGGAAAAGGCCCTCGTGGCCAAACCGCTTGATACGCAGCGCCATCTGGCTGACGCTTGGAACTACTTCATGGAAGACGTCACGCCAAAGAAGAACCCCATGAACAAATACACCTTAAAGGGCAGCCAGTTTGAAAAGCCGCTTCTTGAATTTTCCGGTGCCTGCGCCGGCTGCGGTGAAACGCCGTACGCCAAGCTCGTAACCCAGCTCTTTGGCGACCGCATGATGATTGCCAACGCTTCGGGCTGCTCCTCCATCTGGGGCGGTTCCGCACCGAGCATGCCGTACACGAAGAATGCCGCTGGTCATGGTCCGACTTGGGCCAATTCCCTTTTTGAAGACAACGCCGAATACGGACTTGGCATGCATCTGGGCACCCAGGCCTGCCGTAAGCAGATCACGGATATCATGACGGGGCTCATTGAAGAAGGCCAGATTTCCACGGAACTCAAAAATGCCATGGAAGACTGGATCTGCCACCGCGATGAAGGGGAAGGGAGCCGTGAACGGGCCGATCGCCTGACAGACCTTCTCGAGAAAGAAAAGGCCGGCAATGAAACGCTGGAGCACCTCTACGAAAATAAGATCTACTTTGTCAAACGTTCCCAGTGGGTCTTTGGCGGCGACGGCTGGGCTTATGATATCGGCTACGGCGGCGTAGACCATGTCCTTGCCATGAACCGCGATGTCAATATCCTCGTCTTTGATACGGAGGTCTACTCCAACACGGGCGGACAATCGAGCAAATCGACGCCGACGGCAGCGGTTGCCAAATTTGCCGCCAGCGGCAAACGGACAAAAAAGAAGGACCTAGGCATGATGGCCATGAGCTATGGCTACGTCTATGTGGCCCAGATCAACCTCGGCTATGACAAGAACCAGGCCATCAAAGCCATCAAGGAAGCCGAAGCCTATCCGGGACCGTCGCTAATCATCTGCTATGCACCGTGCATCAACCACGGCATCAAACGCGGTATGGATCATTCCTTCATGGAAGCCAAGGCGGCTGTGGAATGCGGCTACTGGATCAACTATCGATATAACCCGGAGCTCAAAGCTGAAGGGAAGAAAGCCTTCTTCCTTGACAGCAAGGCCCCGACAGGTGATTTTGAAGCCTTCCTCCGTGGAGAAGTCCGCTATGCCTCCCTCGAACACGAATTCCCCGATGTCGCAAAGGAACTCTTCAAGAAGACCAAGGAAGATGCCATGGCGCGGAGAGCCCTGTACGAACGGCTCGATGCAGAATGAAGAAAGGCTCGGATAAAGAGTGAGGTAATGTAAAACGCAGCGTCCACTGGGCGCTGCGTTTTTTGGTGTGAGGCTGCCACGAGCCTGCGGCTCTAGCTTTCTCGCACCTACGGTGCTGGCTGTCAAGCGAAAAGACCGTAAGGGAAAAGACCAGGAGGTGCCGCCCCAAACCGCCCTCCTCATCCACCACCCACTCCCGCAAGCTTGCTCGGTGGATACCCCCCCGCCTTGGTAAGGCGGATCGGCATTCGCCGTCTCTAAGGCAAAAGATTCGGAGGCAGTTCGTGCTGAGAATAAAGGTATTGCCTAGTGATTTTTGCACTTAGTATAGAAAAGCCAATAGAAGGTCATTGATAGCAAACTATGCAGAATCAACTAAAAAGACTTAACCCGAAAACGCGCTTTGATTCGAGGTAAGGCTTACTTTTTTATTTTTTTCTTTAGGTTTGGTGCTCCTGCATCGAACCGTTCCTGTCGGGTCTTTTCGCCTTAGGACTCGACTCGTAGAGTCGATCCGCCCCGCCAGGGCGGGGGACCGAAAGCCGCATGTTGCCTCATTAAAATGAGGCATGCGTGCCCTTTCGGCGGTGGATGAGGAGCGCAGCGACGTTTCCTTGCGAGCGGCTAGCGAGGCATATCCGCCCGGGTTTCGAAGGACGCTTTTGGAGCGGAAGTCCGAGAAACATGTTTAAGGGCGGATTTAATTCGGCGCCCACGACCAATAGGAAGACGGTTTTGCGCCGGCCTCACAGTGCCTTCTCCCCCTCAATTTCGTGACAGCACGGTAGCCATGCGGTATAATAGACTTCCAACTACAATCCTACGGAGTGATCACAGTGGAAGAACGGACCCACGGACCGAGACGGGATACACGAACACGCAAGCCGATGACGCCGCAAGAGCGGCGCAATCTGCTCTACAAGCGCTGGCGAAAGGCAGAGCAGCAAAAGGTCGATGCCAAGGAACTGCGGGACCCTACAACCTGCGACATGGTTGTCTTTGACCTTGAACTGGCTGGCTACGCCGAAGATGATATCATAGAAATCGCTGCCATCAGGGTAGATTTCTTGGGCCGACAGACAGCTGTTTTTCGAGAGCTTATCCGACCTAGGACGAAGATCAGCAAACGCGTTACGGAGATGACGGGCATTACGCGGGACATGGTGAAGGATAAACCTCAGCTCCCTGAGGTCCTAAAACGGTTTTTTGCCTTTGTGGAAGGCAGTGCCGTCATGGGGCACGATATCGGCTACAACGATATCATGGCCATCAACCTTGCCTGTCGCCGTTACGGCATGAAGGCCTTCCGCCCGCCTTTTTTAGATACGTCGCGCCTCATCCTGCGCCACCTATCCCGTGAGGCCGTAGGCGGAAAAACAGGCCTTGCAGCGCTCCTCGCGCACTTCAATATTCCCATCCATCGCCATCATGAAGCCCTGGCCGACTGCGAAGCCACGCTTCTTCTTTATGAAGCCGTTGCAAAGGAAATCAGGAAACAAAAAAGCCACCCTTAAGGCGGCAGGAAAAGAAGCCCCCTCCTTTATTTTGAAGGAGGGGGCTTTATTACAACAAAAAATCCATGTGACTGAAGCCACATGGATCTGAGTCCAAATTGGTGGAGACAAGGAGGATCGAACTCCTGACCTCTTGCATGCCATGCAAGCGCTCTCCCAGCTGAGCTATGCCCCCAAAAGACTTGTTCATTATAGCTCAAGTATACCGCTGTTGTCAATATATTATTTTGGGAGATGGAAGATATAAAGGCGCGGCGCCAAAGCGTCCCGACCGGAGGGGGCAGATTGCCGCTATGCGGCAATTGTGTTGTCGGAGTTGCGTTTCTTGTCGTTCTAAGGCGATTCTAAGGCGATACAAAGGCAGTTCTAAGTCAAAAGACCGTGAGGCACCGCCCCAAACCGCCCTACGGGAGGGAGTGGAACTTAATTCGCCCTCAAACATGTTTCTCGGACTTCCGCTTCGCTCCAAAAGCGTCCTTCGAAACTCCGGGCGAATCTGCTTCGCTACCGCTCATGATGAGACGTCGCTCCGCTCCTCATCCACCACCATAAAGGAGGTCATGTTATGACCTCACTTGATGGTCCCCCGCCTTGGTAAGGCGGAACGGCTTTCGCCGTCTCTAAGGCAAAAACCCCACGGGAAAGACTCGACCAAAAGATTCCAATGGGAGAAGGTTTAGCGACGCCCTCACGGTCTTTTAGCCTGCCGCCTCTGGTAGCCTTGGCCAAGCGCAGCGCCTTAGCCAAGGAAGGACCTGTTTTCATAGGCCTTCCGCCTCAGCCAGCAGCCGAAGGCTGCCTTAGCCCCACAGCACCACAGCATCCTTTCCCCTCTCTCGCTCGACAGCCGCGGCTTTGCCGTAAGACAGCCATTCAGGGCGGGGCCCTGAATGAGACAGCTTGACAGCCAAAAAGACCACGCTGCAAGAGCGTGGTCTTTTCTTCACTTTCATTTCTTTAAACTTGTCCACCCATCTTCCTGCACGACTTTGCCTTCTTTCATAAGGCGGCCCAAGGCGCGCTTAAAGGCGGATTTAGAGATATCAAAGACGCTTTTGATGATGGCCGGCGGCGTATCATCGGAATAAGGCATGGTGCCATTGCGCTTTTCGAGAAAGAAGAGAATCTTATCCGCATCGTCCAGCATGGCTTCTTCTTTGACAAGGCGCAGGGACATATCGATGTGTCCATCTGCACGAACGTAGGTGACGCGTCCTGTGACACGCTGACCAAAGTCAAGGCGTCCACCAGGGACTTCACTGCGATGGATAAAAGCGATATAGCGTTCTTTTGTAAAAAGGAAAAAGCCATCCTTAAGGATATTGTAGACGGTCCCTGTAAGCGCATCCCCCACTTTGACGCCTTCTGCCGGACGGCTGGCCCGTTCCATATCTTCTTCGACACGCATGGTCACGGCCTGACGGCCTGACTTATCACGGTAGAGTTTCACCCAGATATGCTGATTGGGGGAAACATGGCCCCGCATTTCGCTATAGGGCAAAAAGACGCCGCGTTCAGCGCCGATATCGACAAATCCGCCCATCCTGTTCACGGAGATCACGTTGACGTATCCCAGCTGCCCTTCCCGCATCTTGGGAAGCTTCATGCTCGCCGTGATCCGGTTCTTGGCATCGAGGTAGAGCTGGACCTTGACCTTATCGCCAACGGAAACAGGCGATGTCATCTGGTGCTTATGAAGGAGAATATCATCACTGGTATTCCCCGTTCCAGCATCAAGAAAAACGCCCTGGTCATTCATGCGCACGGCCGTAAGTTCCACGACATCGCCAACGCGGTGACTGCCAATGGTCTTGACGCTGGCCGGTTCTTTTTTCGGGCTCATGCTTCTCCTTCCGTTTCCACATAGGCTTCAGACGGGGCATCGGCCCAGAGCTGTTCCAGGTTATAAAAGTCACGTTCCGTTTCCCGGAAGATATGGGCCACACAGTCGCCGTAATCCATAAGGATCCAGTTGCCTTCGGTGTAGCCTTCTTTGTGGGAGGGCAGGATGCCGCGTGTTTCGGCCAGTTTATCTTCGATGCTGTCTGCGATGGCTCGGACCTGAGTCGCGCTCTGGGCAGAACAGATCATGAAGTAGTCCGTCACAGGGGACAGGCCAACCATATTGAGAAGCAGGATGTCTTTTGCTTTTTTGTCAGCAGCGGCGGCGGCAATGGCGTTTGCGAGTTCTTTTGGATTCATGGATGGAACCTCCTTAAATTTCTGTAATCCTTTTATGGGGAATCCCCAGTTTATCGAGGGTGTGCGAAACCTGGGACGGCGTCGTAACCCAGTAACTGATGTCATCGATGGTCTTGAAATCACCATCGAGCATTTCACTTTTGATGGAGTTTTCGCCAAAGATGCGGAAGCAGTTGGCGGCACGGATCATGGTCATCAGGTTCATGTCCGTATCGACGTAGTCAAGGCCGGTGTTGATGATCATGGGAAGCTTCAGCATATTCGTGAAGGTAAAGAACTGTCCAGCCAGGGCTTTCATAAATTTCTGCTGACGCTCCACACGGCCAATATCGCCCAATTCATCGTGACGGAAGCGGACATACTGACCTGCCTTTTCACCATCCAGGTGCTGGTAGCCTTTTTTGAGGTGGATCTTGAGGTTGGCGTAAGGATCTTCATAATCCATGTTGTTATCAACGTATAGGTCCACACCGCCCAGCATATCGATGACTTTAATGAAGCCCTGCCAATCAACGACCATGTAGTAGTTGATGGGAATCTGGAGGAGCTGTTCCACCGTGCGCACGGCCCGTTTGGTACCGCCATAGGCGTATGCGGCATTGATCTTGTCATGACCCCGCCGGCCGGGAATGGTGACCCGTGTATCACGCGGCAGTCCGACGATGGCAATCTGTTTTTTCTCTGGGTCAAAGCTGACGACCATCATGGAGTCTGTCCGCTTCGGTGCATCGGGGTTATTCATATCCTCGCTGTCCCCGTCATCTTTCCCGAGGAGCAGGACGTTGATGCGGCTTGAAAGGGGTTCTTCTGTGAGGAGTTGGTTCTCTTTCTGTTTAGGCACGGGATCATCGGCACTGAAAAATCGGTCATAAAGGCCCATGCCAGCCATGAAGCCGCCGCACAAGATCCCGATCAAAAGGATGAGGAGAAGAAAAACACGTCCCTTGCGGAGCCGCTTTTTCTTTTTCTTCACGCCTGATTGTTCCATATCACTCATGGGTTGCGATTACTCCTTCTTATTGTGTTTGGCCGCAAGGACCAGTTCGTTATAGCCGTCCAGACAATCCGGATGGATCAACAGATGCTGGTGCATCAGGTATTCCATCGTATTGGCATAGGCGGCAATCATGGCCTCATCAAGATCCTTCATCGTAAGGCGCCGCATTTCGTCCACGGTAGGAAAGTCACGATGCGGTTCCGTAAGGTCTGCCAGATAAATGATTTTTTCAAGGGCCGTCATATGGGCTTTGCCCGTTGTATGATAACGCATAGCAGACAGGACTTCCTCATCGGTAACGCCATAGTCCCTCTTTGCGACAAGGGGCCCCAAGATGGCATGGATAAGGATGGGCTGCGCCTTTTCGATATCCGTGAGCGGGACGCCCAGCTTTTTTGATACCTCCACAAAATCCTTGGTCGGATACTTGCGGGCACAGTCGTGGAGCAGGCCGGCAAGGGCGGCTTTATCTTCGTCGACCCCGTAATGACGGGCAAGCGCAACGGCAGTTTCACTGACGGCCACGCTATGCTCAAAGCGCTTTGGCTGAAGGCTTTGGCGAAGCTGTTCTTTCATTTGGGAAAAATCCATGATTGGTTAGCTCCTTACTTGAATTGAAATCGGCTCGCAAGTCGCGCCGATGAAATCTGGGCTAAGGCCGCCGGAGGCGGCAGGCTAAGGGAATGCAGGCATTCCTGGCTAAGGATCTGCTTTTGCAGCTTGGTGAAGGCTGCCTGCGGCAGCTGGCGAAAAGACCAGAAGGGCGGCGCCTTATGATCGGGTTCACATTTCTTGTCGAAACGAAGGCGATGTGAGGTCGATTCAAAGACAAAAGTGCAGGAGGCCAGCCCCAAACCCGGGCCTCCTCATCCACCACCAAAAGGGCTCGCTCTCTGCTGTTTCACATGAGAAGACCGGCCTTTCCGGCAGAGGATACTCCAACTGCTCCTATTGTCGCTGCCCTATGAGTAAGCTTTCTGCACGAATTTTTCAGCATAAGGGGTAACAAAAAATTCGGCGACTCACTTAACCGCCCTGTCACGATCTCTCGCTTCGCTTTTTCCAAGGCACAGGGAAGTTCGCGAATCGATCGGCGATACGCTTACCGCCCTGACGAGGCGGATCGATGCTGCGCATCGAGCGCTGAGGCAAAAGACTCTAAGATGTGGAACCAGACTTTTCGCTCCCTCATTTTTCTTAAGGATGAGATGAGCAGCAATCATCTGATCACTCCCGTTCTTTTATCTTCGGGTTTTACCTTAGAAACGGCGAACCCTGTTCCGCCTTACCAAGGCGGGGAACCAAAAGCCACTTGATGCTGCGTTGCAATAGACAAGTCCTTTTGGTGGTGGATAAGGCGCGCAGCGATGTCTCATCTTGAGCGGAAGCAAAGCAGATTTGCCCGGGTTCCGAGGCTGCTTTGATGCAATCGCAGAAGGCAAAAAAACATGTTTGAGGGCAAATATAATTCAGCGCCCTGTCCGAAGGACACAATGAGTCACCGGCTTCTGGCGCCTTTCATTTCCACACGAGGCTGCCCGATTTTTGGGCCGACCCTTTCACCCAACAAAAAAGAGAGCCCCCCTACCGACGGTAGAGGTCTCTCTGTCTCATGTAGTCCACTACAGTCCGAGGAACAAGTCCATCAATGGATTCACCGCGGGAAAGGCGCTGCCGGATCATGGTGGAAGAAATATCCGGGGCTTTGGCGTCGATCCACACGAGGCGGGTGAGTCCTTTTTGGGCCAGTCGTTTTGTCACATCTTCATGACGCTCCCTGTACCCAACCCGTCCAATGGCAAGGAAGGTGCAGTAGCGCATCGTTTCTTCGATGCGGCACCACGTATCAAGGGCTTCGGCTGAATCCCCACCAATGATGAAGTACAGGTCATAAAAGCGATGCCACCGACGATGGAGGATCCGCATGGTATCGACTGTATAGGAAGGGCCCTTGCGGACCAGCTCCATATCGGACACCAAAAAACGTGGCTCGTCCATCGTCGCAAGAAGGGTCATGGCCATGCGGTCCCCGGCCGGCGCCCATCCGGCCGCTTTATGGGGCGGCAAATAGTCGGGAATGAAAAGGACCCGATCAAGGGCCATGGCATCCATAGCGGCACGGGCAATCGCAAGATGACCATTATGGATGGGGTCAAAGGTCCCGCCCATGATGCCTAAACGCTGTCGGCGCATATGGAAATCCTCCTTCAGAATGGTTCTTACATTATATCAGGTACGATGCCAAAGCTCAATCAAATTGTCATGCGGAAAAGGTGATTTTTATGTGGCATAATGCCGATTTTACAAGAAAAGGAAAGAGGCCTTCTACGAAACAAAATGAAAAAAGCATAGCCTGTTGCCTTCCATCGTCAGCAGCGGCTTTTTCGAGCGTCGTGTTTTCTTTCACGAAAAACCTCCCTCCCATCCGATTGAGTTTCATCCCATGAGCATAACAAAAGCGCAACGCAAATAAAATGAATTTCTTTTCATTACATTTGCGTTTTATTTTCAAAGTAGTAACATATTTTTCGTTGCAAACAGATTCCATAAGGAAATCGTTTTTCAGATATTTGATGAATAAACGCCGTGAAAGAAGTCTCCTTCCTTCACGGCGTTTCCTTTATTTCGGCAGCTGGCGCTGTCTTTTTTTGTAGTAGACGATGGTGAGCCCTGCCGTTTTGGCAATCTTTTGAGCCACATCAAAGTGCATGCCCACGGCTTTTGCCGCATGGGCGTCGCTGCCCAAGGTCACGTACTTGCCGCCCAGTTCGGCATAGCGCGTATAAAGTTCCGTCAGGGACTCCACCGCACCGGGCACGGCAAGGCGACGCGTATTGATTTCAATGCTCTTATCGAGGCGAATGAGGTGCTTCATGACTTCGTCCCACAGATCGGCATGCTCGCTGTAATGGAGGTTCTTGTCTTCATAGGGCCAGTAGCGGCAGATATAGTCGATGTGACCATAGGTGTCAAAGTTCGGGTCCTGTTCGAGGCATTTGAGGGAATCCTCAAGATAGTACCCCACAGCCTGATCCTTGGCAACGCCGTCGTAAGTCGTCCGTTCATACATATCAAGGCCGCGATAACAGTGCATGGAGCCAACGATTTCGTCAAAGGGATGGCTTTTTGCAACCATCCGGTCCTCCTCGATGGTATGGGGCTGGAGCCCCATTTCAATGCCAAGGAGCACGGTATCGCTCCGATAGGGTGCGTTTTTTTTGAAATAATCGTTGATGTCAAAAAGAAAGCTTTCCGGGTTCGTCGGATAGTCCCGGTCCCAGTGTTCCGTCAGGATCATGCCAAGACCAGCGGCTTTGGCCGCTTCCATGGCATCCTTGATGGTCATTTCGGCATCGCAGGAATAATCGGCATGCATATGGGTATCAAACAGCATGGCCCTCACCCCTTTTTTACACGTTGAAGCGGAATTCGACGACGTCGCCGTCCTGCATGATGTAGTCCTTGCCTTCCAGTCTCACAAGGCCCTTTTCACGGGCAGCCTGTTTGCTGCCACAGGCAACGAGGTCATCGTAGGAAACAATTTCAGCACGGATGAAGCCTTTTTCAAAGTCCGAATGGATCTTGCCAGCTGCCTGAGGTGCCGTAGATCCTTTGACGATGGTCCAGGCACGAGATTCCATTTCCCCTGCCGTGAGGAAGGTCTGGAGACCTAGGAGGGAGAACCCAGCTTTGATGAGGCGATCAAGACCCGCTTCGGTGAGGCCTTCCATTTCAAGGTACTCCTTGGCTTCGTCTGCCGGCAGGGAAGCAATGTCCTCTTCGACCTTGGCAGAAATGGTGATGACCTGGGCCCCTTCTTTTTCGGCATATTCCGTTAGCGCCTTCACATGGGGGTTTCCGGACGCGTCGGCGGCCTCTTCTTCGGAAACGTTAGCTACGTACAGAATTGGTTTCAAGGTGAGGAGATCGAGTTCACGGATCATCTCCTTTTCATCCTTTGTCATTTCCACCTGACGGGCCGGCTTGGCATCGCCGAGGGCCTCGACGAGACGGGTCAGAAGGGCATTTTTCGCAGGCGCCGTCTTGTCACCGCTCTTTAAGAGCTTCTGGACCTTGAGCTGCTGCTTTTCCACCGATTCGAGGTCAGCCAGGCACAGTTCCGTATTGATGATTTCAATATCGCGGATAGGGTCAATGGAGCCTTCGACGTGGGTGATGTTGCCGTCTTCAAAGCAGCGCACCACTTCGGCAATGGCGTCGGTCTGGCGGATATGGCTGAGGAATTTGTTGCCCAAGCCTTCACCTTTGGAGGCGCCCTTCACAAGGCCTGCAATATCGACAAACTTCATGCCCGCCGGAACAATGCGTTTGGAATGGTATAGGTCGCTCAGGACCTGGAGCCGTGGATCGGGGACATCGACGATGCCGACGTTGGGCTCTATGGTGCAGAATGGATAGTTGGCCGCTTCCGCCCCAGCTTTCGTAATGGCGTTGAAGAGGGTGCTCTTGCCTACATTCGGCAGGCCGACAATACCCATTTCGAGGTTGGTTGAACTCATGGATGATCTCTCCTTGTCTAGTTAAGTTGACACATCATTATATCACAGCAAGGGGATTTTTTCAGCAGGGGCGAAGAGAATCGGGGAGTCGAAAGAAAGGGTCCGAGGCCCGTTTCTTTTCAATTCCATTTCTTTACAAGTTTGCCTGCCACCACACCTACCGTTCCAGCTGCTGATAGCTTGTACAGTAAGCCAAGCCTCCATTGATTTCATAGGGAGCGCGCCGATTCCACAAGCTGCCCCTTTTAAGTGCTGGTGCCCAAGGGCTTACAGCCCCAATCCATGCACCAACATCGCCCACGCCAGGGTATAATAGGTCACGACACCCACAAGGTCCGTAACGGTCGTAATGAGCGGGCCCGAGGCCACGGCTGGATCGATATGGATCTTTTTGAAGCCCATCGGGACCACGGTCCCTACAAGACTCGAAATAAACATGGCAAGGACCAGGGAAAGGCCGATGCAGGACGATATGCCAAAGGCCGTAAGGGCATCGTAGGATTTTACCGCATAAATATAAAAACCAATGCCCAAGACGGCAATGCCTCCCAGGATCAGTCCATTGAAGAAACCGGCGCCCCCTTCCTTTCGGATGAGCCGCCATTTATCGCCTGGTTTCAGTTCTTCATCCATAAGGACACGGATGGTTACGGCAAGCGACTGGGTCCCAACGTTTCCCGACATATCAAGGATCATGGACTGAAAGGCCATGATAAGGGTCAACTTTGCCACGACGTTTTCGTATAGACTGACGACGCTTGAAACGACAAGACCCAAGCCAAGAAGCAGAATAAGCCAGGGCAGCCGTTTCTTGATGGACGTTTTGAGCGGTTCGTCCAGGTCTTCTTCAGCGGAGAGGCCGCCCAGTTTAGCATAGTCTTCGCCCATTTCATCATCAAGGAGCTGCGCTACGTCATTTGCGGTTACAACGCCAAGGATCCGATGGTCCGGCGATAGGACAGGAATGGAAGCTTCACTGTATTCTTCAATCAGTTGCAGGCAGTCGCTGATCTTTTCGCTGGCATAAACGTAAGGGTATCCTCGCACGATGATTTCGTTAAGGGGAGTATCCCGTCTTGCAATGATGAGATCCTTGAGGGAAAAGGCCCCGGCAAATTGAGCACGGTCATTGAGGGCATAGATGACCGCAATTTCATCATGGTCAGCCGCTTCCCGCACAACTGTGCGCATGACGGAAGGAACATCAAGACCTTCCTCGACGGCAACAAAGTTCGTTGTCATCCGGGAAGCAATCGTATCTTCATCATAGGCGGCCAGGCGCGTCAGTTTTTGCCGTGTCGCCTCATCCAAATGCGCCACCCATGCTTCTTTTTGGGCACTTTGGGTTTCCTTCAGGAAATCGACGGCTTCGTCAGGCTCCATCTGGGTGAGGATGGCAGCTGCCCTTTCAGCTGGCAGAACCTCAAAAAGGGATTCCTTGTCATCGACATATTCCATCAAATCGGCAAGATAGGGAGCCGGCAAAAGACTTGCCAGGCGCTTCCATTCGGGCGAACTTAAAAGAGGGAGCACATCGGCTATATCGTGATCGTGGTAACTGTCAAGGGCGCGTTCCAAAAAGTAGGGATCCCTTTCCGTACGGATGAGCTTCAGGATATCCTGCACGCGATGCTGGTTCTTATTCTTTTTCATGATGTGACCTCCTTTTTGCCATAATGAAAAAGATGGGGTCTGTACAGTCCCATCCACAGGCTTATCATAGCGCAAAATCGGTAGATTTGCAATGTAAGGATGAATAAAAGAGCAAGAAGTTCACAGTTTATTTTTAAAATAGGGGAAAATAAGGTAAAATAAGTGGATTTGAAGAATAATAAGCTATTTTTAGAATCCAATCGATCTAGGAAACAAAAAGAAGCGTACCCGATTTTGGTCCATCCAGATTACGCAAAATCAGGTACGCTCGCTCCCAGTTTTATTCAACAAGCCTTGGATTCCTTACTTTCCCGACGCTTTTCCAAGGCAAGGGATCACTTTTTACTTTTAATCGGCGCAGCTTTTGTGACAAGCCTAAATCTAAACCGTGCCCCACCCCGCATGAGACCCAGCAGGAACCGTTCCTCCTCGCTCACCCGTCCCATGACGTTGACGCTGGGATCAGCAGGAAGGTCCGTAAGGGTAATCTCAACTTCACCAGCATAACGGCCGGCAAGACGGTTATCGAGGGTCACTGTACCCTGCGGCAGATATTTCAAGGTAAAGGGCGTGATATCCATTTCTTTAAAGAGAGCACGGCTATTTTGGGCGCGCAGGACCTCTTCGGCCTCATCGGGCCGCAGCGTAAAGATACAGGCAGCAAGTTTTTCATGAAGGGCCGTGATTTTTTCCGTCAACAGCGTAAGGGTAAGGACGTCATCCAATTGGGCTAGGGCGTCCAGTTCGTCTTCCGTTGCTCCGTCGTCCCCAATATAAAAGGCGTCAGTTCCAAGGAGCCTCAGATGCTGCAGGGCCAGGAAAAAATCCAGGGTCCGATGTATTTCAAGCGTGGGGAGTCCCTTAAAAAGCGGACCGCGGCAGGCGCCAAAGCTCCGCACAAAGGCGCCGACTTTGATGCCATAATGGTGACAGAGGGCATTTTGCCGCAGGAAAAAGGCTTCTGATAGGCCCGTATGGGGCCGGGGATAAAAGTTATGGAGCGCTTCGACGCATCCTACGTCAACACCGGCTTTCTCAAGGGAAAGAAGAAATCCTTCCGTCACGGTCGACGCGTTAAGGACGAGGGTCTTTTGCGGATAGCGCGTCTGCAGCTCTTTTATGCGCTCCGGCGTAAAGCCGTCATCAAGGCGCAGATGGGTCAAGGCCTCCGGAATGGGACGACCTGGCACAAGGTCGCCGACGACGTTCAGGTCATAGCACCGAGCCGCTTCAAAAAGGGCGTCGATATCCTTTTGAAAGGCCGCCTCATTGGTCTCAGGGATATGAAAGGATAAAAAGAGGCGGGTCATGCCTTTTTGGGCCGCCTGTTCCACCCGTCCAACGAGTTCCTCCCGCGTCATGCCAAGACCGGGATAAAGGGAAATGCCTTTTTCCATCATGCGCCTCCTTTCGCGTCCTGCGGGTCATCAAAACCCAGGATCCACGCGGCAGCAAACCCGCCTACATAAGCGGCAAGAAGGCCTGCGAGGTACATCAAGGGATGGGTCGTACTGGGCAGAAGGGGGAGACCTGAAATACCCATGGAAAGGGCCCCTACATGAAAGGCCGCTTCCACAGCGCCGCCCAAGGCTCCGCCAATGCAGGCCCCGATAAAGGGCCGGCCCAAAGGAAGGGTCACACCGTAAATAAGAGGCTCGCCGACGCCCATGACGCCGACAAAAAGGGACGACGCCACAATCTTTTTAAGACGTGGGTTCCTTGTTTTCACATAGACTGCAAGAGCAGCCCCCACCTGCCCGGCGCCCGCCATGGCAAGGATGGGAAGAAGGATCGTATAGCCAAATTGGCTGATGAGCTCGGCGTGGATGGGTGTGAGGCCCTGATGGACGCCCATCATGACAAGGGGCAGAAAGAAGCCGCCCAAAAGAAAGCCCGTCACAGCGCCGCCCCGCTCCACCGCTTCCGTGGCGCCCCGGCCAATGGTTTCTGCTAAAAAGCCGCCCACTGGCTGCAGAACGTAGAGCGCCAAAAGAGACATAACAAGGATGACAAGGGTAGGCGTCACAAAAAGGTCAAAGGCAGGCGGCACGATTTTCCTCAGTTGCTTTTCCCCGTAGGCCGCAAGGAGGGTAACGAGGAGGACGGCAAAGACGCCGCCCCGGCCTGGCGTCAAGGGTATGCCGTAAAGGGTGAGGTCGGCAAGGCCGGGATGGGAAATGAGGGCTCCCAAGATGCCGCCAATAACGGGCGAACCGCCAAAGACCTTGGCCGCGTTCCAACCGACGAGGATATTCATGGACTGGAAGATGGCGCTTCCCGCTAGAAGCAGAATGCGCAGGGGCGCCAGGGCAAGAAGAGCGGGGTCGTAGAATTTCACGATGCCCAAAAGGCCCGTCAAAAAACCGCAGCCCACAAAGCCCGGAATAAGGGGCATGAAGATGGACGCCACTTTGCGCAGAAAGGCTTTTGCCGGCGTGGCGTTTTTTTGCCGAATGGCTTCATGGAGGGCTTTGCCGTCCCCCACCTCCCCTTGGACGCCAAAAAGGCCGGCTGGCTCTTTGGGCATCTCCTTGGAGTCATTCGGCGTGGGTGCTTCGTTTCCGTCAAGAAGGGCCGCAAAGGCATCAGCCACGCGGATCACCTTTCCCGGGCCTAGGACAATCTGCAGCTCGTCACCGTTTTGGTTGACGCCGAGGACGCCAGGAATGGCCTTTAGCTCAGCAAGGTCCGCGTCCTTTACGAGGTGCAGGCGCAGACGCGTCATGCAGTGCGTCACTGTTTCAATGTTGTCCTTGGGGCCCACGATGGCGTAGATCTTTTGGGCAATCTCTTTTTCACGAGTCATGGCTGGCCTCCCATCGCTCTACAGCAAGGCGTGCACGGCCGTCTGACTCCCTAAGGGCCTTTTCCGCCGCGGCCCGGTCCATGCCGGTCACGGTCATGACGATGCGCGTCGCCCGTTCCTTTAGTTTCTCATTGGTCGCCTTTACGTCAATCATGAGGTTGCCCCGCACTTTGCCAAGACGGATCATGGTGCCCGTCGAGAGCATGTTGAGGATCATCTTCGTTACGGTCCCGGCCTTCATGCGCGTCGACCCCGTCACGACTTCCGGACCGGGAAGGCAGATGAGCATAAGATCTGCAGTGCAAGCGATATCAGGTTCCTTGGAGCAGGCAAGACCAATGACAAAAGCGCCGCGGCGCCGGGCTTCTTCCATGCCGCCAAGGACGTAGGGCGTGCGGCCTGACGCGGTAATCCCGACCAAGACGTCCTTTGCCGAAAGATCATGGGAAATAATATCGTCTGCCCCTTTATCCAGAGAGTCTTCCGCCCCTTCACGGGCCCGAAAAATGGCTTCCTTGCCGCCGGCAATGAGCCCTTGGACAAGGTCCGGATCTGTACTGTAGGTGGGGGGACATTCCACGGCGTCGAGAATGCCGAGCCGTCCTGACGTCCCACTTCCCATATAAAAGAGCCGGCCGCCTGTTTTGAGCCGGGCCGCAATCACATCAACAGCCCGGGCAATATCCGGCAGGATGGCCTTAACGGCAAGGGCCGTCTTTTGGTCTTCATCATTCATGACACGCATCATGGACAGCGTATCGAGTTTGTCAATCCGGCTGGAAGCAGGATTACGGGCTTCAGTCGAAAGTTTTTCTAAATTCAGCATAAGTTCCAACCTCTTTCAGGGGTATAATTAAGAGGAAATCAATAAGCCATTGGGCAGATTGCAAAGGAGTATTGCTATGCAAGCCATCATCAACAGCAAACTTATTTTACCACACACCGTCCTTACAGGACAGACGCTCCTTTTTGGAACCCATATCTACGATATTCTCCCGGCAGGCAGCCCCTTACCGGAGGGTACGGAAAGCATCGACGCCAAGGGGGCCTATCTCTCGCCTGGCTTCATCAATATGCATATCCATGGCTGCGGCGGGGCCGATACAATGGATGGGACCCGGACCTCCATGGAAATCCTCTGCCGGAAACTTCCAAAATGCGGCGTTACGGCATTTTTACCGACGACAATGACAAGGGTATGGCCCATCGTTCAAAAGGCGCTCAGAAACGTTCGTAAGGCTATGGAAGTCCCCTGCCCCGGCAGCCGTGTCCTGGGGGCCTATTTGGAAGGGCCCTTCATTTCCGGCAGTTACCGGGGATCGCAAAAAGCCGAGGAAATCCAAGCGGCCAATATGGAGCGGATCCGCCCTTACTGCGACGTCATCAAAGTCCTTGTCATCGCCCCGGAAACACTGTCTTCCATGGCGTTTATCCATTCATGCTGCAAAAAGGGCATCATCGTTTCCCTTGGTCATTCCGGTGCAACCTATGAAGAAGCCAGCCGGGCCATCAAGGCAGGGGCCAGCCACATCACCCATACCTTCAACGCCATGAGTCCCCTTCATCACCGTAAACCCGGCATGGTCGGCGCGGCCCTGACGCTTCCGGTGACAACGGAGATCATCTCGGATGGGCTGCACATCCACGATGCGGTCCTGCGCCTGTTGGTAAAAGTCAAGGGGCCGGACCAGATTGTCATTGTGACCGATTCCATGCGGGCTGCCATGGAAGGCGACGGCATCAGTGAACTCGGCGGGCAGACAGTCTATGTCCGCGGCGGAAGGGCGCTTCTCGCGGACGGGACCATTGCGGCAAGCGTCGACACCATGGAACACAGTCTCCATCATTTCCTGAAGGCTACGGGCCTACCCCTCGCCGATGTCATCCGCATGGCAACGGTCAATCCCGCCAAGGAGCTGGGCGTCTATGAGACAATGGGCTCCCTTGAAAAAGGCAAACTGGCTGACATGACCATCTTTGACGAGAAGTTTGACGTGAAGATGACCTTTGTGGGTGGGGAAAGGGTGTATCAGAAAAAAGGATGAGACCTATCAGAAGGAAAAGGATTGCTGAACCGCTGAAGAATATACGCGGGAACGTCGACCAGCCTTGTCTCCACTCTATCTTATGCTTTGAAAGGAGTCCACGACCATGTCAGAACTCACAAAAGAAACAGGCAAACGGATCCATGATTTCAGAAAGAGCCGCGGCCTCAATCAGGAAGAGCTCGCCCGCCTCATTTATAAGAGCAAGGCCACCCTCTCCAAATACGAAAAAGGCGAGATTGCTATCGACCTTGATACGCTCAAGCAGCTGGCCCTTGCCCTTCACGTCCGGATGGAGCAGCTCCTTCCGCCCACAGTGGAAGGATATGAAGAGCCGGAGCAGCATGGCATTCCCACCTTTTTCAAGGGCCTCAGCCAGTTTTACAGCTACTGGTTTGACGGTCGGAACAATCAGCTCACGCGCTGCGTCTTTGATCTTCACGCGCCCCTTTCTCCCAACCGCCAGCAAGTGGCCCTCTATATGAACTTCAAGGATTGGGATCATTACCAAAACGCGGAAAACATCTATTTTGGCTACATTGAGCATTTCGACGTCCTATCCATTATGGAACTTGCAAATGAGCATACGCCGACAGAAAAAGCGAGTATCCAGATTCCGTCATCCTTCTTGGAATCCGACACGCACTGGGGCCTTTGGAACGGCGTCTCCGCCCGTCCCTTCATGCCCGTTGCTGTAAAGATGCTCTTTTCAAAAAGGCCGCTTAAAGAAGACGAATCTCTTATTAAAAACCTGCGTATCTCCAAAGAAGATATTCGCCGTCTGAAATATTTCAATATGTTTACTGTAACCTAAGAAAACAGCAAAAGACCTGAAAAGAAAGGAAGGTTCTTTCTTCTCAGGTCTTTTTTCTGTGAGAGGGATTCAGTACGGTCCCTAGGGGGGAGAATGAACCGCACCGTTCCTCCTGATGGAAAGGGGCAAAGCCCCAAGGCATTTCTGTAGGAGCACCTCATTTAAAGGTAAAAGACCGCCGCCAAAAGATTACTTTATTTCAGCCGTTGCCTCAATTTCGCAGAGCACCCCTTTAGGAAGTGTCTTTACAGAAACGCAACTACGTGCTGGGTTTGAGACAAAATACTTGCCATAGACTTCGTTAAAGGCAGCAAAGTCATCCATACTGGCAAGAAAACAGGTCGTCTTGAGGACGTGGGCAAAGTCACTCCCCCCCGCTTCCAAGACGGCGCCGACATTTTGGCAGCTCTGCTCAGCTTGGCGGGCAATGCCTTCCGGCACAAAACCCGTCTTGGGATCAACAGGAATCTGTCCAGAGGTGATCACAAGGTCTCCATGAACAACACCTTGGCAGTACGGGCCAATGGCGCCCGGTGCTTTTTCCGTTACAATTTTCTTCATCATTATATCTCCTTTATTTGGCGTTATGTTTTTTTACAGCATCACGGATCCGTTCCAAACCGGTCTTGATGATGCTTTTTGGCATGGCAAGGTTGAGGCGAATAAAGCCTTTTGCATTATCGACAAAGAGGGCATCGCCACCTTCAAGGAGAACGCCGGCTTCATTTGCCATGAAATCAGGAATATTTTCGACATCGCCCAAGTATGGGTTCATATCGACCCAGGCAAGGTAGGTGGCTTCAGGGATATTGTATACAATCTTCGGAAATTCCTTGGTGAGGAAGCCCTTTAGAAAGGCAAAGTTACCGTCAAGATAGGTCTTCAGTTCATTAAGCCACTCATAGCCATGACGATAGGCTGCTTCATGGGCTGCAATGGACAGGGGGTTAACGTTCATAGCATAGCTGTCCGTATAGGCCACATAGATATCACGGAGGTGTTTATCCCGGATAACGATTTCCGCGAACATCAGCCCTGCCATATTGAAGCATTTCGATGCCGACGTGCAGACAATGAGCTTTTTATAATCCGGCATAATCTTAGCCATAGGGATGTGTTTTACCCCTTGACGTATTATGTCGCAGTGAATTTCATCACTGATAATCCAAAGGTTATATTTTTCCACAATAGCAGCGACTTTGCGCAGTTCCTCTTCGGTCCAGACACGGCCTGTCGGGTTATGAGGATTACACCAAATGAGTACTTTAGCAAAAGGCTTTGCAGCGTCACGTTCCAGGGCGTCAAAATCAATGGACCAATTGCCATTTTTGTCCCGTACGAGTTTATTGTGAATGACGTGCTTGTGGTTATAGTCAATAGGATGCTGAAAATAGCCATAAGCCGGTGTATTGAGAATGCAACAGTCCTCTTCCCCAAGGAGGAGAGAAGTCAGCTTATACAGGGAAGGGATAATGCCTAGGGAGAAGCAGATTTCTTCCCGCGGATAACGCCAGCTGTACATCTTTTCATTCCAGTCATTGTAGGCTTCAAAGAAAGACGATTCAAAGACCTGACTGTAACCAATAATCCGTTTGTCGGCACGGTCCTTGATAGCTTGGATAACATCTGGACACATGGCAAATTCCATGTCGGCTACCCACATACGAATGAATTCATCATCCTTGAAGGGAAATTTCTTTTTTCCTTCAAAGTCATGGAAGATATACCCACGGAAACCATCCGTATTGAGGGCATTGGTGTGACGACGGTCAACGATTTCATCAAAATTATACATAGTAATTCCTCCTTACATAACAAGCTAAGTAACAGCGTGCCTTAGCAAGCACCCCGCGTTTCCTCGTCAATGATTTCCTGGCGGCGCTTCAAGAGGACAGCTCGGTCCACACGACCCGTCTTCAGAGCAAGGTAGCTAAGTGCGAGCGGAACGACAAGGACAATCAGAGCAACCACGGCATCTTGGGCCTGCATATCCTTCAGCAGCGTCACAGCCACCATAAAGGCACTGAATCCGCCAAGAATGCAGCATGCTTTATAGACACCAAGGGAAAGGGGAAGGGAGCGATTGGCGAACTGTTCGGGGTAAAGTTTTGGAATCTTGATGCAGGCCACATTGAGATAGGCATTGATGAACATGCAGGGAATCATGAGCATGCTGATAACATTGTTGAAATCCATCTTCGTAATAATAGGAATCGCCGCAAGGACATAAACCAGCAGGTAGGCACCATAGGGATAATGATTCTTGTTCTGACGCTTGAGGAACCCAGGCAGCCAGCCGTCATTACCCATCTGAACAAGGGGTTCGCGGATCATGACGAGAACACTTAAGAAAGAAGAGATGATAGCGCAGACACCGCCGCCGATGATAAAGAAGACAAATGGTCCGTGACTGAGGAAGGACGAAGCAACAACACTGAGATTCTTGCCAGCAATCTGGTCATAGGGAAGGATTCCCGAAGCAACTAGGCTCATGAGACCGTAAATAACGGAAACAACAAGACAAGTATAGATGATGCCATAAGGAATGGAGCGTTTCGGGTCCTTGGCAATGGGCACAACACCGACAGGGCCCATTGTCGTTCCCTGGCAGGCAAAGCCCATGATGGCAACGGCGCTGATGATGCCCGCAACGCCGCCGTGAAAGAAGCCTCCGTCAACAGCAGGATCAAAGAAAACAGAAAAGTTGACTTCCGGAAGACCGAGGACGATGAAAAGGGCCATGGCCATGACAAGGAGGGCTGTCGCCACATTCTGGAAAAGGGTGACAATGCGGTTGCCTCGAATGGTCAAAAGAAAATGAAGACTAAGAATGACAAGGCTTACAGCCATTTCATGTTCAATGAGAACCGGCCAGAGACTACCTAGATAGTGAGTCAGGGCCATGGAATAGCCTGTGAAACCGAAGGCCCAGATGACATTGGTCCAGCCGCCGTAACCCGTAAGGAGCGGGGAAAGAAGCATGCCACGCATGCTGTAGTCGCCGCCCTTGATGATGAAGATGCTCGATAAGGCCAGATTATACCAATAGGCTAGGAGCATATAAAATACACACAAGATGGTGATAGGAACTACAGAGCGCCCCGTCAGCGCAATAGCTGAACCCAAGGTGACGAAGATGCCCGCACCGACAGAGCCGCCCACACCAAGGCCGATGATGTTGCCGACACCTATTTTCTTTTCTATTTTTCCACTCATGTGAAACCTCCTCATAGAGAACGAATATTTGAGCAATCTTGATTAGGTAGAGTTCAATGCGCATGACTCTTTTGTTGTCTCTATCTTACCCATTTGCAGTAATCCGGTCAAAAGGCCCTCCATTTCCTAAGAAGAAATAGAAAAAGCCTAAAATTTTGTTAAATGAAATTTTAGGCTCTATTTTTTAATATATTTTTTATTTTTATTATTTTGAGGGGTAAATTACAAAAAAAATCAATTTTCAAAGAACTTTTAAAATTTGTAGTATTGCGAAAGATGGATATGGGAAAAGATGCTGTCACGCTGCCACGAGCCTTCGGCTCTAGCTATCTTGCGGCCAGGGCCGCATCTGTCGAGCAGCAGACCGGAAGAATGCTTTAGTGCTTTGACGCTGTGATGCTAAAAGCCTCGAAGGAACTGAAAGGGGCGGCCCCAAACCGCCCTTCGGGAGGGGGCAGAACTTAATCCGCCCTCAAACATGTTCTTAGGCTTTCCGCTGCGCTCCTCATCCACCACCAAAACCGGGAAATATTAATGATAAATGTTTATGGAAATTTCCCAGTTTTGGTCCCCCGCCTTGGTAAGGCGGAACGGCTTTCGCCGTTTCCAAGGCGAAAAAACGAAGGAAAAACACAGAGGCAAAAAGATTGGAACGCAAAAAACCGTAAGAGAAGCCCAAAACCGAACGTAGACGTAAGTTCTGTTTTGAGCGATTATCTTATATTCGGTTTTTGTAAGAGGCTGGTCTTTTTGAAACGTAGAAGGCACAATGGCGCTTGAAACGTCCTGCGTCCGATCTTTTCCCTTGCGAGCGGTTAGCGAGGCAGATTCAACCGAGTCCCAAGCCCGCTTTGAAGCGCCAGCGGAAGGGCGCAGGGATATGTTTCCGAGCGAATGAGGTTCAACACCCAGTCCCGTAGGGACGCGGTTTGGCGTTGACCCTTTGGTCTTTTCTATTTCTATATGCTTGTTTCAAATATGGGGCCTATCCGTAGTGAGATGCTAGGAGCACCCGGCCGCATTGACGACAGCATACGATTTGTATATGTCATGGAATGGCTTCCTCCGTCTTTAAGGCTAAAGAGCAGCCGGTGGCGGTTCGTTACTGGATTTTTTCCCCCCCGTTTTTTATGCTCCAGAAGCATTGCAATTCATACCAAAAGAGTATTATCTGTCACAGATTTTCTTCGCTATAATGAAAAAAATGGAGAAATCTAGCTCTTTTTGATTTCATGAAGAAGGTGATCTTTATGCTGCTGAAAAAAGCGTCCCTGCTGCTTGCCGCCACTTTTTGCGGCATCCTGACCTTTGGCTGTGCCGGTCTTTTTGCTAAGGATACGTTCCCTGTTCCGCAAGCGTCGCCGGCGTCTGCTGCCAAGAAGGGAAAATCCGTGGTCTACATGACAAAGCGCATTACGCCAGAAGGTCTGGAGGCAGTCTACAAAGCCCTCAGGGCGTCACCGACAGGGCGCATCGCCATCAAGCTTTCTACGGGCGAGCCAAACAGCAACTACCTGCGGCCTGCCCTCATCGGGGACTTTGTGAAATCCTTCCATGACCCCACCATTGTCGAATGCAACACCTTCTACCATGGTTCACGGGCCAGTACAGCCATGCACCTGCAGGTCGCCAAGGACCATGGCTTTATGGACTTTGCCAAGGTGGACATCATGGATGCGGAGGGAGCCATCACCATTCCAGTCACGGGCGGCACCCGTCTAAAGGAAGATCTTGTCGGCGCCCATTTCAAGAATTATGATAGCTGGATTGTCCTTACCCATTTCAAGGGCCACGCGATGGCCGGATTGGGCGGCTCCATCAAGAACATTGGCATTGGAATTGCATCTGCGGAAGGCAAGGGCATCATCCACCGCGCCGGGAAGACCGGTACGGGATGGGGCAACGATCAGGACGGCTTCCTCGAAGCCATGGCAGAAGCGGCCAAAGCCGTTTCTGATGCCACAAAGGGTCACATTCTCTACATCAATGTCCTGAACCGCCTCAGCGTTGACTGTGACTGCGACAATTCACCGGCAGAGCCGGATATGCATGACATCGGTATCCTCGCCTCCTACGATCCTGTTGCCATCGACCAAGCCTCTGTCGACCTTGTCTATCAGGCCAAGGATGGGAAGAGTCTCATCGAGCGCATGGAGAGCCGTCATGGCATCCATACGCTGGAACATGCGGAAGCCATCGGCCTTGGAAGCCGTTCCTATGACCTCGTCTCCGTTGATTAAAGGGGGGCGTAAGGTGAAAAGCCATGATTAGGCGCGAACTCATTTACCTTTGGTACTATATGGATACGCAGTTCTGGCAGCTGTTTCCCTATTGGGCCTTAGGCATCCTGCTCGGGTCCTTTGTTTCGGTCTTTCTCAAGAAGACCATCCACGAAAACCTGCAGAACCTATCTGTAGAAGAATCCCCCTTTTGGGGGATTTTCCTTGCCTCCCTTTTGGGTGCGGCGTCTCCTCTCTGTCTTTATGGGACCATCCCTCTTGCAGCCTCCCTCAACCGAAGCGGCCTCAAGGAAGAGTGGCTGGGCGCGTTCATGATGACGTCCATCCTGCTGAACCCGCAGCTGCTCTTTTACAGCCTGGCCCTTGGGAAGGCGGCCTTTTTAGTCCGCCTCTTCTCCGGCCTTATCTGCGGAATTGCGGCGGGGCTCCTGCTCCACCAGAAGACGGGTTCCTTTTTCTCCTTTGGAAACTTCCTGGAACCGGAAAACCATGATACGGACCCCCGGCCTACCATGCGATTTCTGAAAAACGTAGGACGGAACCTCAAGATCACAGGGCCCTATTTTGTCGTGGGACTTGTGATTTCCGCCTTGTTCCAGCGTTATGTGCCTCCCTCCCTTTTGAACCGCTTTTTTGGCGGCAGCAAGATGGCGGGCGTTTTTATGGCAGCAACCATTGGCGTTCCCCTCTATGTCTGCGGCGGCGGGACGATTCCCCTGCTCCAGGAATGGCTGTGGCGAGGGCTCTCCTTGGGCGGCGCCGCAGCTTTCATGCTCACTGGACCGGCGACAAAGATCAACAATGTGAGTGCCCTTTCCATGGTCCTTGGCCGCCGCCATGCAGCTCTGTACTTTCTTTTCGTCATGACCTACGCTGCGCTCACCGGGTTCGTGGTCGATTGGTTGGTAGGGTGAAAGACTTAAAAGGACGCTGTGGTGCCATGACGCTAAAAGACCAGAGGAAGAAGACCGTAAGGCCGGCGCCCCAAAGCGTCCTCTTTATTTTTTCTCGGAGCACAAATCGCTCCGATTCGATGCAGTTACGTGTCATCATTGGCTTTAAAAAGATATATCTGATGCCAATGATGGCATGTCCCGTCGCAAGAAGGTACGTACCACAATTTCATGTTAAAGTCGCCCGAAAAAATGTAGCCCTTGGGCGAGCCACTTCTTGGAATTTTTTCGGTGGATACACCCGCCCTGGCAGGGCGGATCGATTTCGGAGAAATCGATCTCTAAGGCGAAAGACCATAGAGCGGGGAATAGTGCAAGGAGAAGTATCGTTTCTACATTTCATGACGACAACAGAGCTCTAAAGCAGACTAAAAAGTATATAGAATAACATAATTAAGGCCTCAAACCGAATCAAGACACGAATTCGGTTTGAGGCCTCTCTTTTTATTCTTTTTCTTTAGATTCGATGCTTCTGCATCGAACCATCCCCGTCCGGTCTTTTGCCTTAGAGCTCGATGCGCAGCATCGATCCGCCTTACCAAGGATGGGGACCATCAAGTGAGGTCATAACATACCTCCTTTATGGTGGTGGATGAGGAGCGCAGCGACGTCTCCTTACGAACGATAGTGAGGACCATCCGCCCGGAGTTCTGAGGCTGGTTTGGAGCGGAGCGGAAAGCCGAAGAACATATTTGAGGGCGGATTAAGTGGTTCTATAATTTATTTTGGGGCGCTAAAGTGACCGTCCAGATGCGTGTCCTCT
>OGWZ01000183.1_pt1 | contig 74659 bp, 58 predicted proteins | sample 1576141 | NCBI WGS metagenome assembly OGWZ01 (sample SAMEA3541512, study PRJEB24748) | human gut metagenome | biome: human gut; feature: human-associated habitat; material: faeces | place: China | collected 2012
ACAGAGGGGGTCAATTTTCGTTCGTTTTGGGGGTCACCAGAACTTTCGTTTGACAGTCAGCTTTAAACTGTGAGCTGAATTTCCGGCGGGTTCTCGACATGGGGATCTCCTTTCAGATGGGGATGTGATACCACTTTTTTTCATTAAACACTGTCCCGCCTTTTGGTTCTAAATCGTTAGGCCATTATACTTTGCCCCGAGCTGTTCTGTGGCATCCCTGTCGAGCATGGCATTAAGCTCCTTGTGGAGCAGAAGACGGAATCCTTCATTTTTAGCCCCTGTCGTAAATGCCCGTAGAATATCACCGAGTTCTAAATTAAGGATGACCTGAACCATGGTGTTTTCCTTTCGGTTTTGGTGGTTGAGTAATCCCAAACATTCCGAAGGCGTTCCCATGGCTCAACCATTTGCTACGGGAATTTACACCACTATATGAACTCTACCATTTTCTCCGAGGTTCCGCACATCTGCATAATGGATTTCTTTTTCGTCGGCGATGCGAAAAACCTTGCTGAAAGAGTTCCTTGAAATGTGCCGTGTGGATGCGATCGCCTGTCTGGACATGCCCGCATCCCGAGGCTGAAGGATTAGCTTCGCGTGAATCTTTACATTGGCCATAATCGGCCTCCTTTCGTGGAATTCGGAGCGGAATTGCTCCCTGACTTCATTCTACGAAAGGAGCGTCTGGTGCTCTTAAGTGCGGCCAGGGTGCTCTGAAAGCCGGACGAGGTGATCTGAACGTGCGGAATCATCTTGTAGGCTATGCTCTGGATGAAGATACCTTGAAACGTGGCTGCCAAAGCGGAAAAAAGAGTCTGAGCGGTCACTTTTCAAAGAGTATAGTGCTGATCTTTGCCCCGGGATTTCGGCCCACACGTGTGCTGCTGTCTGGGCTGTCATAAATTCTGAAAGAATCCCAAAATATTTTTTACAATTAATTATAAAAGGCATTGCCTTTTCCCGATGGCAAGGCTAAAAATGAAATTGATTTCTACTCGTCAACCCTAATACGAATTTTTTTGGAGGTTGGAAAAGCCATGGGAGAACATATTGCTGACCAAATGACTTCGCTGTACTCAACCAGCAAAACGCTTCGTTTTAGGCTCGAACCGATTGGGGAAACTCTTAATTTTATTCAGAAAAACGCCTTTTTGGATAAAGATAAAAGAAAGGCTGATGATTATGTTAAAATAAAAGTGACGATAGATGAATACCATAAAGCCTTTATCAGAGATGCCCTTTCTTCTGTAGTTCGTGAGTATGAAGAGAATCAGGACCTTCTGAATGAGGGAGGTAAGAGCGATAGAAAAAAAATTTCTTCTGAAGATTTTGAAGAATTATTTACAATTTATAATAATTTAAAAAAAGACAGGTCAGACGAAAAGAATCGTACTGCTTTTGTGCATGCATGCAAGTCCCTGCGCCAGAAAATAGTAAAAGTTGCCTTTCCCTCTGATGAAATTAAAGAGCTGACAAGTGCGAAGCTGTTCGATAAGCTGCCAGCTTGGGTGGTACAGGAGAATCAAAAGAGATCTCAGGATAATAAGCTTTTTTGGACAGATACTTTTAAACGCTTTTCTTCGTATTTTCTTGGTTTTCACGAAAATCGAGCGAATATGTATTCAGACGAAGAGAAGGCAACAGCTATTGCGTATCGTTTGGTGAATGAGAATCTCCCACGTTTTTTTGATAATATTGTAATTTTTAATAAAATAGGTCATTTATTTGATGATATTAAAAATTCTTTAACAGAAAAAGAAGAAAAACTTTTTTATGATTACGATTTTGAAACTGTGTTTAGTCCTGAGTATTATATACATTGCTTAACACAAAGCGATATATCGAGATACAATACGTTGATTGGAGGGTACTCTACATCAGATAAAGAAAAAGTCAGAGGGCTAAACGAATTTATTAACCTTCACAACCAGAAAATTAAAGATAAAAAGAATAAAATTCAACCTCTTAAAATTTTGTATAAACAGATTCTTAGTGACCGTGAAACTGTATCTTTTTTGCCTCAGCAGTTTTCCACTACAGATGAAGTGTATACTAAGATTGTTGATTTTTATTTATCTTGTATTTTAGACCTTTGTGTTGATGAAAAAAACGGGTGCAATGCATTCCAGATATTGGCGCAGCAATTCCGTAAAATTCAAGATAACGTATTTAATCGTGAGCAAATTTATATTTCACACCGAGCACTGTCTTCTATTTCGAAAAAAATTTTTAAAAATCCATTTTTCATTCACGATGCATTAGATGATTACTATCGCACCGTTTCTGTTCCTGATTATGATAAAAAATTATTATTATCAAAAACAAAAACAAATAGAGAAAATTTAGAAAAAGAATTAGATGAATTTATAAATAAGCAGTTTTTGCCAATATCCTTAATAGATAAGGCATGTGATAATTATCTACATAAATTAGATGGCAAAGAAGAAACTTGTGTGAGCTCCTCAGTCTCAGAATATTGTGCTCACCTCCTTGAATGGAAAAAAGTGATAAACAATGAACCTAAGGTTTTTGCTCCTGGAAAATATGAGGAAGCTGTTTATTGCTCAATTAAAGGTGAGCTGAACAGTCAGCATGATGTTTCTTATCGCCCATCTTCGGCCACTGTTGATAAGATCAAACATTTCTTGGACACTTTGCTCGCTTCTATCCGGAGTATTCAGGATTTTATTATTCCAAGAGAAAAGGAAACTTTGGTCGAGAAAGATGAGGATTTTTACAAGGTCATCGATAGCGTATGGGAACATTTATCATCTTTTTCAAAGCTTTATGATAAAGCGCGCAACTTTTTCTCTGGTAAAGCATACAGCACCGGTAAAATCCGCCTTACCTTCGGGATTCCTGCATTGGCAGATGGATGGGACGAGAATAAGGAGAGCGATTGCAGAGCTTTACTGTTTATGAAGGATGAGCAGTATTATCTTGGTATTGCCTCAAAAGCAGGATTAAAATTTGATCAATTTGAAAAGATTCCTGATGGGGTGCCCTGTTACAAAAAAATGGTCTATAAATATTTCCCTGGTCCAACTAAAATGATTCCCAAATGTACAGTTACTACAAAGGATGTAAAAAAACATTTTAAAAATGAAACATCAGACTATATATTGAATGATGAAAAAAAGTACAATAGTAATCTTGTAATATCAAAATATATATACGATTTATACAGTAATTCTGGTTCTAAACCTGCGTTTACCGATACATATCTCAAGGAAACGAATGATACTATTGGCTATAAAAAAGCTCTTGTGGAGTGGATTGACTTTTGCAAAAAGTTTTTAAAATCATATAAAAGCACTGCAGATTATAATTACGATAGTTTGAAAGAATCTAAAGATTATACTAAAATAAACGAGTTTTACAATGATGTTGCCAGACTTACATATCGCATTAAATTCAGGCAGATTCCTTGTGATATTATTGACAATTTTGTAAAATCTGGAAAATTGTATCTTTTTAGAATTGCAACAAAAGACTTTGGATGCTCTCATGGTCATCCAAATCTCCATACTTTGTACTGGCGGGCGCTTTTTTCGTCAGCTAATCTGAACCATACAATTATTAAACTCAACGGAAATGCAAACCTCTTCTATAGAGTTTCATCAATAGAAGAGCCTACTGTCCATCAAAAGGGAAGCATTCTTGTAGGCCGGATGACTAAAGATGGAAAAAATATTCCAGAAGAGATTTATTTGCAGGTATGCCAGATTGCTAATGGAAAACTGGATAAAAAGGACGTAGATGGAAAAGTTTTAAAGTATTTTGAACGTAGTGTACAAAGAGAAGCTCCTTACGATATTGTTAAGGATCGCCGTTATACAAAGGATGTTTTTCTTTTCCATGTACCACTTACTTTTAATTTTGGCGTAGAACCTGTAAAAAATATTAATGAGAAAGTAAATGACTTTTTAAAAGAGCATGATGATGTAAATATTATTGGTATAGATCGTGGAGAGCGTAATCTCCTTTATATTTCGGTTGTGGATACTAAGGGACAGATTCTTGAGCAGAAATCCCTCAACATTCTTGATGGGATAGACTATCATGATAAATTAGATCTTCGAGAGAAAGAGCGTGCCAAAGCCCGAGAAAGCTGGGGCAGCATAGGCCGGATTGCGGATCTCAAAGAAGGTTATCTGTCTTTTGTTATTCATTATTTGACCGATTTGATAATCCGCTATAACGCCATCGTAGTTATGGAAGATCTGAATGTTGGCTTCAAAAGAGGTCGTTTTAAAGTTGAAAAACAGGTTTATCAGAAATTCGAAAAAGCCCTAATCACAAAGCTTAATTATCTCAGCTTCAAGGATTTTCCTGCAGAAGACGAAGGTGGCGTACTTCATGGCTGGCAGCTTACCAATCCGTTTGAAAGCTTCCGCAGCATGGGACACCAGAATGGAATTATTTTTTATATTCCGGCCTGGAATACGAGCAAGATTGATCCTGTCACTGGATTTGTTGACAAAATCAAGCCCAAGTATACGAACAGGGAGGCCGCCCACAGTCTTTTCTCGAAATTTACAAAGATCTCTTATTGTCACGAAGATGATGTCTTTGATTTCCTCTGGAAAGATGAATCTTCAAATAGAACATGGACAATTACTACTGGAGGGAAGGAAAGGTACTATTGGTCAAGAGATTCATCACAATATGGCTCCGTGCAGAAAGCAGATGTGACTGAAATCCTTAAGGAAACATTCAAAAATGCCGAAATAGAATGGGAGAATGGTGAGGATCTTATTCCGATTCTAACAGCTTCGGATAATGCATCGCTCTTGCGAACCGTGACATGGTGTCTCCGCTTGGTTCTTTCAATGCGTTACAGCTCGGAAGCAGATAAATGCGACTTTATTCTTTCGCCTGTGAGGATGCCTAGCGGATGTACATTTTGTTCAGAGACGGCTCCTGATTCTCTCCCAATGGATGCGGATGCCAATGGTGCATATAATATTGCCCGCAAAGGAGCTATCGTCCTGGACCGTATAAGGGTAGGGGTTAAAAATCCAACAATTATTAAAAATGAAGATTGGCTGGAATATGCGCAGAGAGATGACATAGTTGCGCTACAGGAAAGTAAATATTGTGAATAATGGAGGAGGGGGTAGAACGATGGAAACCTATCTGATGATAACGCAGATTAATGATTTTACGTTCTGCCCCCGCTCCATATATTTCCATGATGTCTACAGAAATTCCGTAGGAGAAGACGCTTATCATGCTGTTCCCCAGAAAGTGGGGCGTGCCTCGCACAAGGCCATTGATGAGGGCAGTTACAGCAGCCGGAAGGATGTCCTCACGGGGGCAATGGTGTACAGTTCCCGGTACGGGCTGATGGGAAGAATTGACATATTTTACGTACAAACAGGACTCCTTGTAGAGCGAAAATACTCTGTCACAGCAGTGTGGCCAGGGTTCAGGTATCAGCTGTATGCACAGAGTGCTGCTCTTTTAGAGATGGGATATACTGTGCGTGCCCTTCGGATTCATTCAGCCAAGGACAACAAAAATTATGATGTTCAGATGCCTGGGGAAGCTGAAAGAAAGGAATTTGAAGAACTTCTATATAGAATTCGTCATTTTTCTCTTTCTGACCCATTCACTGTAAATCCTAAAAAATGCAGAAGTTGTATTTACAGAGAACTATGTGACCTTTGTCCAGAAGGAGACGAGGCATGATGTCTTTTCCCGATTTCCAATATAAACAGGTAATTGTGCATGTTGCCGGCGGCAGCGGAGAACGACTGCGTTTCCTGGCTGATAATGTTGTTATCGAGGATAAAGATAAAAAATGTATTTTGCGTCATTCGTGCCACAGGATTTTTGCGCTTTTCATCATTGGAGAGGTGACCGTAACCAGCGTTCTAATCAAGCAGGCAAAACGTTTTGACTTTCCTATCATCCTGATGTCCGGCAATTTTCGCGTGATTGCAAGACTGAATAATGGTGCAGAGGGCAATACCCTTCTGAGGGAAAAGCAATATGAACTTTCCGGCAGAACCATGCCAATTGCCAGAGAACTTATTGCACAGAAAATTGACAATCAGATGGCCCTGATAAAGGCTCTGCGGTATCAGACTGCGGAGGATAAAGCCTGTCTGGAGTTCCTGAAAAGCCGTTCTGTGAATGACGCAAGGGATGTCCATGAACTCATGGGGGTCGAGGGGGCCGCAAGCAAAAGTTTTTTCACCTGTTATTTCCGCAATATCGGTTGGACACGGCGTGAACCGAGATGTAAGCGGGATGTTCCTAATCTTCTTTTGGATATTGGTTACACATATCTTTTTAATTTTATTGAAGGGATGCTTTGTCTTTATGGCTTTGATTTATACTGCGGTGTTCATCATACATTATTTTATCACAGAAAATCTCTTGTCTGTGATATAATTGAACCATTTCGATGTATTATAGATAGAAGAGTACGCAAGGCTTTTTCACTTAAACAAATTAATGAAAAAGATTTTGAGTGTCGTGATGGTATGTGGATATTGCCGTGGAAGAATCAAAAAAATATATAAAAATGTTTTTTAAAGATATACTTTCTTACAAAGATGATATTTTTTTATTTTGCAGGGAGTATTATCGGTGGATTATACGAGAAAAATCTATAGAGTCATTTCCTGTTTTTGATATAAGGGGGAATGCTAATGTATCTTGTTCTCTATGATATCGAAGATGATAGACTGCGTACTCGATTTTCGAAATTTTTGCAAAAATATGGTCGTCGACTTCAATATTCTGTATTCGAAGTAAAAAACAGTAAAAGGATATTGGATAATATCAAAACTGAAATAAAAACCAACTTTAGCAAAAAGTTTGGCCAGGCAGACAGTGTGCTAGTCTACAATGTGGGAGATACCGACTGCGTGGCGAAATTTGGACATCCTGTTAATGAAGAAGGAGATCTCGTTTTTCTATAAAAAAGTTCCCGTATGCCGACGATGAATCTTCAGAAGGTAAAAAAAAGCCCCCAATGAAGTTCTTTCACTGGAGGCCCAGAATTCCTGGTTGCGGGGAAAGGATTTGAACCTATGACCTTCGGGTTATGAGCCCGACGAGCTACCGAGCTGCTCCACCCCGCGATGATTTTTTAAAAAATACCCTATCTTGAGGAAAAGTCAAGCTATGCTTTCGGTGCTTCCCAGAACCACGTGAGCTCGTGTTTATTGCAGGAGAGGTGGCCGAGCCAGGAACCGGGGATGGCAGCGAAAGCTCTTGCCGTCTCGTGATCTGTCTCCGCCTGAAACTTGAGCGTGCACAGGGCGTGGGTCATGGCCTTTTTGTCGATCCACTGCCTGACGAGCGTGAGCAGGCGGGACGGGTAGCAGATCATATCGGAAAAAAGCCAGTCGACAGAGCCGGCGACAGACGGCTCCAGGCCGAATCCGCTCCCCAGACAGTGATTGACGGTCGGCATTGCAGCCACAGCATCGGCGAGCGGAGCCTTGTCGATGCTGAACACGCGGCAGCCCATGCCTCCGAGAACCCAGGACCAGCTGCCGGGGGCGGCGCCGAGATCCAGGCACAGATCCCCCGGACGCGGTTTCTGACCGAGGATAGTAAAGCTCTCCCACAGCTTGAGATAGGCGCGCCCGGGCGGGCCTACCTTATCCTCGACGAACGGTACCTCGCCATCGGGGAAGGGGGAGGTGGTGACGGGCGAGGCCAGGAGCAGATCCTTGGTCCAGAGCGTAAAGGCGCCGAGTGGCGCTGTGGGGGCGGGGTCTCCGAAGGTCAGCGGCCGGCAGGACACATGAGGGAGTTCCTCTTCGATGAGTGCCATCCTGCGGTTGCATCCGTCCTGATCATGGCAGTGGGCGCGCCAGTTGCGCTGGATATCGCGCAGCTTGCGCGCGGCGTCGCGGATGGACGTGACCGGGATCCAGCGGGGGGCGAGCCAGGCTGTCTGAGCCCAGTGAGCTTTTTCCTGGCCGCGCGTGAGCACAAGCCGCCCCATGACGGTGATAGTCCTGTCGCCGAGTTCTTCGAGGAGGGGCGTGAGGAAGCCGCGGGGGGCCACCTGTACCGTGAAACCGTCCTGGGGCAGGGCCGCGGGATCAAGGTTCCAGGAACCCTGAGCGGGCTCATCGGGCATAAAGCCCCGGTTCCGGCGTCCGTGCCCGAGGCCGCGGAGGACGGGCTTCTTTTTTCCCCCGCGGGCCGGACCGGCAGTGCGGGGCAGGGAAGGAGCTTCCCGGAAAGCGCGGCGCGCGGGCGAGAGGGGAGAAGGATGATCCTGGCGGGCCATCAGCGCTGATCCACCACGCGCTTGGACTTGCTGAAGGTTCTGGGCAGCTTGCCGGGATCTGTGACAGCGACGTCGACTCTGGCGAAGAGAGCCTTGTGGAGTTCATCGGCGAGTCTGGCCTTAAGGCCCTCGTCGATGCCGTTCGTGTAGCCTTTCTCGCGTTCAACGGTGAGGAGCATGTGATCCTTGGATTCCTCGTCGCGGGTGAGCTGGATCTGGTATTCGCCGCCGAGTTCCTCGTAGTGGCTGATGACGTCCATGATCTGGCCGGGATAGATATTGACGCCCCTGAAGATGATCATGTCATCGGAGCGGCCGAGGATGGTGCTGTGGCGGGGGAAATTCAGGCCGCAGTCGCACTTTCCGGGAACGATGCTGGCGAGGTCATGGGTACGGTAGCGGACGAGCGGGACAGCTTCCTTGCAGAGCGTGGTGACGACCATTTCGCCGACCTCGCCGTCGGGCAGGCGTTTCAGCGTTTTGGGATCGCAGACTTCGATAATGAAGCGGTCGGCCCAGTAATGCAGGCCGTTATGGCATTCGCAGTCGATGGCGGTGCCGGGGCCGTACATTTCGGTCATGCCGCCGATATCGTAGCTGGCTTCCAGCCCGAGCTTGGACTCAATGGCAAGGCGCATTTTTTCGCTGCGGGCCTCGGAGCCGCAGATGACCTTGCGTAATTTGATTTTGTCCCGGATGCCGGCGCGATCCACTTCCTCGGCCATGAGGAGAGCCATGGAAGCGGTGGCGCAGAAGCAGGTGGCGCCCATGTCCTGGAGGAGCTGCAGATGGATCTGCAGGTTGCCGGGGCCGACGGGAATGGTCATGGCTCCGAACCTCTCGCAGCCTCCCTGGAATCCAGCGCCGGCGGTCCACAGACCGTAGCCCACGGCCATCTGGACCCTGTCCTGGGGGGTCAGGCCGGCCATTTCGAAGCAGCGGGCCATCTGATCGTAGAACATGCTGACGTCTTTGGCGGTATAGGCCAGGATCTTCCTCTTGCCGGTAGTGCCGCTGGAGGCGTGGATACGCACAACGTCCTTATCGGGCACGCAGAGAAGGGGAAGGGGATACCCCCTGCGCAGATCGTCTGCGTCGATGGTCGGAAGCTTCGGCAGATCGTCGAGCGAACGGATATCGTCGGCGCAGACGCCGGCCTTCCTGAAGATTTCTCTGTACTGGGGAGATTTTTCAGCCTGATGCATGGTCCAGCGCAGGCCTTCAGTCTGGATTTTGAAGAGCTCTTCGTCAGTGTAAGAAGGAATAAAGCGGCGTGTCATACAAAAATCCGGCTTCTCCCGGCTGACCCGGGGGCTGTGCCGTCCTCCATGCTTTAAAGTGTGCGCCAGATGGCGGGATCAACAGAAAATATGGGTAGTCCAAAAAAGCGGAGCTGACAAGAAGAGCGGCCTTATCCGGAACCGGCAAAGGGACGTGGGGGCTTCTGCCTTCATGCGGAGACCCTCTGTCCGTGTCCTCTTCCGGCTTCTGCCTTCATGCGGAGACCCTCTGTCCGTGTCCTCTTCCGGCTTCTGCCTTCATGCGGAGACCTTCTGTCCGTGTCCTCTTCCGGCTTCTGCCTTCATGCGGGGGCCCCAGACCGTGCCCATCCACGGCTTTCCTGAGCGGTGTCCCCATGCCGTAAGCCCGCGGCTGCCTGCGCTGTGTCAGATCCGCCGGCTGTCCGTCATATCCGGGATGTCAGCCGACACGTCCGGGCAGTCAGGCTTCGCGAGGGGGAGCAGGCGTCCGAGTCCGATGCCCGCCTCTGTGAGGCAGCCCTCGTAAGGATAGATTTCCACGCCTGCGCTCAGGGCCTGCCAGAAGAGGGCAGCGTAGGCGGGATCGATGAAGGCGGCGGGGCCGAAGCAGCGGCCGTCCGGACGCTGCACGAGGTAGAACATGGCGCCGCGTTCTCCGGAGGAGACGATGTCCATGAGTTCCCGGAGATGCTTCTGCCCGCGGACCGTGGCCGCGTCGGGGAAGCAGGCCATGCCGTCTTCCACGAGCGTGACGTTCTTGCACTCGACCCACAGGGGCGGGAGGGAAGGACCGGTAAGAAGGGCGTCCAGCCGGCTCTCACCCCGGCGGACCTCGCGCCGGATGGCGGTATAGCCTTTGGCGAAGCCGAGCCTGCTGGCGAGGAAGGCAGCCTCAATCATCCGGTTGGGAACTGAGGTATTCACACCGGCCCAGAAGCCGGATCCTCCGCCGGGAGGGTCGCCGCAGCGCACGGCCTCCTGGGTATAGGGGAGCTTCCGGTTGGGGTTGGGGGACTTCGAGGCGAGGACGAGGGCGCCGGGGCGGGTGAGGCCGAGCATGGATCCTGTATTGTTGCTGTGGATCCAGACGCGGCCATGGTCTGTGCCAAGGGCCACGCTGAAGCGCCTGTGCCGTTCGAGGAAGCGGCCGGTGAGGAAGCCGCCGGAGAAAGGGAGAAGGATGTCGTGTTGCATTTACAAGGCCGTTTGCAGGTGGTAGCAAGAAAAAATCGGTATGATGTAAAGAGAGGAGAGCAGCAATGCAGATTTCTGACAGAATCAAATCCATCAAGCCTTCGCTTACCCTGGCCATGAACGCCAAGGCCCTGGAGCTCAAAGAGCAGGGCGTTATGGTGACGAGCCTCGCCGTGGGTGAACCGGATTTTCCCACGCCGAAGCATATCTGTGAAGCGGCCAAAGCGGCCATAGACAGTAATTTCTGCCGGTATACGGCGGTGCCGGGCATCAGGGAGCTGAGGAAGGCCGTCTGCGGGTACTACAGCAACCAGTACGATCTGACCATCAGGCCGGAGAACGTCATCATCAGCAATGGCGGCAAGCAGGCTCTGTACAACTATATCATGTGCACGGTGAACCCGGGGGACGAGGTCCTCATTCCCGCCCCTTACTGGGTGAGCTATCCCGCCATCGTCGAGCTGGCGGGCGGCGTGCCGGTTTATGTGGAGGCGGGGCCTGAGGACGGCTTCAAGGTGACGCCCGATAAAATCAGGAAGGCCATCACCCCGAAGACGAAACTCTTTATCCTGAACTCGCCCTGCAATCCCACGGGCGCCGTGTACTCGGCCTCTGAACTGGAAGGGATCATGGACGTGGTGATCGGCGCCGGGCTGAACGTCTTTTCGGATGAAGTGTACGATCAGCTCGTGTTCGCTCCGGCCGAGATGGCCAGCGCGAGCCCCTATTTCGCGAAGTATCCGGAGCAGGTGAGCATACTCTGCGGCCTCTCGAAGAGTTTCGCCATGACGGGCTGGCGCGTCGGCTTCCTCGTGGCGCATGAGGAGATTATAAAGAAGTGCTCCACCCTGCAGGGACAGAGCACGTCCAATATCTGTTCCATAGCGCAGAAGGCCGCCCTGGCCGCCCTGACCGGTCCCATGGACTGCGTGCGGGAAATGCGTGAGGCTTTCAGCCGCCGCCGCAACATGGCCCTGTCCATCATTGACACGTGGAAATTCGCGGTCTGCCCGCATCCCGACGGCGCGTTCTATCTCTTCATCGACGTGCACAAGTGCTTTGGCGGGAAAGTGCACAATTCCCTGGAACTCTCCAGGTACCTGCTGGAAAGGCTGCACATCGCCACCACGCCCGGCGTGGCCTTCGGCAATGACAACTGCATCCGCCTGTCCTACGCCGTGTCCGACGACGCCCTGAAGAAGGCGCTCACGGAAATGGGTGAGGTTCTCGCGGAACTTGCTGACGAAGCCTGAGAAAACTGTTGACATCTCTTCGGAGATGGCGTAGACAACGCACATCAACGGGGTTGTAGCTCAGTTGGGAGAGCGCTTGAATGGCATTCAAGAGGTCGTCAGTTCAATTCTGTCCAGCTCCACCAGACTAAAAGAGGCTCGCGTCGAAGGACGCGGGCTTTTTTTGTCCCCCCTGAAGGGGATGCTGTCCCCGGTTTCACTGCCTGCCGGGATGGCCCTGCCGCTTTTCACGGAAAGCCGGCCTGCCTTTTACCGCGGTTAATTGAAGAAAAAGTTTGACAAAATCCGGAGAAAGGGTATTGTTCTCCTCACCCATGGGGTTGTAGCTCAGTTGGGAGAGCGCTTGAATGGCATTCAAGAGGTCGTCAGTTCAATTCTGTCCAGCTCCACCAGACTAAAAGAGGCCCGCGTTGAAAGACGCGGGCCTTTTCTTTTGCGTCTTCCTCCGAAAGGAGGGGACGAAAAAAGCCCCGGGAAACCGGGGCTTTTTTATTTTAGGCGTTGTATTTTTCCTGGACAGCGGCAGCCGCTTCCTCGACACCCTCGCGCATTCTGGCGCGTTCGGCCTCGATACGGTCACGCAGGGCGCTGTCGCCGAGGGCCAGGATCTGGGCAGCGAGCCAGGCCGCGTTGCGCGCGCCGGCCTTGTCGCAGGCCACGGTGGCCACCGGGAATCCCGGAGGCATCTGGACGGTGGAGAGCAGGCTGTCCATGCCGCCGAAGGCAGTGCCGGAAATCGGGATACCGATGACCGGGAGAGTGGTGCGGGCGGCAACGGCGCCGGCGAGGTGGGCGGCCATGCCGGCAGCGCAGATGAAGACCCTGCAGCCGGAGGCCTCCTGCTCGCGGACAATCGTCTCGGTTCTTTCCGGGGTGCGGTGGGCGGAGGAGACAGTCATGAAGAAGCCGATGCCGAGCTTTTTCAGGATCTCGGCGCAGGGGGCGACTTTTTCCTCATCGGATTTCGACCCCATGATAATGCAGACGGAAGCCATGGATACCTCCTATTTGCCTTCAAGATGGCGGATACCCTTCATGCCGATATCCGTGCGGTGGAAACTCTTCGGCATGGTGATGCGGTTCACGGCCCTGTAGGCCCTGTCCTGCGCGTCCTTAAGGCCGTCGCCGAGGGCGGTGACGCAGAGCACGCGGCCGCCGTCCGAGAGCACCTGGCCGTCTCTGAACTTCGTGCCGCTGTGGAAGACTTTGACGCCGTCTTCGGACTCGGCCTCCTTAAGGCCGGTGATGGGCATGCCCCTGTCGTAGCTTCCGGGATAGCCTTCGGCCGCCACGACCACGCCCAGGGCGGACTTCGGAGTGAAGGTCACGAGGGAGGGATCCAGGTTGCCGCGGGTGCAGGCCAGCATGATTTTGACGAGGTCGCCGTCGAGGCGCATGAGAAGGGGCTGGCATTCGGGATCGCCGAAGCGGACGTTGTACTCGAGGACCTTCGGGCCGTCCTTTGTCATCATGAGGCCGGCGTAGAGCACGCCCACAAAGGGATGGTTTTCGCCGGCGAGGTGCTTAATGACGGGGCGGATGACGAGATCGGTCATTTTTTCAAGTTCGCTGTCGGGCAGGATGGGGGCAGGGCTGTAGGCGCCCATGCCGCCGGTATTGGGGCCTTTGTCGCCGTCGTAGGCAGCCTTGTGGTCCTGGGCTGAGGGCAGGGGCACGGCGGAGAGGCCGTCGCAGAGGCAGAGGAGGGAAACTTCCTCGCCTTCGAGGCATTCTTCAATGACGACCTGGCGGCCGGCGTCGCCGAAGACGTGATCCTTCATGATGGCGTCCACGGCCTGCAGGGCCTCTTCCGTGGTACGGGCCACGACGACGCCCTTGCCGGCGGCGAGACCGTCAGCCTTGATGACCAGAGGGGCGCCGCGGTGCGCGACAAAGGAATGGGCCGACTCCGCGTCGTTGAACACGGCGCATTCGGCAGTGGGCACGCCGGCCTTCTTCATGAGATCCTTGGCGAAATATTTGCTGCCCTCGAGCTGGGCGCAGTAGCGGTCAGGGCCGAAGCAGGGGATGCCGGCCACGTTCATGGCGTCGGTGATGCCGAGCACGAGGGGAAGCTCGGGCCCGGGGACGACCAGGTCGACCTTTTCCTCTCTGGCGAGCTTCAGAAGGCCCAGAATGTCGTCGGGCTTCACGTCGGCGCTGCGCACGCCGTCAAGCTGCGTGCCGCCGTTGCCGGGTGTGACGATGAGATCGGTGCAGAGCGGGCTCTGGCGGATTTTCCATACCAGGGCGTGCTCCCTGCCGCCGGAACCGATTACGAGAATGCGCACGGTTTTCCTCCTTGGAAAAAAGCAGAAGGCCTCCCCCGCCGGGGGGAGGCCTGCAGGACTAGTTGGGGCTGACTTCGAAGTCGCTCAGGTCGGCAGGCGTCTTCGGGTTGGTGGCGGACATATCCAGGGGATACGCGGTCACCATGGACTGCCGGCTGCCGATGCCGAGATCCGGTGAGGTGTTGAGGCCCACGACGAGGTCGAGGGTGCCGTCGTTATTGACGTCGGCCAGATCGAGGGCGGCCACGGAACCGCGGATGCGGCGGGTCTTCCACTTGAGGGAGAGGCCCACGCCGTCCCAGAACAGGGCGTGGATTTCGCCCTGGGGGAAGTAGCGGTAGCGGTCGAAGAGCTGGGAAGCGGTGGACACGGGCTTGTTGACGAGCAGGACGGGTTCGCCGGTGTGGCCGATGTCAGCCGTGATGAGATTCATGGGGCAGTAATACTTGCCGGGGAGCTGATAGGTTCTGTCAACGCCGAGGCCGGGCATGGACTTGTAATGGTCGATGCCCACGGCGGAGCCGGAGTAGCGCTCCATGGTGGTGTGGATAAGCGAGTTATTGGTGCCCTGGTAGAGCTTGATGCGTTCGTCTTCCTGAAGGACGACGAGCTGGGGCATCTTGCTTTCCCTGCCGGCCGGGATCCAGTTGAAGTTGTAGCAGGTGGTTCCCTTGGGGAGGTCAAGGCGCTGGCCGAGGACGTAGCTGTCGCCGCTGCGCTCCATCACGCGCACGCCGGGAGCGAAGAGGCGCACGGTGTCAAATCCCTGTCCCACGAGGGCGGGGGTGAAATACGGGGGAATCTTCGCCACGCTGACGAAGTAGGGGCAGCGGCGGGCAAGCTCGGTGAAGCGGTTGCCCTTGAAGCTGAAGAAGAAGCTGGACGGGCGGCATTCCTCGTCTTCATAGGTAGTGATGATCAGATCCTGGGCGCCGTCGCGGTTGATGTCCATGGTGCGCAGGGAGAAGTTCGTATTATTGGCCAGAACCTTGCGGCGGCCGAGTTCCGTCATGCGGGAATTCTTGCCCTGCCAGACGTAGATGACGATGTCATGGGGCGTCATGATGGCGATTTCGTTCTTGCCGTCGCCATTGAAGTCACCAACAGCCATGCCGTTCATCTGCTCGCTGAGGCGCTGGGTACGCAGTCTGGAGCCGTCGCCGGTGCCCGCGCCCTGATAGCGGAACTGCGGGTTCAGGTAGACGTCCTTCTGTGTCTGGCTGCCGGTTTCGTTCATGATGATGTCGGAACGGCCGGAGGGCGCCGCCCATGCGGCAGAGGCGAGGACGAGGCCCAGGACGAAGCAGAGGGCGGGCACAAGACTCATTTTTTTCATTGAATATCTCCTTGAAAAAGGGAGCTCCGCTCCTGCGCTCCGGTCCGCGGAAAGGCGGTCTGGAAACGGCGGGGAGAGGAACTATGCCGGCGCCGCGCGGACCGCTTTGCAAACGGGGTGCCTGAGCGGCGCAATCGCCGAACAATACCCTTACTTTCTGTCTCCTGCAATCTCCGCGGAGCGCCCGCGGACTTGCGGACCAGGGCTTTTTGCCTGTAAGGAGGGGGCATGCAGAACACGAATACCGCCCATGAGGCACCCCTCCGTTCATTCAGGATTACCGTTCCGGAGCCGGCGCAGTCCGGCGTGGCTGCCCTCCTTGAGGAAGAAGGCTTCCGCTTCGAACCCGAGCCTTTTTCAGCCTGCTGCCGGCGCCTCACGGCCGAGCCGCGGCCCCTCGGATCCTCGCTCGCCGCGTTTTTCGGCCTCATTTATATTCAGGACAGGTCGTCCATGCTCCCGCCCCTGGCGCTGGCGCCGGAGAAGGGCGCGGCCGTGCTCGACATGTGCGCGAGCCCGGGGAGCAAGACAGGGTTTCTGGCCCAGCTCGTGGGCCCCGGCGGTTTCGTGCTGGCCAACGAGGTATCGCATTCCCGCCTGTTCACCCTGCGCCAGAACCTCAGGGTCTGCAATTTCCTGCAGGCCGGCACCTGTTCCTATGAGGGGCAGAATATTCCCCTCGCGCCGGGCAGCCTCAGATACATCCAGCTGGATCCCCCCTGTTCGGGATGGGGCACAGCCGTCAAAAATCCGAAGGTCATGGCGCTCTGGCACGACGACAAGGTGAAACCCCTCATCGGCCTGCAGCGGCTTCTCCTGCGCCGGGCTGCTGAACTCCTTGCCCCCGGCGGCGTGGTTGTCTACTCCACCTGCACTACCAACAGCGGGGAAAACGAACGCCAGGTTGAGTACGCCGAGGCCTGTCTCGGGCTCACCAGGGAGCCGCTTGCCCCCTTCCCCGGCTTTTACTGGGACGACCGTGAGGGGAGCGAAGGCACCCTGCGCGTTGACGGGGAACGATCCGGAAGCCAGGGCTTCTACGTGGCGAGGTTGCGTAAAACAGGAGAGCCGGAACCGGAAAAAAGCGGTACCGGAGAGGACAGGGAGAGCAGAAAACGGGGCCGCAGGGGGAAAGAGCGTCCCTGCGCCCGGCACGCCGCTTCCCCGGGACAGGATGTGGAGCCAGAGGCTCTCTCCTCGGCCACCGTCGATCCCGGACTTCTCCCTGACGGCCGCTGCGCCGCGTTCTCGGGAACGCTGCGCTTTCTGCCGGCCCAGGCTGAGCCCCTCCTTCCTGAAGGATTCGTCTGGCAGGGAGCGCCGCTGGGGCGCTTCGGCGCCGGCGGTTTTGTGCCGGACAGCAGGCTGCGCGCGCTCATGCCGGAAGAGGGACCGCGCGTGGTTCTCGAAAGCGTTGACGAGGTGCGCGCTCTCCTTGGCGGCCGCAGCCTGACATGCGATCTGAAGGTGACGGAAGCCGCGCTCTGGTACCGTGATCTGCCCCTCGGGCGCGTCAGCCTCAGAAAGGGACGCGTCATCGCGACGTTTCAGTAATCAGTATTTTCCGGTTTCAAGGAGCCACCGGCCCCAGGCAGCCTGCCCGAGAGACAGGCCCCCGTCCCCGGCGGGCACGTCCCTGTTCGTGAGCACGGTGAAGCCCCGCTCCGAGAGGAGCCGCACGAGCTCCCCCGCCATGATTCTGTTCTGCATGACGCCGCCCGTGAGGGCGATGGTGCGCGTTCCGTAGGTCTGCGCCGCCTTCTCAGCCATGTCCGTGAAAGCGGCGGCGAGAGAGAGGTGAAAGCCGAGAGCGGCGGTGCCCGTGTCAGCGCCGGAGTCAGAGAGAGCCTTCGCGCGCCGGAAGAGGGCGGCGGAGGAGATCTGCAGGCGGCCTCCGGCCTGCTCCGCCGTGATGTCCGGAAGCCCCCCCGGGAGGGACGTCTTTCGCGCGCCAAGGGCCGCTGTCTCGAGGCGTATGGCGGCCTGGCCCTCGTAGCTTGTCTCCTGGCACAGGCCGAGGAGAGCGGACACGGCATCGAAGAGCCGGCCGCAGCTTGACGTGAGGGGGGAGTTCACGCGGCGCGCGAGCATTTCGGCCACGGCGTCCGCGGCCATGCCCTGTCTTTCGCGCCAGAAGGGTACGGCATCAGCGCCGCGCGAGGCGAGATCGAGGGAAAGGGCGATGCGCCAGGGAAAGCGCGTGGCCTGATCGCCGCCGGGCAGGGGAAAGGGCGAGAGGGAACCGGCGCGCGTAAAGGCGGGCTGGCCCGGATCCATAAAAAGGAGCTCGCCGCCCCACACTGTGCCGTCCGTGCCGAGACCCGTGCCGTCCAGGGTCAGGGCCAGGGCCGGAGCCATATAATTGTTTTCAGCGAGAACGGAGGCGGCGTGAGCCGCATGGTGCTGAAGCGCCACGCAGGGGACGCCGAGCTTCCCGGCGAGATCCTCCCCGAAGCGCGAGGAAAAGAAGTCAGGGTGCAGGTCGCGTACGATGAGGCCGGGGACCACCTCGAGCAGATCCATGAGGTGGCGGGCCGTTTCCTCGTAGAAGCCTGCGGCAGCGGCGTTTCCGAGATCACCCGTGTGCTGGCCCACGAAGGCACTGTCTCCGCGCGTGATGCAGACTGTGGCCTTGAGGCCCGCGCCGCAGCCGAGGACGGGACGGGTGTCGTCCGCGTGGCTGAGGCTGACGGGGGCGGGAACGTAGCCCCTGGCGCGGCGGAAGTAGAGGATATCCGCCGGGGGAGCAGGGACGGTGCGCGGGAAGAGGGCGGTCACGCTGTCGTCCACGCGGCAGAGGATATCGCGGTCGTGGAGGAGGAAGGCGTCGGCCGTGCCGCTGAGGCGGCGCAGGGCCTCGCGGTTGCCGAGGCAGATGGGATCGCCTGTCACGTTGCCCGAGGTCATGACGAGAAGGGGTACGGGACGGCCCTTTTGGGAACAGGCTTCGGCGAGCAGGTCGAAGAGAACGGCGTGAAGGGGCGAGGTGGGGAGCATAATGCCCACCGTGGCGGTATCCGGTGCGACGGAAGGGGCGAGAGGGGCTCCCTTCCGTTTCCCGAGAACCACGGCGGGGCGGGCCGGTGAGGTGAGAAGGGCCGCTTCGGCACCGCTGATGAAGGCCGCGGTCTCCGCGTGGCCGGTGTCCGCGGCCATGAGGGCGAAGGCCTTGTGCGGGCGGTGCTTGCGCCGGCGGAGGCGGCTGACCGCGGCTTCGTCCGAGGCGTCGCAGGCGAGCTGGAAGCCGCCTATCCCCCGCAGGGCAACGATGCGTCCCTCAAGGAGGGCGGCAACGGCGCGGGCTATGGGATCCCTGCTGTTTTCTTCCGTGCAGGCGGTGACTTCCGGAAGGACGCCGTCCCGGCAGGAAAGAAACCAGAGACGCGGGCCGCAGGCCGGGCAGGCTATGGGCTGGGCGTCGAAGCGGCGGTCAAGCGGATCCGTGTACTCGCGGGAGCAGTCCGGGCAGAGGGGAAAGCAGGCCATGGAGGTGGTGGCGCGGTCGTAGGGAATGGAGCGCGTGATGGTGTAGCGCGGTCCGCAGTTGGTGCAGCTCGTGAAGGGATAGCGGTAGCGGCGGTTTCCCGGGTCGCGCATATCCCTGAGGCAGTCTCCGCAGACGCCCACGTCGGGGCTGATGAGCACGCTGTGGCCGCGGTGCCCGGTGCTCCGGGCTATGGTGAAGCCGGTTTCGTCCGGAAGTAGGGGGATTTCGCGGAAGGAGAGGCCCGTGAGACGGGCGAGGGGCGGAAGCTCCGCCGGGAACCTGTCCCTGAAGGCCGCGACGGCGCCGCGCGGCCCCTGGATTTCGATGAGCACGCCCTCTGACGTGTTGCCCACGCTGCCCGTGAGGCCGAGGCTGACGGCGAGCCGGTAGACGAAGGGCCTGAAGCCCACGCCCTGCACCTGTCCGCGGGCGAGCAGGGATGCCCTGATATGACTGTTTTCCATGTTCTGTGTCCGGATGGCGGGGAGAGCTGTTGCGCGCCCCGGAAGCTGGGCGTAATTCTGGAAGAGAAGGCGTCCCCGGGGATGCCTTCCCATGTGACAGGAAGGAGAAATCTGAGGATGGATAATACTACACCGGATACCGGGAACTTGAAAACGTCCCCGGAAACTGAGGAATGCCGGCAGTGCCGGGTCATCCTGGCGGCCTTCGTGAAGAGCCTGCAGGAAAAGAAGAAACCCTTCTGGCGCAGGCACTGGCTTCTTCTGATCGTGCTCGCGCTTATCGCCGCCGGGGGCTTTGCCCTCGCCGGCGCCGGTTCCGACGCCCTGCCGGATGATCCCCATGTGGCCCTGCTGGAAATAAAGGGCGAGATAAAAGATCTTTCGAAACAGACGGCCTGGCTGCACAGGCTGCGCCACGCTGACGGCATAAAGGGGCTTCTCGTGCGCGTTGACTCCCCCGGAGGGAGCGCGGCGGTCTCCGAGGTCTTCTATGAGGAGCTCCTGGAGTTCGGGAAAGAGAAGCCCGTGGTGGTTTCCATGGGCAGCATGGCCGCGTCGGGCGGCCTCATGATCAGTATGGCCGGAGAGCGGGTCTTCGCGGGCGAAGGCACGGTGACGGGATCCATCGGCGTCATCATGCAGTCCCTGCACAACGAGAAGCTGCTCGACTCTCTCGGAATCGGCTATCTCCTGTACACCACGGGTCCGGACAAGGCGGCGGGCAACCCCATGCGCGCCCCCACGGACGCGGAAAAGGAATACCTGCAGAAGTTCATGGCCGAGATCTGCGACCAGTTTGTGGGGATCGTGGCTGACCGGCGCCACCTCGACAGGGAAAAGGTGAAGGCCATGGCCACGGGCGCGGCCTTTACCGGCCGCCAGGCCCTGAAGCTCGGTCTTATCGACGAAATCGGCGGTTTTGAGAAGGCGCTCGGCTGTCTCAGCGAAAAGACCGGCGTGCCCGCTGACACCGCGCTCGTGAAGATGCCGAGGCAGGACAGCTGGAGAGAGCAGGTCACGGACGTTCTCGGCAGCATTGCCGGAGATATAGCGGACAGGATCTCCTCCCGTTCCGCCCCATCGTTCCGCTACCAGCTCTACTGAGCCGGGTGCTTCCTGAAAGAAAAGAGGCGCGTCCCCGCGGGGGGCGCGCCTCTTCTTTTTCAGGGGTGAGGGAAGAAACTACTTCTCTTCCTCAGAGCTGGCGGCCTGCTTCAGGAGGTCGCCCAGATTCTGGGAGCCGGCTTCCTGGGGGCCGGTGTGGTATTCCTTGCCCTTTTCCTCGTCATGGCCGCGGAGCTGCTTGATGGAAAGGCCGAGACGGCGTTCCTCAGCGCTCACGTGGATGACCTTGGCCTCGATTTCCTGGCCTTCCTTGAAGGCGTCGGCCGGGGTCTTGATCTTCTTGCCGAGGCCGAGCTCGGAAACGTGCACCAGACCTTCAACGCCTTCCTCAACCTCAACGAAGAGGCCGAACTCGGTGATGTTGGTGATGACGCCCTTCACGGTGCAGCCCACGGGATAGGTGGCAGGCACATGGCTCCAGGGATCTTCCACGAGCTGCTTGATGCCGAGGGTGAACTTCTCGTTCTCCTGGTCAACGGTGAGGACCTTGGCCTGCACCACGTCGCCCACATGATAGAGCTCGCTGGGATGGCGGATCTTCTTGGTCCAGGAAATGTCGGAGACGTGGATGAGGCCGTCGATGCCGTCCTCGATGCCGATGAACATGCCGAACTCGGTGATGTTCTTGATGGTGCCCTCAAGGATGGTGCCTTCGGGGTACTTCTCGGCCACGAGTTCCCAGGGATTGGGACGGACCTGCTTCATGCCGAGGCTGATGCGCTTCTTGTCAGCGTCAACACCCAGGATGACCACTTCCACCTCGTCGCCGGTGTGGATGAGCTGGGACGGATGACGCAGCTTGCGGGTCCAGGACATTTCGGAAATGTGCACGAGGCCCTCGACGCCGGGCTCAAGCTCCACAAAGGCGCCGTAGTCCACGAGATTGGTGACTTTGCCTTTGACCTTGGTGCCGATGGGGAAGCGTTCGGTGATGTTTTCCCACGGATCGGGAACGAGCTGCTTGAGGCCCAGGGAGACCTTGCAGTTCTCGCGGTCAAAGGAGAGCACCTTGAGGGTGAGGTCCTGGCCGAGGCTGACCATTTCCTTGGGATGGCGGATGCGCTTCCAGCTCATGTCCGTGATGTGCAGGAGGCCGTCGAGGCCGCCGAGGTCGACAAAGACGCCGTACTCGGTGATGTTCTTGGCCTTGCCGTGCACGATCTGGCCTTCGGCGAGGGTTTCAAGGAGCTTCTTACGCTTGGAGTCGCGATCCTCTTCGAGCAGGACGCGCCTGGAGACGATGACGTTGCTGCGGTGGCGGTTGATCTTGAGAACGCGGAATTCGAATTCCTGATTGACGAGGGCGTCCATGTCCGGGACAGGACGGAGATCCACATGGGAGCCGGGCAGGAAGGCTTCCACGCCGCCGATATCGACGGTGTAGCCGCCCTTGATGCGGCGCATGATGCGGCCCTTGATGATCTCGTTGTTTTCCTGCACCTTCTCGAGCTTGTCGAAGACCTGCATGCGCTTGGCCTTCTCAAAGGAGAGGCTGATGGTGCCGTCGCTTTCATTCTTGTGCACAACGAAGACGTCGATGACGTCCCCGACCTTAACCGTTATATTGCCCTCTTTGTCGAGGAATTCACTGGTGGGGATCTGGCCTTCGGACTTGAAGTTCACGTCCACCAGGACATTTTCTTTATCAATTTTGACGATGGTGCCTTTGACGATCGAGCCTTCCTCCAGTTCGCCAAAGCTGTTGTCTAAATTGTTATCGAGCCAAGCTTGAAAATCGATGGATTCCGACTCGTTTTCTTTAGTTGCCATATAAACAAAAGCCTCCAAACGTATTTTTTCCTGTCCACAGGAAAGTGTGCTAAAATACGTCAGAAAATCACAGAAATCAATACGCCGGGAGGCTGGCAGGGGAAAAAGGGAGCTAGCAGGTGCCGCCCGAGGGAGGCATGCCGCCGGCGGACGGCTTCGTGAGCCGCCGGATGGAGACCGTAAAGGAATCCCCGGAGGTGCAGAGAGGGCATCCGTCGCTCAGGATGACGCAGGAGGCGTCGAGCTCCAGGGGCGAGATGCCGGCGTCCCGGAGTATTTTCGCGGTCTGGCCGGGCTCCCAGAGTATGGGAGCGCCGCACCGGCTGCACTCCACATAGAGCATCTCCGGGTCGTAGCCCCGCTTCGGGAAGAGGGAAGAGACGGACGCTGCCGTCCGGGCTTTCGTGACTGGTTTATCCTTGTGCATAAAACCTCCTCCGCTTTCCTGGAGGGAAACATAAAAAAGATAGGTATTTCCGCGGGGAAATGCAACGACGCCGTTTCCGGAACGCCGCGGCGGGGCAGCCGTTCTTGCCCGGCCCGTCCCGATGTCGTACCTTCTCATGACAGCCGAAAAAAGGAGGAAATGCCATGGCCCTTCCGGTATCCAGAATTCAGGTCCTGCCGTCCGAGCTCTGCAATCAGATAGCAGCCGGCGAGGTGGTGGAACGTCCGGCCAGCGTGGTCAAGGAGCTTGTGGAGAACAGCCTCGACGCCTGGGCCACGCGCGTGGACGTGCAGCTTGAAAACGGGGGACAGGGGCTTATCCGCGTGCAGGACAACGGATCCGGCGTGCTGCCGGATGAGCTTTCCCTCGCGGTGCTGCGCCATGCCACGAGCAAGATCAGGAAGGTGACTGACCTCGACAGCATCCACTCCTACGGCTTCAGGGGCGAAGCCCTGCCGAGCATAGCCTCCGTGTCGGACTTCAGCATGGCCTCCGCCGTGCGCGGGGAGAACGGCAGCGTGGTGAGCAGCGTGATCCGCGTGTCCTTTGGGGAGCGTTCCGGGGTGGAGCCCTCCTCCCTGCACCAGGGGACGGTGGTGGAGGTGCGCGACCTCTTCAGCAACGTGCCGGCCCGCCTCAAATTTCTGAAGAGTCCGGCCACGGAGGTGAAGCGCTGCCTCGAATGGCTGGAGCGCCAGGCCCTGGCCCGCACGGACGTGGCCTTCTCCCTCATGAGCGACGGAAGGACGCTTCTGCAGTGCCTGCCCGGGGAAACCCTCGCTGCGAGACTGGCCCGCATGTGGCCGCCGCAGGTCGTGGAGGCGCTCGCGCCTTTTGACGCGGAGCGCAGCGGCGTGCGCGTGCACGGCCTGGCCGCGAGGCCCGACGTGAGCCAGCCCCACGGGAGCCGCATCCTCATTTTCGTGAACGGCAGGAGCGTCACGGACAAGCGCGTCTACAGCGCCGTGCGCCAGGCCTACGAGGGCCGCATTACGAGCCGCGACTATCCCCAGGCCGTGGTCTTCGTGGAACTCGATCCCGCAGAAGTGGACGTCAACGTGCACCCCGCCAAAAGCGAGGTGCGCTTCAGGGATGAATCGGCGGTCTACGCCGCCGTGCTCACGGCCGTGCGTTCCTCTCTCCAGACGCCATCGGGTGAGCTCGACGCGGGATGCGGCGTGAAGGACGGCGCTTCCCCTGAAGCGGCCCCGCCGTCAGCCGGGAAAAAGGAAGAGGCGTCCCCTGTTCTGGCCGAATCCCGCCCCATGGGCTTCTGGGGAGCCGCTGACAGCCCCCTAAGGAGGCCCCTGCCTGCAGAGAAGGAGTCAGAGGGAGACGGGGAATGGACCGTGGCGCGGCCTCACCCCGTGCCTGATTCCTGCGGCATGACGCAGCCGGCGCCTTTTCCGGAGCCCGGTCTCCGGGAGCCGGCGCCTTCCGGAGAAGACGCGCCGTCCTTCAGGGAGGAGGAGAAGACCGAACCCCGTCCCACGCCTCCCGTGCCGGAAAATCTTCTGCGGGAAGTGCCGGAAACGGCCCCGTCCCGCGGGCTCGAGTATCTCGGGCAGGTGGCGGGCACCTATCTTGTGTTCCGTGACGCGTCGGACGCCCTTGTCATCCTCGACCAGCACGCCGTGCACGAGCGCATTCTCTTCTCGCGTTTTTCGGAAAAGGGCTGGCATGGGGCGAGCCAGGGCCTGGCCCTGCCCCTGGTGCTCGAACTGCACCCTGCCGAGGCAGGGCGCTGGAGAGACGTGAAGGAGATGCTGGAAGGCCTGGGGTACAGGGGAACGCTCTGCGGCGGCACGCTCACCGTGGACGGGATACCGGCCCTTCTGGACCGCGCCGGAGCGCAGGATTTTCTCAGGGAGTGCCTCGCGGGATTAAAGGACGATTTCCGGGCGCGCTTCGCCACCATGGCCTGCCGGTCCGCCATCAAGGGCGGGCAGAGGCTCACGCGGGACGAGGCCATGAATCTTGTTTCCCAGTGGCTCGCCACGCCGGACAGGGATTACTGCCCGCACGGCCGGCCCACCGTGCTGCGCCGGGACGCCGCTGCCCTCGAGAAGCTCTTCAAGCGCAGGCAGGATTAGAAACCGTTGTAGTCGAGAGCGTTGTTGAGGGAGCCCGACCGGGACGTGACCGTGCCGTCCTTTATGAAAAAACGGGTGATGCGCCAGTTTTCCATATCAAGCACGTCCATCTTTCCGGTGGAGTCCTTCGTGATATGGGAGCGTATGGCACCGGCCGCCTCTTCCCAGGGGAAGTAGATGCCCTCGAAGGAAAGAAGGACCATGCCGTCCTTCTCCGTGACGGAATTGTCGCCGCCGTCCGTGGAGACGGCCTCATGGCAGAGCGGGCGCAGGGCGTCCGCGAGGCCTTTCCCTGGATGGATGACGTTTGCGTAAACCTTGAGCATGATCTGCTGGGCCAAAGTATGCCTCCGGAAAGCAAAGCCGGGATCCCCGCTTACGCGGAAATCCCGGCAGTATGCTGATAGCGGGAAAAAGTTATCTGCCGATTTTGGCGGCCACCTTCTCGGCCATGGGGTTGACCACGTCGGTGAGGGTATCCCTCAGCAGGTTTTCAACCGTGCTGTTGCCTGGCAGGCCGGTCTTGGTCTGGCTGGCGTTGAGGGTCTCCATGGAGATCTTTTTGTTGCGGTCAGCCAGCGTGTATTTGGCCGTAATGGAAGTATCGAAGGACGTGGCCGACTTCTCGTTGATTTTGAGCTCGTTCAGGGTGCCGGTCAGCAGGTAGGCGGGCTTGCCCTTGATGGCTTCGGCCGTGGACTGGGCGTAGCTCACCTGGTAGCCGCGGGCAGAGAGGGCGTCCACGATAGAGCGGGAGAACCACTCCGAGGCGCTGTCCATGGTGGTGAAATAGCTGCCGTCACGGCGTTTGCCGAGCGAGGAGGGATCCGGGCGCTGATCCTGGAATTTCACCACGGAGATCGTGGGTGCCGTGGGTCCGGGCAGGACGGAGGAGGCTGCCTTGTAGGGCTGCAGGTGAATGGTGTTGCTGGGGCCGCAGGCCGTGAGCATGCCCATGGCGGCAGCGAGAAAAACGGGAAGAAGCAGGCGAGGCATTTTCATGTGGAGTCTCCGCAGTGTGATCCGGGTCGCGGCCCCGGAGGTTCTGGAACGAGGCGCACGGCGACGCGCGGCGTAGCCGGACAGAGCCCGGGGGGCTCTGCGCCTTTCAGGTTACTACGTAAGCGCGCATCCTTGCAAGGCAAGGGCTCCGGGTGCTAGAAACTTCCGTTCAGGGCATTTTCCGCCCTCCTTCTTAAAAAACAAGGCGGCCTGCCGCCATGAAAAACGCGTGATCCCCACGGGGGAGACGCGGCAGGGATTCAAATGAGGACAGTATGTTAGATCTCAAGCTTGTACAGAAACAGCCGGAAATACTGGAACGCAACCTGAAGGTGCGCCACTCCAAACTTTCCATAGAGGATTTCCAGAAGCTCGACGGGAAGCGCCGCGCTCTCATCGCCGAGGTCGAGACGCTCAAAAGCGAGCGCAATAAGGCCTCCCAGGAAGTGGCCCTGCTGAAGCGCGAGGGAAAGGACGCCTCCGCGCGCATCGCCGAGCTCGGCGGGCTCTCCGACCGCATCAAGGCTCTTGACGCAGAGACCGAGGAAGCGAGGCAGGCTGTGACGGACTGGATGATGGGCGTGCCCAACATCCCCGACGCCTCCGTGCCCGTGGGAAAGGACGAGACCGAGAACGTGGAGATCCGCCGCTGGGGAACCCCGCCGTCCTTTGACTTCGAGCCGAAGCCCCACTGGGATCTCGGCACGAATCTCGGCGGCCTTGACTTCGAGCGCGCCGTGCGCGAGGCCGGCAGCCGCTTCGTCATCACCTTCGGCTGGGCTGCCAAGCTCGAGCGCGCCCTCATCAATTTCTTCCTCGATGAGCACGAGAAACAGGGCTACATCGAAGTGGCCACGCCCTTCATCGTCAACCGCGCCACCATGACCGGCACGGGCCAGCTTCCCAAGTTCGAGGAGGACCTCTTCAGGCTGCGCGAGCAGGATTACTACCTCATCCCCACCGCGGAAGTGACGCTCACCAATCTGCACGCGGGTGAGGTTCTGAATGAGGAGGATCTCCCGAGGGGCTACACGGCCGCCACGGCCTGCTTCCGCTCCGAAGCCGGCGCCGCCGGCAGGGATACCCGCGGCCTCATCCGCATGCACCAGTTCAACAAGATCGAGATGGTGCGCTTCTCCCATCCGGACGACAGCTTCAACCAGCTCGAGCTCATGACCGGCCACGCCCGCCAGCTCCTCGAGGAACTGGAACTTCCCTACCGCCAGATCGTGCTCTGCACCGGCGACATGGGCTTCAGCTCCGCCAAGACGTACGACCTCGAGGTCTGGCTGCCCGCCCAGAAGACCTACAGGGAGATTTCGTCCTGCTCCAACTGCGTTGACTTCCAGGCCCGCCGCGCCAACATCCGCTTCAAGCCCAAAGGCGGCAGGACGCAGTTCGTGCACACCCTCAACGGATCCGGCCTGCCCACAGGCAGAACCATGGCCGCCATCATCGAGAACGGACAGCAGAAGGACGGCAGCATCGTCCTTCCCAAAGTGCTCGTGCCCTACATGCACGGCGTCGAGTGCATCGAGCCCGCCAAAGGGAAGTAGGCGCCATGGCAGAGGAAAAACCTTTTCTCGAGTTCACCATCGACAATACCTGGCTCGGCGGCATGCAGACAAAGGCCGTGCTCGAAGGCAGGGCCGAAATCGTCTGTCAGGCCGGCCCGAGTTCCTTTGATCTCTGGGGTCCTGTTGAAATGGTCAGCGCCGGCCTCGTCAACTGCATTCTCTCCATCGTGGGCATCTATCTGGAGCACAGGAATATGTCCACTGAGGGCCTGCACGCCAGGATCGTCACGGATATGGCCGATCACCCCATGCGCATCAGCAGATACGCCATCGACATCTTCATGCCGGAGCAGGAGTACAGCGAGCGTGACCGCAAAGGGCTCGGCATCGCCATTAAACGCTGTCCCGTAAGGAACAGCCTCGATCCCGCCATCGAAAAGACCGAGACGTTCCACTGGGACTAGACGGTTCTCTTTTTCAGAAAAATTCAGGGAAGATGCCCTTCGCGGGTATCTTCCCTTTTTTTGTGCTTCCGGATCCGGGAGCGCCTGCCGGGGCATCCCGGGACCCTTTTCCCGTGCTCTGCCCCGGATGACACATTGTCAGGAAAAAAATTTCAGTCTGCGCTGTCACCTTTCCAGATTCTGAACTTTATCCAGCTTTTTTTGTTTTTTTTGCGCGGATATCTGCGGGCCCGGTGGGCGATCGTTTGGCGGATCCGGTGAGCGATCGCCTGACAGCCCCCTTTCAGAACCGCGGGCGGCGGGAAAGGTGGAGCGTGCCTTCCCGCCGCCCGGCGGGCATGTCCGGCAGGAATCGGCCGGACGGGGAAAGAAAGGAGTATTCATCCGGCAGGCACTGCGCCTGGCCTGCCGGACATGACAGACATATCAGGCCGGCTTTCCAGATTCTGGACAGAAGGCGGAATTTTATGATCGCGCTGCTGCTCTCTGGTGTCATGAACTCCTTAAAAGTTTTGGGACTGAAAAAAGCTCTGCCTGATTCTTCATGGCTTTCTTCAGTCAGGACTGCGTCTATTGCCCTTACCTGCGGCTCTTCCTGTGGAATATGCCATCACGCCGGAAAGGCGCTTTAATTCCCTATTGAGCTTTTCAATATATGGCTGGATGTTCCGCAGAGCCGCATGAGCCCTGCAGGAAGAGCCATCACTGTCATGACACTTTCAAATTTTTCATCCAGGTAGAGCATGGCTGACTCAGCGGCATCTTTGTAGTCAGAGAGATTCTGATCCCGCTTTTTTCTGGCTTCTCCGATCGTTCCGCAGCTGAACATTTCTGTCAGCTCTGAACTCAGTCCGGCCTGGTACTCCGCCGGAGCCTTCGCGGCAATGTTTCTGGCGAAGTGGAACTGGCACCGCTGCCGGGGCAGTGTAGGAAAACGACTTCCGCACAGCTCTTCCGTTATACGGGCGATCTTCCGGGTGGAAACACCTTCCAGAACCATGGTTGTCATGGTCGTGAGAAGGGCCTGTTCACTGCGCGAATAGTTTTCAAAGAGCATCGTCCTGAATGGCTGATTCCGGTGTCTGGGTACGTTCAGAGTTAATCTGCCTATACGGGTCTTCAGCTCACGCGTGCGCACGCCGTTACGGCTGTCAGTGCGCTCCTCTGTGCGCTCATAGCGCTTTGCTCCGAGCTGTTCTGAGGACTCCCTTTCAAGCATGGCATTGAGCCCCTTTTGGAGCAGAAGACGGAATCCCTCATTTTTAGCCCCTGTCGTAAATGCCCGTAGAATTTCATCGATTTCTAAGTTAAGTATGACCTGAGCCATGGTGTTCTCCTTTCGGTTTTGGTGGTTGTGCAATTCCAAACATACCGAAGGCGTTCCCATGGCTCAACTTTTTGCCACGGGAATTTACACCACTATATGGACTCTACCAAAAAAATGATAAATGAGGATATTTTAGTAATTTTTTTTGATTAAACTAAATTTCTGCGAAAACCGTTCAGATTTTCGTTATCGCGGCATGATTCTGAGAAATCGCAGATCACGCTGTTTATCCCGGGCAGGACGTGAAACAGGCCTGCTGATTTTCCGGGGCGCTTCCGGGGAATGTTCCCGTGACGGCCGTGACGGGTAAAAAAAGAGGGGGCCGCGCAGGATGCGCAGCCCCCTCTGGCTGTCAGAAGCGCTGTGGCTTACTTTTCGTTGTAGAAGTTGATGAGGCACCCGTCGAGGATGATGCGGCGCTCGTCATCGGTGAGATCGCCGAGCTTCAGGGAGAGGGCGGATACGCTGCCGTCATGGATGAAGAGTGCGGGAATGACTTCCTTCTTTTCCTTTACTGCGGAGCGGATGCCGGGCACAAGGATGAAGTCGCCGTTGGCGATGGTCTTCTCGATGCCGGGCTCGCAGAGGAAAGGCAGCATGCCCCAGTTGATGAGGTTGGAGCGGTAGCGCTTCGTGGCGTATTCGAGGGCGAGGTTGGCCCAGCCGCCGAGCACCTTCTGGCTGGAAGCGGCCTGCTCACGGGCGCTGCCGTCGCCGGGCTTCATGGCGAAGATGGTCGAGCCGATGCCGGTGCCGGCGAGATCCTTTCCGCCGCAGATGGCGTCAAAGAGCGCCCTGTCGCTCTTTTCGAGAGGAGCGAGGGCTTTGCGCACGGCCTGAAGGACGGACGCGTCAGCCGGGTCGGCTTCGCGCTTCTTCTCGAAGGCGAACACGTCTTTGGCCCTGCCCACGTACTCCGGATCCTTTCTGGAGAGGGCGAACTCGGCCAGCTTCAGGGGGTTGGAGCGCAGGGAGGAGGTTTCACCGGAGGGAATGAGCTCGTCGGTGGTGGTCACGGGGTCGGTGATGACGCAGGCGACCCTGAGGAGCAGATTCTCGGGAAGAGCGGCCATGGCCGGCCAGTCAGTGATGTTGGGACCGTACTTGAGTTCCACGGAGGAATCGGCCCTGCCCCAGCCCTGGTAGCAGCGCTCTCTGTAGATATTGGCGTCGAAATGGTAGGTGAGATCGGGGTTGATCTTATCCCAGTCAAGATCCGTGGCAGGGGTGAGGCGCCCGGCGTTGGCCGCGGTAGCGGCGATGGAGCGGGCGTCCATGAGGGCCACGCCCGCGACCTGGCCGTTGCCGGGCTTGGAGCCCTCGCGGTTCGGGAAGTTGCGGGTGGAGTGGCGGATGGACAGGGCGCCGTGAGCCGGGGTGTCGCCCGCGCCGAAGCAGGGGCCGCAGAAGGCGTTCTTGATGAGGGCGCCGGCTTCCATGAGCTTTACATAGGAGCCGTTGCGCACGAGGGCGATGGCCTGGGGCTCGGAAGCGGGGTAGACGGAGAGGGAGAAGGGCGTGTTGCCGATGCTCTTTCCGTCAAGGATGGCGGCGGCGAGAGTCAGGTTCTCGAAGGAGCCGCCGGCGCAGCCGGCGATGAGGCCCTGATCCACATGGATGCCGTCGGCGTGGATCTTGTCCCTGAGCCTGAAGCTGTCGGCGAGTCTGCCGAACTGTTTGTGGGCAGCATCCTCGATTTCACCGAAGATATCCTTCGCGTGGGCGATGACTTCGGTCACCGGGTACGCGTTGCTCGGATGGAAAGGCAGGGCCATCATGGCCGGCACTTTGGCGAGGTCGATGACGATGCAGCGGTCGAAGGCGGCGGGGGCGTCGTGGGAGAGCTTCTTGTAGTCCCCGGCGCGGCCGTGTTCGGTGAGGTAGGCCTTGACCCTGTCGTCCGTCTCCCAGATGGAGGAGAGGCAGGTGGTCTCGGTGGTCATGACGTCGATGCCCATGCGGTACTCGACGGAGAGGTTAGCGATGCCGGGGCCGGCGAACTCGAGGACGCGGTTCTTGACGAAGCCGCTCTTGAAGACGGCGCCGACGAGGGCGACGGCCACGTCCTGCGGGCCCACGCCGGGCTGGGGGGCGTTCTCGAGCCACACGAGGACGGTCTCGGGCTCCGCGATGTCGTAGGTGCGCTTCAGAAGCTGCTTCACGAGCTCGGGGCCGCCTTCGCCCACGCCCATGGTGCCGAGGGCGCCGTAGCGGGTGTGGCTGTCGGAGCCGAGGATCATGCGGCCGCAGCCGGCCATGGTCTCGCGCACGTACTGGTGGATGACGGCCAGGTTCGGGGGAACGTAGTTGCCGCCGTACTTCTGGGCTGCGGTGAGGCCGAAGAGGTGGTCGTCCTCGTTGATGGTGCCGCCCACGGCGCAGAGGCTGTTGTGGCAGTTGGTGAGGGCGTAGGGAACGGGAAATTCCTTCAGGCCGCTGGCTCTGGCGGTCTGGATGATGCCCACGAAGGTGATGTCGTGGGAGGCGAGTCCGTCAAAGGTGATGTGCAGAAGGCTGTCCCTGTCGGAAGCCTTGCTGTGGGCCCTGAGGATGCGGGAGGCCAGGGTGTTCTTCTTCGCCTGGGCGATGTCGGTGCCGGTGGCCCGGGCTTCCTCTTCGCCGAGGAGCCTGCCGTCCTTGAGAACGGTGAGTTTGTCGCTGAGTGTAATCATGAGCTGCTCGTGGATATGTGCGGTTTTGGGAGGCGGGAAATCCGCCTCCCTGAAGTTATCTGCGGGAGGAAAAATCAGCCCCTGTCCTGTTCCTCGTGCTGGGCGAGTTCCAGTTCCTGGGCTCTCTTGAGAAGCTGTTCGAGCTGGATGTCGCAGCCGAGGACGCCGGTGATGTTGTCATCCTTGTCCGTGACGGCGCAGGAAACCGTGATCACCAGCTTGCCCGTGAACCTGGACTGATAAACGTCCATGATGTTCAGGTCGCCTGTGGCCATGGGCTTTTTGAACCATTCCCTGTCGGAGAAGTCATAGCCGATGGGCAGGGCCTCGTACTTCTCCTGGTAGGCCGGATCCGTGATGGTGGAGCACTTGAGCTTGCCCTGGGCGTCCGTGAGATAGAGGTACTGGATGAAGGGGTATTCCTTCGCGAATTCGTTGAGGCGGCTGCAGGCGTCCTTGCCGTAGGTAAGCAGGGATTCCTCCTCGGCCAGCTTGATGAGCAGGTGGGCGGAAAGCTCGCCGGCCAGCTGCTTCATATGGTCGAATTCGGAAGTGAAGAGCTCGGGCATGAAGCGGTGCGCCAGAATTTCCATTTCCTCGTAGGAGTAGGAGGTGGTGCGGCCGTTCTTGTACGATTCCATGATGGCGTCGTAGATCTTGCCCACGGCGGGATGCCGCTTCGACACCTCGTGTTCCGTGCCGTTGAGTTTAAGGTTGTGGTTGAGCCAGTAGGCCACGCCGGCGCGGCCGGACTTGTCGGTGATGATGATCGGCACGGGCCTGGCGAGAATGCGGTCCGTGTCGAAGATATTGTAGATCTCCTCGTTTTTGGAGAGACCGTCCACGTGCACGCCTGCGCTCGTGGCGTTGAAGTCGCGGCCCACGAAGGGATAGTTGTTCGGGATGTGGTAGTGCAGTTCCTTCGAGAAGTAGTCCGCGATTTCCGTGATCACCGTGGTGTCCGCGGCCGCGTCGTTGCCCGTGAGGGAAATGTACTCGATGACCAGGGCCTCGAGGGGCGTGTTGCCCGTGCGCTCGCCGAAGCCGAGGAGCGTGCTGTTGACCGCGCCGCAGCCGTAGAGCCAGGCCGTGACGCCGTTGACGAGCACCTTGTGGAAGTCGTTATGCCCGTGCCACTCGAGCCACTGGCTGGGAACGCCGGCCTCGTCAATGAAGACGTGCACGAGGCGCTGCACGGAGCGGGGCAGGGTGGCGCCGGGATAGGGCACGCCGTAGCCCATGGTGTCGCAGAGGCGGATTTTGACGGGCATGCCGGCCTGGCGGGAGAGCTCCATGAGCTTGGACGCGAAGGGCAGGCAGAAGCCGTAGATATCCGCGCGGGTGACGTCCTCGAAGTGGCAGCGGGGGATAATGCCCCACTCCAGGGCCTGGGAGACCAGGTCCACGTACATGTCAAAGGCCTGTTTGCGCGTTTTGCCGAGCTTCAGGAAGATGTGGTAGTCGGAAACGCTGGTGAGCATGCCGACTTCGGAGAATTCCATGTCCCTCGCGAGCTGGAGATCGTTCTTGTTGGCGCGGATCCATCCCGTGATGCGCGGGAAGCGGTAGCCGCGGGCGCGGCATGCGTCGATGCATTTCCTGTCACGCTCGGAGTACATGAAAAATTCCGAGGCCGTGATGAGGCCGGTTTTTCCGCCGAGCCTGTGCAGGAAATCGAAGATTTTCGCCACCTGGCTGACAGTGTAGGGCGGACGGGCCTGCTGGCCGTCGCGGAACGTGGTATCCGTGATGCAGAGCTGATCGGCCGGATGCGGCGCGAGCACCACGTCATCGAATTCGGTGCGGCAGATGCTCGTGTACGGAAACTGCTCACGGAAGAGCTGGGGTTCCTTAACGTCCTGAAGAGGCAGGCTGCGGTGATGCGAAGGGTGCTGTAGTTCCAAATCAATCTCCATCGGGAGCGTGCGCGGGCTGGCGGACCGGAGGCGATCCGGGCCCCTCCGCCACATCCGGCACCGCGCCGGGGATGCGCTCCCCCGCTCACGGCGCGTGAAGGCCGTACGGCAGATCACGCGGAAAAAGTGTCACATGAAAAGTTTATTTTAAGGATGGGCGGGGGAAATACGCAAGTCCTTTTTCCGGTGCCTTCCGGAACACGGAGGGAGGCATGCGGAATTGCAACTTGCCAGAACGGCAAAAATGCATGAAGGTTAAAAGCTGTCCATTACGTGGAATTTACTGAAGGAGAAGACGGGATGGCGGGTTTACAGTTCCCAGCGCCGGGCTGCATTGTCGAATATTTTGAGTCCAATACGCCGCAGATAGGCATGGTGACGGAGGAAGCCAGGGGGCGTCTCCGGCTTCTTCTTCCCAACCGCCGCGAAACCAAGCTGCCGTCCTCCAGGATACTGCCCTGGACCGGCCCCGTGGTGCCGGGCTTTTCCTCCATGTCCCGGGACGGGATCGTGAAAGCGCTTGAGGCCTCGGCAGCGAAGCGCGACGCCCTGGCCCGCGAAATTCCCGTGCAGGAGCTCTGGGAAATGGCCCAGGGCGAAGTGACACAGGCGCCGGCGCGCTGGTTCGCGGAGCTTTTCGTGACGGATCCGGACGAGGATACCGTGGCGGCGTACGCCCATGCCCTGCTTTCTGCCAAGACCCGTTTCCGCTTCGCGCCTCCCGTCTTCGAGATCTATTCCGAAGAGGACGCGGCGCGGCGCGACGCCGAGTACGAAGCCCAGAAGAGGCGCGAGGCCATTCTCGCCGAGGGCGTGCCTTTCGTGCACGCGCTCTGGAACGCGGTGCAGCACAGGCTCCCCGCGCCGCAGGAGGGGACGCCCGGTTATCCCGGACCGGAGGTGGCGGAGCGCCTTGAGCGCGTGCTGCGCGCCCACATGGCCGACCCCGAGAGCCAGGAAGAGGAAGCCCTCTGGAAACTTCTCATCAAGGGCCTCCCCGAGGTGCCGCATATCGCCGTGCAGCTTCTCATGGCCTGGGGGAAGATCCCCCCGCATTACAATTTCTGGTACGACCGCGCTGGCTACGAACCCGGCGATACGTGGTGGAAGCCCTTCGCTGACGGGGTGAGAAAGTTCGCGGACGATTCCGCAGCCTGCCCGCTCCCTCCCTGCGATCTCCCCTTTGTGAGCATAGACGGCTGGAGCACGCTCGACATTGATGACGCTTTCGCCATAACCGCGGGGCCTGAGGGCGGCTGGACCCTGACCCTTGCCCTTGCCTGCCCCGGTGTCTGCTGGCCCTTCGGGTCCGAGTTCGACAGGGCCGTCCTGCACCGCGGCACGAGCATCTATCTCCCCGAGGGCGACAGCCACATGATGCCCGAATGCATCTCCACGGACGCGCTTTCCCTGGTGGCCGGAAAGGATCGTCCTGCCCTTATTGTGGCCCAGGACGTGGACGGAAACGGCGCGCCCGCAGGCGAATGCCGCATCAGCGTGAACAGGGTGACCCTCGCCGCCAACCTGCGTTACGCGGACTGCCAGAACGTTCTCGACGGGAAGGCCGGGGAGGACTGCCCGGCCCTGCCGTACCGCGAAACCCTTGAGATGGCGCTCGCCTTCTCCAGGGCCCGCCTCGCCTGGCGCGTGAGCCAGGGCGCCGTTGTCATCGAGAGGAAGGAACCCGAAATCGTTCTGAGCGGGGAGGGCGAGGACACCGTAGTGGACCTCAGGCCCGGTGAGAACGCCAGGGACGCCCAGAACCTCGTGGCCGAGATGATGATCATCGCCGCGGCCTCGGTGGGCGACTGGGCCGCGGCCCACGGTGTGCCCATGCTCTTCAGAACCCAGGACGTGGCCCTGCCGCGCGAGTACGCCGGCGTCTGGGAGCGTCCGGAGGACGTCACCAAGATCATGCGCGCCATGATTCCCTCCACGCTCGAAACGGAAGCCAGGCCCCACGCGGCGCTCGGCCTGCAGCGCTACGCGCCCATGACCTCGCCGCTCAGGCGCTACGCTGACCTCATCAACGAGGTCCAGCTCACGGAGTGGGTCCTGCACGGAAAGCCCCGCTTCAGCGGAGAGGAACTGCAGCAGATTCTTCTGCCCCTGCACATCGCCCTGGACGGAGCCGGACAGATCCAGCGCTTCCGTCCCCGCTACTGGAAGTTCCTGTACTTCCGCCAGAAGGGCGACAGAGTGTGGTGGCACGGCGTGATTACCGAGGAAAATGACGCTTTCGTGAGCGTGAGCCTGCCCGAGGAGGATATCTTCGTGCGCGGACGCCGCCGTATCTTTGACGAACGCGCCTGCCCCGGCATGGCTGTTGACATCCGCCTCGGCAAGGTCAATCCCCTGTACAACGAAATGCAGATTCTTGAGGCCGTTCCGTCCGAGGGCGGAACGGAGGAGGACATGTTATGATAACGCTCCAGGCACTGTGCTTCGGAATTCTCGGCTACCTGCTCGGCGCCACGCCCTACGGCCTGATCATCGCCCGCGTGTTCTGCCATACGGACCCGCGCACCGGCGGCAGCCACAATACCGGCGCTACCAACGTGGCCCGCATGTGCGGCTTCGGCTGGGGTGTCGCCACCCTGGCCTGCGACCTCTTAAAGGGCGCGCTCCCCGTCTTCCTGGCCCAGATGGAGACCGGGTCTCCCGTGGTCGTCACCGTGGCCGCCCTCAGCGCCGTGCTCGGCCACGTGTTCTCCTGCTTCATGAATTTCAAAGGCGGCAAGGCCGTTGCCACGAGCATCGGTGTCTTCCTGCCCATCGCCTTCCCCCCTCTGCTCATCGCCTGCCTTCTCTGCCTTATCGTGATCTGGCGTACGGAGTTCGTGTCCGCAGGCTCCCTCACCCTGGTCTGCTCCATGCCCATCCTGCTCTGCCTCTTCGGGGACTTTCAGTGGCTGCCGCTTTCCCTCTGCGTGCTGGCCATCGTGGTCTGGCGGCACAGGGAGAATATTGAGCGCCTGAGGAACGGCACGGAGAAGAGCTTCCTGAAGAGCCATCAGACGCGCTAGGCGCTGCCTTCCCGTCTTCCGCCCAATTTTTTTGCTGTAAGGAGTTTTTTCATGTCCGATGATTTTCCCACCTACCGCGGTGAGATGGAATACTACTGCCTCGGCTGCGGCAGGCGCTATCCTTCCGACAGCCTGCTCTACACCTGCCCGGAATGCGGCGATGTCCTGCTTCTCGAGAACAAAAAGTTCGACGAGCTCAAAAAGAAGAACGGCCAGTACTGGCGTGACCTCTTCGATTCCAGGGCCTCCACCCGCAGGAACGCCCTGAGGGGCGTGTTCCGCTACTATGAGCTCCTGGCTCCCATCTTTGACGAAGAGGACATCATCTACCTCGGCGAGGGCCTGACCCCCATCATCGAGGCCTCTGATTTCATGAAGGAAAAGGCCGGCATTCCCTTCGCCTTCAAGAACGACGGCCAGAATCCCAGCGCCTCCTTCAAGGACCGCGGCATGGCCTGCGCCTTCAGCTATCTGAAATGGCTCTGCCGCCATCATAACTGGGACGAGGTGATCACGGTCTGCGCCTCCACGGGCGATACGTCCGCCGCGGCGGCGCTCTACGCCTCCTATATCGGCGCCCCCCTGAAGAGCGTCGTGCTCCTGCCGCACGGCAAGGTGACCCCGCAGCAGCTTTCCCAGCCCCTTGGCAGCGGCGCCACAGTGCTCGAGCTTCCCGGCGTCTTTGACGACTGCATGAAGGTCGTCGAAATCCTCGCCGAGAAGTACCGCGTGGCCCTTCTCAACTCCAAGAACGCCTGGCGTATCCTTGGTCAGGAGTCCTACGCCTACGAAGTAGCCCAGTGGTACGGCTGGGACGTGAAGAATCTCTGCCTCTTCGTGCCCGTGGGCAACGCCGGCAACATCACCGCCATCATGTCCGGCTTCCTCAAAATGTACGACCTCGGCATCATCGACAGCCTGCCGCGTATCTTCGGCGTGCAGAGCGAGCACGCTGACCCGGTCTACAGATACTACAAAGCCCCCGAGGGGAAACGCGAGTGGAAGCCCGTGACCGTGCAACCGAGCGTCGCCCAGGCCGCCATGATTGGCAACCCCGTCTCCTTCCCCCGCGTGAAGGCTCTCGCCGGACGCTTTGTGAAGGCCGCCGGTGAAAGGGCTTTCCAGGTTGTCCAGGTGAAGGAACAGCAGATCATGGACGCCATGCTTACCGCCAACCGTCACGGCCACATCGCCTGCACCCAGGGCGGCGAGACCCTCGCCGGCCTCCTCAACGCCCGTGATCTCGGCCTCATCGGCAGGGACGAGCACGCCGTGCTCGACTCCACGGCTCATGCCCTGAAGTTCTCCGGCTTCCAGAACATGTACTTCGAGAACACCTTCCCTGCAGCCTACGGCATCACCCCTGATCCCAGCCTGGCCAACAAACCCGAACTCCTCCTCCCCGAGGAGGCCAGAAAAGGCAGGGACGTGGCCGAGTTCGCCCGTGAGGGCGCGGCCGCAGTGGTGAAGCGCCTCGGCCTGAAGCACAACTAACAGCGTCTTCTCAGAACATCAGAAAGGAGCGGTCAGCGGTGGCCGCTCCTTTTTCTGATCACGGGGTGTTTTATACCGGGCGGCGGCATCCCGGGAACATAATATAAAAATTTTTATCTGCAGAATATTTTTATTTACCTGGGGTCCGTGACGGAGTAGGAAGTGACACAGGATGGTGATTTTTTTCTGACGATATCAACATGCGGGAAAAAACATGCAGAAACGGGACGCTAAAAAAGGAACAGGTCTTGATGAACTGTTCCTGAAGGTTGGCCTGTACAGGCACAGTGAGGACCTGAGAGAGCTTTTTCTTTTTATCAGAAAGTTTCCCAGACTGGCTCCGTATAACGCCTTTCTGATCCATATCCAGAAACCTGGCTGCCAGTTTGTGGCAGAGGAGGATGTCTGGCTGAATAAGTACAACAGGCGGGTCATCCCCGGTTCGCGTCCTCTTGTCATTTTATGGCCTTTCGCTCCCGTGCATTTTGTCTTTGATTTGGAAGATACTGAGGGAGAGCCGCTCCCTGATGAGGTGCTTCATCCATTCAGAACCTTTGGAAGGCTTGATCAGAAGATTTTTCACAGGCTGACCGGCAATCTCCGCTGCTACGGTATAGAGTACCATGAAGCAGATTATGGCCCGGGTATGGGCGGCTGTATTGCGAAAGCAAAAGGCAGACCCATCGTGAGGGATGGCGGAAAAAGATACCGCATGCCGTACACGATGATTGTCAACCGGAAACACTGCTGGGAAGAAAAATTCGCGACGATTGCCCACGAACTCGGACATCTTTTCTGCGGGCACCTTGGAAACCCTCTCATGGATTTGTGGCCGGATCGCAGTTCCTGCGATCTGCAGGTCAGGGAGTTTGAGGCGGAAAGCGTCTCCTGGCTTGTATGTGAGCGCGCCGGCATCTATACCCCCTCGGAAAAATACCTCAGTGGATACCTGTATAAACATGATGAGATTCCCAGGATTAGTCTTGAAAGCGTGCTCAGGGCGGCGGGATGGATAGAAAAGATGATGGCCGGGAGCCTCCCTGTGCGGAAAGAGCTCAGGATAAAAGATGAAGAGTATAAATAAGAATGCGGACGTTTTTATTTTTGCTGCGCTGTTCCCGTGCCGCATGCGGGCATGCAGCTGACATGGGCCGGGCATGATACAGGCGCTGTCCTGGGTGCGGGGGCCCGGCCCCGCCTCCTGCTTCGGGTATCTGGAACGGTGTAAGCCGTATCGCAGACTTTGCCGTACAGCGGTCCTGCTGCCTTTCTGAAAAAAACTGTTTATGTGGGATGTCTGTTTTTTTATTCTGGCGAAAGAAGGCCTCTGGTGCCCGGGGGCCGCAGCTGCGTGCGGGCGGGGCTTGAGGAAAACCCCATTTGCCCCTGTTTGTGTATTTTCCTGCCGGGGAAAAGGAGATCGCTGTCAGGAGGGTGCGTACTGCCCTCCAGAACGATCGCTTTCCGGACCCTCTTCGCCGGTAACGGGCTGAATACCGGCGGCCCGAATTTGCCGGCTCTTTTTTTTTCATAAGGGGCGGAACTCCGGTCCGGGGACGTGCAGGATTCCCCAAACAGGGAAAAATTTTTTCAAAAAAGAAAAAAATTTTTCTCTTTACGCCAAATTCTCGCCTTTTCAGGGGTGAAAAAAGAAAAGAATTAATAAATTCAATAAATTATCCGCGTAATTTCTGAGTGGCACGCTTTGTGCTTGATAGAGGGTAAATCTGTCTGCCCGGCATTGTTTATCTTCATCCCTTTATCAAGGAGATGTCACATGAAAAGACCCATTATCCGCTTTGATCGGAATTCCGCGCCCGTACAGGGGCAGGGATACGGAATCAACTGGGATACCGTGGATTCCCGGTACACGAGCCTTCATGATTACCTGCTTACTGCTCCGCAGGTCATGGATCCTGAACGTCTGCGCTGTCTGCTGGATGTTTATGATGAGTTCGACGGCGAGCCAGTTATCTACATCAGGGCAAAACTCCTTGAGCGTGTGCTGCTGACAAAGAAAATTTTTCTGGACGGCAACCCCATTGTGGGAACGCTGACCGGCGTCCGCTGCGGCGTTTATGCCTATCCCGAGTGGAATGTGTCGTGGATTAAGGATGAAATGCAGCTCGCAAAAATGACATCCCTCGGCGAGATGAAGATTCCTCAGGAAACCGAGGAACTGCTGGAAAAGGTGTACAGGAAGTGGAAGAACCGCACGTGCATCGCCCTGAACAACAAGATGTACAAGGCCAAGTACGGCGTGAATCCCGCCCAGTATTCCAAGGCCGGCATGTATTACGATAACGTGAGCGTGGCTTCCGGTTCCGGCATCGCTGATTATCCCCTTGCTCTTAACAGGGGACTCCGCTGGGTCGTGGACGACTTAAAGCGCCGCCTCGCCGAATGTCCGACAACACTGGCGAATAAGGAAAAGCACGACCTGTATCGGGCTATGATTGTGGCGACAGAGGCTGTCATCGCCCATTCCCACCGCTATGCTGAGCTCTGCGAAAAAACGGCCGCGGAAACCGCAGATCCCCGTGATAAGGCAGAACTGCTGGAAATCGCCGAGATCTGCCGCCGTGTCCCGGAATTTCCGGCACGCAACTTCCGTGAAGCCATCCAGTCCTTCTGGTTCATCCATCTGGCCATTGAAGTGGAGCAGATGGCCTGCGCTACTTCTCCCGGGCGTTACGGACAGTACATGTATCCTTTCTACAAAAAGGATATTGAGGAAGGGAAGCTTACAAGAGAGCAGGTTATCTCCCTGCTGAAGTTCCAGTGGATCAAGCACATGGAACTGGGCGAATACCAGGGCGGATCCTACGCGAAGACCCTTTCCGGCCACACGGGTCAGACTATCTCCATCGGCGGCGTTGACGCTGATGGCCGCGATGCCAGCACGGAGCTTGAGGAACTGCTTCTTGAGACGCAGATTCGCGTGCACGGCATTCAGCCCACGCTGACACTTCTTTATCATTCCAAACTCCCGCAGTCTCTCCTGAACAAGGTGGTCGACTGTATCCGGGGTGGATCCGGCCAGCCCCAGATCCTCAATAATACCGTGGTGATCGAACGCAATCTTGCCCGTTTCGCCCAGTATAAGGACGGCATTACCCTGGAAGACGCCCGCAACTGCGGCAACTACGGCTGTGTGTCCACCGGCATCTGCGGCAAAGGCAGCTTTATCACGCAGGAAGATCAGCCCTGTCTGGCCAAGACCATTGAGCTCATGCTCTATAATGGCAAGGATCCTTCCACCAAGAAAAAGGTCGGCGCCGAGACCGGCGACCCGCGCAGTTTCAAAACCTTTGAAGAAGTGTACGATGCCGTAAAGAAACAGCTCCGCCACCTCTTCACAATTTCCCGCCATCACTCCGATCTGAGCCAGATGGCACGCCTCCAGGTTGTCCCCAGCGTGTTCCGTTCCGTTATGCTCGATGGGTGCATTGAAAAGGGCATGTGCGAAGAGGCCGGCGGCACCCGCTATCCGCAGGTGAACCCCATTATGACTGCCGGCGTCGACGCGGCCAATTCCCTGCTGGCCATCCGGTACCTGGTTTTTGAGACGAAGAAGCTGACTATGGATCAGCTGCTGGAAGCCCTGAAGACGAACTTCGAGGGGCACGAAGACATCCGCAAAATGTGCTTCGAAGCCCCCAAGCATGGCAACGATTACCCCGAAGTCGAGGAGTTTGTGCAGCGTTTCTACCATGACGTGGATGAAATCCACAGTTCCATCGGGCCTGACTGCTTCGGATACCGTACGCCGCTTGACGCGTATTCCCTGTCCTACCACAACTACTTTGGCTCCCTTATGGGCGCACTCCCCACTGGACGCAAGGCGGGCATCGCCCTTACCGATGGCAGCGTTTCCGCCATGCCGGGAACGGACCACGAGGGTGTAACCGCGCTTATCAAGGCCGGTGCGGAAGCCATTGATACGGTGCGCTACGGCGCGAACCACTTTAATGTGAAATTCCTGCCTTCAGCTCTGGAAGGACCTCAGGGAGCCAAAAATCTCCTGGCGCTCATCAAGACCTACTGTGACTATGGCGGTTCACATATTCAGTTTAACTGCGTGAGTTCCGCCACGCTGCAGAAGGCCCAGGATCATCCCGAGGAATACAAGGACCTTGTGGTGCGTGTGGCCGGTTTCAGCGCGTACTTCACGCGCCTTGACCGCGGGGTGCAGAACGAAATCATCAAGCGCACCGAGTACGTCTGGTAAAAACGGTACGGCGCCTGCGGCATGCTGAAATAACGGAACTGGCGGCAGCGGAATTTTCTCCTGCCGCCAGTTCCCGTATACGGGCGGATTGGCGGGACGGCAGAGAAAGACGGAGGGGGGAATGAGCCAGGGAATGGTGTACAATATTCAGCGGATGTCAACGAAGGATGGTCCGGGCATACGGACGACGGTTTTCCTGAAAGGCTGTCCGCTGCGCTGCATCTGGTGCAGCAATCCGGAATCCCAGATTTCTTCCTCTCAGGTGCTTTTTTTCGCCAATCTCTGCACCGGCTGTGGTGCGTGCCAGATGATCTGCCCGACAGGAGCCGCAGTCATGAGAGGTGCTGTCTCTACACTTGACCGTGCGAAGTGCGGGAACTGCGGAAAATGCGCGGAAGTCTGCCCCACGAAAGCCAGGGAGGTAAGCGGCCGGCTCATGACTGTGGATGATGTCATGGGCATTGTTTTAAAGGACAGGCTTTACTATCTGAACTCAGAGGGCGGAGTCACTTTCGGAGGCGGTGAGCCGACAGCAGCCGGCGGTTTTTTGCTGGATCTGCTGCAGGCATCGGCCGATGAGGGCCTGCATACGACTGTGGATACATGCGGGTACTGTCCGGAAGATCGTTTTGAAAAAGTGACTGCCCTGGCTGACCTGTTTCTCTTTGACTGCAAACACATGGATCCCGGACAGCATAAAAGGCTCACGGGCAGAGACAACGCGCTTATTCTGCGCAACCTGAAGACTGCCCTGCTTTCCGGAAAAGAAGTGCGTATCCGTATGCCCCTCATGCCGGATCTCAATGACAGCGAGGAAAATGTGGCAGCAATGGCGGATTTTTTCCTTCCTTTCCATCATGCCGAAATAGAAATCATGCCCTGTCATACTTTTGGTCACAACAAGTACCGGGCTCTTGGCAGGGAACTTCCTCCTGTGCGGCAGTATAGCCCGGAGGAACTGGCCCGCGTACGGGAACGTTTTAGCAGGCACGGCCTTTCCACCGTGATCGCGTAACTACGGACGAAACAAGAAGGAGAATCTCTCTATGTTTACCATAAAAATCAGTGATGAAATTCTGGATAAACTTCGCACCATGCTGGAGGACGAGGATGAGGGCACCGGCGTGCGCCTCCGCGAATACAGTATCGGCGGCGGCTGACACAGCAAAATCATGCTCGGTCTGGGTATGGATGAGGCTGATGAGGAAGAGGATGAGCAGATAAGCGTCAACGAAGTGCCTTTTATCGCGAGCAGAGACTTCCTCCTGAAGTACGGGAAAAATTTTGATCTGCATCTGGATGACGCCGGCCAGGTTATTCTGGCGGCGCTGGACGCCTGAGCGCTGCCCGTACGGGCCAGGGCACGGATCTCCTGCTGACGGGTACGTCAGAAAACCGGATCTTTCGTGAGCACCCCGTCTGGTTTTCATATGAGAAAACAGTTCCCTTCAAGAGCTTCCGCAGGAAACCGCTTGAAGGGAACTGTTTGTTTTTAGGCAGAGAGTCCCTGGAGAGCGTCAGGTCGTTTTGAAAAGACTTGCAGCCTTTCCCGTCTGACGGGGACTCTGCAGGAACCCGTTACCGTGCGGAGGAAGTTTATGGATTTTCCTTCAGTCATTGTCTTCATAGCCTGGCTTCTGGGAGGCTTTGTTTCCGGGCTCACGGGCATAGGCGGTGCCATGCTTGCCGTGCCTCTGGCAGCCATGTTTATCCCCATGCACGACGTCATACTGCTGAGCTGCATTCTGAACCTCGCCATGGATGGAACGCTCACGTGCATATATCTCCGTCACTGCCGGTTTTCTGCGCTCGCACCTCTTCTGGCTGGCGCCATTCCGGGCGCTTTCATTGGTCTCGTTATCCTGCAGGCTGTGTCAGGCCGGATTCTTCAGGGTGGCGTCGGGCTGCTTCTCCTTTCGTATGTGTGCTGGCAGTTTTTTGCCAGGAGGAGCGGACGGGAAAGAAGCTCCTGGGCCGTCGGGAGCATTGCCGGCCTGGGGGCCGGCGTGCTGGGTACGGCCATATCCTTTGACGGACCGCCGGCCGGCGCCTATGCCCTCTGGTGCGGATGGGAGCCCCGGCAAGCGCTGGGGACGCTTGGCGTGTTTTTTGTCCTGCGCAGTCTGATAACCTGTTCGCTTCAGGCCTGGTCGGGGCTGTATACTGAGCAGATACTTACCTATGCTGCGTACGGATTTCCCGCCTGTGTGCTCGGCGTTCTCTGCGCTTTCCCCGTGGTCAGACGCGTGCGGGGTGAAATTTTCCGTCGGTTCCTGATGGCTGTCGTCGCGGCTGGAGGGCTGGTCTGTCTCTGGAACTCTTTTCATTAGGCTGCGGGTGGTTTTCCCGGAAGCGGAAAGAAAAAAGAAAGGACGGCAATCGGGATGAAAACTGAAAACACCCGGAGCCGTGCAGGCATCCACATTCCGGAATTCCGGCGGAGCCTCCCTGCCGTTTTTTCTGGGGAAGACGCGGTGGTACAGGATTTTTCAGCAGGCAGCGGCAATCATGGGGAGCGGCTCCGTGAGGGAGTGTCTGTTCGGCAGGCAGGCGGGAATCCGTCAAAAAGAGGCATAAATATTGCAGTGTAAATTTTGCAGTCTTCGGCACGCTTTTATTTCCAGGCGGTCCGGGTTGCCAGTCTCTTCATCCTGACGCTATCGTGACGCTGCTAACGGTATTTTGGGGAATGAGCCTGGCGGCATAAGGGGAGAAGCTGCCATTCATCCGGTTACAAGGAGCAGTTCACGGCCATGGCACCACTTCAGATCCCAGCCAGACGTTTCACGGGCGGCGTTACGCCTTGCCCCGTGTCCCCTGCGGAGCTTTCTGTCTGCGGAAGAACAGGCGGTGGCGTCTGCCCGTCCTCTGACGGTGAGGACGTTCACCGGACTCTGTCTGCTGCAGTCTGCGGACAGGGCAGTTCTCTGTGCGCTGCAGACACGGATGAAAATGCTCAGAGGGGGACGTGCCGGCTTCGCGTTTATTTCCTGGAGCGGCGGGTATTCCATGGGCGGTGACTGAACCGTCCCGGACAGATTCTGCAGGAAAAAAGCCGGGTGCAGGAACGCGAAACTCTGACACGCTCTGATTTCCTCATGTTAACCTTTGTTGCTTAGCCGGACAGCAATGCCATGAAAGATCTTTTTTCGGTCAGTCTTCAGGAAGTCATGTCTCCAGCCCTGCTTGCCGTGTGGGAGCGCATGAGCATCGGCGTCGCTATTGTGGACGCCGATGGAATCTGTGTGTTCATGAACGACATTCAGCGCAAAGTGGACGGGTTCTCCCAGACGCGTGTGGTGGGCAAACATATAACCCAGCTGTATCTGCCAAACGGGATGAGCTGCGTCCCCACCATCGAGTGTCTGCGCCGTGGGGAACCCCTGCTGAGGAAGGCCTACTGGTATAAGACCGTTAATAATTCCCTTTTTTCCTCTGTTTCAGATTTTATTCCCCTTTTTAAAAACAGGGTCAGGGACGGCGTCCTGACTTTCACCATCTGGATGGACAGCACTCTTCTGACCGGCACAGGGACACACTCCGCAGCGGGCGGGGCTGCCCGTGGCGGCCAGCCGCTCGCAGGGGAAAAGCTGCGTTATGATTTTGCGAGCATAATCGGGCAGGATACTGTACTGCGCGGTTCCATTGCCGACGCGCAGGAAGCGGCGAAAAGTACGGTTCCTGTCATGATCTGGGGAGAAAACGGAACCGGCAAGGAACTCTTTGCCCAGGCGCTTCATGCCGGCAGTCCCAGGCGGAAATATCCGTTTATTGCCGTCAACTGCGCGGCCATACCGGAAAATCTGCTGGAAGGCATACTGTTCGGAACATCCCGGGGGGCGTATACGGACGCGACTGAAAAACCCGGACTCTTCGAAAAGGCAGATGGGGGGACGCTGCTTCTGGATGAACTCAACTCCATGCCTCTGGGGCTGCAGGCGAAACTGCTCCGCGTCCTGCAGGAGAGGCGCGTGCGCCGGCTTGGCTCATCCACAGAGAAGGGCGTGGACGTGCGTGTCGTCAGCATACTGAATGAATCTCCCCTGTCCGCAGTAAAAAGAGGGATCCTCAGGAGTGATCTGTACTATCGCCTCGCGGTCATTGGAATTTTTGTTCCTCCACTCAGGGAACGCCGGGAGGATATTCCCCTCCTGGTTTCCGACTTCCTGCAGAACTCCAAAAACGCGCCGGCGGGGATTACCGTGGCTGGAAGCGTCATGCAGATGTTCCGGGAATACAGCTGGCCGGGCAATGTCAGGGAACTGCAGCATGTTATAGAAGCCAGCCTGGCTCTGCTCAAGGGCCGTTCTGTTATTACGGAGGAATGCCTGCCCCGGCATTTCCGCGAGGCCGCCGGAAAGGAAGCTGTAACCGCTGACGGCGCCCCGGAGCCGTCTTGTGGCAGCGCCAGTCCGTCTGCAGGAAGTCAGGAGACAATTGACGACTACCGTGACGTGCGCCGGAACAGTGTTATTCCTCTCAAGGAAAAGCTTTGCGCCTTTGAATCGCGCTGCATCCGCAATGTTCTCAGGGTTACAGGCGGCAATGTGGCCAAGGCCGCGCGCATCATGGATCTCACGGCCCCGGGGCTCAGGTATAAGATGAAGCAGCTGAATATAGGCGATGAGGACTTTTAGTCCGGATAACCCGGACGGAAATTATCCCTGCCTGGTCTGGATCTGCCGTTCATGCGGCCTGTGTATGACCAGGGCCACAGAGCCAATGGTCACCGCGCAGGCCATCAGGATGCCGGGCGTGATGTGCTCGCCGCCCACGTACCAGCCCAGGATGATACCCACGACAGGAACCACGTATTCATAGGAAACGGCCAGGGCGATGCTGACATGGGTCAGCAGCCAGATATAGCACGAGTAGGCTACCAATGTGCCGCCTATGGTCATCCAGCTGAAGGCGATGATGATGTCCGGGCGCAGGTTTTCCCAGTGCATGGCAAAGGGTTCGCCCAGGATAAAAGCCAGGATGAAGCAGTCCGCGCCTCCACAGACGAGCAGCAGGCTTGTTGCCTGCAAAACGGAGAGAGCCTGTCCTACCGGATGTTTTTTCATGAAGAGGGAAGCGAAAACCCAGCCTACAGCGGCCAGCAGAACCAGAATCATGCCAATGACGGGGTACTCTCCCTGAGCCGAGCTGCGCTCGCACCAGCCTATGTAGGTGATACCGGCGGAGCCGGCGATAAGGCCAACCCACTGCAGGAAAGCCGGCCGTGGTTCACCGGCGAAAAGGTACCCGGCCACAAGCATGAGTATCGGTGTGGTGCTTGTGATAACAGCCGCAGTGGATGAGGAAACCTGTGTCTGGCCGAAACCGATAAATCCGCTGCCAAAAAGCACAAAAGGTATGCCTACGACGAGATTCCAGCGTATGGTTTTCCAGGACGGCCTGACCCATTTCCCGGAGGCCAGGAGCATAAAAGCGAGAAGCAGGCCGCCAATGAAGGCCCGGCCTCCGGCCACAAGGAACGGGCCGGCGACTTCCAGACTCAGTTTGTAGCCGATATACGAAGAGCCCCAGCCTATATAAACAAGGAACAGGACGGCAAAGACAAACCAGGGGGAAGGATCACGTCGAGTCATAAACACCTCTTGTCCGCAGATATGCGATCCATTTTATGAGCAAGATGTATGCCGTGGAGGCCAGCCGGCGGAGAACCGCCTCCGTAACGCCGGTATCAGCCGGGGCTGACAGACCTGGGGGGCGCGCGGCCGTTTTTTTTCGCTCCTTTCCTCCCGGAGGGAGGGAGAGGAGCTGCCGGGGCAGTGCCTCTTTTAGGGAAAAAGCAGAAAAGAGAGAAGAGCCCCCTGTGCTGTTTTTCACACGGGCGGTCTGGCCAAAGTCCGTGTTCGTGTACAGCCCTCCGGGGAAGAAACATGGATTTCACGGACCTTGCCGGAAAAGCCGGGAAAGGCCTTCCGGAGCCCTTCTGCGGCCTGAAATCCCATATGTTTCAGCCTGAGCCTGTGAATTCGTCTGCGGCGTTTCCCTGTGCCCGGCCTGACGCCGAAGTCGGGCCGGGCCTGATTTCCGCAAATGGGCAGAAGCTGCCGGCTCTTTTTCTGCTCTCTGAAAGGCAAAAGTTTCACAAATAAAACAGATAAATTTTTTAAAAAAAGAAAAAATTTCTCTTTTTTTGTTACATTTTTTACTTTTTTTAATAGCAACTATTTCTGTTTTATGCTGCAGATATTGTAATTCCGATAAGCGCTCCTGTTCACAAGCCATGGCAAGATTTTTGCTTTTGATTCGCTCAAGGAGGTTTTGAACAGTCAGAGGCTGAACCGCCAGAAGTATTGTGTGTTCTGAAGTCCCTCAGGATACGGCAGGAAAGGGACTGGATCATATTAAAACGCATAACGGTGCTATTTACAATTTTACGCAAGGACGCTTTCATGGAACAGGAAATAAAACTCGAAAAGGCTTTGTCTCCTACACAGGTTACGGCGCTGGCCCTCGGATCCATCGTAGGCTGGGGCTGTTTCGTTCTTCCAGGTGATATGTTTTTGCCCCAGGCAGGCCCCCTTGGCACACTGCTGGGTTTTCTTGCGGGTGCCATTCTCATTTCGTTTGTGGGCGTCTGTTACAGCTATATGATTAAATACGCCCCGGTTGCCGGTGGCGCGTTCACCTATGCCTATGTGGGCTATGGTCCTACGGCGTCTTTCATCTGCGGATGGTCTCTGGTTATTGGCTACATCGCCATCGTCATGATTGATATTGCCGCGCTGTCGCTGATCTTCCGCTTCCTGTTTCCCGGTGTATTTGAATTCGGAGAGCTGTACACCATCGCCGGCTGGAAGGTGTATGTAGGCGAAGTGCTGCTCATGTTCGCGGGCACTGCCATTTTTGGGTGGCTCAACTACCACAGTATCAGCATGGCCGGCAAACTGCAGCTCATACTGGCCTTCATGCTCACCTTCGGCATTATTGCTTTCTTCTTTGGAGCCGCAACGACCGATACGGCCAGCGTCACCAACCTCATGCCCTATTTTGCGGAAAACAAGAGTAAGACCGCCTGCGTGCTGAGCATTTTTGCGCTCTCGCCTTTCCTCTTCGTGGGGTTTGATACCGTGCCTCAGGCGTCGGAAGAATTTGCCTTTGCGCCCGGCCGCTGCCGTAATATTATGGTCGTTTCCATTTTTGTCGGTATGATGCTTTACGCCATGGTTATGCTGGGCGTTGCCCTGGCTATGCCCTATCCGGAACTGCTCCAGAAAATGGATGAGATGCGCGCTGCCGGCGGTCACGCCTGGGCAACCGGCTACGTTGCCAATATCGCTTTTGGAAAGTTTGGTTCTATTGTGCTTGCCTGCGCTGTGTTTGGCGCTGTCTGCACTGGTATTAACGGTTTCTTTGTGGCTGCGAGCCGGCTGCTCCTCGCCATGTCCCGCGGCCGTATCCTGCCTGAATGGTTTGGCCGCATCCACCCCAGGTATCACACTCCGTACAACGCCATCCTGTTTACGGCCGCCCTTGCCCTTCTGACTCCCTTTGCCGGGCGTTCAGCTGTCGGATGGACCGTTGACATGAGCTCTGTCGGCACCGGCATCGGCTATCTGTTTACCTGCCTCGTCGCCCGCCGCGCGATCAGACAGAGCAGCGGCCCGGGACGCTCCGTTGGGCTCTTCTGCTGTATGATGGGTGTCATCTGCTCCATTCTGACCCTCGTCCTGCTCCTCACCCCCGGATCTCCAGCCTACATCTCTTTTGCGCCGCGGATTGTGCTGGCTGTGTGGGTTGTTCTTGGAGTTATCTTCTATTTTTCCAATAAAAAGGTTTGGAGCAGTCTTTCTACGGAAGAGATGTCCCGCAATATTCTCGGCGGCGCGGACATCAGGCTCTTTTTTACGGATAAGACAAAGTAATCTTCACCCGGGCTGACACGCTCATACGGACAGAAGGCCTCCGGCGGGAGCCGGGGGCCTTCTGTCTTCCGATAAGAGGGGAAAAGGACTGCAATACGGGCTGCGGAAAGAGGAGCCCGCCGGAGACTGGCTGCTCCGGATGCTTAGAACTCGTACTGAACGAAGAGGCTGCCGGTTACGCCTTCCTTTTTGCCGGCGTAGCCCTGCACACCGAGGTCAACGGTGAGCGGCAGGTCATCCGTGGGCGTGAACCTGAGGCCCATCTCGCCGCGTCCGGAATCGCCCCGGATTTTCGGGGAATCGATACCGTAGCCGAACACGGAGGAGTCGGAGACGCCCTCAAACTCGTGCTCCCAGGCCGCGCCGATGTACGTGCTCACATGTTCGGTGGCCTGGTAGGCGTAGCGGGCACCAAGGCGCGTGCGGCTGGACGTGATGTCGTCGAAGTCGACATGGTCGCCCGTATTCAGGGTCTCATCCGTTCCGAGTACCCGCGTCCAGTAGTATTTGCCGTAGATATCGAGGGAATGATCTTCGGCAAAGTTCCAGAGATAGCCAAGTCCGGCATGAAGGTTGTAATAGGGCGTATCCGTGTCGAACTCCGCGGAGCGGCCATAGGCATCCCGCAGGGCGTCTCCGTCGAAGCTGTTGTGGAGCATGCCCGTGTGGGCGCTGCCTTCGAGATAGAAATGCCCGTCACCTGTTTTTTTGAAGTCCATGCTGGCGAGGAGGCCTCCGCCCATGTACCAGGCATTGCCGCTTCCGTCGACGCTGGGCATGGTATCAAACGTGTTGTGCGTTTTGTAGGAACCCGTGCCGTACTCGAAGAAGCCGCCGACGATCAGAAGTCCCAGATCCGTACTGACGCCGCGGCCGAGGCCGGCCAGCAGGGAGAGGCTCTGAAGGTCGATGTGCGAGCCGCTGTCATACTTCAGCGAACCGCCCTCCAGCACGCCGAAGGGCAGCCAGCCGTCGCGGTCGAGGCGGACGGCTGCGTAGCGCATGGCGCCTATGCCCTGGTCCGCGGCGACATTGCCGGCCTGAATGCCGAGCGTGAGGCCGGCGAGCCATCCTTCCGCGAGAGCCTTGGTCTGGGGGTTGACCACGGTGTCGTTCGGATGGGGATGATCGGGATCGGACGGATCAATGAAGGTCTCCGGCCGGTAGAGGTAGAGCGACGTATCGTCCGCCGCCGCGGCAAGTTCAAAGGAGAGGGACACGCCTTCACGGGCGATAATTTCGCCATCCTGCTTCCAGCCGTCTGAAACCAGGCCATTGTCGTTCTTCACCAGAATGATTCTGTCGTTTTCGGGACTCTTGTCGCCGCCGAACCCGAATTCACCGCCGTCCCTGCCCCAGACGTCGGCGACAGCAACGCTGACGGAAGCGTTGGAGATATCGGTCTTTTCGTTATCCGCGCCGCCGGTGAGCGTAAGCACGGACTCCTGAGCTGTCATATTGGGCAGTGTATACTTTAGTATGCTGAAATTACGGATATTGGCGGCCGTCATGCCCTTGGCGTCAATAATGTCCAGGGTATTTGGCGAACTTGGCGCGTACATCTGATTGCCGCCGAGTGCGTAGCTGCCCCAGATAACCGTGTTCTGCGCGCTGAAGGAAGGAGAGCCATCGCCGTCTACATTGTCGCCCTGCAGTGTGACGGTGTTTCCTCCGGAAGCCGCGGTATTCCCGGCCGCGTACGCGCGGCCGCCATAAATACTGCCATCATACGTACCGCCAAGCAGTGTCAGCGTATTTCCTTCGGACACAGCCTGCCCACTGCCTTCATTGCGGGCGTAACCAGGGGAAACGGTATCGGAGACATGCGTGTCATCGAGTTCAAGCGTATTCCCCGACGCCTCCGCGAGGCCGCTGCCCGAATTGCGCGCATAGCCGCTGTATACCACACTGGCAATGTCCGAGTTCTTCACTGTGACAGCACCGGACGCCTTTGCGTCCCCGGAACTGTCTGCGCCGGCCCGTGCATACGCGCCGATCACGTATCCGCCCACGTGCGTATCCGAAACAGAGACGGTAGTCTGCGCAGCCGCGCCGCCTCCCGAAGAATAGACAAAATCACCCAGGACATATCCTCCAACGGTGCTGCCCTGCACGGTCACCCTGGTCCCGCTGGCCTCAGCTGCGCCGCCGTAAGAAGCGATATACGTTCCCGAAACGGAACCATCAATTTCCGAATCAGTGAATTCGACGCTGTTGCCCGTCGTACTCACCGGGTCTGCGTAGGCAAAGATGGAAAGCGCCCGCACGGAACTCTTTGCGTCTTCATTCCCATGTCCGCCAGAGAGAACCGAGCCGGAAATCACAACCTTGTTGCCATAGGAATTCTGGACACGCCTGGCATGTATGGTTGCGCCGGTTACGGGATACAGGGCTCCTGAACCGTCCGCTTCGCCGATAAAGGCATTGCGCACTTCTACCGTGTTGCCGTTCGCTTCGGCGTACCCTTCTTCGAGCTCCGTATCGCCGTGCACTTCAGCACCTATGACGGCCCCCAGCACCCTGGCTCCATCCTGAATGTAAACGTGGTTGTTGTCTGCCCGGGCTATGCCGACGGTCTGAGAGTAGTCATTGTGCGAGGCGTGTGCGCCGAGGACCCGTATTCTGACCTTTGAGCCTTCTCCCTGGACAATAACTGTATTGTTGTCGGCTATTGCGTCTTTGCCGAGGACATCTCCACTCTGGAAATCGGCCATACCGCCGACTAATCCTGTGTCGGAAATATACGCCCCATTGTTATCGAAAAGCGCGTTGGTCACAGTCAGATTGTTATTGCTGGCTGTACTGCTCCCGCTTCCCCAGTTGCTTGCATAGCCGGCGATGGCGGTCTTACTGAAGGACGTTGAGCTGTCTCCCTCTATGGTAAGGTTGTTTCCCGAGGCTATCGAATCGTATGACTGAGAAGACGGGGTCGTGGCCAGTCCGCCATAGATGGAATCGCCCGCGTGCTCAGTGCCGACAGTGCCTGTACGCCCGGAACTTTCCGCGTCATCGCTCTGAGGGGCTCCGGTGTGCGCGAAATCGTTTGCCTGGTTGTCGAGGGAGTATGTGGCCGCCCATACCGTCCCTGTACCTCCGGTGACAGAAGAAAGGCCTTCCGCGAAAAGCGGGGCGGCAAGCAGCGCCCCGGCAAGCACTATCCGGTTCATCGCGTTTTTCACGCGGCATTTCCGGAGAACCGCCCGGTATCGGTTTATGAGGTTTCCCATGGCTCCTTGTGTCATCTTGGTCTCCTTTCTGGGGGGGAATCCGCGAAGAGCGTCCCTGAGCGGGCGATCCGGATCCGGCAGAAAACACCTCCGCCGGAAAAAGAGGAGCCGGAACCGTCCTCGCGATTCTGTCCGGATAAATAAAAACTTTTAGGAAGTTAAAAATTAAAAGTATTGTTCGAAAAGGCTGAAAAATACGCAGGCGTATCCACATCGGAGGAGACGGGCGTCATACGACAGTCAGCACAGGCCGGACCGTTTCCCTGCCTGCTTCGCGCGTCCCGGGCCGGAAAAGCAGAAGTCCCGCTCTGCCTGCCGGGCCTCTTCCCCGGGACGTTCAGGCAGGGCTTACCCTGAAATTGTGCAGCCCGGCCGTAAAACGGAAACTGTCTGCACGGGATGTTTCATGGCATTCCTCCACAGGCTGAAAATCGGGACTGATTCGCATCAGGAGAGCCGACAGTTACACTGTCGGTTTTTTCTGTCTGAAAGCCTGCGGGGCGGGTTTTTTCGTTGAAATAATGTTTTTTTTTGTGAAAAAGTTGACTGCAGAACTTTGTTTGGAATACAAGAAAACCCACTAGGCGCCGACAGTGTAACTGTTAATGAATGACCGTTGCACGGAGGGGGCTGCTCTGAGCCCCGCGCGGGCGGGGTTTTGGCATCTGATGAGAGAAACGGGCAGCCGGCCGGAATGAATCTGTCCGGGGAGCTGCCGGAGAGGGGCGTCAGGACGTGACGTTTCCCGTTCTGTTCTGTTTTTCCTCAGGCGGAGTCCTGAGGCAGGCGCTGACTGTTTCTGCGGCGGCCAGAAGCGGTGCCTGTCCCAGATGGGCATAGCGCATGGTCGTTCTTGGATCGCTGTGTCCCAGCAGTTTCTGGACCTCGTACAGCGAATGGCCTGAATTCACGAGAAAACTGGCGTATGAATGCCGCAGGTCGTGAATGCGCACGCCGTCGAGTCCCAGTTCCTTCCGGATACTGTTCCAGAAGGGATAGAGATCGCTGAGAGGCTTTCCGGGTGTTTTTCCGGGGAAGAGCCAGGGGCTGCCGGGCACGCGGGGGAGAGCTCTGAGCACGGCTATCGCGGCCGCGGAGAGCGGAATGTGGCGCGGCCTGCCGGACTTTGAGAGCGGCACGATGAGGAGCCGCAGGTCCGTGCGGACATTTTCCCAGCGGGCCCTGAGGATCTCGCTCTTCCTGGCTCCGGTAAGAAGGAGCAGGCGGAGGGCGCTGGCTTCGGGCCTGCTGCACTGTTCAAGCCTCCGCATGAGTTTCTGCGCTTCTTCCTCCGTGAGATAGCGTTCCCGCAGCGTGCATTCTTTCAGAGGGGAGACGCCGGCGCACGGGGACTGCCCTGCGTGCAGGAAGCCGCGCAGCGCGGCCTCCTGGCAGAGTGTCTTGAAGACAGACAGAGCCCTGTTGCAGGTGGCGGGGGCCAGCCCGCCGGACGTGAGACGGCAGAGCCAGTCCTCCACGTCCTGGCGTTCGATAGCGGCGAGTTTTCTGGCGCCGAACACAGGGGAGATATGCTGGCGCAGGATGCGTTCATCGAGGCGCCAGCTCCGCTTGCGCATCGCAATGTGCGGCAGATAGACAGCTGAGGTGAACTCATCAAGTGTGATGGCGGAACGCTTCTGCTTTCTGCCTCTCCCGGCAGACAGCTGCGGCGATCCCGCGGTGGAAGCTGTAGGATGGCGGCGAACCATGTTGTGTCCTCCTGGTTAGATTTTGTTGGGGAAAAATACGGCAGGGACTATAGCCGCGCCCCCTGTGGAGGGGCACAGCAGGGTCCTGTCCTTATTTTTTCTGTACAGCCAGGAGTTTTCGCCGTCCGGAATCACGGTTTTTTCCGCGCCGGGCAGTCAGCGCGGCATGCCGCACTGCGTATGAAGACAGGGGGAGCAGCGCCATCCGGTTCCCCATGAAATCGTCACGCACCCGCCCCCACCGCGTCACAGGCAGGTTGTAAGAGTGGGGCAGGTTGTTCCGCGCTGCTGAAAAACGGGAGTCATGACAAAGCTCCGGAGGGAAGATGAGCGTCACGTTCAGAAAAGGGAAAGCAGATGACTGGAAGATTGTTTATGATCTTATCTGCGATATGGAAGGGACAGAGCTCCCCGCGGAGGCTTTCCGCGGAATTTATGACGAAAAAATGGATGATTCCCGGTTTTACTGCCTGCTCGCCGAAGAAAACGGGGAAGTGCTGGGGGTGCTGAATCTGCGTTTCGAGGAGCAGCTCCATCACGCCGCGGCAGTGGCCGAAATCATGGAATTTTCAGTAAGTCCGGCGTGCCGCGGACACGGCGTGGGGGGCGCCATCTTCAGGGAAGCCTGCCGCCTCGCGCGGGAAGCGGGGTGCGTGCAGATTGAGGTCGCCTGCAATCAGCTGCGTGAAAGGACGCACCGCTTCTACCTCGGGCATGGGGGCATGCACAATTTTCACTACAAGTTTTCAAAGCCGCTCACAGGGGAAGACAGCCCCGTGAACCGGCTCGGCCGCTGACGGCCGGATCCAGAGGGATACACAAATGTGAAAAAATCCGCCTGCCGGAAAGCCTGTGACTGCTGTCCTGACAGACGGATTTTTCACGATTGCAGCAAAAAGAGGGAGGAGGGTTCCCGGGCGGCCCGGAGGCTGTTTCCCGGAAACTGTCTCCGGTTTTGGGCAGTTAGCTCCCCATGTGCCTCAGACCCAGCATGGTCCGCCACGCGGTCAGGGAAGTGTCGAGCAGGAGATAGTCCGGGGCGAGACTGAGCGGCGCCGCGGAGGAGAGGGCCGCTCTGACGTCGTCGAGGTTTGACGTGCGCGGGAGCTCCTTTATGTTCTGCAGGGGGCAGAGGTCGAAGTCGCCGGAGGGCTGCATGACCATGACGGGAAGCCCCTTGATGGCGGCCTCGAGAGCCACTGTGGTGGAGTTGGAGGCCCAGACAAGCGGATTGCAGGCGAGTTCGTCGGCGATGGGGGCCGTGGAGAAGCGCAGCCCTTCCGTGCGGCCGTGGAGAAGCCCGCTGAGCCTCTCCTGCACGGGCAGGTAGGGGTGGGGCTTGACCGTGACCCTGAAGTTTCCGAGCAGGCCGGCCTGAAGGGCTTCGGCAAGGAGTTTCAGGTGGGCTTCGGTCTCATCCCTGAAGAAGCTCGTGACCACGAGAAGGTCTCCGGGCGTGCCGGTGAAAGGCGCCGGTTCCGATCCCGCGAGATAGAGGTAGCGCAGGGCCTCGGCCTTCCTGAGGCGGGCTTCGGGCACGCCGGCGTCCGCCCACTGGTTCACTGCGGCTGATCCGTTGCCGACCACGTAATCAGGCTGGAAGGTGCTGGTTCCGGGATCGGAGAAAGTGCGCGGATCGTCGAAGTAGCGGAAGTCCGTGGGCCGGATGGTGGAGTGCTGGGCCCCGTAGACGGTGCCCGCCCCTGCCTCATGGACGGCGTGCGTGAGCATGCGCTCCCAGGGGCAGTTCTCGAGCGGGAAGGTCCAGTAGCGCTGGCGGCCGGAAAGGGCCACGTAGTTTTCGATTCCCTTCTGCTGCAGGCAGCGCTCGAGGCACCGCCAGCCGCGGAAGCTTTCGGCGTACTCGCCGGAGAGCAGGGGCCAGAGGTCGAGGGTGGAATCCGCAAAGTGGAAGGAGGAGCGTATCTTTTTCCCGAAGACGGCGCTCATTATGGCGATGCGGGTATAGCGGACGAGAGACTTCAGGATGCTGCCCGGGGTGAGAAATTCCTCGAGGTAGTTGAAGGAAACGCCGCTCTTCCGGGTTTTCCGGAAATTGTCACGGAAGCCGCAGCACTTGGCGAGGGAGCCCTGGGGCGAGGGGAAGAGCACGAAGAGCCAGCGCACGGCGGGTGTGTTTCCCGCGCCGGCGTCGTCCTGGAGGGCGTCGTGCAGGCTTTCCCAGTAGCGGGAACGGAAGACGCCTTCCTCAGCTTTTCTGACGTCGATATTGGGGAAATAGGTCGTGATGGTACCTGTGGGGGCGGGAGACGGCGGAAGCGATCTGCAGGACCCGACGACGCGGCGCACGGACCAGAGCCACCAGGCGAAGCGGGCGATGGCGCGCAGGGGAGCGGGTGTCCGGTTATAGACGCGGCGCAGGCGGCTCTGCGCCTTTTCCGGAGCGGCCTCGTTATTCTTCGCGAAGGACCAGCCGCGGGCTTTGCACATGGCTTCAAGGGCTGCGTTGCAGGCGGGAGTGAGGCCGTCAGTGACGAGGCCTCCGGCGCCCCGTTCCTCCATGACCATTTCAAGGGCGCGCAGGCGGTAGACGTCGTAGAGCTCCGGCGTGACCTTGGGATGGCGCTCGTAGAGAAGGGAACACCACCACATGGAAAGAGAGCTGCCGCCGCGCAGGGCGTCCGCGAAGGTGCCGCGGCCTGCCCCGGCGCGGCCTGTCTCATATGCCCACGTGGCGTGTTCGCTGCGGATGGCGATGAGGCGGTCCGTCATCTCCCGGGGAAGGGAGATGGCTCCGGCGGGGACGTTCCAGGCGTCGAGGCTCGCCTCGGTGGCGCCGGGGCGCAGATAGGCGGTTCCCGCGCCGCGGTGAAGGAAGATTTCGGACATGGCTATTGTTCCTCTCTGGCGAAGACATCGCGGATGGCGGCATCGTAGGGGGCGGTGAGGAGCCCTTTGTCCGTGATGATGCCGGTGATGAGGTCCGCCGGCGTGACGTCAAAGGCGAAATTGAAGACGGGCACGCCCTCGGGGGTGACGCGAGTGGAGCCGATGGTGGTGACCTCGGAGGCGGGGCGCTCCTCGATGGGGATGTGCTTTCCGTCTGGCGTGGAGCGGTCGATGGTGGAAAGAGGGGCAGCCACGTAGAAGGGGATGCCGTAGTGGCGGGCCAGAATGGCGACGCCCAGGGTGCCGATCTTGTTGGCCGTGTCGCCGTTGGCGGCGATGCGGTCCGCGCCGACCACGCACAGGGACACAAAGCCCCGGGACATGAGGGAAGCGCAGGCGTTGTCGCAGGCCACGGTCACCGGGATGCCGTCCCGCTGGAGCTCCCAGGCGGTGAGGCGGGCGCCCTGCAGGAAGGGCCGGGTCTCGTCAGCGATGACGCGGATGTTCTTTCTGTTTTCGAAGGCGGCGCGCACAACGCCGAGGGCCGTGCCGTAGCCCGCCGTGGCCAGGGCGCCGGCGTTGCAGTGGGTGAGGATGACGTCGTTATCGTGCACGCAGGGAAGGCCGAAGCGGCCTATGGCCATGCACGACGCGATGTCCGCGCGGCGCATGGTTTCGGCCTCGCTGATGAAGAGCTTCATGAGGTCTTCGGGACCGAGGGATGCGTTTCTTTCCCAGAGGGCGGTCATATGGTCCACGGCCCAGGCGAGGTTAACGGCCGTGGGGCGGGCAGCCCTGAGATCGGCGAGATGTTTTCTGAGTTTTTCCCGCCAGTCCGGGCCGGCTGACTCGCGCAGGGCGATGGCGCAGCCGAAGGCGGCGGAGACGCCGATGGCCGGCGCGCCGCGGACAACCATAACCTGAAGGGCGGTGATGACGTCAGCCGTGGTGCGGCAGAGGAAGCGTTCCTCGCTGGCTGGCAGCTTTCTCTGATCGAGGAGGTCAAGGACAGCGCTGTCCCTGTGAAAAACTATATGATCTTCCATGTGTTCTCCTGTATGCGGTTGTTTCGGCAAGCTATAGCGCGGGAGGGCTCAGGGGCGCAATCGCGGGCCGGGGGCCTGAAATGGACAGACGGCCCTTCTGCTGTTAGGAAGGAAGAGTCAGGAGCGTGCGCCCCGCCGCCGGCCGGCCGGGAGGCCCCGCAGGCGCCGGAGAGGAAGCGGGACGCGTTCCGTATTTTTTGCCGGCACATGCCCGCAGCGCAGCGCCGCGCGGGCGGCCGGGCATACAGCAAGCATTAACGAAAAGGATGCCCATAGATGGCGAACAGTTTTGATACGCCCCTGCGTGTGGGGCTGGCCGGCCTCGGAACGGTCGGAGGCGGCCTGGCTGAACTTCTTCAGAAAAACGCGGCGCTCGTGCGCCGGAGGACAGGCCGCAGCATAGAGCTGAAGTGCGTGCTCGTGCGCGACGTGAACAAGCCCCGCTCCGTGGAGCTGCCCGAAGGCTGCCGGATTACGGCGAATCCCGCCGATCTGACCGATGATCCGGATATCGATGTGCTCGTTGAGCTCATGGGCGGTATTGACGCGCCGCTCGCACTCGTGTCCAGGGCCCTTCAGAACGGCAAGCACGTGGTCACGGCCAACAAGGCCCTTCTGGCCGTGGAAGGCGCCGAGCTCATGCGTCTCGCCCGCGAAAAGAACCTGATCCTGCGCTACGAGGCCAGCGTGGCCGGCGCCGTGCCCATCATCGAGGCCCTGCGCGGCCCTCTCGCCGGAAACCGCATCAGCAGCGTGCTGGGCATACTCAACGGCACGAGCAACTATATTCTCTCGGAAATGACCACGAAGGGCGTGGACTTCGATCAGGCCCTGAAGAAGGCCCAGGAGCTCGGCTACGCCGAGGCCAACCCGACGCTGGACATCGACGGCCAGGACGCGGCCCACAAGCTGACGCTCCTTATCCGCCTCGCCTTCGGCGTGGATTATCCCTTTACCGTCCTGCCCGTGCAGGGCATACGCGGCATGGCGCCCCAGGATATCGCCATGGCCCGGGTGTTCGGGTACCGCGTGAAGCTGGTGGCCCAGGTGAACCGGGTCAACATGGACGAGCCCGATGACGGCCCCATTCGTCTCGAGGCCGGCGTCTTCCCGGCTCTCGTGCCCCAGACCTATCTGCTTGCGCGCGTGGGCGGCGTGTATAACGCCGTGCGCGTGGAAAGCGAGTCCTCGGGATCCCTGTTCTTCCATGGCCGCGGCGCGGGTGCCCTGCCCACGGCCAGCGTGGTCCTTGGCGATCTCATGGCCGTGGCGAGAGGGGAGCTCCCCAACAATACCGGCTTCGCCGGAGGGGACATTCCCAGGGCCTCCATCGTGCCGCCGTCGGAGAGTGTTTCCAAGTACTACGTGCGCACCATGGTGCCCGACGCCCCCGGCGTGCTCCGGGATCTCGCGGGCTGCATGGCCGCCGAGGGCATCAGCATAGCCCAGGTCATCCAGAAGCGGGACATGGAGGACGTGGAGTTCGGCGAGGAGGTCGTGCCCCTCGTCTTCATGACCCACGAGGCGTCGGCCAGGGCCATGCGGCAGGCCCTGCAGCACGCCCTGGACAAGGGGCTCCTGCACTCGCCCGCCGTGTACTACCGGGTCCTGTAGGAAAGAGGCTTCGTTTTTCCGGCCGGGGATCCGTCCCCGGCCTTTTTTATTGCAGGGGGGAAGACGTGATTCTGCACGTGGATATGGACGCGTTCTTCGCCGCCGTGGAAACCATGGACAACCCGCGTCTCAGGGGCCGGCCCGTCATCGTGGCCGGCGGCGGGCGCAGCGTGGTGGCCACGGCCTCCTACGAGGCGAGGAAGTTCGGCGTGCACTCGGCCATGCCCACGGCGCAGGCGAGACGCCTCTGCCCCTGCGGCGTCTTCGTGCCGCCGCGCTTTTCCCGCTACAGCGAAGTTTCCCGGAAGGTCATGGACGCCCTGAGAAGTTTTACGCCCGTGGTGGAGCAGGCGAGCATCGACGAGGCCTATCTCGATGCCGGAGGCCTCGGGAGAAGATTCGCCGGCGTGGAGGGGCTTGTCTGCGCCGTGCGCGGGGCCATCAGGAAAGCCACCGGCGAGCTTACGTGTTCCATCGGCGCGGCGCCCGTGAAGTTTCTGGCCAAGATCTGCTCGGATATTAACAAACCCGACGGCGTCTGCATCCTCAGGGAGGAGGACATGCCGGCCTTTCTGGCGGAGCTCCCCGTGGCGAAGATACCCGGCGTGGGCCGGCACACGCGGGAAGAGCTCGCCCGCTTCGGCATCACGAAGGCCGGGGACATGCTGCGCTACAGCAGTGATTTCTTCGCCTCGCGCTTCGGGAAGAGCGGACTCGTCCTTCTCGACAGGGCGCGCGGCATCGACCCGGGGAAGGTGGAGCCCTGCAGGGAGATCAGATCCGAAAGCGCGGAGGACACGCTGTTAACGGACACGCGGGACAGGGAGCTTCTGAAGGAAATGATGCGGAATCAGTCCGAAGAGGTGGCAGACAGGCTCAGAAAGCGCCATCTCGTGGGCTCAACGGCCACAGTGAAGATCAAGTACGATAATTTTAAGGTCATCACCCGCTCCCGGACGTTCTCCTGTCCCCTGGCCTCGTCGAAGGGCCTCTACGAGGCGGCCTGCGCCATCCTGGACAGCCTGGAACTCGAGCGGCCCGTGCGCCTCATCGGCGTCCGTCTCTCCGGCTTCGGGGGCGTGCGCAGGGAAGGATCCCTCCTGCCGCTCCTCACGGGCGGTCCCGTCCCCGAGGAGCGGGAAAAGCGCAATGTGCGCCTCGAAAGGGCCATGGATGATCTCAGAAAGCGCTTCGGGAACGATATCATACGCCGCGGCGCGCCCGCCGGGCAGAAGGACGGGCGCTGAGAGCGTCTCCTGCCGGAGCCGTTTCCCGGAAGGATTCTGTCTGAACGGAGGGACGCGCGTCAGTTTCCCTGCCTGCGGAAGAGGGCCATGTATTCCTGGTTGCCCTTGGGGCCTTTGATGGCCGCGGGCACGACGCCGAGGTTTTCGAGACCGAGCTCCTCCTTCGCGAAGACGAGGATTTTGTTCACGGCCTTCTGCCGCACGGCCTCGCTCTTCACCACGCCCCTGACATTCTCGGAGGGCCCCACCTCGAACTGGGGCTTGATGAGGGTGGCCACGAGGCCGCCTTCCTTCAGCCAGCGCATGCAGGGGGGCAGGATGAGCGTGAGGGAAATAAAGGATACGTCGGCCACCACGAGGTCGACCTTTTCAGGAATGAGATCTTCCGGAGCTGTTCTCAGGTTGCAGCCCTCGTGGCTGATGACGCGCGGGTCGGACCGGAGCTTTTCGTGGAGCTGGTTGTGTCCCACATCCACGGCGTAGACTCTTTTCGCGCCGTGCTGCAGGAGGCAGTCCGTGAAGCCGCCTGTGGAGGCGCCGGCGTCGAGGCAGACGTAATCCGTGACGTCCATGTGGAAGGCGTCCATGATGGTGAGGAGCTTGTAGGCTCCCCGGCTCACGTACTGCTCCGCGCCGAGAAGAAGAAAAACGGTATCCGCGGGATAAATGTGTCCCGGCTTGTCCACGGCCACAGGCAGGGCGCGGCTTCCCTCGGGAACGGCCACGGCCACCTTGCCGGCCATGATGAGGCGTCTCGCCTGCTCACGGCTTCCGGTGAGGCCCTGTTCGAATACGAGCTGATCCGCTCTGGCTTTTACTTTCGCGCACATGCGTGGAAAAATACCCTGCGGGCCCGGAGATGACAACCCGGACCGGAGTTCCTTTTTATGCGCCCGTTTTCTTGCATATATTCAGGAAAAGTTGTATGAAAGGCGCCTTTAGGGAAATTGCGCGCGTCATGGTGCAATACCCATGTCCAGAATACATGTATTCAGTAATGAGGTTTCAAATGAAAAAAGACATTCAGCCGAAGGTCTACAAGGCCACCATCACCTGTGCCTGCGGACATTCCGAGCAGGTTCTTTCGACCAAGGGTGAGCAGGTGCACGTCGAAGTCTGCTCCGCCTGCCATCCCTTCTTCACCGGCAAGCAGCGTTTCCTTGACACTGCCGGCCGCATCGATCGTTTTCGTAAGAAGTACGCCAAATTTGAAAAGCAGAAGTAGTTTCGTTTACGCTCTGCTGCCTCTTCTGACGGCCGACCGTCCCCTGGTGGGCGGCCAGGCCGTCATGGAAGGGGTCATGATGCGCAACGGCCCGTCCTACGGCCTTGCGGTCAGGCAGAACGGCACCATCTGCGCCGAGAGGCGGGGATGGTATTCGTTTCTTCCCAGGTCCATCAGTTCCAAGCCCTTCATACGCGGGGTGCCCGTTCTCATCGAGACGCTGGTTAACGGCATCAAATCCCTGAACCGCTCGGCAGAGCTGCAGGGAAAGGCCGATGACGAGCCGCTCGAGGGCTGGCATCTGACCCTGACCCTTCTGGTCTCCTTCGCCTTCGCTCTCGGCCTCTTTCTTCTTCTTCCCCACGCGCTGAGCTGGGGCATGCAGCAGCTTCATCTTGGCGGCGACGTCAGCGGCGTCTCCTTCCAGCTCTGGGACGGCTTCTTCAAGATGCTGATCCTCATCGGCTACATCTGGGGCATAGGCCGGGTTCCCGAGATACACCGCGTCTTCCAGTATCACGGGGCCGAGCACAAGACGATACGGGCCTTTGAAACGGGCCTGCCCGTGAATGTCGATCTCGCCGCCAGGCAGATCCGCATGCATCCCCGCTGCGGCACCACATTTCTTCTTTTCGTTATCTGCATATCCATCCTGATCCATGCGGTTTTCGTGCCGCTTCTCCTGTACTGCTATACGCCGGAGAGCGCGGTGCTGAAGCACCTCATGACCATCGCCTTCAAGATTCTGCTGGTCTTTCCCACCGCGTCCCTCGCCTACGAGCTCATCCGCTTCGCGGGCCGCATGAAGGACGGCTGGTTTGCCACGCTGCTGCGGGCGCCCGGCATGGCCCTGCAGCTGCTCACCACGGAGGAGCCCGACAGGGATCAGCTGGCCGTGGCCATCGTGGCCCTCAGGGAGGCGCTCGGTCCGGATTCCGGATACGAAATCACTACCGGGGACTACCGGCTGCTGTAGGCCCGGCGTTTCATTTTCGGAGTTTTCATGTTCGCCAAACTTCAAGGTCTCGAAAAAAAATACATGGAACTGGAGCAGGCTCTCGCCGATCCCGCCGTCTATAATGACCAGGAGCAGTACCGTAAGCTGACAAAGGCTCACGCCGACCTGAAGGACGTGGTGGAGCTTTTCCGCAAATACCGCTCTCTTTCCGAGCAGATTGAGGAAAACAAGGAACTTCTCCACGATTCCGATCCTGAGATCAAGGAAATGGCCGAAACCGAAATCCGCGAGGACGAGGCCCAGCTTCCCGAGCTCGAAAGGCAGCTCAAAATCCAGCTCATCCCCAAGGATCCCCTGGACGAGAAGAACACCATGCTGGAAATCCGCGCCGGTACGGGCGGCGAGGAAGCCGCTCTCTTCGCGGCCGACCTCTTCCGCATGTATTCCCGCTACGCCGAGCTCAAGGGCTGGAAGGTCGAGGTCATGAGCGAGTCGCCCACGGAAGCCGGCGGGTACAAGGAAATCATCTGCCTCATCTCCGGCGACAGGGTTTACAGCCACCTGAAGTTTGAAGCCGGCACCCACCGCGTACAGCGCGTGCCTGCCACCGAGACACAGGGCCGCATCCACACTTCCGCAGCCACCGTGGCCGTTATGCCCGAAGCCGAGGACGTGGACGTGGACATCAAGCCCGAGGATCTGCGCATCGACGTCTACCGCGCCTCCGGCGCGGGCGGCCAGCACGTCAACAAGACCGAGTCCGCTGTCCGCATCACCCACCTGCCCACGGGCCTTGTGGTGACCTGCCAGGACGAGCGCAGCCAGCACAAGAACAAGGCCCGCGCCATGAAGGTGCTCGCCTCCAGGCTCCTTGCCCTCGAGCGCGAGAAGCAGAACAGCGAACAGGCAGCCGAACGCCGCCTCCAGGTCGGTTCCGGCGACAGATCCGAACGCATCAGAACCTACAACTTCCCGCAGGGCCGGTGCACGGATCACCGTATCAACCTGACCCTGTACTCCCTGGACAAGATCATGCAGGGCGAACTGGATCCGCTCCTGGACGCTCTTTCCCAGGCCGCCCAGGCCGAAGCCCTCAAGGCCGAAGCCGATGACAGCGAAAAGTAGCTTTTCCCTTATCTGATGATGACAGGCGGTGCCGCGTTTATCGCGCGGCGCCGCCTTTTGCGTTCAGGGCGGGCAGGGGAAAACTGCGGCGGGGAGAAGTCCCCGTATGCCGCCCCGCCCGGACCCGGAATTTCTTCTGCAGCCAAAGGAGGCCAGTCATGCCGGAATACCTCAGCATAGCCACACACGAACGCATCGAAATGATTTCCATAGGCTCCCAGCTCGCGGAGCTCCTCAGAAAAAAGGCGGAAGACGGCTGGAAAGACGGCTTTCTCGCCGTGTACTCGCCGCATACCACCTGCGGCCTCACCATCAACGAGGGATGGGATCCCGATGTGAAAGCTGACATGGAGCGCTTCCTGGCCGCCCGCGTTCCGCAGGACTGGGGCTTCAGGCACGCCGAAGGCAACTCGGACGCGCACATCAAAACGTCCTTTTTCGGCTCCTCCGTCCTCGTGCCCGTGGCGGACGGGCGCCCCGATCTCGGGCAGTGGCAGGCCGTCTATCTGTGCGAGAGCGACGGGCCGCGCGTGCGCACCCTGCGCGTAAGCTTCCTGAAGGAAGCGTAGACCGCTCTGAAACGCCGCAGGAGGCATTCTGAGTCCCTGATCCTGCCATGCCGGGAAAACATGCGCCGGACGCCCTGCAGGGCCTCAGGACGCGTGTGGCAGGGGCCGGCAGATTTATCCGGCCGGGAAAGAAAAGAGGCGGGGCTTCCGTATGAAGGGAAGCTCCGCCTCTGTCGTTTCGGGGGAGGGATGCGGCCGGTCTACTGAACCGGGGTTTCAGGAACGTCGTTGAGCTGCTCGTCCTGGTCAGTGACGCGGCCCTGCAGCCAGACGTAGGCGTCTATCTCGTCGCCGGCCTTCGGATCGAAGTCCTTGAGCACAGACTTCGGGGCGTAGAGGGGCAGCTGCAGACTGGGACGGTCATCGAAGGGGAAGCTCACATAGAGGATCCTGATGTCCATCCTGTCGAGTTTGCAGTCGTCGACATCTTCCACTGTGGCGCGCATCTGGTATTCGCAGAACTGGCGGCCGGGCATGATGAGGTGCCTGCCCTTGAGATTGAACTTCAGGGGAGGCACGTCGAGGCCGGTTTTGCCGGGGTTCTTTTCCAGCCAGTCCTGGGCGTACACCTCGAACTGGGGCCCCTTGGTGATGGTGATGTCATCGAGGAGCGCTTTGCGGATGGAAAGGCAGACGCCCGAGAGAAGGAAGGTCTGCGTGACGCCTTCCGTGAGCATGTCGTAGTCGCGCTCGAAGACCGGGTCGTAGAACCACATGGGGCTGCGTCCCTCGGTCATGGTCACGGCCACGTTGCCGCCCACGCCCACTTTCCAGGGGTGGGTTTCTGCCACTTTGGCGTCGTTGGGAAGGCCTTCGGCCATGGGGAAGGCATCCAGGGGATGCAGTTTGTCCCCTTCGGGGCCGGCCATGACGACGCAGGCTCTCACCGGCTCGTCCTTGGGCCAGGCCATGAGGTAGAAGTCGGTCTTGTTGACGTTCCAGCGCCATGCGGGTCTGGTGCCACCGGCCTTCAGAACTGTGGCGACGACCTGCGGCATGAGCTGCTGGGGCATGCCGCCCAGCAGGACGCCCCACTGCAGGCCGAGCCCTTCGAAATGCTGGCGGTTCTCGCCGCGGAGCATAGCCTGGGCTTCTTCGGGAGTGGGTTTGCGGTGGGATTCAAGGTCCTCATTCACAGACTGCTTCTCGGCGTCCACTTTCTTGCTGCTGGCCATGGGTGACTCCTTTCTTCTTAATGGCGGTCTCTGTCTCCGCGTTCACGATCACCGCGGCCGCGTCTGTCGCCGCGGCGCTCGCCGCGATCGCCACGGTCGCCGCGATCAGAGCGGGGACCCCTGCTGCTGTCGTGCTTCGGGCGGGCGGTCTCCTCGGGATTCCACGGATGGCCCTGTTCTTCGAGCAGGACGGCCTTGCGGCTCGCGCGGATGCGGTCACCGGTGATTTCGATGACCTTGACCACCATTTCGTCGCCGAGCTGGGCGACATCGGAAACCTGGTTGACGCGGTTGATGTCGAGCTGGGAGATGTGCACCAGCGCTTCCACGTTGGGCAGAATCTCGACGATGCAGCCGATTTCGAGAATCTTGCGCACCTTGCCCTTATAGTTCTTGCCGAGCTCGGGACGCTGGTCATAGTAGCGCAGCATCTCGACAGTCTTGGCGAGGGACTCGGCGGTGGGGGCGAAGACGGAAATCTTGCCGGAGTCGTCGATGTCGACGGCCGCGCCGGTGGCTGTGGTGATGGCTTTGATGTTCTTGCCGCCGGGGCCGATGATGAGACGGATGATCTCAGGATTGACGTAGATTTTCTCGTGCTGCGGGGCGTACGGGGAAAGCTGGGCGCGGGGCCTGTCAATGACTTTGGTCATTTCGCCGAGGATGTGCAGGCGGCCTTCGTGGGCCTGGCGCATGGCGGCGCGCATGATGTCAGTGGAAAGACCCTCGACCTTGATGTCCATCTGGATGCCGGTCACGCCTTCGGCTGTACCGGCCACCTTGAAGTCCATGTCGCCCATGGCGTCCTCGTCGCCGAGGATGTCGGTGAGGATGATGAAGTCATCGCCTTCCTTGATGAGGCCCATGGCCACGCCGGCCACGGGAGCGCTGATCGGCACGCCGGCGTCCATGAGGGACAGGCAGCCGCCGCATACAGCGGCCATGGAGGACGAGCCGTTGGACTCAACGGTCTCGGACACCACGCGGATGGTGAAGGGGAAGCTCTCGGCAGAGGGCAGCACGGGGCGCAGGGACTTTTCAGCCAGGGCGCCGTGGCCGATCTCGCGGCGGGAGAGCCGCACGGGCTTCACTTCGCCCACGCAGAAGGGCGGGAAGTTGTAGTGCAGCATGAAATGCTTGATCACGTCGCCGTTGAGGGAATCCACGCGCTGCTCATCGGTGGAGGAGCCGAGGGTGGTCACGGCCAGGGACTTGGTCTCGCCGCGGCGGAAAATGGCGGATCCGTGGGTGCGGGGCAGGACGCCGGTCATGATCTGGATGGGGCGCACGGTCTTCGTGTCGCGGCCGTCGATGCGTCTGCCTTTCTCGCGGATGCGGGTCCTGACCGTCTTCTTCTCGAGAGCGGCGATCATGTCCGGCACGGCGGCGAGGGCCTCGGGCTTGTCGGCCCAGGCGGGATCATTGGTGAGGGCGGCCATGACCTTGTCCTTGACAGCGGCGCGGGCGGTTTTGCGCTCGAGCTTGTCCGGCACGCACATGGCCTCACGGATGCCGTTTTCCTGGCAGAGCTCGGTGACCCTGCTGAGAAGCACGGGATCGTCCTCGTGCGGGGTGAAGGGCATCTTTTCCCTGCCGCACAGGGAGACGAGTTTGTCCTGGGCCTCGATGAGGGGCATGACCTGGGCGCGGCCCCAGTCAAGGGCGTCGATGATCACGTCCTCGGGCACGATGTGGGCCTCGCCTTCGACCATGGTGAGGGCGGTGCGGCTCGCGGCGAAGACAATGTCGATGTCGCTCTTTTTGCGTTCGGAGATGGTGGGGTTGAGAACGAACTCGCCGTTGATGCGGCCCACGCGGGCGCCGACGACAGGTCCGTCGAAGGGCAGCGAGGAGAGGCAGATGGCGGCGGAAGCGCCTGTCATGGCCAGAATGTCGGGGTCGTTTTCCTGGTCAGCGGAGATGACCGTGGCCAGAACCTGCACGTCCTGCTGCAGGCCCTTGGGGAAGAGAGGACGAATCGGGCGGTCGATGAGGCGGGAGACGAGGGTCTCGCGCTCGGAGGGACGTCCGATCTCGCGGCGGAAATAGCTGCCGGGAATGCGGCCGGCTGCGTACATGCGCTCGGAGTATTCGACGGTGAGGGGGAAGAAGCCCTTGTCGGCTTCCAGAGCGGCGGAGCAGACGGTAACGAGGACAACGGTGCCGCCGCACTGCAGGCAGACGGAGCCGTCGGCCTGATTGGCGATGCGGCCGTTCTCGAAAATGAATTCCTTGCCGGCCACACTGGCGGTGACGCGGACAGGGTTGAAGATATCCTTGAGCATGGCTCTCCTTGTGGTGGAAGGGGACTCCGGGAAAAGGAGGCATGCCTGCCTCGTTTTCCCGGATACCCCTTCGCGCGTTGGGCGCCCGGAGAAGACGGGCGCGGGAAAGAAAAAGGGGCCCTGAGGCCCCTTCATCAGCACAGAATGCAGTTACTTGCGCAGGCCGAGCTTGTCGATGAGGGCACGGTAGCGCTGGATGTCCTTGGACTTGAGGTAATTGAGGATGTTGCGGCGGTGGCCGACGAGCTTCAGAAGGCCGGTGCGGGAGTGGAAGTCCTTCTTGTGCACCTTGAAGTGTTCGGTGAGGCCTTCGATGCGGGCGGTCAGGAGGGCGACCTGGACTTCAGGGGATCCGGTATCGCCTTCGTGTCTGGCGTGTTCCTCGATAATTACCTTTTTCTGAGTAGAATCAATAGCCACAGCAGTTTCTCCTTAAAGAGAGTATAGGGTTAATTCCAAAGCCCCCTCGTTATGGCGAGAACGGGACCCGAAGGATTTTCCTGAAGGGAGGCCACGGCGAGCTCGGTATCTCCCTGCAAGAGCAGGGCGAGCCCTCCGTTGGCGCGTATTCCGTCAAGAAGCCCGGCCGGACACGCGCAGGCAATGCCGTTGCGCACCCTGGCTGCCTCTTCCGCGCCGAGCCGGACCTGAGGCCAGCCGGCGAGCACCTCACGGATGGGGTGCACGTACTGCGGGAGAAGCTCCGGGTTCTTCTGCAGGAAGTCCAGGTCCACGGCCCTGTCAAGGCCGAAGGGGTGACTGTACTCCCGGGTCAGTTCCGTGAGCACGGCTCCGCACCCGAGTCGCATCCCCAAGCTGTGGGCGAGGGAGCGTATGTAGGTGCCGGAACTGCATTTGACCCGAAAACTGACAGCCGGAAGTTCCATGGAGAGAACCTCCGCCTGCGAAATTTCCACACGCTTTGTTTTTTCAGGGACGTCCTGTTCGCTGCGGGCCAGGCTGTAAAGAGGCCGGCCGTTGTGCTTGGCAGCGGAATAGGGGGGAACGGGCTGCATGTGGGAGCCCGTCCAGGAAGCGATGTCACGCCGTACGGCATCCGCGCTTATCCCGTCCCAGCCGTTTTCGGCGAGAACGGTTCCCTCTCTGTCCCAGGTGTCCGTTTCCCTGCCGAGCTCGAGAGTGCCGCGGTAAATCTTGGCACCTCCGCCGAGCAGGTAGCCGGAGAGTTTGGTGCCCTGTCCGAGAAGGACAAGCAGGACACCGCCGGCCATGGGATCCAGCGTGCCCGCGTGACCGATCTTTTTCTGGCCCATACGCTTGATGGCCGTGATGCAGCGGTTGGAGGTCGGCCCTGAAGGCTTGTTCAGAACCAGAACGCCGTTCTGCTGCACGGGGCGGGGAGCAAGATCTTCGTGATCGCGGGGTGCTTCTGTCATGGCTGGTTGACTCTGATAGACAAAAATCGGGCGGAAGTCAAAGGATTAGACGTGTCCGGCGCGTCCTGCATGATTTTTTCCGAAAACTCACAGCGGTTTCGGATCCGTTCTGAGAATGGCGGCGAGAAGCTCATTCTCCGCCTCGTCAGCAGGCAGCGCGATGGTGCCGCCCGCTGCCTTCACGTGGCCGCCGCCCCCGAAGACGGCTGCTATGGCCGCCACGTCGCTGTCACCGGCCGCGCGCAGGCTGAAGCGCGTTTTCCCGGGATCCTGCTCCTTGAGGAGGGCCGCTATACGGACGCCCTTCAGGGAGAGCATGCGCTCCACGAATCCCTCGCAGTCTTCCTGCGTCGTCGTGGTGCTTCCGAGATCGTCCAGCGTGCAGGAGCAGATGGCCACGGCGCCTGACGCCGCGGTGGAGACCTTCGCGGAAAGGCGGCTCCAGAGCCGGAAGCGGGGAATGGTCCACGTCTTGTCGAGGCATTCCCTGATGGCGTGGATGTCAGCGCCCCTGAGGCTGAGTTCACTGGCGAGGGCGAGCACCTCGGGCCCCGTGTTGGAGTGGCGGAATCCTCCCGTGTCCGTGATGAGGCCGGTCATGAGGGCCGAAGCCATGGCGGGCGTGAAATCAGCGCCGGAGGCGTGAATGACCGAGGCCAGAAGCTGGGCCGTGGCCGCGGCTTCGGGACGGATCATGTTCGCCACGGTGCCCATGCCCGGGCCGGGGTGGTGATCCACGTTGACGCAGGCGAGAGAAGGCAGAAGCGCTCCGAGCTCATCTCCGAGCCGGGAAGGGGTCCCGAGGTCCAGGGCGAGCACGCACTGCGGGGTAAAGGGCAGACGGGCGAGGGAGGTATACACGGAAGCGGGGCGTTCCACGAATTCGAGGTAGGCCGGCACCCCGTAAGGGGAGTAGAGGACGAATTCCCTGCCGAGGGCGCGCAGAAGGAAGCCCGCGGCCGTGACAGAGGCCAGGGCGTCGCCGTCCAGGTGGGCGTGTCCGCAGACGATGTAGCGGTCGTACCTTTTTAAGGCTCCGGCGACCGCGGCTGCCTCGTCCCGCCACGCGGCGGGGTAGGCCAGATCAGTCAAGAGCATAGATCTCCAGATGTGAGTCGGTGACTTCTTCTTTGGCCACGGCCTCCATCATGAGCTCGCATTTGTCCATTTTGCTGCGGAGATGACGCTCCGAGTTGGAGATGGAGACGACGGCCAGGCGGAGCAGCGTGAGGGAGTCCTCGGTTCCGTCCTCGGCAATGGCCACATTGAACTTGTTGCGTGTCTTCTGCTTGAGGCTGTTGGCAACCCGGCGCTTGGCCTTGAGGTTGTCATTGCCGTCCAGGGCGATCTCAATGGTGAGGTGAGCGATGTACATGCTGAAAAAAAGCGGCGGATCTCCATGGGGAGATCCGCCTGCCGTCTGATGCTGTTATTCGAGGGTGGCAGCTTCCTGCACGGTCTCGAAGGCTTCGATGATGTCGCCGACCTTGATGTCGTTGTAGTTCTCGAGGCCCACGCCGCATTCGTTGCCGCGGACCACTTCCTTCGCGTCATCCTTGAAGCGCTTCAGGGAGCTGATGTGTCCGGTGTAGATCACGATGCCGTCGCGCATGAGACGGGCGCCCGCGTTGCGGGTGATCTTGCCGTCAGACACATAGGCGCCGGCGATGGTGCCCACCTTGGGCAGGGAGAAGGTCTGGCGCACTTCGGCCTGGCCGAGCACCACTTCTTTCTCCACGGGGGCAAGGAGGCCTGCCATGGCGTTCTTCACGTCGTCCACGAGCTTGTAGATGATGTCGTAGTAGCGGATATCCACGTTCTCGTGGGCCGCGATGGCCTTCACCTTGGCAGTGGGACGGATGTTGAAGCCGATGATGATGGCCTTCGAGGCGGAGGCCAGCAGAATGTCGGATTCGGTGATGGCGCCGGTGCCGGCGTGAACCACGTTGACGTTGACCTTTTCCGTGGAGACCTTCTTCAGGGATTCCTGAACGGCCTCAAGGGTGCCCTGCACGTCGGCCTTGAGCACGAGATTGAGGGTCTTCTGCTCTTCGTCGCCGGAGGAGGCCAGGAAGGTTTCGAGGGTCACCTTGGACTCGCTGGCGAGATCCTGTTCACGCTTCTTCTGGGCGCGGGCGTCGGCGATGCGGCGGGCGACCTTTTCGTCAGCCACGGCGTCGAAGGCCTCGCCGGCCTCGGGAACGCCGGCAAAGCCCTGCACTTCCACGGGGATGGACGGACCGGCCTCGCGGACCTTCTTGCCCTGGTCATTGAACATGGCGCGCACGCGGCCGGAGAAGGTGCCGCACACGAAGTAGTCGCCCTGATGCAGGGTGCCTTCCTGGATGAGCACGGTGCCCACGGGGCCGCGGCCCTTATCCAGCTTGGCCTCAATAATGTGGCCGCGGGCGGGCTTGTTGGGATTGGCCTTGAGTTCCATCACCTCGGACTGCAGGGCGAGAAGCTCGAGCAGTTCATCGAGACCCTGGTGGGTCTTGGCGGAAACCTTGGCGCAGATGGTGTCACCGCCCCATTCCTCGGGCTGCAGGCCGAGCTCGGAGAGCTCGCGCATGACGCGGTCGGGGTTGGCGCCGGGCTTGTCGATCTTGTTGATGGCCACGATGATCGGCACATTGGCAGCGCGGGCGTGGTTGATGGCCTCGCGGGTCTGCTCCATGACGCCGTCGTCAGCGGCCACAACCAGGATGACGAGGTCGGTGATCTGGGCGCCGCGGGCGCGCATGGCCGTGAAAGCCTCGTGGCCGGGGGTGTCCAGGAAGACGACGTCGCCGTTCTTGGTCTTCACATGGTAGGCGCCGATGTGCTGGGTGATGCCGCCGGCTTCGCCGCTCGTCACGTGCGTCTTGCGGATGGCGTCAAGCAGGGAGGTCTTGCCGTGGTCGACATGACCCATGATGGTGACCACGGGCGGACGCGGCTTGAGATCCTCGGGCTTGTCGGGTTCGGTCTCGCCGAGATAGTCCTTTTCCTCGAAGCCGGTCTTCTCAACCTCGTAGTTGAATTCGGCGGCCACGATCTGGGCCGTGTCGAAATCAATGGACTGGTTGATGGTGGCCATGATTCCGAGGTTGAAAAGCACCTTGATGATTTCGTTGGCCTTGAGGCCCATCTGATGCGCCATATCGGAGACGCGGATGGCCTCGGCGATGCGCAGCTTGCGCTTCGCCGCCTTCAGGGGCTGGGTCACGGGCGCGGGAGACTGGGGCTTGCCGCCTTTGCGGTGTCCCTTGCTCCGGAAGCGGGGAGCGTCATGCTCCTCCTGATGATGCCCGAAATCGCTGGTCTGGAAATCCGTGCTGCGGCGTCCCTTGTTGCGCTTCTTCTTGCTGCGGGTGTCGGTGGGCTGTTCCCCGCCGAAGTCCATGCCGCCCATGGAACCGCCCTGGCCGCCGCCCATGGAAGAAGAGCGGAAGCCGCCGGAGGGCCTGCCTCCGGCGGAGAAAGGCGGTCAGCTGGCGGTTTACCTCCCCCAACAGCTCCGGGAAATGGACACAGCGGGCGCTAAACTGCCCGGAAAAGTCCGTGGCCAATGCCCGGCCCCGTTCCAGAATGGGGCCGGTGGCATCGTTGAATGCCCGCCGCGTGTCTTGGTACTCCTTCTGCCAGCAGGTGGTGCGCAGCACACATTTGGCGCACACCTTGTCCGCCGTACTGGTAAAAATTTCCGCTGGATTCTCCGTATTGGCGCTCTCGGGA
>OGWZ01000187.1_pt1 | contig 73193 bp, 52 predicted proteins | sample 1576141 | NCBI WGS metagenome assembly OGWZ01 (sample SAMEA3541512, study PRJEB24748) | human gut metagenome | biome: human gut; feature: human-associated habitat; material: faeces | place: China | collected 2012
GCCGGAGACCTCCGCTACGGATAATAATTACGGATAATAACGATGTCACTTTCTGTCCATCACACGCCAGACGTATGCGATATACGCAAACACGAACGGCACGAGGAGCGACACGTAGAACATGGTGCGCAGGGTGAACTCGCTACTGCAGCTGTTGCTGATGGTGAGCGAGCTTTGCAGATCGGCGTTAGAGGGATAATAGGCTGTGCCACCGAGTCCGGCGACGAGCAGGAGCGAGAGCACCACAAGCACCACGCCGATGCCTGCCGGCCAGATGCCTTTAATGTACGAGTTGCTGAAAACCGTGCGCCCTACTCCATACAGCAGTAGCACAACGCCGACGAGCGTGAGCACGGCGAGCAGCGGCATGGCGAGATAGTTGTGCAGGTACTTCATCGGCTCCATGAACACAACGCCCTGCGCATCCACGGCGTAACCGTCTTTCAGCAGAAGGCGCACAAAGAAGGCGAGAAAGAACACGAGGAACGGCACGGTGCAGCCTACAAGACGCACACTGGCACGCGAGCGGATATCCTCATCGTCCACATTATTAATAATATAGAGCGCACCGAGCATTTGTGCAAGGAACATCACGGCGAGTCCGAACACGAGGTTCCACGGGTCGAGCAGAGCGTCGAGTCCTGCCGAAGCGTTAGCCCAACGGCTTATCACGGGCGACCCTATCTCCGTAAGCGAAGCCTTCTCTACAAGGAAGTTCGATCCGTCGAAGAACGTAGCCACAGCGCCGCCGAGCAACAGCGGACCCACTATGCCGTTCAGCACGAGGAACCAGCGATAGGTGCGCGTGCCGAGCAGATTGCTTTTTTTCAGCTGGAACTCGTAGCTCACGGCTTGCAGCACGAACGAGAAGAGGATTATCATCCAGAGCCAGTAGGCGCCGCCGAAACTGGTGCTGTAGAACAGCGGGAACGAGGCGAAGAAGGCTCCGCCGAAGGTGACGAGCGTAGTGAACGTTATCTCCCACTTTCTGCCAGTCGACTCAATCACCTTGCGCTGACCGTCTTCTGTTCTGCCTATACTGTGAACCATTGAGTTGGCTCCCTGCACGAACAGCAGGAACACGAGCAACGCCCCGAGCAGCGAGACGATGAACCACCAATATTGTTGCAAAAATTCGTATGTCATAAGATTGTTTTCTTTATATGTGTTGAACATTCGGGTTGTCGGTCTCAGTGTTTTACTGTTGCTTCTCGGCGTTATAATTGCGTATCACGCGGCACATGATGCTCACTTCTGCCACCAGCAGCACCGTGAAGAGCACGAGGAAGAGGAAGAACGTGAAGGCAACGCTGCCCGACTTCAGGTCGGAAACGGCTGCCACCGTAGGCAGCATGTCCTGAATAGCCCAAGGCTGTCTGCCCAGCTCAGCCACTATCCATCCGGCTTCGCTCGCCAGGTATGTGAGCGGTAGCATCACAAGCGCTGCAACATACAGCCAGCGATACTTCGAGGTGATGTCCTTGCGCCATGCTACGTGTCCGATGACGAAGAAGAAGAGCATCAGCAGCGTGCCCACGCCCACCATCACGCGGAACGCATAGAAGTTGATGGGGATATACGGCACCAGTTCGGCACGGTCTTTTATGTAACCGTAGCCGAAGTAAGGCATGTCGAGCTTCAACTGCTCAGCAAGTTCGGGCAGGCGCTTGTCGTTGGCGTCGGCAGCCTTCAGCTTGCGATACTCGGCAAGCGTAGAGATGGCTCTGCGTCCACGCTCCATCTTCTCCTCAGCCGAGAGTTCGCGCGTGCCGTCTGCACGTGTGTAGCCGTTGAGCAGGTCGTTCACGCCCGGCACGAAGCCGTCTGCCTTATGCGTAGCGAGCATAGAGAGTCCGTTAGGTATGGCTATGCGCAGCGGAGCCTCCCCACCCTTGGCATAGTCGGGCTGTTCGAACGGATTTACAGCTGCAACGGCTGTGAGCGCTACGCCTTCGCCTCCGTCGTACAGAGCCTCCATAGCGGCGAGTTTCATAGGCTGCGTCTCAGCCACCTTCACAGCCGAGAAGTCGCCCGTAGCCATAGTAAGCACCGAAGCCACGATGCCCACGATGCTTGCTATCTTTATGCTCTGGCGCGCCATTTCCTGCTCGCGGCGCTTCAGCAGATACCAGCCGCTCACGGCACACACGAACACGGCACCTATCACCCATGTAGAGGTGACGGTGTGGAAAAACTTGTCGACGGCGAAGGGCGAGAGCGCCACATCCATGAAGCTCGTCATCTCGTTGCGCACGGTGTCGGGGTTGAACTCGCAGCCCACTGGGTACTGCATCCATGCGTTAGCCACGAGAATCCACCAAGCGGAGATGGTGGCGCCGAGTCCGGTGAGCCACGTCGACGCCAAGTGAAAGCCGCGCGACACCTTCTGCCAGCCGAAGTACATGACGGCTACGAAGGTGCTCTCCATGAAGAACGCCACGATGCCCTCAATGGCGAGCGGCGCTCCGAAGATGTCGCCCACGAACCACGAGTAGTTGCTCCAATTGGTACCGAACTCAAACTCGAGAATGATGCCCGTAGCTACGCCCATGGCGAAGTTGACGCCGAAGAGTCGCTGCCAGAAGATGGCTGTATCCTTCCAGAATTGTTTACCCGTACGATAGTAGCACGTTTCCATGATGCCCATGATGAGGGCAAGACCAAGCGTGAGCGGCACAAAAAGCCAATGGTAGATGGCTGTGAGTGCGAACTGAGCACGCGACCAGTCGATAAGTGTGGGGTCGATTGTCAAGAGATGTGTCATTGTTTTGATTGTCTTTTTTATTAATTGTTATTGATTCGGTTCATAAAACGTATTCTTGTGTCACGATGCTGCTGACGCAATCCGATTGGATGGCGGACGGAATCTAATTGGACGGCGTTCGGAATCTGATCGGACGGCGTTCGGAATCTGATCGGATGGCGGACGGAATCTGATCGGACGGCGGACGGAATCCGATCGGGCGGCGTTCGCCGCACACTACTTCTGCCGAACTTCTATACGCCTATTGCTCAACGCGCCCGCCCGTCAGCTCACCGGCTACATACGAAGCCTTGTCGCCGGCGGCTTTCTGCTCAAGCACATCGGGGAAGAAAAACAGCTTGAGCACGAAGAACATCACAAAGAGTTTTATGAGGATAACGGTCCACAAAACTTTTCCTATTGTCATGCTACGGAATCCGTCAACGTAAAGGCGGAATGTCTTATATAACAGATTGTTCTTGCTCATATTATAGCGGTCTTTTAGCGGTTGTAATAATTTCACTTTAATAATTTGTTTGCAAATATATATCATTAAAACCAACCTCACAACTTTTTACAGAATTAATTTCTTTGCAACACGAAAAAAATCTGCCAATCACATTAAAACCTTGTGCTGCGGTGGGTGTTTATACGCTTATACATATATTAATTATATGCTTGTTGCAATTATGCGACATACATTATTATAAATATTCAATTCTTATGATTAACTATGCAAAAATTATCTAAAAATCACATGTTTTTAGGTCTAAACTAAGATGAGATTGCAACCGGCAGCTATGCCGCATATAGTTACAAAACACTACGAACAATTTGAAAACACCGAAACTCAATATAAAGAGGCCAAACTTCAAGTTAAGGAGGCCGAAGCGAAGCGACCTGACCCGACTCATAAGCATCGACCATCTCTGCATCACGCTGCTTGTGCTATTCATGGGTTGGTTGCTCGCCTTTGCGTCTATAAACCTCACAGTGGTGAACCCCGTGAAGAAGGCTTTCAGCGACTTCTCCATGACTGACGTGTTCTACGAAATACAGAACAGCAGTGGCGTGAAGGAGATAAACAACGACATCGTACTGGTGGATATGACCGAACTATACGACAGACGCAAGATTGCCGACTGCATGACGAACATAAACAAATGCAACCCGAAGGTGCTCGTCATCGACCTTATCTTCGAGCGCCCGAGCTACGACGAGGGCGAGAACGAATATCTCATCAATGCCGTATCGAGCCTCGACAACGCAATGTTCTCGTGCAAACTCACCGACTACGACTACATCAACGACCGTTTCAGAAAAGTGCGACGCTCGTTCTTCAGCTATGAAGGCGACGGCATAACATGGGCTTTCAGCAATGTGATATCGGGCGAAGGCTACGGCTGCATAAGAAAATACTCGCAGAACGAACACATCAACAACAACGTGATTTACTCGCTGCCATACATGGCGGTATGCAAATACACAAACACTAAACCGGAGGAAGCGACTCCGAAACAGCGCAACATCGAATACAGCCACACCGACTTTGTGGTGATTCCGCACAACGATGTGCTTAAATACAAAAACTTGATAAAGAACAAAATCGTTATTCTCGGTACTATCAACGAGGAGGCTGACACGCATATCACGCCGCTGGGCAAGATGCCGGGCATGAAGATTCAGGCGTATGCCATGCTCTCGTCGATGTCGCACCACAAGGTGTTCGTGCTGAACGACTTTTTCTGCATTCTGCTCACCATCGTGCTCTGCTATATGTCGTCGGCTGTGGGATCGTACCTCACACAGAAGCATAAGTATTACTATCTGTACTGGATAAAGTTCTACTACTTCCTGCTTACTGCGTTCCTGGTGTGGATCAGTTTCCTGCTCTTCTCGAAATACAACTTCTACATCAGTCTGCTATTCCCGCTCATCGGACTGGCTCTTGTAGAGACGGCGCGTCTGCAGTACAAATGGATTGTGATGATGCTGTCGAGACACACTAAACTGAAATTCATCAAAAAGTCAATATACTATGTGGAGAAATAAAAAACTAACAAGACTGACAATACTTCCGGCAATGCTACTCGCAGCCATGACTTCACTGGCTGCGCCGAACGAAGAGCAAGGCAAGTTGCTGCTGCATAAGGGCGACTCACTCTATCGCCAGGGCAACTTCGAGGAGGCGGCTATCGCTTATCTCATTTCGGCTAATGAGGGCAATGCCGAGGCGCAGTTCGACATCGCCTACGCTTATTTCAACGGTGAAGGCATCGAGCGCGACTATGCTTCTGCGGCTATGTGGTTCAAGCGTTCGGCAAGACAGAACTACGCGAAGGCGCAATATAACCTGGCTTATTGCTATATGAACGGTCGCGGCGTGCCACGCGACTACGACAAGGCGTCCGACTTGCTCCACCAGTCTGCTAACAACAACTATAAGAGAGCGCAGCTGACGCTCGCCGACTGCTATGCCAACGGCATTCTTGTGGAACAGAACGAGAAGGAAAGCCAGAAGTGGATGGCTATGGCTGCGAACTTGCAGCCTGAACAGCCCAAAACAGAGTCGGCTGCTCCTACAGCGCCAGCTACAGCTCCTACAACTCCATCAACTAGCGCACCTAGTTCCCCTAGCACACCTAGTACCCCTAGCACCCCTAACATCCCCACCCCAGAACCAATCGTTCAGGCTTCTGCAAACAAAGCTACAGAAAAGCCTGACACAAAGAAGGAGACACTGGACGGCGACTTCGATATCGAGGTTGATATTCCAGGAATGAACAGTACGCCGAAACCGACAGCACCCGTTGTCGTTGCGCAACCAGCCGCGCCGCAACCAACAACAGAGCAACCCGCCGCGCCGAAGCCTACAGAAGAACAGCCGAAGCCTCGTATAATAAAGGGACCGGCACATATTCTGGCAGAAAAGGAAGCAACTCCGGCTGCACAGCCTACATTTGCGGCGGCTAACTCGGCTCCGGTACTTAAGATTCTATACCCAGAGGACCAGTCGATGTTCCATACCGACCAGATAAAACTGAAGTATCAGCTGATTGCTGGCAACTGCGCAGACAGCACACGCATCGTTGTAATGGTGGACGGACAGCGACAACCTACGACAAGAGCGGTGAGAGCTGCTAACACTATCGACGTAGACCTGCCACGCCACGACTGCACCGTGATGATGTACGCCCTGAACAAAAACGGAAACAGCGAGCCGGCTACGATACGTCTTATACGAGAGGCTACGTCAATGGAACTGCCGAAGCTCTTCGTTGTGGCTATCGGCGTGGGCGACTATAACGACCCAAAACTGCCTAAACTCAGATTCACATGCAAGGATGCGAAGGACTTCTCTAAGGCTATCACATCAAAGAAGGGACTGCCTTATGAGGATGTGCAGGTGAAGATACTCTGCGACAACGAGGCTACACGAGCTGATATATTCGAGGCTATGGAATGGCTGAAGCAGGAATCATCGCCTAACGATGTCTGCATATTCTTCTTCGCCGGACACGGAATGCGCGACGAGAAAGACCGATTCTACTTCATGCCTTACGGATGCAACACGAACAAGTTGTATGAGTGCTTCAGCGCTTCCGACTTTAGAAACGAGGCGGAGGATATTCACGGCAAACTCATCGCCTTTGTAGACGCCTGCTATTCGGGCGCTCTCTTTGAGGGCGGCAGATCTGCTGCCACAACCCACTTCATCGAGCAGCTGAAACGCTCGAAGAACGGTATGTTGCTCTATGCCTCAAGCTCGTCGGACACAAAGTCGCGCGAGGACGAGTCGTGGGAGAACGGCGCATTCACCAAGGCGCTGGTAGAAGCTCTAAACGGAGCTGCAAAGGAGGAACACGCTGAGGGTCTCTCTACTCAGGAACTTGAGCACTTCCTCTACAAGCAGGTGAGAAAACTCACCGACTTCAAGCAGACTCCGATATTCATTAACCCAAGTGGAATTGAGCACTTTAACATTTTCAATTATGAGAAATAAGACACTTGTGGCTCTCGCCACCTTGCTTTTCGCATTCGCTCCGATAGTAGCCAGCGCACAAAAGTACGTGGTTTACTCTGTTGTGGGCAAGGCTTACATACAAGAGGGCAAAACATTTACGCCGCTCTCTGCAAGAAAATACGTCACACCGACTACGAAACTCAAGATTTCTTCTGAGAGTGCGGTGACTATCATCGACGAGAACAAGCAGAAGATGCTGTCCTTCACACGCGAGGGAGTGAACACCGTAGGCAGTCTTGTGAGCATGTCGTCGAAGCGCACCAGGAATCTCACGAAGCAGTATATGGGCTATCTCGTGAAGCAGCTATTCAGTTCGTCTAAGAAGATGGTGCATCCCGACACCTACATGCAGGTGACCGGCACATCTTATCGTGCTGCGTCTAAAGACTCGCTCATGGCGGCTCGTCTTATAGAGATTCTCAACGAAGGCACAGCTGCAAAAGGTTCTGCAGAACAGCAGCTGTTCAACAGCGAGAATGCCATTGCGTCTGACTTCGACGTGAGTCTTGAACTTGTGGACGTTGAAACCGGTCTGCCGCTTGCGAACAGCGCAAAGCGCAACACGCCGTGCTACGTTCGCGTGAAGAACAACACCGAGGAGACACTCTACGTCAACATCCTCAACATCGACAAGGACGGCAACAAGTATCTCATCCTGCCTATGGACGAAGAGGCAACGTGCTCGAACCTGCTTGTTCCGGCTAACAGCACCGTAGGTTTCAAGTCGGAGCCGTTCATAACGCCGGACATGCCGTCGCACGACGCATTCGTGCTTGTAGCAACTGAGGATCCCGTCAACTTCAGCATCATGATGAACCCGCTTACAAAGGGCGACATACAACAAACCGATGCTAAGGTGGGCGTGGCAAGATTCAATCTTCTCACAGAATAGTTCTGCCACACATTATATTATATACATCATCAATATATTATATATAGCATTCATTAGATTTATATATAGCATTCATTGGAATCATGTATAACATTCATTAGAATATCAACTAAAAAAACAGACTATATGCGACACAAACTATCGGGAATCGTATTGCTTCTCACCCTTCTCGCTACGCCTTCAGCTATGCAGGCACAGAAAGACCGCTTCGACAAGAAGAACGCCGACGAGTTCGTATACGAGCAACTCTCAAAGAACACGGGAGGAGAGGACTTCTGCAAGAAACTGATACTTAACAAGCAGAACCTTGCAGACACCAACGAGGAGAGAATCAAGCTGCTGCCAGGCAAGTCGTTCCAAATCAATTCGCTGCGTTCTGACGTGTTCATCGATGCAAAAACATGGAAGCCGGTGTTCGATCATAGTTATCCTATGGAGTCGGCGGTGAACATGTTGATGAACTTGGCAGGCAACTGCAATGTTACGCTCACCCAGCATCAGTACGGCAACGTGAAGAAGACGCTCACCATGCCGCTGCACTCAGTTTTCTTCGTGCTGACAAACGAGATGGACACCTACTGCAACGTAACACAGATAGACAAAGACCTGATAAAGGCAGACCTTGTGATGCACAACCCCAAACAGAACATCATACATCTCTTCGTAGTGAGCATTCCGACCAACGAACTGTTCAAGAACGGAGGCAACATAAAGGCTGAATTATACGCAAACATACCGCAGAACGACATTAAAAACATATATAGCAAAAAAAGAAAATGAAAATGATAACACAAATCAAAAGCAGACTATTTCTTTTACTATTGGTTTTAACATGTGCAGGCAGCGCGCTTGCCGACACAACATTCAAGATTACGGACGGCGTAGTTGAGTCGCAGCTGAAAGACCGTATGGAAGCCAACACAAAAGCGTTGCTCGACGCATTCAGAAAGGCTGCCGACGACGGCGAAAAGACCGTGAAGCTCTCGAAAGACAACGTATCGAAAACGGCTATCGAGGAGATTCGCGAGATATGGAAAAGCAGCGCTTTGAGCTGTCCGCCGATGAGCATACGCTGCCGCTGCTTGCAGACTAAAGACGGCTATCAGGTGCGTGGCATTCCGGTAGACATGCTTGAGGCTGACGAAGCTGACGCACGCCAAGAACTCACCGTAAACTACGACCACAACGGACTCATCACAAGCGTGGCTATCGCTATCGAGATGAACCGCTACGAGGAACTGATGGCTGCAAAGGAGTCGGAGCTCGACTATGCAAGACGTCAGATTATAGTCGACTTCATAGAGAACTTCCGCACGGCGTACAACCGCAAGGACAATGCGATGCTCAACAGCGTGTTCAGCGACAAGGCGCTCATCATCACTGGACGCGTGGTGAGAGAGAAACCGAACAGCGACATGACTAAAATGACGCTTGCCAACAACAAAGTGGTATACATCAAGCAGACAAAGCAGGAGTATCTGTCCAAACTCGCAATGGTGTTCAAGACCGTGAAGTTCATCAACGTGAAGTTCTCTGACATCGAAATTGTAGAACACCCGAAGTACGACAACATCTACGGCGTGACGCTGAAACAGTTGTGGAAGACCGACCGTTATCAGGACGAGGGCTATCTCTTCCTGATGGTTGACTTCCGCGATTCGGGCAATCCGCTCATCCAGGTGCGCACATGGCAGCCGTACAAAGACACAGCAGGCAACATCGTGACACAGAAGAAAGACGTCTTCCACCTCGGATCGTTCAGAATAGTAAGATAAAGACTTGACTAAAAAAACAAACAGACATAAAACATAAACATTTAACGTAATCATTATGAAAAGAATCATTTCACTCGCCGTGATGTGCCTCATGGCGTGCGTCGCTTTCTCACAGAATCTGCTGGAGATTACAGACATATCGCAACCTAACGATGTGTATACCGGCGACAACGACAGAGCTGCTGTCATCTTCAAGTGCAACCAGTCGATTCCGCTCACCTTCGAATCGTCGATGGACAAGAGCGCTACGCCCTACAACACCGAGCTTGAAGGCTCTGACATGGTTTACTACATCGAGTTCCCTACCGGACAGAAGTATCGCGGACGTATGCTCACCATCACTTCGCCGGGCTATGCACCAGCTACCGTGTTCATCGACGACTTGCAGCCGAAGCAGGTGCTCACCTATCAGGCTATCGACCCGAACAGCACCGTCGACGCTGGCTGCTACCGCGGACACCGCAACAAGGGTATGGAGGAGCTCAAGAACATGAACTATCAGGAGGCTCGCGACCAGTTTGTCGTGGCACGCGGATGTACTGATGTCGACTCGCTTGAGAACGAGAACAACATTGCTCTGGTAGACACCATCCTCCACTACCGCGAGATTGGCGAACAGAAGTTCAAGTTGCTCGACTACTACGGAGCCAGCGAGTACTACAACCGAGTTATGGAGCTGAACCCGTACGACAACCTCGCTGCAAACCGCTACAACAACTGCCTCACGAAGTTCTTCAGCGAGTGCGATATGACCTACAAGCAGGCGGACTTCTACTACAACGAGAAGCAGTTTGACAAGGCACGCGAGCTTTACGCTCTGGCTGTGAAGAACAACTGCCCTACAAAGGTGCAGGCGCAGGAGCAGATAAACCGCATCGACCAGATTAAGGTAGACAAGAAGAGCCATGCAAGAGTGTTCACATACGAGTTCTCGAAGGACACCCCTATAGGCTTCTCTTACGGCAAGTACAAGAAGCATAAGGTGGGCGGATTCTTCAGCATGAGCCTCAACTCAAAGGTGTTCGAGATGATGCGCAACGACTGCCGCACTCCGGATACGCCTGAGGTGAACGTCAACTTTGGTTGGACGGTGAAGATTGTGAATCCGGTATGGATCTTCTTCGGCCCTGGCGCAACAACCAAGGTTTACTACGGCAAGTACGAGGTGACCGACGACCACGACGACATCTATCCTAACAAGAAGGGCTATCCTAACGACCCGGACGGCGTGTTGAAGCCGAAGGATGACGAGAAGGAAAACAAGAAGATTCAGGAATACACCAAGGACGACCAGAAAGCGAACCTTGCATGGGCTATCTCGCCGGTTATCGGTGTCTGCGCCAAGTATTCTTACTTCGCACTCCGCCTCACCTATCAGTATCGCTTCGCTATGGACTCTCATCTGAAGGACTTCATGGGTAGCCAGCGTTTGTCAATCGGTGTCGGTGTTAGCTTCTAACACCACGCACAAACAATCAGTCGGAAACACAATACAAGCATAAGAAAATGGTAAACATCGGACAACTCATCAAGGAAGAACTCGAAAAGCAAGGACGGTCGGCAGGTTGGCTTGCCAAAGAGCTTCACTGCAACCGCTCTACTGTATACAGAGCATTAGGACGCAACAGTATCGATACTGCCATGCTTGCAGACATCTCGAAGGCGCTGCACAAGGACTTCTTCAAAATCCTTTCTGACAACCTTTAAGAAATCTGAAAAAAACTAAGACATTAACACTATATAAGGTGGAACAATCATACGTATTGTTCCACCTTTTTTCGTACAATAGCCCTATAAAAAAACGGCTATCAAGAAGCTGTTAAACTTCTGATAGCCGTAATATTCTATAATCACCAATTAATAATCACGAATTAATAATTAGCAATCACCAATTAATAATTAATAATTACCAATTAATAATTTACTTCACGAGTACCTTCTGTACTGTGCCGTCAGCGAACTTCACGATGTTGATACCCTTCTGCAAAGCGTTGAGCTTTGTGCCGTTCACTGTGTAGATGCCCTTAACAGCGTTCTGCACGGTAGCGTTGTTGATTGCTGTCGGGTCAGCGAACTGCTCGAAAGCCGAAACCTCAGCGAGCGACGGGTAAGAGTAAACGTAGAGGTTGCAGATCACAGCGAGATACTTTGTCTTTACGCTCTCCGGGAAGATGTAGCTGAGTTCAGAAACCTCCTTCAAGCCAGAGAATGTCTTCGCCGTGTTCATGCGTGTGAGGTCGTCGCCCACAGCAATCTTCACGTCCTTGTTGACGTAGTTCATCTCGTTGTTGTCGTTCTCTGCGTAGTTCTTGTTCGGAATGTTCACAACAACCTTAGAGAGATTCCACTGCTTGCCTTCCGGAGCTGTGAAGATAACCCACACGTCGTCGCGGTGTGTAGACGGCGCTTCGATATCGCTGAGAGCCTCATCAGTCTTGTTGCCGTCGGTAAGACCGCTGATGTCGTACGTGTCGTAAGCAGCCTCGAAAGAGTAGTCGTTCTTGTAGTGGCGCACCTCTGCCTTCTTGCCATTGAGCACGTTAGGCTGTGTTGTAGCGTCAACCTCTACCTGCACAGTTGCCTCCTCGTAGTCGTCACCATTCACGACGCGGATTGTAACAACGTCGTCGCCCATGCGCTGCTGAGCAGTAAGCGGGATGATGAATGTCGACTTCTTGGTGTTCTCCTTGATAGTGCCGATCTTCACGTTGCCGTTCTTGCTTGTAGCTGTGCACTTGAACTGCGGGTCCTTAGCAACCTCACCGAGGTCGTAAGTTACGTAGATGTTGTTGCTCTCGCCAGCGTTGATAGTCATCTGCTCAGGCGAAGCCGAAATCTTCATGCTGTTGTCCTTCTTGCCGTAAACCTCAAACTCCCAGATGCGGAGAATGCCGTTCACGTGCGGAACGAGCTTCACGTAGCGAGCACGAGTCGGAGCGATGAAGTCAGACTTGATGCTTTCGCTCTGACGGTTGTATGTGTCTACAACAGTTGTCCAGTGCTCGTTGTCCTCAGAGAGCAGAATCTGGTAAGAATCGATCTGGTCTACGCCCGACTCCGGACCTGAGTTGCCGTCGTATATCTTGAAGCTATAGATGCGGTAAACGCCCTGAAGGTCGAATGTCACCCAGTTGTCAGCGCTCACGTTACACCACTTGTCGCTTTTTGAATAAGGATAGGTATCGCCGTCGATAATCTTGTCTGGCACCTCCTGAGAGTTTGTAGAACCACTATAGCCGAGCACCTTCTTCTGGTAAACCACGTTGTAAATCTTCTTGTATTCCTCCTCGGTCATTACGTCGAGGATGTTGCTTGAAGTGGTAGATGTGCCGATAGAGTTTGTCACCTCAACGGTTACGCGCTGCTTGCCCACCTTCTCTGCAACTACAGTGATAGTCGGGTCGGTGAGAGAGGAGCCGTTTGCGAGCTTCAGACCCTCAGGCAGAGTCCACTTGAACGCGGTTGGCGAACCTGTGCCGTTAGCAGTGATAGTAGCGCTCTCGCCCACCTTCAGATAGCTGTTGCTGATATTGAACGAAACCACCGGAGCTGTAGGCTGCGGGAAGTCGAGCACGATGGTCTTGCCCTTCTGCTGGCGCATATCCTTCATAATCGGCATAACGATAAACTTAACGTAAAGCTCGTTGTCCTTGCGCAGGAATGTAGGAACGTAGAACGCCTCGTCGCGAGTCTGTCCAACCATAGTCTGTGTGCCGTCCTCGTTCTCCTTATAGATATCGAAGTGGTCGAAGTCGGCTGTATAGTCGAAGTCCCATGTCAGACGAGCGTCGCCCTGCACGTTGCCCAGCGTGCTTGTTGTAGCGAGGTTCTTCACCTCGATAGCCGCGGGAGCGTAGTTTGCAGGCAGAACAGAGAGTTCGCCGAGCGAGAACTTGTAGTCGTTGAGCACAGAAGAAGTCTTCAGGTTAAGCGCAATCATGTAGATTGTCTTGCCGTTGAGCGAAGAGAGGTCGTACTCAGCGATTGTCCAACCGTTCTTTGTAGTGGTAGTCGGGTTAGCGAGAGTAGCGTCCGGATTTACAGAGCTTGAAGTAGAGAGCTTCACCTCTACAGAGCTGTTTGCAGAAGCCTTGTAGACGAGGCGCAATGTGCCGCCGTTCACAGCAATCTGAGTCTTGTACAGACGCCAGAGGTGGTCGCCCTTTGTAAACTCGTTGCCGCCGTCAACCTTAAGGCTCGAACCGAAGTTCCAAGCGTTGTCCCAGTCAATCTTGATAGAACCGTTGCCCTTGTTCTCGAACCAGTAGCGCCATGTAGGCATGATGCTCTGCACGCCAGAGTGGTACCAGTCTTGCGAAGCCTTCACCTCACCCTCTACGAAGCGGTGCTTGCCCACACCTACGCAGAACGATGTAGTGAACGTCATAGAGTTGATAACCGAACGCTCGAGCACGCGGCCAGATACGCCGGGCCAATTCTCTGCTATGACAGACGGGTCGCCCTCGTAGTTTGTCCACATCTGCATCTCATACTCGAATGTTTTGTTGATAGCGTTGTATGCGTCAGTACCCGTATCGTTCTTGCCGAGAAGGTTGCGCACGTTGTCCTTCCATGTCTTCTCCTCGGGACAGAAGAAGTCGAGCGAACCAACGTGACCGTCTGTAGGCATAGCCGCATTGAGGTGGTAGATAAAGTTGGTATGACCTGAAGCAGCCACCTGCACACCAGAATATATCTTAGAGAATGTCTCCTCCTCTGTGCATCCGAGTTGACTTGCATAGTTGCGATAGTCGCCTGCCGCACCATACTCAAGGAACTGTGATGTATTCTTGTGTGTCTTGAGGATTTCCACATTCGGGGCACGACGGGCGTTGTACCACTGAATTTCCATCTGTGTATCACCGTTCTCGTCGGCAAACTTGTTGAAATCTTTGATGAAGTCAGCCCATTCTGCAGATGTTGCACCACCCGACTCCTCGTTGATGAACCATCCGTCGAAGCCGATGTACTTGGCTATCTCGTAGAGCTTCTTGGCATAGATATGCACACCGTTCTCCTTTGTAAGCATCTGGCGCACCCAAGCCTGGTTGCCACCGTAAGCATACGGCGGGAAGAACACCTGACCCAGCACCTTCACACCGCTCTGGTGAGCAGCGTCGATAGAACCTGCTGGCGGTGGGATGATGATACCCTCAGAAGCCGAACCTGCCCAATAAACGAGCTTGTCCATGTACTGCCAGTAGGTAGGCTGATAGCCAAGGAAGTTGTAAGCGCCCTGCGACGGACACATAGAACAAGTCGGGAAAAGGATTGGAGCGTTGCAGATCTGACCCTCATAATACTGATTCTGGTTAGCCTTCATCAGCGTTGGCTCCTTGAAACGCTTTGCCAATGGCACACGCGAGCGGTTGAACTTTGCGTCCTTGTCGGTCTCCGGCGACCAGTTCTTGATGTCGTCCGGATGCCAGCATCCGCCGTACGGCTGCTGTGCGTATGCTCCTTCTACGAACATCGCTGCTACAGCCGCGAGAATTAAACGATTAAGTTTCATTTCGGTTTGTTTAAGTTATTGATTAATTATTAATAAGCAGGTTTTCGTTTGGCTCTCCTACGTGTCGAGCCGGTTTTCAGGACCTTTATACCAAGCCCTTCAAGTGTTATTAATGAGTTTACAAGGCACAAAGTTAGTGCAAATCGAAGACAATACAAAATAAATGGCAATTTATTTTTATTGTTGAGATGCAGCCTAACTTATCAAAAGTTACTCTAAAATGAAGACAATACAAGAATTACAAAGATAAGAATTGCAATTCTAAATGGCAATTTATTTTTATTGTTGAGTTGCAGCCAAACTTATTAAAAGTTTGCCTTAACGCCACAAATTATCATCGTGCACCGTACGCCGTCCGATCGGACGCCGAACGCGACCCGATTGGGCGGCGGACGGAATCTGATCGGACGGCGGACGGTAAACCACTCCTATTACATATCCTCAATAGACAAGCCTTTATACTCTATGTCGTATTTATTGAATCTTCCTGTAGTATGGAAGAAGTGCTCGGCTTTTTCTTTCACTATACCGATAACCACATCCTTAGCTTGCCGTTTAACCTCATAGAAACAAACAGTCTGTTCTATTTCGTCTACAGCTATTATGTCTATTTCGTTTTCACCCCTTCTATCCCACCATGAGGCTATATTAGTATACAGCTCGCTCTCTATCATCTTAGCCTTGAAATACCTCTCAAGCACCTTTCCGGTATACGTAGTATAGTCTCTGTCCATTATTATTTTCAGTTTTTTGTTGGCTCCCACCTCCAACATATAGTTGTATCTGTAGATATACCTGAACCAAATGCGCAGAAAGTTGTCTTCTATCTGATAGTGTATATTGCGGTTGGTCTTTTGAAACATTGGCATATTACGGGAAATCAGGCTATAGTCGTTCTCAAGTTTAGTGAGATAACCCGAGAGCTCAACCTTCATAATGCCCTCTATTTCCGAACGGGTAGTATAGCCAGAGGCTATCAACTGCAATATCTCGAAATAGCGGTCATAGTCCTTGCCAAACTCTTCTATCAGCATGTTTTTGCCTTCATATATGAAATATGAATTCTTGCCAATGAATTTCTCGGTCATCAGTTCTTTGGTGTTGGCCCCTGCATCCAACATCATTTCCACATATTCTGCCACACCTCCAGTATAGGAATAGAGAGCCAGCAGGTCCTCGTTAGTATAAGAAGAATTGTATGTAGAAAGAATCTCCTTTATCACGGATGGAGGGAACGGCGTTACCTTTATCTCACCGGTCTGTCGTCCGTACAGTGGCTGTTTATTGTTTTTGAAGATGATATTCATAAGCGAATATATCGAACCGCACACCACCAGATTGACATGAGCATCCTGCTTGTTCAGGTCCCATATCTTCTGCATGTCAGAGAACACAGAAGCGTTCACCCTTTTGAAGTCTTGAAACTCATCTATTATGATAGTCAGCGGGCGAGTTTTCGACAGCTGTAAAAGATACTTGAATATATCAGCAAACCGCGAAACTTCTCCAAGAATAGGTATTTGCAGTTTTTCCTTAATCTCATTGACGAAATCCTTGCACAATTCCTCCTCCGACTTTCTTGCAACAAAAAAGTACAACAAGTCGTCCACATCCTCATATGCCTTAAGCAATAACGATGTCTTTCCGCGGCGTCTTCTGCCAGTCACGATAGTGAAACGTGCTGTATGTAACGATAGATTGCGGATATTATGCAATTCGGCAATCTCATCTTTTCTTCCAAAGAATCTCATAATTTAAGTGATTTATACAACGATTATTTTGCTTCATTTTCGAAACCTACGTTTCGGAAACAACCATTTCGAATGCAAAGATAAAGAAAATTAATTGATAATCAAAGCGTTTAACACAACATTATTATTAACAAAAGCACAAAACACCGCACATCTATTTACGAAACGCAGGTTTCGGAAACAATCGTTTCAGAAACCTGCGTTGTTTTTTTACCGTTTAATGCAAGAAGAATTTTTCCAGCACACGATACCAGTAATCCCACGAATAGCCTACCGAAGGATGGTTCACCGCCATCGCCTTCACACGTCTGCCGTTGTTCAGGAGATAAGCGCCCGTCGCCGTCCTGCACCCGTCCACTACTATCGGCTCGCCGTCCTGCCATCGCTCGCCCGGCATCTTATCCCAAAGGCGCTTGCCCCAAACGACGACATACTCGGGCTGATACTTGTCGAGCGCCTCGAAGAACGCCTCGCCGGCTTGCCTATACTGAGCTGACGTGCCAGCTTCGCGCGGACCGCCCATCGCCACCTGCAGATAGTTGAAGAACACCACCGAGTCCCATATCTTCTGCCTCAGCGCCTGGTCGGTCTCCTCGCCCACCAGCGACCGCTCGAACTTCACGAACGTACGCATCCAGTCCTGCCGTTCGTTCGTCTCGTCGAGATAGTCAGCGAGCACATTCTGCGTAAAGCCCATGCACTCGCGATGCAGACGGCAGTCGCCACAGTCGGCACACCCCTCGTCACAATAGTGGCTCTCGCCCAATATCATAATGCGCTTGCCGAACATGCCACCGTCGGCATAATGCTTGCCGACGAAGGGCTGAAAGAAAATGTTGTTTGCCATAAGTTAGAACCATGAACTAATCCAATCATAAACCGATGTTCCCAAGCTGATAGCCCATGATATGACAAGATAGATAAGCCAGCAAATCACGGCGATGAACACAGCCGTCCAGAACGCCTTCTTGTTCACCTTATTTATTATCTCCTTGTCGTCCTCGATATAGCCGGTTATCAACCTCAAGTTTTCGATATACGAGCGCTTGAACACATCCAGTAAATCACCGATACAGAACGGTATGGCACCAATCAGGACATCCATTAAGATGTTGTAGATCACAGCCAAGGTAAGCGGTATTGACTTAACCACGCACAGACTGTAGTAGACGAACGGGAATGCGAACACACTCGACAAGGCGTCGCCGATACCAGCCGGAAGGATGAAGCCTAAGATAGGATCAAGCAAATACTTGTCCATATACGTTGACGTCTTCACCATCAAGCGGTACGAGGGCATACTCATCATCTGCTGACGTTTCGCCTCTTTCCTTGCAATACGCTCCTGCTCTTTTGCAAGGGCAGCCTCACGTTTCTGGTCTTCGCGTGTGAAATTCATGCCCAGATCAGCCTGGGCTTGCTGTCTTCTTGAACTTTCCATTTTTGTTTTATAATTCAATTTGTTTCTTACCGTTCATAAAGTCTGCAAACTCTTGTTCCGAGAGCGAGTAGCCGCTCAAATCGCTGAGCAGCGACATGGCTTGCTTGCGCTCATCCTCGCTGCCTGCAAGGTTTATCCGCTTGAACACCTCACGCAGATAAGCGCTCTTATGGTCTATCTTCGCTATCTCGCGCTTGAACTCATCGGCGTGTTTCTTCAGCTCCTTGTCGTATGCGGCGGAAGCCAACTTGCCGTTGAGCTGCTGCGCCTTGAGCTGAACGAAACTGTCGAACAGAGCTATGCCGCGTTGCAACGACTGCTCCATAGCGTCAGTTGCCGTCGCCAAGTCTTCTGCGCTATATTCTGCAGGCTGATTCTGCGCAGCATTTCCTTCAATCCGCTTGCGGTCGTTGGTATATGCAGCCACGCCGTCAAGCATGTTCTTCGCCATGCGCTCGTCGGCATGTATGTTGTCAGCCAGCATGGCGGTGAACTGCGAGAGGTTCTGCTCTACGTCGGCAGGCAGTTTCGCCGTCTCCTTGAAGTTCGGGATGTCTACGGTGTGCACCCACTTCTCGTCTATCTTGCTCTCCATTATCTCGCGTCCGAGCTTCAGCATAACCACCATGTCACGAAGATGCTTCAACATCTTCAGCTTCAGTTCATCAGAACAAACAATCTTGCTCCTTAGCGTATCCGACACCTTGTTCAGCTCGTTCGAGAGTTTCGCATATTCGTTCTTTATACGTGTTTGCTCCTCACGATGCGATGCCAGCTCGTCCTTATCCAGCTTCAAGTCTACCTGATAGCTCTCGTACTCGCGGATAAGCGGGAAACAGTTGTCGTTCCACTCTGCGTAGTTGCGGTAATAGTTCTTGTTTGCCGTGCCGAAGGTCAACCAGTTGACAAGGAAGAAAGGCTTAGATGGTTTCTTCTCCTTGGCATCCATATAGCTCGCACGCTTCGACTCCAACGTAGAAGTAATGTCGTTGATGAGCGACGTGTAAACATCAATGTTCTGAAGATGGTCGTTCATCTCCATGTCCAATGTCTTCAACCGCTGCAGCAGCTCTCGGCGCTTCTCCTCCAACGGTCGCACGGCCTCATCCGCATACAACGTGTCCAACATCGCCTTCAAGTCGGAAGCCATCAGCTTCTCGCCATAGCGCATGAACACGTTAGCCTTCGGAACGATAACATCGTTCAGGGTCTTGCATATCACCATCAGGCGTCCCATGTCGGCCTTTATGCGAGTAGCGTCGTGCTTCACGCTGGTCTGGAAAACAGACAGGTCGGTTTTAAGGCGATTGGTGCGTTCGCTGGCGCCCATGTAATGGTCAAGCATCGCCAAACCTGCCATAGCCAAGCCCAACGACTTGTTGCCGTTCGACGCCGACTTGTAAGCAAGCAGCGAAGTCTGCAGAGAGGCTCTGAAACTGTCTGATATCTCACCTATCAGGGCTGCGCACTTTTCAGATAGCTTGTTGTATTCCAGCTCCACGTACTTTAGCATCTCGCCTACATCCAGCCACTCGATGCGCTTGAAGTCGAACAAGTCGGGCTGCACCATCTTGATAGAGTCGCCGTAGATGTCGATGAGCTTCATGGCATAGTCGCGATACACCATGCCCATATCGCTACGCAGCGAGGTGAAGTCCTCGATGTTTCCACGCACGCTGTCCTCGGCATAATGATACGCCTCCACCATTCTGGTGTATTTGTCGAACATGGCAGACGCCTTGCTCCTTACGTTCTTCACGCCGTTAGTACCCATGACTACGTCTGCCATCTTCGACGTACCCTTAGCGAGAACGAGCGAAAGGTTCTGCTCCACCTGCTCTTTCAATTGCTCTAAAGCCGACGAAGACAGCGTCAACTCGGTCTCGGCAATCTTCAGAGCCTCCTCCTTGTTGCCCTGCTCCAAACTATCGTTCAACTGATACTCAGCCACAAGCGTTGTGCGGGAATTGTTCGACACAAAGGCGATGGAGATATTGCCATCGTTATGAAAAAATCTGTAGGCGTCGAACACCAATTTGCTCACTTCCGAAGAGTCGGAAGCGATGCCATACTTCTTTAGTTCAAAAGCCAAGTCGGCACGAAGATATGTCTTGTCCTCCTTGCATAGATTATCCGCAATCGACTTGATTGCTTGGTAAACCATCTGTTTGTTTTCCATCTCACTCATAACATTTGTTGTTTTCAGAATGAATGTCTGTTTATTCACTCCGCCAAAGGTATTGGTTATTTGTGAGCTGTACAAGTCCATAGCGGTTCAAACATCATGATAATCACGTTTTATCTCCGTTGAATACAATAAAATCTTTATAAATTCTTACAAAAGTTTGGAATATTTCGATTTAAAGCGTATCTTCGCAGATATAAGGCAAAAACAAGATAAAATAGGAGAAGGATAGATATGACAGACAACAGATATAGAAGACTGCCCGTAGGCATTCAGTCGTTCAAAGTAATCAGAGAGGAGAACTATCTCTACGTAGATAAGAGCGACATCGTATGGAACATGGTGAACTTGGGAGATAAATATAACTACCTGAGCCGCCCACGTCGATTCGGCAAGTCTGTACTTGTCGATACCTTGGAGGCGTATCTTGAAGGAAGAAAAGACCTGTTTGAAGGACTGAAGATTATGCAACTGGAGAAAGACTGGAAGCATTATCCCGTCATACGTCTTGACATGAGCCGCGGAGGAGCCAACGAGGAGACTCTGCGCTCTTACCTGAACCTGCGCTTTAAGGACTACGAGGAGAAGTACAACATTACTCCAGACCCTACTGCCATGCTTGCCGACCGCTTCCATGCAATTATAGCCACTGCATATAAGCAAACCGGACTGAGAGTGGCTGTCCTCATAGACGAATACGACTCTCCCCTGCAACATTCATGGAGAACACCCGAACATGAGAAATGCACGGGCGTTTACCGTGAAGTGTTCGCCATACTTAAGGCGGACGACGAGTACGAGCATTTCGTTTTCATCACTGGTATCACCAAGTTCACCCAGATCTCCCTCTTCTCTGTACTCAATAATCTGTCCAACATCAGCTTCATGCCAGAATATGCTGCCATCTGCGGCATCACAGAGGAGGAGATAAAAGAGAACTTTATGCCTGAGATCAACCAGATGAGCGAAGCAAACAACTGGTCTGCACAGGAAACTCACGACCGACTGAAGGCATATTACGACGGCTATCACTTCAGCCGCCGTAACATGGTGGATGTTTACAATCCATACAGTCTTGTCAATGCGTTGAAATCTAAAGAAATAATCAACTTCTGGGCTTCTTCCGGAGCGACATCATTACTTCCCAAATTTGTTGACAATGCAGAACTGCGTCTCAGCAAATTTGAGAATTGTTCTGTAATGCGCAACACCCTGGAACTGTCTGATGTCTCTGGAGGCGGTGCAGAACTGTTCCTCTACCAGTCGGGCTATCTCACCATTAAGGACAGTGATGAGTTTGGCTATATCTTAGGGTTCCCGAATGAGGAAGTAAAGCAAGCGCTGTATGAAACAGTACTGCCTGCTCTTGCTATGCGTTCAGAAAACGAAATTCTGTCACTACAAGCTAACTTGTACAGAAATTTAGGCACAGGTCAGATAGACGAAGCGATGAAAACGCTCAAGTCACTAGTCGCCGACGTTCCATACAGCAACAAGAAACTTGCATCTATGGATATGGAGGAGCGTTACCGCCTCATCATCAGCACTATCCTGAATGCCATTGGCTTGAATGTAGAGGTTGAAAAGATGATTTCAACTGGCAGAATAGACATGACGGTGAAGACCTCACGCTATATCTACGTCATTGAGCTGAAACTGCGAAATAACGGCGGCAAGGAAGCTGCAACCGAGCAAATACTCAACCGTCAATACATGGAGCCTTTCAAGGCTGACAAGCGCCAAGTCGTAGGATTGGGCATCGAACTGGACGAAGAAGGAAAGGGGCTCTTGGATTGGAAGAGAGCGGAATAATAACAGAAGTGCGCAAAACTCAATTGATGCAGGCTGCACCCTGCTGGTAGATGGCTGGTAGATATCTGTTATACAGAAGCTATCTACCAGCCTCTAACTCACTTCCCAACAACGCGTTACACGCCTGCTGGGAGATATGGTATATTTTTCGCGTTAATTGTTCAGCTACAGAAAAGTAGCTTCTACAACAATATTTTCCTGTTCAAACAAGATATTGTTCAGCTTCAGCTTCTCAAACACTTTCTGCGCCTTGTCAATGTCGCCAAGTCGCAGCTTAACGATATTGCCAGGCATCTGTTCCACCCAACCAGCTTTCTCCGGCACAAGTTTCTTGGCATAAGAGATAGCAGGTGAAACAAGCATGTCAATACCCATCTTGCCGTCATACGACAAGAACAAGTCGGTGCCCTCAATCTTCTTCACAATAAGGTTTATGCTTATAGACTTTGTAAAGCCCAGCACCTTAATGGGCACGGAGACAGACACGGTTGCCCCATCAACATACCCCAGATTAACAGTCTTATGAAAATGACTGGCTACATAATCCTGCAGCTCAGCATAAGTAATAGATAGCTTCATATAGTCTTTTTATGTTTATTTTCCTCTATTCTTTTCCAAAATCTTCATATTCATGTTTGTTTATACGTTTAGTATATTCATAATATTCCCATACTTGCTTATGAATTAACATTGTTCTGTCAAATATCAAGTAAAGCGAAATTAATATCAACAAAACACAGCCTAAAACCAAAGGAATAGAGTTGAATTTTGATAACAAAAACAACATTAGTACCATTGGAATTATCATACTTTGCAAAAAAGCAACTTGCCCTTCAATTATAGATATACCGCCATACTTACTTTTTTCCAACACATAACTATAAGCTTCATAATATTTGTCTTCCAATGATGATTTTGACTGCAAGTCTAATTTACAACATTCTAAATTGACATTCTTCATCAAATTATTCAACTCCTTTGTATCTTCGTTTTTAACCATTCTCAAACTATAAAATAAAAGCAAACCATTGTTACGGAATATTCGCCAAAGTTTCTTTGCTATCACATGATTACCCATTCCTATTATATAAGATGCTACGACCATCCCCAAAACAGCCAATGAACTTATACCATAGGAACCATTATACAACAAATCTACGCCATAATAGTCCAAGAAGAAAAAAAGAATTGTTCCTCCTGGAATAACCATGACAATTATATCATAAAGAGATAATTTACCTAAAAACTGATGCATATCAACGTCTATCTTGTATTTCTAATTTTGAATCACTACAGTCCCGTCAAAGTAGTCTAACAGCTCTTTGAATTATTTGAAATTCAGTCTTTTGCAAGAGATTTTAAGGGTGCGACAATTTGAAATAGTCATTAGAGTTTTCATTCCTCTCTGCTTCTCCATATTCTTCTATAGAAGAATTTGTTCAAGCCTAAAAAGCCTGGTGGATAGGTGGGCCATCCGCCACACTTTGGACATTTCACTGGAGCTATGTAAACAGTTGCCATCCACTCGCAATCCATCCCCTTGAATCTATGTCCGCAATCATCGCAGACAAAAGTACACACTCCTCTAAGCATAAGCGATATGATTTATAGGTAAAAACATTTTTCTAAATAAGTGGAAGTCAATACTAAAGAATTGAACAAGAATAATGATTAACAAAGCTAACTACAGGAATTGCGGGCATTAGCTTTCCGCTATGCCCACAATCAACAAATCAGTTTATACATTAAAACTGTAAGCGTTCGTAAACAGCCTTCTGCTCTTCATAAGCAGTATTTATTGCTTCTATACATTTCTTCTCAAAGATATAAACAAAACGCTTATAACCTTCTTCATCATGATCATGCTCTAACTTACTAAGCTTCGAAGACACATCAGCCATAGACATATCAACGACAGAAGTAGTCAACACACTCTGAATTGCAGAGTTCTTCTCTTCCTCAGAAATGTTTTGCTGCATGATTTCAGTCTTCAACTTACTTTTCAATTCAACCAATGAATCAGTCCAGCTATTTGTCACATACTTAAAAATATCAGAAAGAGACTTATAGTAATGACTTGTAACCTTATAAAAGGTAACATCACGCTGTACAACCGGCTTCTTGTTTCTATCTATAGCCCACAAACCAGCACCACAAGCAACAGCGACTCCACCGGCAGTAGAAATGCCATTTTTCTCTAAACATAGACCTGCAGCCATGGTAACAGCACCACCAACTAAGCATGCAGCAGAGGCTACAGTATGCTTAGCAGGCTTTATATAGGTTGTAGTTACAGCAGTCTCAGGAAAAGCGACTTTCGCCGTCATCTGCTTAACATACGAAACCACCTTAGCTTGCTCGTCATTCAGAGCTGCTATATATTTTTCTTTTACTCTCATAGTATCTTCTCTATTTCGTTAATACTTGCAATAGCTCTCGTATAATTCTCAAGCTGAGCTTTCTTGTCCTTTAATTCTTTTTCAAGAGAGTCAAGATAACCCTTAACAGAGTCATTTGCCTTATTGATCAACTCTTTCTTACGACTTGTAAAAATATTTACAACTTCATTCTTCGACTTTTTAAGTTCATTCTTTAAATCCGTATTGAACTCATCAAACAGATCACGCAAACCGTTTTCAATCTTACGACGCGCTTCTCTTGCTCTTGAAGATATTTTGTTCTTTGCGGTAGCCTCATCAACAGAACCTACAATAAGAGACACTTCGCAGTCTTGAGCAACATCCATAATACGTCCTACGACGTTATTTGTCAAATCCTTAATATTCATAACAGTGGAATTGCTCATTGAGGCAAGAACCTCGCCAAGAATACGTCGTAAACCATCAGCATCGAACTTAGCTTCCGAATCCTTTTGCTCAGCTTCCGCAATAAGGCTTCCGATAGTATCTTTTATTGAATTCATAAGTTCACCAGACCTATTATTCCAATCATTTGACAATTTTTCAGCCGCAACTTGAACCTGACTTTCTGCCTCAGAAACAAGTTTTTGCTCATCGATTTTCTTGTAAGAGCAGGATACATCCTTATCCCTACCCCAAAAAGTAGATTGTCGTACGAATGTGATACTCTCCTCTTTAGTGGGAACTCTAACAGAAGGTGTCTGATAACGATTCCAACACTCCTTCATTGCCTGTTCTGCCATATCATCAGCCTTGCTTGCCAAAGAGTCTATATCTTTCACAATCTTTTCAACTACCTTTAGAATAGCATTACGAACTGATTCTATCTGAGAAATATCTTTCTTACAAAGAGCATTGTTACGTTCATTTAGATTGGCCTTGCCATCACTCAAGATTGCTTTGATTTCGCTTGTAGCATTGCCAAAATAGCTGTTTACCTTACTTGAGATAATCTTATCACGATTCTTCACGAACTCACCATAAAGATAATCCTTTCTGATATCATCTATCTGTGAAAGCTCGTTGAACGTAGCCTTTATGTCACTATCAGTTGCAAAGAAACTCGGATAGAATCTCTTCATCTGTTTTACGACATGGCTCTCCATACTGTCCCAGTCTGACGGCTTTTTATTAGCAATAGAATAACCGATACCGGAACTCATTGTAAAACGAGGTTCTTCACCCCTATAATCTGAACCAGAAAGGTTGCGTCTGAACTGAGCTTTCAACTGTCTTTGGCAATCTTCTATCGCATTACCCAAATCGTCTTCAAACTTTGAGCCAGAATCTTGCAGCACAGAGTCAAATTTACTTGCAATAAGCACCACAGTGCCTATGCCCTGCGAACCAATACGATTTGTAAGGAAATTAACGTCTGTACTGTCAAAAAAACGTGAAGCAAAACTCAAGAAGAACACGCCGTGACACTCACGCAAGAACTCACGTGTGCGATGCTCGCGAGACACCACGGGGTCGTTTACACCCGGGGTATCCACGATTCTCATTCCTTTAAGTCGTTCATCATTCAGACGAATAGTGAGGCTTTTCACTACAGATGTGAATTGACCGTCTGCGCCGACAAAGTTCTCAAGTATATCCTGCAAATCCTTGATATCAGTAAAGTCATTCTCTTCAGAAGCTTTTCCAACCTTGCCTTTGGCAACACGAGTACATCGTGATATAAGTTCTTTAGCAGCAGACAGCTCATCTGGAACATTCGCCATCTTTGCTGCCTCTTCATCTGTCAACGCAGGATTCATCGACTTCACTTATTTACGAAGTCGTCATATTCTTTGGCCTTGTCCTCAAACTTTTCCCATTCCTTAGCCGTGTAGTACTCAACGGAGAACACATTCTTTTCACCATATTCCAACACTGTCAAGCCGGCTGTCATTGGCGTAGATGCCCTTGGCAACACATTCTCACCTTCAAACAACAGCGAGTTGAGGAATGATGATTTACCTGCCTTCACCTGACCAACGACACCTATTTTCAATATCTCGTTGTCTCGTTTCAAGCGGTCACCACCTTCCTTTATGTCGCAAACTTTCTCTTTTATCTTTGAGAAAATCTTCTTTATCTCTTCATTATCTGACACACTTGCAATGTCAACCGCTTTGGTTAACTTTCCAAATACATCATTATAATTGTTTATATTTATAGCCATACTTATTAAAAATTAGAGTCCAATTTTCAAATCGATCATTAGCAGCCAACTTCGTCAACGATTGCGACTCCATCAACAAACCCTTATCTGCATTAATAAGAAGTTCGCATATGTCTTGACAATGATAGATAGCAGCTGTCTCCAAGGCATTATAACCATTTTTATCCTTTAGAGAGAGGTCAACCTCATGATCAATCAAGAACTTCATCATAGCATTATTGCTATTCTTAGCCACGTATGTCAATGGAGAATATCCCTGACTATTACATTTTGTCAAATCAACTCCATTTGAGAAGCAATCAAGGAATCTGTTCATATTGTCATTTGCAATAGCAGAGAACACATCAGTTTCTTCTTCTTCCTTTATGTTCTGCAATGCACGCAAACGCTTTTCGTTCTTCTTTATTGCATTCTCACAACACGTGGTAAATACACGAACTATCTCTTGTTTCTTCTTTTGGAGAAAACTCTTATAGATAGAAATCGTCTCTTTAGAGGAAACTGTATTATCATAATCTTCTTTTAAAGAATCTTGAACATCTTCATCAGCTGAATCATAATATTCGTAAGCTTGTCTTATGAGGTCCAAATCTTCTTTACGTGATTCTGTGTTCCAAAATTGAAATTCATCACAGTTCTCCTCAGCAGCCGTCATTATTCTATTATATTCATTTACGGCGTTATTTGATTGTCTTTGCAAATTTGAAGCATCACTAAAGAAACCGGTTTTTTCAGCCCATTGGTCTTCTCGGTCCAAAGCTTTTGACCATCCCTTCATTGCTCTATTGAAAAGATCTATCAATCCATCTCTTGAATCAATGATATCATCATAGGATTTAATGATTACATCTTCAACCACTGGCAAATGATCTTTTACGAATGAAAATTTCTCTTCGTTAGAAGTTTCTGATTTAGAGAAAGCATCAGCCTTTTTCTTTGCCAATTCTTTTCTATCTTTTTCCAAATCAGCAAGCGATTCATCACAGTCTTTAATCTCCTGATCAAAACAAACAGCAAGCCAATTTGTCCAATAAGAAACAGAACGAGTATTAGAGAAACCATCCTTCATTTTGTAGATAATAGAAGCAAGGACTTTCATCACCCCACATCTTGTAGTTGCCTTTTGCTTATTCTTCAATGAATATATGGCACTTTCTCCTATTGAAGAAAAGCCAATAATGTCTATTGGTTGTATCTTCAATTTGGATTTACATACCTTCTCTGCTGACTGCAAGATTTTAACAAGATCATTGGCAGGTTTCTTGTCCATTTTATTAAATACAATAACAAAAGGATAATGACCGCCATTATTGTCTATCTGCTTATTCAACATTTCTATATCACGTTGTGAAATAGTTCCAGCTTCAGCATCTATACACCAAAACAAAGCATCAGAATCTTGCAAAGCATCAATAGCTGTATCTATATCCTTCTTTCCATTCTCTTTATTGGCATTGTCTGAATTATTATATCCAGGAGTATCAATGAACACCAAACCCTTTAAATACTCACGTTCTTTAGAAACTGGTACATTTAGATATAGTTCGTCTAAAACGGAAGAAACATAAATCTTCGACTTGGAAGAGTGTTGAATACAATCCAACACCTCACGATTAAGTTTTACGACATGCCCTTTACAATTCTTGCCAGACACAATCAACTTTGTTATCTTATCAGAAAAAGATATATAGGTATTAATCATGGACACTGGTTCTATTCCGGTAGGAAGAACAGCACCAATTCCAGTAATATTATTAAGGAAAGAAGATTTGCCAGAACTATAACCTCCACCAACTGCGACATTTATAGCATCATTAAAGCCAGAATGGTCAAGAAAAAAAGGCATAATTGAGTATGGAAGCTCACAGTTTTTAACCAGATCACTTATAGAGTTATCAACAAACGGATTTTCTGCTTCTCGCGTATTTATTTTAGAATAATCTTCCTTTAGTTGATTATATTTATCACTATATGGCGTAAATTCATCTTTTACTGACAAATCCATACCAGAGGTACAGATATGCGATATCAAATCCAACACAGTCTGCGGATTCTCATATTTATTGACTTTCAAAAATGCAGACATGGGCTTTTTGCCCATGCTTGCACTTTTATTTTTTATACCATCAAATCCCATATTAAATTTGAGCTTTTAAAGCATTCAACTTCTCCACTACAGCATTCAGGGCAGCGACCTTCTGAGCCACGACCTTCTCTTCTTCCTGCTGCTGGTTCTTTATAGCATTGATGTTCTCGTTGTACTTTTGTGTCTCAGAATCAATAAGTGCAGAAACATTATTGTAAACCTCAGAACGCTGTTCCTTGATCATATCCTCGATAGGCTGACGCAATGCTTCGATAATCTTTGAAACAATCTCTGAAGTAAACTTCATCTTGATCTCCTCTATCTTCTGCTCCTTGCTCTTTCCAAAGATCATACGGATAATATCAGGAATGATATTGATGAGGATAGTAACAAGCGGACCAAGAATCTTGCTCAACATCTTAACCAATTCACCCAAGCCCTTGTAAGCAACAAGTTTCTTAGCCAACTGATCAAGACCCTTCTTCAACAGACCTTCAAGAATTTTCTTACCAAGCATGTTGCCGATAATCTCCTCTGCTCCAGACAGCATCTTGTTGTCCTTATCGTTGATGATTGTGTCCACATTTACCATAAACTCCTGAAGGGCACCTCCTACAACGTCGGAATATTCTGTAATCTCACGTTTCAGTGAGTTAACAATAACCGGGCGTATAATGGTAAGAATCTCCTGATTCAAGGCATTACCATCTGTCTGGCCATACAGAAGAGTGGCAATATAACCAGCCTTTTCTCTCAAAGCCTCTGAGATATCATCAAGGATATCATCAGCAGACCCCTCAACAGACTGAGCAGACTCAGCCTTTTTCTTCAAGTCTTCCACAGCCTTAGCCTGGGCATTTCTTAGACTCTCTATCTTTTCAGAGAAATCTGACTTGTCAGAAAGCATAAGCTTCATCTGTAGTTGCAATTCTGCAATGAATGAATCAATGAAGTTAACAACCTGTCCCTTATACTTGTTCACTATCAAACTCTCGGCATCAATAGAACTCAAAATATCAAGAACACCGTTGAAGTCCTTGTTTACAGCAGAAGCAGATACAACCATTGTTGAGTCACCCAACAATCTCTTAGCTACCGATTCTACATTAGCCTTAACATCCAACACCTCTTGCTCTGGTTTCTTGTCTATTTTAGAAACAACTACAGCCAACTGTGCACCATACTTTTTGATTTCCTCTATGAAGCTAAGAGTGCTCAGTCTTAATGTACCACCTTCAACTTCACTTACCAACACAAAGAAGGTTCCGTCCTGCACGTAATGCAGAATGGCATTGTTATGAGCCTCTACACCAGAATCGATACCAGGCATATCAACAACAACAATATTTCTGTCATTCCATTCCTTTACGATAGGATTGTTGAGATACAACTTAACAAAATTTCTCGGGGTCAACTGTAATGACTTAAGCTGCGAAATAGGAGCAGTCTCCACCAACTTATCGTCAAGCCAAACTTCAAGCTTCTCATTAGAAGAAAAATACAACTCATAAGACACTGCGGTCTCTGGCAGTATATTAGTAGGAAGGATATCAACTCCCAACATACTGTTTATCAAAGAACTCTTACCAGCATTGAAATCACCAACGAAAGGAACCTTAATAAAAGAATCCTTTTCGAGACTATTGACCAATGTTTCCTTATCAGCCTCTGCTTTCTTCAAAGACTCAGGATTGTTGAAATTTTCTTTAGCTACAGCAAACGCTTGATTAACCAAAGAAACGTACTGATTGATTTTTTCCATTGTATATAGTGTATATAGTTTTTAGTCCAACTTCACAAACTCAAAGTCATTCTGATTGCAGCATGCCTTCTTATAGTCGAAAGCATAGATGCGCATATATGCCTCTTGTAGTTCCTTCGCACCATTGTAGAATGGGTTGGTGGTGTGCTGCAGAGTCGTAACGGTCACAACCATGTCTGGTGTAAGAACGGTGCCATTGGAGCGCTTGATACGTTTAGGCTTCACTTGAAAAACCCTACTCATAGTAATTCGTCTTTTAGGTTATACTATAAATGCCGTTTGCACGGCATTACCTGTCAAAGGGCAAAGTTATGGTAAAGTGACGAACTGTACAAGTCCATAATGGTTCATAGGTATAAAAAAGAATGGTATGGTTTCCTTCTTTCACCACTTTCTTGTAAATTAGGCTCGGATAAAGCCCGTAGAAAATAAAATAAGAAAGAGAAAACCATACCATTTGTCTATTTTTCTGATATTGTTTTTCCGGCAAGTACCAGGGCACGCTGGCGCAGATAGCTATGCAGAGTGAAGCCGTCTGCCTTGACACAGTTGAGGAGGGCGCGCTTCTGCATCACCACCTCTTTGAGCGCTGGGAACACATCGTTGTAACGTTTCTTCACGTCCTTGTTCTCGGTCTTCACCGACGTCTTCTTCACAAGCTCCTCCACATCGGTAATCTTTCGAGCAAAGTATTCGGCGCCCTTCTTCAGACGTTCCTGCAGCAGGGCGTTGGTCTGATAGTCGGCAGAAGCGATGACAATCTGACTGTACTGCAACTTGAAGCGTTCGGATACATCCATAAGCTCGGTCTTTATAGTGCCCGTACGAGCCTTGTATTCAGCGATGAGCTTCGGGAAGGAACGGCGGAAATGTCCGTCGAGCAAGTCGAGCACACGGTTGAAGGCATCCATCAGCGGGCGGAAGTCGAACAGTTCGCTCACCACCGACAGATAGTAGTCGCGCTGCAACTGCTCTATCTGTCCCTCGCTCGGCGTGTGCTCAATGGCGTGCGTGGCGTATTCGTTCACAGCCTCATCACGTATGATAGCCGACTGCGGCAGCGGCGCACTCAGCACCATGCCTTCGAGTGTGCGGCAACGCGAGAGCGCCACGTATGTCTGTCCGTGTGTGAAGGCACGCTGCACGTCGATGATGGCGTGGTCGAACGTAAGGCCCTGACTCTTGTGAACGGTGATAGCCCAAGCCGTCTTCACGGGAAACTGCGTGAAGGTTCCTTCCACCTCCTCGCTTATCTCGTTGGTCTTCTCGTTGAGCACGTAGCGCGTGTTGTCCCACTGTTCGGGCTGCACACGTATATTCTCGCCGGTGTCCTTCGCCGTAACGGTGAAGCCCTCGGCATCTATCGCCGCAATGGTGCCGATCATGCCGTTGTAGTAAGCCTTGTCTGCCGACGAATCGTTCTTCACAAACATCACCTGCGCACCGGTCTTCAGCGTGAGCGTCTCGTCGGTCGGGAAGAGCATCTCTGGATACTTGCCTTCGATGGTGGCAGTGTAGGTATAGGGCTTGCCGGGGAGCAGTTCAAGCTCGTGGTCGTTGATGCGCTGCGCCTGCCAGTTGTGCGTCGTAAGACGTATGTAGCCGTCTTCCTTGCGCGGCTTGAAGTTGGGTATATAGCGCGAGTTGAGCGCAGAGAGCACCGCAGCGTCAGCACGATTCTCGCGCACCTTATTCAGTATGTCGAGGAAACGCTTGTCGCTCTGGCGATACACCTTCGTCAGTTCGACGATGGCGTAGCGTGTGCGCTGCAGGGCGAGCGACGAGAAGAAGTAAGGCGTGGCGTAATAGCGCGAGAGCATCTGCCACTCGTCGTCCTTAGCCACCGGAGCAAGCTGACCCAAGTCGCCGATCATAACCATCTGAACGCCGCCAAACGGCAGGTTGTTCTTGCGGAAACGGCGCAGCACGCTGTCTACGGCATCGAGAAGGTCGGCACGCACCATAGAGATCTCGTCGATGACGAGCGTGTCGATAGAACGGATGACGTTTATCTTCTGTTTGGAGAAGCGGAACTGCTGTTCCTTGAGATTATAGTTGGGTATGAACGGCGCAAACGACAACTGGAAGAACGAGTGGATGGTCACACCTTCGGCATTGATGGCAGCGATGCCCGTAGGTGCCACCACCACGATGCGCTTCGACGACTCCTCCTTCAGTCGGCGCAGAAAGGTGGTCTTTCCAGTGCCAGCCTTACCGGTGAGGAAGAGGTTGGTGTTCGTTGTCTCTATTATGTCCCAAGCGAGTTGCGTCTGCTCTGTCATTTCCTTTGCTGATTAATGGTTGTTTAATGTGTGTTCCGTGTGAATAATGAATTACAAAAGTAGTAATTATTTTTTGATTTTGACATCAATCAAGTAGTATAATTTTCGGCTTCTGCTTTTTCTGCGTACCTTTGCAATGTTTAGGAGGTATGGGCTTTCCTGCCCGTATCACACAACAGGGCTACGGCAAGAACTGAAAGTCAGCGGCGCGTAGCGGAAAGCTAATGCCATAGCCTCCTACTGAATAAAAAACGAAATATGATAAAAGCTTTATTTTTCGACGTAGACGGAACGCTCGTCAGCTTTAATACACACAAGGTGCCGGAGTCAACAATCGAAGCGCTTCGCGAGGCTCACAAGCGCGGCGTGAAGCTCTTCACCGCCACGGGTCGCCCACGCCAGTTGCTCAACAACATCACGGAGGTGGAGGACATCATGGACGGTTTTATTCTTGCCACTGGCGCTCAATGCGTTTATGGCGACAAGGTAGTGCGCCAGGACCTCATCCCTACTCACGAGGCAGAGGCAATAGTCGACTTCTGCAACCGTCTCGACGTGCCGGCGGTGGTTGTAGGCACAAAGGATCTGCAGATTATCAACCGCAACGACAGCGTGAATCATGTATTCTACGACATGCTGAAGGTGACGTACAACAAGTTCGACGTGCCGGTTGAGGAGGTTATAAAGCAGGGCATACTGCAGATTACGCCATTCCTCACCGAGGACCAGGAGCGCACTATCCTACCCCACATACCAGGCACAACGTCTGCACGATGGTATCCTGCGTTCTGCGACCTTACGTCTGCCAATGCCGACAAAGCGAACGGCATCCGTGCCATTGCCGAGCACATGGGCATCTACATCAGCGAGACGATGGCGTTCGGCGACGGCGGCAACGACCTTTCTATGTTGCGTGCGGCTGGCGTTGGCGTGGCTATGGGCAATGCGCTCGACGAGGTGAAGGCGCACGCCGACTATGTGACGAGCAGCGTAGACGAGGATGGCATCGCAAATGCGCTGAAACACTTTGAAATTATTTAGGATATGTGGTGATGTGTTGACAAATGAAACATATCTCAACACCTCACCATCTCAACACCTCACCATCTCAACATCTTATTTTACAACAGTGGTGAGAACACTCTAACAAGCGACTCCGCCAGACGGTGCATGAATGGGCGCTTTCGCTCGCTGTACACGCTCAGGAAGTCTACACATTCTTGCTCATCACTGATAAATATTTCCTTCATGCGCAGCGCCGTTGTGCGGTCGTAGATAAAGACGTTGGATTCGAAATTGTTCTCGAAGCTACGGAAGTCGATGTTCGTAGAACCGCAGGTGCAAAGCGCATCGTCAGCCACAAGCAACTTGCTGTGGTTGAATCCAGCCTCGTAAAGCATTATCTTCACGCCTGCCTCAAGCACCTCTGTCACGAACGACATCGACGAAAGTTCAAGCAAGCGAGAGTCGCTATGGCGCGGAATCATCAGTCGCACATCTACGCCGGCAAGTGCTGCCGTGCGCATGGCGAAGAGCACCTGCTCAGTAGGCAGGAAGTAAGGCGACTCCATGTATACATAGTTCTTCGCCTCAAGCAGTATGCGCACATATCCCTGCATGATGTCCGGCCATTTGGCAATCGGACTGCTCGTCACGACCTGCATCAGGCAGTTGTTTTCTATGCGCCACGGCATCGGCGGATAGTATTTAGAGTTGGTGACGAGTGTGCGGTCGACGAAATACCAATCGACGAGGAACGTGCGCTGCAGGGCGTACACCGCTCCACCACGTATACGGAGATGGGTATCGCGCCACGGCAGACGCCCTTTGTATATTCCTTTCACATAGCGCAGGGCGATGTTCATGCCGCCAACAAACGCCTCAACACCGTCTACTACGCACACCTTGCGGTGGTTGCGGTAGTTCACCTTACTCGTGAACGCCGGAAACTTAACGGGCATAAAGGCATTGACATCTACCCCGGCACGGCGCATACGCTCGAACAACTCGCGGGGCACCCGCCAGCAACCAACATCGTCGTAGATAAGTCGCACCTCTACGCCCTCTCTCGACTTGCAGATGAGTGCGTCGGCAACAAGCCGTCCGAGTGCATCGTCGGCGAAGATGTATGTCTCAAGATGTATATGCTTGCGTGCCGAAGCTATCGACTTCAGCAATGCGGGGAAGAACTCGTAGCCATCGGTGTAGAACTCCACCTCGTTGTCCTTGAACGGAAGAGCAAGACTTTGGTTGGTAAAGAGTTGTATGAGCGAACGGTAGTCGTCGGGCAACGTCAATTGGCGTTGCTCTACGAACTCGAGCATCGAACGCTTCGACAGTTGGTCGAGCGACCGCTGTGATATGAACGTCATCTTGCGGGTGTTCCGTCCGAAGAAAACGTATAGTATTATTCCGACAATGGGCATAAAGAGCAGCACCATCACCCAGGCTATCGTCTTTGCCGGCTGACGGTTGTCCATCAATACCGCCAGCATGATGCTGACAATAATGAAGACGTAAGCTAATATGAATGCCCAATGGATGTAGAACATATCGTTTGTTGTTATGTTGAGATGTTGTCATGTTGAGATATGCTTCATTTGTCAACACATCAACATTACACCATTTCAACCTATCATGCTATAATATTATTTCCCAACAATCTGGCGAGCTGCGAGCGCAGTTCGTGCGCCGTCTTGTACTCCTCCATCAGCTGCTGCAGTCTTTCGGGGTCGTTCACTGCAAGCGAGATGTCACGCTTCAGGTCGCGCAGACGTTGCTCCAGATAGTCCATTCGGAAGTCGTTGAGCAGGTGTTCGGTCTGTTGGCGCAGAGCCTCTATGCGGTTCTCCTCCTCAGCGCGCAGCTCGTCGGCGTTCTTCTCCTCGTCGGCACGTGCCGCCTTCTGTTCGTCGAGCAACTGATACTTATCCATGCAGAGGTCGGTAGCTATGCGCGATATCTCGATGTCCGAATGGTGAAGAAAGAACTGCTCGGCACAGAAATTCTCGTCGCCGGCGTGGTTCACAGCCTCGTCAAGGATGCGCGAGTTGAGCGGATTTGCAAACTTCAGTCCGTCTACGCCGAGGTTGTACGCTATGTATTGCGCCACATTCAGGTTAACCGTCGTGCCGTCCTCCGTTTCTACATTATTATATATGACGGTATCGCCGTTGCGCACAACCAGCTCCACAAGCATCTGCTCCACCTTCGACGCCTGCTGTAGCGGGGAAGGAGAGTTTTGAATTTTGAGTTTTGAGTTTTGAGTTGTTGGCTCTGCCGATTGTGAATTGTCCGATGAGGAATTTGTTGCCTCGCGGTTGCTGCGAATGAAGTTGTTGAGCGTATTGATGAGCGTAGCCTCGTTGATGCCCATACGCACCGAGCAGTCGTGCAGATATGTGTCGCGCAGAATCGGGTTCGTCACGAACGATATGCTGCGCACCACGGAGTTGATAGCCTCCGAACGCTTCAGTGGGTCGCGTTCGTTGCGCAGCAGCAGATCGGTCTTGAACTCGATGAAGTCGGTCTGATGCTCCTCGATATACTTGCGGAAGTCCTCAGCCGAGTGCTTGCGTGCGAACGAGTCGGGGTCGTCGCCGTCGGGCAGCAGCAACACCTTGAGGTTCATGCCTTCAGAGAGCAGCATGTCGGTACCGCGCAGCGCAGCGTGTATGCCTGCCGCGTCGCCGTCGTAAAGCAGGGTAATGTTTGACGTGAAGCGGTGCAGTATGTGTATCTGGTGCACCGAAAGCGCCGTACCCGAGTTAGCCACCACGTTCTCTATGCCGCACTGATGCATGGAGATGACGTCGGTGTAGCCCTCCACCATGTACACACGGTCTTCCTTGGCTATCGCCTTCTTAGCCTGATAGATGCCATACAGCTCGCGGTCCTTGTGGTAAATCTCCGAGTCGGGCGAGTTGACGTACTTCTGGTTCACGCCCTTTGTGCGCGAGTCGAGCAGTCGTCCGCCGAAGCCCACCACCTTTCCGCTTATGCCTATCCACGGGAAGATAACGCGTCCGGCATAGCGGTCGATTAGTTCGCCACGGTCGTTCTTGTAGCAGATGCCGGTCTTCAGCAGAAAGTCTTCCTTATAGCCCTTGCGCAGAGCCTCCTGCGCCAAAGCACGGCGGTCGGTGCTGTCGAAGCCCAACTGGAACTTGCTCACGATGTCGTCGCGGAATCCACGGCTGCGGAAATACTGCATGCCGATGGCTACGCCGTCGGCGGTGTCGTGCATGAGGTGCTGAAAATAAGAGGCAGCCCACTCATTTACGATGAACATACTCTCGCGCTCGCTCTGCTCGCGCTTCTCGTCGTCGGAGAGTTCGCGCTCCTTTATCTCGATGTGATACTTGCGTGCGAGCCATCGCAACGCCTCGGGATAGGTCATCTGCTCATGCTCCATAATGAAGCCAACGGGGTTGCCGCCCTTGCCGCATCCGAAGCAATGGCAGGTGCCGCGTGCCGGCGACACATAGAACGACGGGGTCTTCTCGTCGTGAAACGGGCATAGGCCCTTATAGTTGCTGCCGCTCTTGCGGAGCGTCACAAACTCGGACACTACCTCCACAATGTTGGCAGCGTCTTTTATCCTTTCTATCGTTGCATGGTCTATCATCAACTGCGAAGTTACACATTTTTTTCCATTCTACCCTCTCCGTCACGCACGTTTTAGCTCCGCACGTACTAAAATTAATTAAAAGAGACCTGCCTATTTTACCAATCAACACAAAATCACTAACTTTGTACTTGTGTGTATGCACCACTGCATACACCGACCTAACGACTTTTACTAAAACAAACATAACAATGATTAAAAACAACCTCCTTCTCACAGCTCTCTTCACAGCTGCTTGTGCCAGCGCGTTTGCGCAGACCGAGACATTCGACCTCAACTCGCAGCGTGGTGAAAAGCAGGATGTGAACATGGTGCCGGGCAAGAAGCTCGACCACCACGGCATCGTCGTAAACCCTACGCCGCACAACTTCAACCTCGACATGCAGACATGGACCGACCTCAGCGCTGGCGTTAAGCTCATCGACAAGTCGGGCAAATTTGCTGGCGACGTCAACTTCCTCAAGCATAACGCTAAGGGCACTCCGCTCAACATCACCTTCGGCGAGAAACCGGCTAAGAAGGCTGGTCTGAAGAAGATGGTATCGGGTGCTTATCTCCTCACCGTCGACAAGAAGGGCATCAACATCGTGGGCTACGACGAGCGTGGCGCGTTCTACGCTCTTCAGACTCTGCGCCAGATTGTGGAGAGTCCGGCTGCTCAGGGCAAGGTGCCTTACCTCACATGCAACGACTATCCCGACCTGCCGCTACGCGGCGTGGTAGAAGGCTTCTACGGCGAACCGTGGTCGCACCAGGTGCGCCTCTCGCTCATCGACTACTACGGACGCAACAAGCTCAACGAGTATGTATACGGACCGAAGGACGACCCTTATCACAGCTGTCCTAACTGGCGTCTGCCCTACCCGCCCGAGCAGGCTAAGAACATCCACGAACTCGTGGAGGCTTGCCGCCGCAACCGCGTCGACTTCGTGTGGGCTATCCACCCGGGTCAGGACATCAAGTGGAACGAGGAGGATTATAACAACCTCGTAAACAAGTTCAACCTCATGTACGAACTCGGCGTGCGCTCGTTCGCTATCCACTTCGACGACATCGACGGCGAGGGCACTAACCCGAAGAAGCAGGTGGCACTCGTAAACCGCCTCACAAAAGAGTTCGTGAAGGCGAAGGGCGACGTTGCTCCGCTCGTTGTCTGCCCTACCGACTACTCGCAGCTTTGGGCAAAGCCGGGTCCTGACGGACCGCTCGCTATTTACGGCAACGAGCTCGACCCTGAGGTGCAGGTGTTCTGGACTGGTGCTGTGGTTTGCTCTGACCTCACCAAGGAGACTCTCGACTTCGTAGACTCACGTATCAAGCGTCCGGCTTACTACTGGTGGAACTTCCCCGTTACCGACTATGCCCGACACATCATCATGCAGGGCCCGACATACGGCTTGGAGACCGACATCACAGATAAGATGACTTCTGGCGTGCTGTCTAACCCGATGGAGCACGGCGAGGCTTCGAAGCTGGCGCTCTACGGCGTGGCTGACTACAACTGGAACGTAGCCGACTACAACGCTATCGACAACTGGGAACGCGGTCTTGTAGACCTCACACCGGAGGCTCACGAGGCTTACCGCACATTCGCCATCCACTCTTGCGACACCGAGACGGGCTACCGCCGTGCCGAGTCGTGGGAGACAAACACCTTCCGTCTTGCCGACTACTCTGACAAGGCTTACAACGACCTCTATGCAGAGTTCGACCGCGTCGAGAAGACAAAGAGCACTATGGAGCGCGACTGCAAGAACCCGCTTCTGATGAAAGAACTGAAGCCGTGGCTCGTAGAGTTCGAGAAACTCGGTGCACGTGGCAAGAACACTCTCGAACTGATGAAGACTTTCCGCAGCGGCGACGCTTCTAACTTCTGGAACGGTTTCGTGGCCAACCGCATGACTAAGGAGGCTCGCGCCGCTTACGAGAAGCACAAGCTCGGCACAATGAAACTGCAGCCGTTCTACGAGAACGCTATGGACGACATGGCGCAGGAGTTCTTCAAGAACCTCACTGGTGAGGTGCCTGCTTTCTATAAGGGCATGGGCACTTACCCGACACTCGCTACAACTCAGAGCAAGCTGATGTTCGACAACGACTCTACTACATACTACCACTGCGGTCAGAGCCAGTCTACTGGCGACTGGGTGGGTGCCGACCTTGGCACTGTTCGCGAGGTTCGCGAGGTGAAGATTCTTCAGGGACGCAACTCGGTAGACGATGTCGACTACTTCGACAACGTAGTGCTCGAGGCTTCTGAGGACGGCAAGTCGTGGACACAGCTCACCGGCGAGTTGCTCAAGACCTACATCATTCATTGGAAGGGCGAGCCGGTAAAGGCACGCTACGTCCGCATCCGCAAAGCCGTGTCTGAAAAGAAGAGCTGGATTGCTGTGCGCGAGTTCATGGTTAACCCCACAACTCCAGAGAGCCTCAACTTCAAGGTTGAATCAGCAGATCTCGACGCTGCCATGTTCGGCTTCGACAAGAACCCTGTAACATCGTTCCGCAACAGCGGAAAGACTTCGTTCTCTGTCGTTCCTGGCACAAAGGCATACACCATGCTCCTCAACGTAGAGCAGAACGGCGCCGTTAAGTTCAACCAGTACAACAAGAAGGGCAAGCTCCTCGCTTCTACCGACATCAACAACTCGTTCTTCAACGTAGAACTCAACAAGAAGGCTGTGAAGGCTGAGATTGAGGGCAACGTAGAGGTGTTCGAGGTAATCGCGAAGTAAAAGCGACGTCATAACTGTAAGACAACGCATCGCCAACAAGCGACGCTAACATAACCGACAAAACGGATGGCAAGCTACAAACGGCTCGCCATCCGTTTTTTTGTTGCAACTTTTTGCAACAATCCAAATAAAGCCTTACCTTTGCACTCCGAAAAAGATTAAGGGATAATAATATTATGGATTTTAATTTCATCGGGACTATCTGGTCTCTTCTTCCTCCAGTCGTGGCAATTGCACTTGCACTGAAGACCAAGGAGGTATATTCTTCGTTGTTCATCGGCATTGTGCTCGGCGCTATATTATACAGCATGTCGATGGGCACAGGTTTTGAAGGCTTCTTGACTCATCTGCTCAACGACACCGTTGGCACGGGAGCTGACGCCAAGCATTACGGTCTTATCTCCTGCCTGTCCGACCCATGGAACGTGGGCATCATCGTGTTTCTTGTGGTTTTGGGTTCCATCGTGTCGCTCATGAACAAGGCTGGCGGATCGGCTGCTTTCGGACGCTGGGCTTCCAAACACATAAAGACAAAGATAGGTGCGCAGATTGCAACTATCATTCTCGGTCTACTCATCTTCATCGACGACTACTTCAACTGTCTCACAGTAGGTTCTGTGATGCGTCCGATAACCGTACGCCATGGCGTTACAAAAGAAAAGCTTGCCTATCTCATCGACTCTACCGCTGCTCCGGTCTGCATCATATCGCCCATATCGAGCTGGGCGGCTGCCGTGTCGGGTTTCGTGTCGGGCGGCGAGAATGGTCTGGCGTTGTTCTGCCAGGCTATACCGTTCAACTTCTACGCTTTCTTCACCATCATCTTCATATTTATGATCGTGTTGTCGGGTTTCGACTTCAAGGCCATGAGCAAGTACGACGCACGTCTGCAGGAATGGTACGAGCGCACCGGCGGTCAGGTGGATGAGGTGATTGACACAAAACTGCAAATCGTAGAACACGGTGTGGGTGCCAAGCAAGACAGCAAGAAGCCTGCAACGACAAACGGTTCGGTTGCCGACCTCGTGGTGCCTATCCTAATGCTCATCGTGTTCTGCATGGCTGGCATGGTTTACTCTGGAGGATATTTCGACGCAAAGAGCACTTGCTACCACAACTTCGTAGACGCCTTTGCAGCAAGCAACGCTTCGGTAGGATTGGTTATCGGTTCGCTTGCAGCGTTGATTCTTACAGTAGCCATGTTCGTGACACGCCGCACACTGAAGTTCGACAATGCCATGAGCTGTCTGATAAAAGGCTTCGAAGCAATGGTGCCTGCCATACTGATTCTCACTCTTGCATGGACACTGAAAAGCATGACCGACTCACTTGGCGCTGCCGAATACGTGTCGGGCGTTGTGGCAAGCACAGCCTCTGGTCTGCAGATGCTGCTGCCGGCGATAATATTCATCGTTGCAGCGTTGCTCGCCTTTGCCACCGGCACCTCTTGGGGAACATTCGGCATACTCATCCCTATCTGCATCGCCGTATTCCCTGCAGCCGCTCCGCTGCGCACCATCTCCATCTCGGCGTGCATGGCAGGTGCAGTCTGCGGCGACCACGTATCTCCTATCTCCGACACCACCATCATGGCGTCGGCTGGTGCCGAGTGCAAGCACGTCCACCACGTGTCGTCGCAGTTGCCCTACGCCCTGACAGTAGCCGCTGTGTCGTTCCTTACCTTTGTCGTAGCCGGCTTCACACAGCAGCTCGGCATCGTAGCCAGTGCTGCCATTTCCTGGATCTTAGGCATGGCCATGCTTTTCTCAGCATTGTGGGTGCTGAGAAGAATCAGCAGATAAAAGCTTCGGCTTGTTATAATATTTCCAACGCAATAGCTGCACAGGCCTCCGCATCTGCCAAGGCGTGATGGTGTTGTGTCAAGTCATAGCCGCAGCGGGCGGCTATGACGTCAAGCGTATGACGACCTTTGGGCCAGACCTTGCGCGAGGCGATGCAGGTGCAGTAGAAGTCGTAGTCGGGATAGTCCATCTGATAGACACGGAAGACGGCTTTCAGGCAGCTCTCGTCGAACGCCTTGTTATGCGCCACAAGCGGAAGCCCCGCTATCTTCGGCTCTATCTGCTTCCACACTTCGGGAAAGACCGGTTCATCGTCCGTGTCTGCAGCGCAAAGGCCATGCACCTGACTGCACCAGTAGTTGTAATACTCCGGCTCCGGTTTGATGAGCGAGTAGAAGCGATCCACCACCTCACCTCCTCTTACAATAACCACGCCAACAGAGCACACCGAAGAACGCTCATTGTTGGCGGTTTCAAAATCTATAGCTGCAAAGTCTTTCATTGTTGCAAGGTCGTATCAATTATTTGTTCTACGTTAGTAACGAAATACAAATATACAGTTTTTTTGTGGCACAACTACTTCTTTTAATATCTTTATCACAGATACTCGTGCAAATAAATGTAAGTTTACATCAAATACTCGTGCAAATAAATGTGATTTCCATAAACTCATCCGCTAAAAAACATAACAGAAAATCCTCGCTTGCCACTGATTTACAACAAAACTGAAGCCATGTTGCCCATGATTTACAACAAAAATTTATAGCTTTTGCCACTGATTTGAGACAAAAAAGTTGTATCTTTGCCAATGAATTAAAACAAACGCTATGTTCAAACGCAAGATATTAAGCAAATTAGAAGCATGGAAGCAAGACGAAAGGCATAAGCCACTCATCTTGAGAGGAGCCAGACAAGTGGGTAAGACAACTGTTGTCAACGAATTTGGCTCCCAGTTCGACAACTACCTATACTTCAACCTTGAAATGAGCGAGAGCGTCAGATTGTTCGAGATGGACATTCCATTGAATGATTTAGTCACCATGCTATTTGCCAGTTTAGGCAAGCCACAAAAAGAAGGCAGTACGCTTATCTTTATTGACGAGATACAGAACTCTCCCAAGACTATCGCTCTGCTCAGATACTTCTACGAGCAGAGGCCCGACCTATATGTCATAGCCGCAGGCAGTTTGTTGGAGAACCTTGTAGACGTCAATGTCAGTTTCCCGGTAGGAAGAGTTATGTATTTGGCATTGCGTCCTTGCTCTTTCTATGAGTTTTTAGGTGCCATAGGCAAAAACAATCTTCTTACCATTCTCTCACAGAAAGCCGAATATACCATTGCTTTTCACGAACAGCTCATGCACCAGTTCAATCAGTACACCATTATCGGCGGAATGCCCGAAGCTGTGCAGCATTACGCAGAGACACAAGACATCATAGCCATAGAAGATGTGTACGAAACTTTGATACAAGCTTACAAGGACGATTCGGAGAAATATACCAGAAGCAATAAGCTGACAGATGTAGTGCGCTTCATATTATCGTATGGCTGGGCGTTCTCGGGCGAGACTATCACCTTGGGCAACTTCGCCAACTCTGGCTATAAATCACGAGAGGTAGGCGAAGCATTCCGCCTCTTGGAGAAAGCCATGATTCTGGAATTGGTTTATCCTGTATCTTCCACACAGATGCCTATCATCCCCGAAACCAAACGAATGCCAAAACTCATCTGGTTTGATACCGGCTTGGTCAACTATCAGGCAGGCATCAGAAAGGAAATCATCGGTTCTACGGAGATGGTTGACAGCTGGAGAGGTCATATTGCCGAGCAAATCACGGCTCAAGAGCTCTTGTCAATGGAAGACCGAGTGGGTCAGCATCGCTCGTTCTGGGCAAAACCCAACAATGGTGCCGAGGTAGATTTCCTGTTCGTTCACAACTCCAAACTCTACCCCATAGAAGTAAAGAGCGGCACCAATGCCCATCTGCGTTCGCTCCAGGTTTTCATTGACAATTCGGATATAGACATAGCCATCCGCGTTTGGTCGAACCCATACTCTGTGAATGTTGTAAAGACGCCTAAAGGCAAAGAGTTCCGTCTGATAAACCTGCCTTTCTACCTGATCGGCAATCTGCATCAGGTCTTGGACGAAGTGATATAATACCCACTGTAAGGCGAAATATCATTCTGCAGAATAATACTATACCCTAATTACTTAACTTTAAAGATAGAAAAAAATTCGAATCATAAGCTAATCTCTCCGAACTTTTTGTTAGCGAAAAAATCCCCCATATCTCCCAGAATCGCCGTAACCTGCACAGTATAAGTACAATAAAGGCTGGCAGATACGCTTCCCGAAAGCGATATCTGCCAGCCTATCTTCCAGGCGGAGAGGCATATCTGCCAGCACAAACTTAGTCCTAACTCAGTCCCAGATCAGTTCACGCCAACTTTTAACCAACGTCTATTTGATGTAAAAGGTGAAACCATAGGCATTGCCATCCACGGAGACGTCAACAACCACATTCCCTTTATTCAGCGTTGTCCACTTGCCATCGACCTCTGCGGTTTTAATATGTTTTTACAAACGGAATTTTTGTTGTCATATACCCATAAAAACAAAAACGCCTCGCACATTTGAGCATCGTTGAGAGGCTTGGCGGGTTCTCGTGCTGCAAAGATACGAACAATCATTGATAATGCAAACTATTTGGCATAGTAAAATACCGGCCTCCCCTATTATAACCTACATAATCTACGATAGTAGAAATTATCAAGTCCTCATGTAATCTACATCACCACACTCCGCAAAATCCTCTCCAGTCCCGAACCCATCGACATCCGTCTATGGACTCGCAGCGGTGAGATCTAATCCTGGCATCGCTGCATCTCTCTCAGGTACGACTTCTACAAAGGCACAAGACGAATGAAGTTGCTGGACTCCAACGAAATCCGGCAGCTTCGAGATGTTTGTATCTTTGAGGTGAATGGGATTGAGGTGTATATGTAATTTTATATAATCAATCATCACTTATTAATAGGGTACATCAAGACTTCTTATTCCACATAGATATAAGAGCAGATACTTCTCTATCGGATAAATCAGAAGTATCATTCCTTTTGTAGTCAAACTGATATACGTTTCTTTCCCATATTTTAATATCTTCTTTCATCAATTCTATAAATTTTTCGGCTGCTGTCTTAGTATAAAAACCGAAATGGAAAAATAGATCTGTTCTTCTTTTTACCTTCCATTCAAGATTTAAAACATCATTTTCATTATAAACAGGATAAACTACCCATTCCTTATTGCAATAGTCCATTTTTTCTAAGTTTACTGCCAAACTATCTGAAAAATGACAAATATATCTTAGAGCAAAATAAAGATTATGCTCTTTCGCTTTATCCCAATCTGACATTTTTTTATTATTCTTCTTACAAAGCATATCGATAAGTTCCTCCTTTGTATTAGGATATCTTATTGGTACATTTTCCCAGCATCTATTTTCCTTAGAAGGGAATAATAAAATATCACCTCCTTCTACATATGTTCCATTCTCACGAAAAATCACTATATTATTTGATTTAAGGCAGCGAAACTTCAGTCCATTATCTTCGCCTAAATATTCTAAATCACCAAATATGGGACTATAAATAATACCATTGACTTGAATATCATTGTTTAGAATATTCTTAATACTTTTGCAGTTCTTTTCTATTATCATATCAATTACATTTTGCTCTAAAAAACAAGACATCAGTCCCCTTAACATACTCCTTATATTCGTCGTATGTAAGAGGACCGACCCATTGTGTCGTATGTGTGTGCTTTATATCTTCCATTTACTCTGACTTAGAAATCACCATTGGATATGTCAAAGAACTTATTGAAGAATCCTTTAAGCCTTTCGAGAACTTGATGCAACCTGCCTTCACGATTTGCATTGGGATCAAACGGATTGATTGGCGGCATGATGCCGTTAAGTTCCAATCCACCTTCTGCTACATATCCGCGCTTGAACGATGTTTTGATAAACTCTTTCGCTTCACCAGCTTTCAGATGCTCTTCTTTCACGATAATTTCAAACTCCTTACGCTTACAATTGTTTACATAATCTTGCCATTCGTCGTTCACTTCACTATCGGGTGTCAGTGATTCAATGAACTGCTCTATGAGTTCTTTCTTATCACGTAAGTCTGGACTTGAATCTATTGCTTTACTTATTTTTACCATAAGTTCGGCATTGTCCTGATGTCCTTGGTTGTACTGTTGCACAAGGAACAATATATAGTCGATGTTTACCTCAACCTGTCTGACAAGTTCCATCTCAAACACAACATCATCATTAATGTCTGTTTTGTCGTGTTTCTCTCTGTTGCGGTATTTGTCAGCAAGGTCGATGTATATGCTCGTATAATCTTGAATGTCACGCTCGGAAATGCAGTCGACATCTGTAAACTGGTCAAAGCATGACAATAGATTACGCATCTTCAACACAGCACCGAAAAGACGTATAAAATCTTTCTCTGCCTTTTCACCTAATGGAAATTCACCAGGTGCGAGCATACATCGCAACGTTTCTATCATTTCCTTGTAGCCCATGCATGTTTTGCCGTCATAGTCGGTATAACCGTTCATGTAGTCGTCGAAAGGACGTAGTATTGTGACGCCTTTTGCGTTAGGATCGCCAAAGAGTGCAAGACATTTATTGGTAGCTTCTTCGAGGTTGCGGAAGCACACTATATTGCCAAACGATTTTACAGAGTTCAGTATACGATTGGTACGACTATATGCCTGTAACAGTCCATGATAACGTAGATTTTTATCCACCCAAAGGGTGTTGAGGGTTGTAGCATCGAATCCTGTGAGAAACATATTGACAACAATAAGAATGTCTATCTCGCGGTTCTTCATTCGCAGCGACACATCCTTGTAGTAGTTAGGAAATTTGTCTGCCGAGGTATCGTAGTTGGTATTAAACATCTTATTGTAGTCTGCAATGGCTTTCTCCAGAAAATCGCGGCTACTTTTGTCAAGCCCTTCGGTCGAGTCGTTGTTTTCTTCAGCGTCACCGCTGTCATCAACTTCTTCGTTAGCAGCATAGCTGAATATTGTTGCTATACGCAGACGCTTGTTCTCTGGCAAGGCTTCCATTTGTCTCATAAACTCCATGTAATAGAGCTTGGCAAAGTGGATACTCTGCACGGCGAATATTGAATTGAATCCGCCAAACTTTATCTTCTGCCTTTTTTCTTCTACCTCCTTCTTTTTGGCAGTAGCCACTTCTTCTATGTTTACAAGCTTGCTGAACGTGTAGGTTGAGCCTCGTTTGGTTTGCTGATCGAAGTGATTGAGGATGTATTCGGTCACATTGTGTATGCGACGTGGATCTTCAAGAGCTTCCTCTCGTTTAATGTCCCAAACATTACTATTCTCCACGCCTTCTTTTTCCTTGATAGTGCGTATGTAGGCTACGCGGAAAGGAAGCACATTGTGATCGCGTATTGCATCTACAATGGTATACGGAGGAAACTGCTTTCCAAAAACATCTGCCGTCATACGGTATATGCCTTTGCCACCCGGCATATTTTCCTTGAATATAGGTGTACCAGTAAACCCAAACAGATAGTATTTCTTGAAACGTTTGGTAATAGCTGTATGCATCTCGCCAAACTGAGAACGGTGACACTCGTCGAAAATCATCACTACTTCCTTGCTATAGAAATCATGCTGCGGATTTTTCCTTATGAAGGAGGCAAGTTTCTGTATTGTTGTTATGATAATCTTTTTCTTACTGCTTGTCGATTTTATTTGGTCGGCCAGTGCCTTTGTGGAAGTATTGCCGTTGGCTGCACCCTTCTGGAAACGATCGTACTCCTTCATGGTCTGATAGTCCAAATCCTTGCGGTCTACCACAAACAGCACCTTGTCAATATATTCTTTTTGACAAGCAAGCTGTGCGGCCTTAAACGATGTCAGGGTCTTGCCGCTTCCTGTAGTATGCCAAATGTAGCCTCCAGCGTCTATCGTTCCATACTTTTTGGCGTTATGCGATATTTCTATCTGGTTGAGCAACTTCTCTGTAGCGGCTATCTGATAGGGGCGCATCACCATGAGTATTTTCTGCTCCGTGAAAACACAATATTTTGTAAGGATGTTCAGAAGCGAGTGGCGACTGAAGAATGTGGCGGTGAAATCGGTTAGGTCACCGAGCACCTTGTTTCCGGCATCTGCCCAGTAACTTGTGAACTCATACGAGTTGCACGTCTTCTGCCTTGGCTTCTTGCCTGTCTTGGATTGCTCTTTTATGTGGTTTGCACGAGTGGTATTGCTATAATATTTGGTTTCCGTACCATTGGAGATTACGAATATCTGTACATACTCAAACAATGCGTTGCCAGCCCAAAATGACTCCCGTCCATAACGGTTTATCTGGTTGAATGCTTCTTTAAGTGCCACACCTCGGCGCTTCAATTCTATATGCACGAGTGGCAGACCATTTACAAGTATAGTCACATCATAACGGTTGGCACGCTGTCCATCTGCCACTTCATATTGATTGATAACCTGAGTGTAGTTGTGATGTACGTCCTCTTTGTCGATAAGCTTTATATTGCGCTGTTGTCCATTATCAAGTACTAATGTCTTTATATGGTCTTGCTGTATGGTTTGAGCCTTTTCTGTAATTCCATTGCCTTCTTTAGATATTTCACCTTTGAAAAAACGTTCCCATTCCGCATCGGTGAAGGTGTAGTCATTGAGTCGCTCAAGTTGCTTGCGCAAATTTTCAACCAACTGTTCTTCTTGCTTAATTGGCACATATTCATAACCCTGTCGCTGGAGTTGTTCTATCATCTCGCGCTCCAAGTCGGTCTCGCTCTGATAAAATGTTTCGCGTACCATATCGGGGCGTTCGTAGTGTGACACCACCGTACTTTGGTTATTCTCGGATAGTATATCGTAGTTTTCTGACATATTAGGTTTTAAATTTATGTTATTATATATTAAAATCACGTTCAAAGGTAGCCACAAGCCACCTTTAAACGTAATTTTAACACATTTATATGGATGATGTGGCAAAAACATACCAGCTTCCATCTTTTTCTTTTCGCTGTATGTAGCCTTTATTTATCATTTGTTGCAGCTGTTTCTTCACAGCTGCGGTTACAATGCCGGCTTCTTTGCTCAATCCTTCTATAGTTATGTCAGGATTTGCTTGCATGGCTTTCAGGAGTATGGCTGTCGTCTTGCTGCGAAACGCAATGCGCTGACCATCATACCACCAAACATTGGGCGATTGCTCTTCGGCAAAGTCTATGTCATACTTTAATTCGTCAGCCACAAGTGCCGAGAAGTATTTAAGGAAATGGCGTATCTGTATTAGTGTAGCATGTGCACCAGCTGATGGGGTTGGGCCTACTTCTACGTCTGATTGGTGTAATGCGTCAATGTATTCATTTTTGATGCGATTACGTACCACTATCATCGGCCAACCGTGGCGAACAAGAATGTAGTTTACCATGAGTCTGGCTATTCGTCCGTTGCCGTCCTCAAAGGGGTGGATGCGGATATAGCGGTAGTGAAACAATACTGCAAGTTCTACTGGCGTGTACTTACCAGATGCCTCGGATTCATTGTACCAATCCACAAGGTCGGTCATCAATGCTGGCGTCTCCTCTGGTGATGCATATTCGAAAATATCGCCATAGCGCGTCTTCACGCTGTTGGGACGCGTCTTGTACATTCCGGCATGTATGGTGTAGCTTGTTTGCTGACCTCCTGGCAGTTGACGGTATACGGTGTAGTCTTCACGGATGATGGTCTTATGGAGCTGACGAATGAAGTTTTGTGTTAAAGGTTCATTCAATGCTCCAGCTTCTTCTTCCATCATCTTCAAGCCTACTTGACTGGCTTTCATGTCTACGAAGTCCTTTAAATCGCCTTCACCGCTCACCTTGCCAAACAACAACAAAAGCTCTGTCTGACCATAAGTCAGTGTATTTCCTTCAATGTGATTACTGTTGTAGTTGTATTCTACAGTAAACCTTTGGCTCAACAGATATTGCTTGCGTTCGTTGAGTGGCTGTATACTTTTCCACTTTTTGTACAATGTGCCTAAAGACTCCATTCTTATCTTATTTTTAATTGTTATGCTGTCTTTCTCTTGAAATCGAGCAGCTTGTCACGATAATATTCATATTGCTGACGGCGTGCCGCTATCTCGGCTGGCAAGCCATGCTGCAATGAGGTGGTCAGAGACTCGAAACGGTCGAGGATGTTTGCTATTCGCTCTTGTTCCTTCAATGGGGGTATCGCTATAACTGCCTTTCCTAAATTTTGAGCAGATATTGAGCAGATTTTTCCTTCAGAAACATATTTTTTTATTTGAATATGATAGTCACTACCTCTTAAATAATGAGATAAATATCTTGGATGCAAATCACTCCTAAATATAAAGCATGCATCATGAACTGCAACTTTTTCATCACCAATCCAAGCCACACCAACACCGATATCCATGTTGTTTTCACCTGCAGCTACGATAATGACATCGTTTTTTTTAGCGAACCTCATTTTTGCTGCTTTTTCAGGCATAAGAAATGTCCGTGTTATCTGTGCAGTCAACCCATAATAAGTATAAATATCTCCATAATGAATGCATGGTACACCATGCTCCACAATATCGGTTCTAACAAAGCGTTTGCCTCGTATAAATGTTCCCACCTCACTAAGTTTCTTCCAAACTACATTATTCCTTTCGGGGGGGGTAAGTTTATCGAAACTCAATAACTGGTCGCGGTAGAACTCATACTGCCGCTTGCGGCAGTCCAGCTCCGCCTCCAGCTGAGTGAAACAGTCGAGAATACGGACTATCTCATTCTGAACTTCTATTGGAGGTAGTGGGATTTCCAAATTTCCCACTTTTTTTGTATTTATTGTTGGCACGCCGCCGCCACTTTGTAAATTTATAATTATTTGCTCTATCGACTTTAATTTGTAAAACAAATATTTACTATTAATATTATTCTGTATTGGTATTACAGAAAAACATTTGTCGTTTAGATAAAATTTTTGAAAGACAAAATTTACATATCCAGCATAAGCACCAACACGAGAAACTGTAACAGTATTTTCGTCTCTATTGTATTTATGGTAATATCCCATAGGTTCCTTACCACCACTATATACAGGATATTCTCCCGCATCAGAACAATCTCTCTGGGTTATACCTTTTCCCGTCTTTATCTCACAAACTTCTCCCAGCTTTACGAAGTATACTCCATCGGGACAAAGTTTATTTATCAAATCATTTAGCTTGCTCATGCCACATCTCCTTCCAATTCTTTCACAATAGTGTCTATGTCCGTTCTTAGCTTTTGCTCACGTGCCACAATTTCCGCTATACGCTGGTTGAGTTCCTTAATGTCTACCTTTTCTCGTGTGTCCTCCTGCTCAACGTATGTAGACACCGAAAGATTGAAATCCTCTGATTCGATGTCAGCTGTTGTCACGACATGGCAGAAGTGTGCATCTTCTTCTTTCGACATATACGCATTATAGATGCGGTCGATGTTCTCTGCGGTCAACTTGTTTTTGTTGCCCTCATGGCCGAATTCATTGCTTGCGTCAATGAAACATACGCGGTTGTCGCTCTTGTTCTTTTTCAGTATCAGCAGACAGGTGGCAATTGATGTGCCAAAGAACAGGTTTTGCGGAAGTTGTATTACGGTGTCAACATAGTTGTTGCTTACGAGATAGCGGCGTATCTTTTGCTCCGCACCGCTACGATAAAGAATACCAGGAAACTCCACTATGGCTGCCGTACCCTGTGCACTAAGCCATGAGAGCATGTGCATGGTAAAGGCAAAATCAGCCTTTGAACGTGGGGCAAGCACTCCTGCTGGTGCAAAGCGAGGGTCGTTGATGAGCGTGGCATCGTTGTCGCCATCCCACGGAATGGAATAAGGAGGATTTGACACGATTGCGTCAAACGGTTCTTCATCTGTATGGAGCGGATTACGCAACGTGTCGCCAAGCTGAATATCAAAATGGTCGTAATTCACATTGTGTAGAAACATATTCATTCGGCAGAGGTTATAGGTTTTGAGGTTTATCTCTTGACCATAGAACCCGTCCTCCACATTTTTGGCTCCAAGCACAAGATTGAAGTTAAGGAGCAGTGAACCACTACCACAAGCAGGATCATAAACCTTGTTCACCGTCTTGCGCCCTGCTGCTGCAATCTTGGCCAAAAGATAACTCACCTCGCTTGGCGTATAGAACTCACCACCCTTTGTGCCGGAGTTAAGGGCATACATCTTTATCAAATGTTCGTAGCAAATGCCGAACACGTCAAGTCCACTTTCGATATAGGTGGTGAAGTTAAGATCGCGAACACTTTCAAGCAATGTAGTGAGTAGTTCATTACGTTCTCCCACAGTCGTTCCAAGTCCATTGTCGTTGGTATTGAAGTTGCTGAATAGTCCTTTTACGTCATTTTCGCTCGGTTTGCCTATGGCACTCTGCTCAATAGCCTTGAAATTATTGGCGAGTGTGGTGTTTAGCTCCGTATTTTTGGATGCTCCGTTAGCTACATTGATGAACAGCTGCGACGGTAATATAAAGAAACCCTTGGCATTGATAATTTGATCGCGTGCGTTCTCGGCGGTTGCATCATTCATATTTGCATAGTCGGGATTTGGCACTCCAGCATCTGCCATAAGCTGATTGCAATAGTCTGTGATATTTTCCGAGATGAAGCGATAAAACAGCGCTCCAAGCGTATAGTCCATAAACTGCACTGGAGACACCTTGCCTCCATGCACAAGATTGGTCGCCATTCGCCAAATTAACGAGCCAAGCTCATTTTTAAGTTCTTCTGTATTTTTTAATATTGCCATTATGCAGTAAAATGTAGTGTTAATTAATTTATGCAAATTTACGATTTTTATAGCATATTTTCGGAAGTAACGTCCTCTTTAACATTAAATTAAGGTACAGAAAGGTACAATATACCTTTTTAATCATCGCCAATAACAATTTCTTTTGTCTTTTTACTTATTGTATGCCATATAAAATTAGTGCACTTACTATCCTGCAATACATAAACTTCATTAACAACAAGCCCATTGGTAGAATTAAGTATGCACTAAATTAATTCAGCCAACAGGTTTATTTTGGGTAAATTACCGCATAGCAAAACTGACATTACCGCATATCTAAAACAGCGTTACCGCATTGCGGGAATAGGGTTATTGTGCTGCGGTAATTGCGCATAGTTTCAGATTAGAAATAAAAGAAGCTGCAATTCTTCTTCCGAAGACATTACACCGACTGCGCATTAAGATACTCAGCGCACATCTCTGCGCAGCGCTCGCCGTCGACACCAGCCGAGACGATGCCACCGGCATAGCCAGCGCCCTCGCCGCAAGGGAAGAGTCCCTGGATGCGCACGTGCTGCAGCGTGGTAAAATCGCGTGTGATGCGCACGGGCGACGATGTGCGGGTCTCAGTGGCGATGAGCACAGCCTCGTTGGTGAGGAAACCATGACTCATCTTGCCGAACTTCTTGAAGCCCTCCTGCAGACGCTTGCACACGTGCTGCGGCATCCAGAAGTGAAGGGGCGAGGATATGAGTCCGGGGGCATAGCTGCTCTTGGGCAGGTCGTAGCTCAAGCGGTTGTTCACGAAGTCTGCCATGCGCTGCGCCGGAGCGGTCTGCTTCATGTTGCCCTGCTGCCAGCACGCACGCTCCAGTTCTTCCTGGAAGTGCATCACGCGCAGCGGATCGTTCTCGTCGCCGCCCACGTCTTCGGGGCGTGTCTCCACGACCATGCCCGAGTTGGACCATTGCGTGCCGCGGTTGCTGGGGCTCATGCCGTTAACGACGAGCTGCTGCGTGTCGGTAGCCGCCGGAATGACGAAGCCGCCGGGACACATGCAGAACGAGTAGACACCGCGTCCGTCCACCTGCGTCACGAAGCTGTACTCGGCAGCAGGCAGATACTTGCCGCGTCCGTTGCGCGAGTGATACTGTATCTGGTCGATGAGCTGCGACGGGTGCTCAAGGCGCACACCGACGGCGATGCCCTTCGCCTCAATCTCTATCTTCGCCTCGGCGAGATAGCGATAGACGTCGCGTGCGGAGTGTCCCGTAGCCAGAATCACCGGTCCGCGGAATGTCTTCTCGGCACCGGTCTGCAGGTCGACAGCCTCAACACCCACCGCCTTGTCGCCCTCGAGCAGCAGTCGGGTCATCTTGGTCTGGAAGTGAACCTCGCCGCCGCAGCGTATGATGGTGTTGCGCATGCCCTCGATAACCTGCGGCAACTTGTCGGTGCCGATATGCGGATGGGCGTCGACGAGGATAGACGTAGAGGCGCCGTGCTGGCAGAACACGTTGAGAATCTTCTCGATGCTGCCGCGCTTCTTCGAGCGGGTGTAGAGCTTGCCGTCGGAATAGGCGCCGGCGCCGCCCTCGCCGAAGCAGTAGTTGCTCTCGGGGTCTACGGTCTGCGTCTTGGTGATGTTGGCGAGGTCAACCTTGCGCTGTCGCACGTCCTTGCCGCGCTCAAGCACCACGGGGCGCAAGCCCAATTCGATGAGACGCAGCGAGGCGAAGAGTCCGCCAGGGCCCTCGCCTACCACTACCACCTGCGGCTTCTGGCTCACGTCGCCGTACTCGGTGTGTACGTACTCGGCGTCCTGCGGTATCTCGTTGATGTAGACACGCACGGTGAGGTTGATGAAGATAGTGCGCTGGCGCGCGTCGATGCTACGCTTCAGCACACGCACGGCGTTTACGGTGCGCGCGTCGATGCCCTTTTCGTCGGCAATGTAGCTTATTATGTTTTGCTCGCTCGAGGCTACCACGGGCAGCACTCGTATTTGAAATTCCTGAATCATATCTATTATGTTTTTATTTTTTGCTTGATTGGTGCAGTGGGGACCACTGCATACCCTGGTGAGGTCTATTATGTTGTTATTTTTTGCTTGGTTGGTGCAGTGGAGACCACTGCACCCCCTGATAGGGTGCGTGGGAGGTGTGACAAAACTCAATTAACGCGGGCTGAAAGCCCAAAAGCACATAGCCCAGGGCAGCGCCCTGGGTATCATGGTGAATATAATTAACAATGCGCCCTGTAAGGGCAACACCATAATAATTAAGCTTTTGCCCTTGCAGGGCGTATGGCTCGTGTTCGTCTTTTAACCCAGGGCGCTGCCCAGGGCTATGTGGGGCTGCCCCTTCGGGGCGTACAGCTTGCGAGTTTTGACAAACCTCCCTCCTATTAGGGTACAAAATTACGCAAACTTATGCGATTTTCATAAGAAATGAAACGTTTTAAGAACATTTTTCGTAATTTTGCCCCCACATCCCCATAACTTTATTGTCAACGACACGGTGCTGACGCAGCCCCGACGCAGATGACGACCAAGGAGTAGCGTAAAACCTCGCTCGTAAAGAGGCCCCCGACGCACGCCAGTCGCACCACGCCTCGAGCCACGCCCGCATCGAAACACAAGCGTCTCCCTGGTATGGAGACATTAACCACAGAACAAAAAGAAATGAAAGTATTGAAGTTTGGCGGAACCTCAGTGGGTTCCGTAGAGAGTATTCTCAGCCTTAAGGCTATCGTAGAGAAAGAGGCGCAGAAACAGCCTATCATCGTCGTAGTGAGCGCCCTGGGCGGCATCACCGACAAGCTCATCGCCACATCCGTGCTAGCACAGAAGGGCGACGAGGCGTGGAAGGACGAGTTTCAGGCTATGGTGGAACGCCACCACAAGATGATAGACACTATCATCACCGACCCGCGCAAACGCGAACAGCTCTTCAACATCGTCGACTCGCTCTTCGAGCAGTTGCGTTCCATCTACTTCGGCGTGTACCTCATACACGACCTCTCGAAGAAGACGCAGGACGCCATCGTGAGCTACGGCGAGCGTCTCAGCTCGAACATCGTGGCTACACTGGTGCAGGGCGCAAAGTGGTACGACTCGCGCGAGTTCATCAAGACCGTGCGCAAGAACCATAAAAACACTCTCGACTCCGAACTGACAAACCGCCTCGTGCGTCGCACCTTCAGCGACCTGCAGCGCATTTCGCTTGTTCCGGGTTTTATAAGCAAAGACCGCGACACCGACGAGATTACGAACCTCGGTCGTGGCGGATCAGACTATACAGCTGCCATCATCGCCGCAGCACTCGACGCCGAAATTCTTGAGATTTGGACCGACGTGGACGGCTTCATGACCGCCGACCCGCGCGTCATAAAGACCGCCTACACCATCAAGGAGCTGAGCTACATCGAGGCGATGGAGCTTTGCAACTTCGGTGCGAAGGTGGTATATCCGCCTACTATCTACCCCGTCTGCGTGAAGAACATTCCTATCCGCGTGAAGAACACGTTCAACCCCGACGGCGAGGGCAGCATCATCAAGCAGAAGGTGGCTAACAACGACAAGCCCATCAAGGGTATATCGAGCATCAACGGCACAACGCTCATCACCGTAGCGGGTCTATCGATGGTGGGTGTGATCGGTGTGAACCGCCGCATCTTCACCGCCCTGGCAGACAACGGCATCAGCGTGTTCATGGTGTCGCAGGCTTCGTCAGAGAACTCTACGTCTATCGGCGTGCGCGACCAGGACGCTGCGGAGGCTGTAGAGGTGCTCAACGGCGAGTTTGCAAAGGAGATAGAGACGGGCGCCATGTACCCCATGCACGCCGAGAACGGACTGGCCACCATCGCCGTCGTAGGCGAGAACATGAAGAACACACCGGGCATCGCCGGCAAGCTCTTCGGCACACTCGGCAGAGCCGGCATCAGCATGATAGCGTGTGCGCAGGGTGCGCCGCAGACCAACATCTCGTTCGTCGTTAAGAGCGAACATCTGCGCAAGGCGCTCAACGCCATTCACGACTCGTTCTTCCTGTCTGAATACAAGGTGCTCAACCTCTTCGTCTGCGGCGTGGGCACAGTGGGCGGACAGTTGCTCGAACAGATTCACAATCAGTATGAGGAGCTGAAGCGCACAAAGCGTCTGAAGCTGAACGTGGTGGGCATAGCCACATCGAAGAAGGCACTCTTCAACAGCGACGGCATCGACCTCGCCAACTATCGCCAGCTGCTCGCAGACGCTCCTGAGAGCAACGAGAAGAAACTGCGCGACGCCATTATAGAAATGAACTGCTTCAACAGCGTGTTCGTCGACTGCACGGCGAGCAAGGAGGTGGCAGAGATCTACCAGCCGCTGCTGGAGCACAACATATCGGTGATTGCGGCGAACAAGATAGCCGCATCGTCGTCGTACGAGAAGTACGCACGCCTGAAGGAGACGGCGCTGGCACGCGGCGTGTTCTTCCGCTACGAGACCAACGTGGGCGCCGGTCTGCCTATCATCGGCACCATCAACGACCTGCGCAACTCGGGCGACGTGATTCTGAAGATAGAGGCGGTGCTCTCGGGCACACTCAACTTCATCTTCAACGAGATCTCGGCTGACGTGACGCTCTCTGAGGCTGTACGCCGCGCTAAGGAGCAGGGCTACAGCGAACCCGACCCGCGCATCGACCTCTCGGGCAAGGACGTGATACGCAAGCTCGTCATTCTGGCGCGCGAAGCCGGCTACAAGGTAGAGAAGACCGACGTGGAGGCACACCTCTTCATACCCGACGAGTTCTTCGAGGGCAGCATAGATGAGTTCTGGAAGAACCTGTCGAAGCTCGACGCCGACTTCGAAGCCCGACGCAAACAGTTCGACGCCGAAGGCAAGCGCTGGCGCTTCGTGGCTACGTTCGACCACGGCAAACTGTCGGTGGCGCTGAAGGAGGTGGACCGCACTCACCCGTTCTACAACCTGCAGGGCAGCAACAACATCGTGGCGCTCACAACCGAACGCTACCGCGAGTATCCGATGCTCATCCAGGGCTACGGAGCGGGCGCAAGCGTGACGGCGGCTGGCGTATTCGCCAACATCATGTCGATTGCAAACATATAAAATGGACGAAACACTTGTCAGAATAAAATGAAAGTATTAACTTTGCATTAGAAACAGAAACAGACCCTCAACCCATAGGGGCGCGCCACGTTCGATCGGGATACTCATCAATAAAAAAATCGAAACCGAGAAGACTTCTTTTGCCAATGGCGGGCCATATAAAACCTCAGTGGACTAAGCTGCAAAGCCGGTGGATTACAAAGGCGGAGAGCTCTCAAATCTTGTATACTCGGAGTTTCATCACATCACTGGGCGTCCCTTTTTAAACTATACGAGGAGATTACGCAGAAATGCCGTAATCTCCTTTTTTTTTATAAATCACGTTAAATAGGATACACACACACACTGTAGTCGGATAAAATTAAGTAACTTTGTAATTGTAGAATACAACTTGCGCCAATGGTATACGAAAGCAAACACATACTGACTCCATCGCAGTCGATACAGAAGTCGTATCTGAGACAACCCACCGACATGGGCGAGCTGGAAAATTTCCGTTGCCAGCTCGAGATACTCCTAAACGAGCTGAACCCAACCGACCCAGAAGAGAGCAACAAGGGACGTGTTAAAACGTTTCTTGAGCAGACCTTATGGCCTTCAACGACATACGAGATTAATGCGTCGGAAAAAACCGACCTTACCATAAAGGACAAGAACATCGGACGCAATGTGGTACTTTTCGAGTTCAAGAAAGTGAATAGCGCGGAAATGGTAACAAAAGACAATCTTGTAAAGAAAGCCATGTTCGAGCTTGTACTTTATTATATACTTGAAGAACACGAAAAGAAAAACACAAGTATAAAGCACCTCGTCATATCCGACGGGTACAAATATTTTATTTTCGAGAAAGCCGAGTTTTGGGAACTATTCGGCAAGGACCGGAAACTGGTAAGCGAGATAAAATCGTCGGAGAACACGGCAAACGAGAAGAGAGAGTATATCTACAACCAGATAATAAGGCCGAAAGTAGAGGCTGTAAAAGACAAACTTTCGTTCACTTTCGTCGATTTGGAAACAATCGCTAAAGAAACTTCTGCTGCCGACATCATTGCAAAGCCACGTTTCAAGGCTTTATTCAAGCTGTTCTCCCCTATCCACCTACAGAAACTGCCGTTTGCTGAAGACCATAACACCCTCAACAGAAAGTTCTATACCGAATTGTTGTACATAATGGGACTTGAGGAGCGTGGCGAAAAGCACCAAATACAACGCCTCGAAGCGAAGAAACGGCAAGCCTACTCCGTGTTCGAACAAGCATACGCCCTACTTGCCGACTACGACATTACGACAGACAAGGTAACGGGTAGAGAAATCGACGCACGTTTTGAGACAGCTCTCGGCTTGGTGATAGTGTGGATAAACCGCACACTATTCATGAAGCTTCTTGAGTCGCAACTGATAGCCTTCAACGGAAGCAAGAGAAAATATGCATTCTTCGACAAACTCACCGACTTTGCACTGATGCACTACCTGTTCTGCAAAGTGATGGCAATACCCGAGGCAGAACGCTCTGACGAGATGCGAGCCAAATTCGGAGAGGTTCCATATCTTAACAGCTCGCTTTTTGAGCTTACCGACATCGAGCAGAAATACTTCCCTATAAGCAGTCTGCGCGACAGCGAAGTGGCTGTTATGAAGAACACCTGTCTGAAGGACAATAAGGGGAAGACACTGACTGGCAGAATACACATACTCGACTATCTGAAGAGGTTTCTCGACAGCTACGACTTCGGTGCAGATACAGGCGAGAGCGGAAAGACAATAATAAACGCTTCGGTGCTCGGACTCATCTTCGAGAAGATAAACGGCTACAAGGACGGCTCGTTCTTCACGCCAGGATACATCACGTCTTACCTGTGCCGCGAGACGCTGCGCCGCTGCGTGACAGACAAATACAACCAAACGTATGCCACACAATACGCCTCGTTCGACGAGCTCGCCGAAGACTTCGACCCTACCGACAAGACGCGACGCGACGAGGTGAACAGCCTTATCAACAACATACGCATCTGCGACCCTGCGGTCGGCAGCGGCCACTTCATCGTGTCGGCTCTCAACGAACTGATAGCCATAAAATGGGAGCTGAAGGTGCTGAAGACCATCGACGGCAAGCGTTTCAAATATCGCGTAGACGTAGAGGACGACGAACTGGTTGTGACCGATGCCGACGGCGAGCTGCGCTACAACCCGAACAACAGCGAGAGCCAATTGGTTCAGGAGACACTTTTCGAGGAGAAACGCACAATCATCGAGAATTGCCTTTTCGGTGTGGACATAAACCCCAACAGTGCAGAGATATGCCAGCTACGCTTGTGGATAGAACTGCTGAAAAACGCCTATTACATAAAGGGCAACGACGGCAAGCGCCATCTGCAGACGCTGCCAAACATCGACATAAACATAAAGTGCGGCAACTCGTTGGTGATGAAATACCCATTGGATGCCCCTATTGACCATGTGCTAAGAGGAGCAAACGTCACCATAGGCGACTACAAGAATCATGTGGCTCACTACAAGAACAGTCCGTCGAAAGAGAATAAGCACATCGTTGAGCACGACATCTGGATGATAAAATCGAAGCTCAACGAAGGCTACGACAAAGACACCGACAAATACAAGAAATGGGTGAAGGTATGCTCCGACATTCTCTTGCTCGACAACTCGCTCTTTCCGCCTGAGGAAGCCGAGAGCAAACGGCTCTCCGACTTACGCAAGCAGGAAGAGAAGCTTCGTGTTTCATTAGAAGAGGCTTCGACACGCTATGCCCATTTGGGAGCATTTGAATGGCGTTATGAGTTTCCGGAAACACTGAACGAGAAAGGCGAGTTCATAGGCTTCGACTGCATAATAGGCAATCCACCTTACGGCGTATCCATAAAAGACGGATACCGCAAAACCGTGGAAGAAAAGTACGAGCACATGCCCGACTACGAAATATACTACTATTTCATAGCCTTAGGACAAGAGTTGCTGAAAGACAACGGATATTTGGCGTATATCATTCCGAATACGTGGCTATTCAATGTCAATGCAAAAGAATATCGTAAAGACATATTCAACAATTGGAGCATTGTGGAACTGCTGGATTGTACAAATTTTCAAATATTTGAGGCAGCAACAGTTCGCAACTCTGTTATTACTCTACAGAAATCAGCAAATCAGCAAAATAATATCGGTTATAGAAACACGCGCAATCTTTCGGACGAAACGGAAGGCAAGAAATCGTCGGGAAAGGATTATTTCACGGAATTGACACGACGTAAAAGACTCGTTGTTGACAAATCAGAACTGATTGATAAATTCTCACAAAACTGGGGACTTGCGCTGTACCTGACAAAGCAGGAAAAAGGCATTGTGTCAAAAATCAACTCGTTGCCAAGACGACTGAACGAGTTCTTTGACGTATCACAAGGATATATACCATACCGCCTAAAAGATCTTGAGAAAAACTTTGGCAAAGAAGAAGCCAAAATAATAAAAGAAGAACAAAGATGGCATTCAGACACGAAACTCAACGATAGTTACGAACTTGAAATAAAAGGAGAGAATATAACAAAATACAAATGTACTCCAAGCAATGTGTACGTTAAATATGGCAAACACGTTGGTACATATGTTGATATGAAATATTTCAGTTCTCCTCGTTTGCTCGTTCGCGAAATCATCAATCCGTTGATGGCTTGCTACGCTGAAGATACATACATCAACGACCCTGGAATAATAGACGTAATAAAGAATGAAGACAACAACGTCTATTCATTCAAGACATTATGGGGGATACTGAACAGCCGACTGGCTACATTTTTCCTTCTCCGCTTCGCTCCCAAGGCGAGCAAAGGAACATTCCCCAAAGTACTGATAACAGACATAAACAATTTTCCTCTACCGGAAATAGATGATGAAAACAATAAATATTTCTCAGAAATAGAGACATGTTACGATAGAATATTCGCAAAAGACAGAGAACCAGATTCTGACAAAATGTTCGTAAAAGGAAATGAATGGCAAATCGACTATTGGGTATTCAAACTGTATGGCATCACTTCGGAAGAGGACATAGACCTCGTGTATCCCGACTTCTACAAGCTAAAGCCTGCAGATTTCGACATCGAATGAAAATAATGCAACAATAAAAACAAGCAACAAGTACAAACAATATAAACATAAACAAAGTATATATGTTTTCTGGTATAGTAGAAGAAATGGCTACGGTCGTAGCCATCAAGAACGACAAAGAGAATGTTGACTTCACGCTGACATGCTCGTTCACTGGCGAACTGAAGATAGACCAAAGCGTGGCGCACAACGGCGTATGCCTCACAGTGGTGGCGATAGACGGTAATAGTTACACCGTAACGGCAATGAAAGAAACGCTCGACCGCTCTAACCTCGGACTGCTAAAGGTTGGCGACCGTGTCAACGTGGAGCGCTCAATGCTGATGAACGGCAGACTGGACGGACATATCGTGCAGGGACATGTAGACGGTACGGCTGTGTGCAAGGAGATGCGCGACGCCGACGGATCGACATACTACACCTTCGAGTACAAGTTCGACCGCGAGATGGCTGAGCGCGGCTACTTCACGGTAGACAAAGGCTCGGTAACGGTGAACGGCGTTTCGCTCACCGTGTGCAACCCTACAGAAAACTCGTTCACCGTGGCTATCATCCCGTACACTCACGACAACACAAACTTCTGCGACATCAAGGTGGGCCGCCGTGTGAACATCGAGTTCGACATTCTCGGCAAGTATATCGCACGTCTGCAGCAGCTGAAGTAAAAGTGAAGGATGCGTAGGCTACGGCAGGAACTGAAAGTCAGCGGCGCATAGCGGAAAGCTAATGCCGTAGCCTCCTACAGAATTAAGGCTTTTTAAGAACCTTCAGACTAAACCTTTCGCCCCAAAGGTACATCAAACGGATATAGAGAGATTATAAAAGAATAATGAATTATTAAAAGACTATTTAAATTATGAAGAAGATTGGGATGACTTGTCTGGCAGGACTTTTCCTGCTGTCGCTGTCAACCGAATGTGCGGCTAAGCAGTGGTCGCTGAGAGACTGTATCGACTACGCCTTGGCTAACAACATCCAGTTGCAGAAGGCGAAGATAAAGGAGTATTCCGCCCTGGAGGACGTGAAGCAGAGTCAGTCGGCGCTGCTGCCGTCGCTCAACCTGTCTACATCGCAGAACGTAAGCTACACGCCGTGGCCTCAGCAAGGCAGAGCTACGGTAGCGGACGGCTACGTGCAGTCGAGCGTGGATAAGGTTTACTACAACGGATCGTACTCGCTCTCGGGCAACTGGACGGTGTGGAACGGCAACAAGAACCGCAACAACGTGAAGCTGAACAAGGTGGCTGCTGAGCAGGCACGACTCGACTCGGCTACCACAGCCAACAGCGTACTCGAACAGATAGCGCAGCTATACGTGCAGATACTCTACTCGAACGAGGCTATCGCCGTGACGAAGGAGAGTCTGAAAACAAGCCAGACCAACGAGCAGCGCGGCAAGACAATGGTGGAGGTAGGCAAGATGAGCAAGGCAGACCTGGCGCAGCTCACGGCGCAGCGTGCGCAGGACGAGTATGCCATCGTTGAAGCCGAGAGCAACCTGCGCAACTACAAGCGCCAGCTGAAGGAACTGCTGCAGATTACAAGCGACGAGGAGTTTGACGTCGCCGTACCTTCTACCACCGATGACATGGCGCTTGAGGCTGTGCCGGCGCTGAACGACGTGTATGCGGCTTCGCTCGAACAGCGACCGGAGATAAAGAATGCGAAGCTTGGCATAGAGAGCAGCGACCTCGGCATAAAGGTGGCTAAGGCGGGTAGAATGCCGACCGTAAGTCTCAATGCCGGCGTTACGACCTCTACGTCGTCGATGAGCGACAACGCGTGGGGCACGCAGATGAAGAACAATTTCAGTTTGGGCGGCGGAGTAACGGTGAGCATACCGCTCTTCGACAACCGACAGACTAAGACTGCCGTGAACAAGGCGAAGCTGCAGAAGCAGAGCTACCTGCTCGACTTGCAGGACAAGCAGACTACGCTCTACTCTACTATCGAGAACTACTGGCTGCAGGCTGTGACGAACCAGAACAAGTTCAAGGCGGCGCGCGTTTCTACAGAGAGTGCGCAGGCAAGCTACGAGCTTCTCTCTGAGCAGTTCAAGCAGGGTCTGAAGAACACCGTAGAACTGATGACGGGCAAGACAAACCTGCTGCAGGCGCAGCAGAACGAACTGCAGAGCAAGTATCTCGCGATACTCAACCTCAACATGCTGGAATTCTATCAGACGGGAAACATTAAGTAAAAGTAAAATAATTAGAGAGTAAATATGAATAAGAAAAAGACATTGGTGATAGTGGCGGTTGCCGCTATCGCCGTACTCGCCGTATGGCTATTGTCGGGCGGCAAGAAGGAAGAAAAGATTACGTTTGACACGGCTGCCGTTGCGCCGGCAAACATTATGAACAGCATCACCGCTACCGGTACAATCGAACCGGTAACGTCGGTTACGGTGGGTACGCAGGTGAGCGGCATCGTAAGCAAGCTCTTCGTCGACTACAATTCGGTAGTGAAGAAGGGACAGGTGATTGCGGAGCTCGACAAGACAAACCTTATGAGTCAGCTCAACACGGCAAAGACGCAGTTGGCTACGGCACAGAGCCAGCTCAACTACCAGACTGCCAACTACAAACGCTACAAGACACTTTTTGAGAAGGGACTCGTGGCTGCCGACGACTTCGACAACGCGAAGCTCTCGTACACGCAGGCTAAGGAGCAGGTGGCTTCGGCTAAGGAGGAGGTGCAGCGCGCACAGACCAATCTTGGCTACGCCACTATCACCTCGCCTATCGACGGCGTTGTGCTCTCGAAGTCGGTTGAGGAGGGACAGACCGTTGCGGCAAGCTTCTCTACGCCGGAGCTGTTCACCATCGCGCAGGACCTCACCAACATGCAGGTAGTGGCAGATGTTGACGAGGCTGACATAGGCGACGTGAAGGAGGGCGAGCGCGTGACGTTCACCGTAGACGCTTACCCCGACGACACTTTCGAGGGCGAGGTTAAGCAGGTGCGCCAGGAGGCTACCACGACGAACAACGTCGTGACGTACGAGGTGGTTATCTCTGCGCCGAACGCCGACCTGAAGCTGAAGCCGGGCCTCACAGCCAACGTCACAATCTACACAGCCGAGCGCAAGGGCGTACTCTCTGTGCCGTCGAAGGCGCTGCGCTTCACTCCGCAGAAGGAGACCGTGGGCAAGATGAAGATTGTGGACGCAGCGAACGCAAAGAACAAGGTGTGGACCATCGAGGGTAACTCTATCGTGGCGCACAAGGTGAACATCGGCATGACCGACGGCACGAACACGCAGATTGTGGGCGGCATAGCCGAGGGCACAAAGGTCGTTACCGGACTCAACGTGATGGGCGGCGAAGAGGAGAAGCCGATGGAGGCTCAAGGCGAGAGCAGTCCGTTCGCTCCAGGCTCTCCGGGAAAGAACAAGAAGAAGTAAACAGCGTTTAAAGGTTAGGGCACGAGCCATCGGCGGCGTTCGCCGCACACCCTAACTCTACACAATAAACATTACGAACTATGGACGAAAAGAAAGTAGTAATAGAACTCGACAACGTGAAGCGCGACTTCCTCGTGGGCGACGAGACAGTGCATGCGCTGCGCGGTGTGTCGTTCAAGATATACGAGGGCGAGTTTGTCACTATCATGGGCAAATCGGGTTCGGGCAAGTCGACGCTGCTCAATCAGCTCGGATGCCTCGACACGCCTTCATCGGGCGAATACTATCTCGACGGAGTGTCGGTACGCAAGATGTCGAAGTCGCAGCGCGCTGTGCTTCGCAACCGCAAGATCGGCTTCATCTTCCAGAATTACAATCTGCTGCCGAAGACAACGAGCGTAGAGAACGTGGAGCTGCCACTGATGTACAATGCCGCAATCGGAGCTAAGGAGCGTGAGGAGCGCGCTGTGAAAGCGCTGCAGGCTGTGGGCTTGGGCGAGCGCCTCTACCATAAGTCGAACCAGATGTCGGGCGGACAGATGCAGCGTGTGGCGATAGCACGCGCGCTGGTGAACGACCCTGCCGTGATTCTTGCCGACGAGGCAACGGGAAACCTCGACACACGCACCTCGTTCGAGATTCTCATTCTCTTCCAGAAGCTGCACGCTGCAGGCCGAACCATCATCTTCGTGACGCACAACCCCGACATAGCCAACTACTCCTCGCGCAACATCATGCTGCGCGACGGACATGTGATAAGCGACGAGTACAACACCAATATCCTCTCGGCTGAGGAAGGACTGGCGGCGCTGCCGGCAAGCTCCGACGAATGAAGCCTCAGGAACGGCTCTGACGAATGAAAATGACAAAAAGCGGCGGCTGCGCCTGTAGTCGCCAAAACACAACAAGATTATGAATTATAGCAATCTTTTCAAAATAGCCCTTCGCGCCATTGCAGCCAACAAGCTGCGCTCGTTCCTCACAGCGCTTGGCATCATCATCGGTGTGGCGTCGGTCATCACGATGCTCGCCATCGGCCAGGGATCGAAGCGTAGCATTCAGGCGAACATCGCCGAGATGGGCTCAAACATGATAATGATAAGTCCGGGAGCCGACCGCGGTCCGGGCGGTGTGCGTCAGGACCCATCGGCGATGGAGACGCTGAAGCTCAACGACTACAACTCCATCAAGGACGAGTGCCACTTCATCAAAGGCATCAGCCCCACGGTGAACAGCAGCGGACAGTGGATATACGGCAACAACAACACGCCGTCGTCTATTTACGGCGTGAACCAAGACTATCTCGAAATCAGACAACTCTCTGTGAGTGATGGAGAAATGTTCACAGACGCCGACATCAAGTCGAGTGCGAAGGTGTGCATACTGGGCCAGACCGTGGTAGACAATCTGTTCCCCGACGGGTCGGACCCCGTAGGCAAGGTGGTGCGCTTCAACGCAATACCGTTCCGCGTGGTGGGCGTGCTGAAGAAGAAGGGTTACAACTCAATGGGCATGGACCAAGACGACCTCGTGCTTGCGCCTTACACAACTGTGATGAAACGCATCAAGGCGCAGACGTTCCTCGGCGGAATAACCTGCTCGGCAATAACCGAAGACCTCACGTCGAAGGCTATCGACGAGATAACCGACGTGCTGCGCCGCAACCATAAGCTGAAGGAGGCGACTGACGTGCAGGAAGCTGACGACGACGACTTCAACATACGCTCGCAGGAGGAGCTGGCAAGCATGATGAACTCTACAACCGACATGATGACCATACTGCTCGGTTGCGTGGCAGGCATCTCGCTCATCGTTGGCGGCATCGGCATCATGAACATCATGTACGTAAGCGTTACGGAGCGCACACGCGAGATAGGTCTGCGCATGAGTGTAGGCGCTCGCGGCGTTGACATCCTCAGCCAGTTTCTCATCGAGGCTATCCTGCTCAGCGTCACCGGAGGACTGATTGGCGTGGGACTGGGCATCGGAGCCTCCTACGCCGTGAAGCAGCTTGCCCACTGGCCTATCTACATTCAGCCGTGGAGCATCATCATGAGCTTCGCTGTCTGCACCTTCACGGGTGTATTCTTCGGCTGGTATCCGGCTAAGAAGGCTGCACAGCTCGACCCTATCGAGGCGATACGCTACGAGTAAAAAAGAGCGTAGCTACAGAATTGACCATGAGAACAACGTAAGGCTGGAAGATCGGCTGGTAGACAAACCTTGTTCAGGGCTTATCTGCCAGCCATCTCCCAGCCTTTATCATCTTCACATACAGCCGATTATACGGATGCTGGAAGATATGGTAGATTTTTTCGCTATACAGCTGTTTGTGTAGTGTTACTTTGCAATATATTTCTTTCCGTTCACTATTATCACTCCGTGAGCGCCCTGCCCTACTCGCTGTCCGCTGATATTATAGCGAACGGCGTCGGCAGGAATTTCGCCTTCGACAGACACGCCGTTGACAGACGTCATCGGACTTAACACGTTATCCTTCACAACACTGCCCTTTATCTCTATAGGCAGACTCTCGTTGTAGCTGTAATAGCCGTCTACCCAAGCGGTGAGCTGATAAGTAAGGTCGGTTCTACCGACATTTATACTGTAGTAGCCCGACTCGTCGCTTGTGCCTTCATAGACAGCTTCAGAACTGCGAAGGTTTATAGTGGCGCCCTTCACCGGTTTGCCGTTGCAAGTGACCCTGCCTGAGAGCATCGAACGTATGGTCTTGCCAGAAGCGAGGTCTACCTCATAGATGCGCAGCCAGGGTCCGTCGGTGGCAGTGGTTTGGTGCACAACAATCTTGAAGTAGCGTATGTCTGCCGGCTCGCCGAGAACCTTACGAAACTCCGACTTAAGCGGAGCTGAGTCGTCGCTGCAGAGCAGAGTCCAGTTGCTGTTGTCGGTAGACCCGTATATATCGTATGCCTTGATGTAGCGCGTAGGATCGTCGCCCATCTTGAACTGGAAGCCGCCGACGCTATTGACCGTTTGCATATCCACAACGAGTGTGTGAGGCAATATTGCCGAACCTCCCCTCCACTGCGGATGCCAGTAGGTGTTATCGTCGCCGTCTACAATCTGCTGGGCACGTCCGTTGGTGCCCTCGCCGGATGTCTCCTCACTCGACTTCTCTATCACCGTCCAGCCTTTCTTGTCCAAATGGTTCTGCGTAAAGAGTTCGTCTTCCGTAGCACGGTCAATCTCTTTCTGTATGGCCTGACGAACACGAAGGTCGAGCGGAGCGATGTCGATGGTGTCCACCACGGTATTGTCGGTAGCAAGAGCTACGGTAGAAGCGGTCTGCTTTGTAGAGGTGTAACCGCCTGACTGCATGAAGAACGTGCGGTCGGAAGCCTTGTCGGTAGCGCCCTGTCCGTAGTCGGCACGAGCTCCAGCCTCGTTTCCGCCGTCGGTATGTCCGAAGCCTACGCTGTTGAAGTTGTACCACTTGCCAGTAGTGCGAGAGCGTCCGTAACCGTTGCGATAGTATGCCTTGCGAGAAGCCTGTCCGTTAGCCCATACATAGTTCTCGAGGAACGAATACCATGAACTGAAATATGTAGACGAGTTGCGTTTGCGCACTGTAGCCATATACTGCCAGCCTTTGCCGTCCAAAGCGTTGAACCATGTAGAGACAAGCATGTTGTGCTGCTCATGAACTACGGTCTTGCCGTTCTCAATGGTGGTGTACGACGTCGTTTCGGGTCGGCAGTTGGTGATGAACTGCACGTAGGTACCAGGTGTCCAGTAGTTGCCGCGGCGATAGGTCTGCACACCGGTGCCCTCATTGCCGAAGCGGTTCACCGTTGTCTTCTCGTCCCAATCGACAGCACCGGCACGCAGATGCTCCGGCAGATTGGGGTCTTCGTCGGTCGATCCGTCGTCCCACATCGAGAAGAGTACGTCGTGACGAGCTTCGCCGTCGACGTAGCCGTTCATCTGTATGCCCATATAGCCGTTGAGCGCACCTATTGCCTCGGCGTATGTGCCAACGAGGTCTGACTCCGCAGGTATCATTATCTCCTCGAACAGCCAGTCGTAGCCGTCGCCGGAAGGAGCGCCAGCTGCTGTGGTATGCCAGTTGTTGAGATGAACGGACGGCGACGACAGATAGTTGGCGGCGTAGGATGCTTCGCTGGAAGATGTAGAAAACTTGAAACGGCTGATGTTGTTTATAGCGTTGTTGCCGGAGAGACACTCAAGTTTATAGCGATAATAAGCTGAGCGGGTGAAGGTTATGTCGCCCATACCAACTTCTACTTCACCTCCAAGAAGCGGACCTTTCGCACTGAACTCCTTTGTATATAGCGGTGTGGCAGGCGAATTAGGGTCGGAAACGGTGAGGCGGAAGCGCACAGTCTGCAACGCCTTGATGTTAAGTTTCAAAATGTTTGAAACGGTTGCTGCAGGATGATGGAAATAATAGACGGCACAAACGGAGGTTGAGGTCCAGGCAGAAAGCGTGTTGTTCAACTGCGGACGACCGCTGGAGTTGAGCGCTTCGCCAGGCATATTGATGCCCGATGCACCAACCGTTCCGTCGGTTGTCTCAACATAACCATGTGCGGCAGACAGCTCCGTCTCAACGGCATGTACATACAAACTGAGCGCCGGCACGAAAAGTGCGACGCTCAGTAATAGTCTTGGGAATATATTCATTATCAATCTTTTATATTATTTAATCCCTCTGTTGTTGAGCGCATCGCTATAGCGCTTTGCGTTCTGCATGTGGTCTGTATATGTACGTGCAAAGTTGTGGGTTCCGCTGAAGTCTTCCTTGGCACACATATATAGATAGTCGTGCTGCACATGATTGAGCACAGCATCGATGCCTGCTATAGACGGGATGCGGATTGGTCCGGGCGGCAGTCCAGGGTTGCGGTAGGTGTTATACGGACTCTTTATGTAGAGCAGATTATTGTAGATGCGCTTCAGGTCGAAACGCTTCCATGCGAACTTGATTGTAGGGTCGGCCTGCAACGGCATTCCTTCTGGATACTCGGCGTTGCGTAGCATAAGACGGTTGTAGTACATGCCGGCTACCATCGGCTTCTCGCCGTTGTTGGCTGTCTCCTCGTCGACGATGCTGGCAAGCGTAGTCACCTCAATCGGCGTGAGCTTCATAGCCTGGGCTTTCTTTGTGCGTTCGGCATTCCAGAACGCCTTGTTCTCCTTCTGCATACGGTCGAGCAGTTTGTCTACCGTCACGTTCCAATAGATGTCGTAAGTGTTCGGAATGAAGAGGGCGGCGATGGTTGCGGTGTCGTAACCGTACTTCTGGCAGACTGCCTCGTCGGTAAGTGCCTTGTAGAGAGCCGTACTGTCCATCATGAGACGCTTGGAGAGTTCGGCTGCAAGACGGTCCATAGTGCGCACCGACGGCACGACAAGACTGACTGGTGTCTGCAAACCGTTCTTCAGATGGCGAAACACCATTAACGATCCTTCACCTGAACGCACGGCATAGCGGCCTGTGCGTACGTTGTCGGCATAGCTGCTCACCTTGACGAGGGTTTTAAAGCCTGTCATTGCATTGCTCTTTGACACTTCGCCGAGTTTAGTGTATACGGAATCGATTGTGTCGTCGTCGTCGATGTACACGTATTGTGTGTCGCCGCTCGATGACATACCGGCAAAGAAGAAATAATAGACAATGGCGACTGCAACTAACAAACCGACGCCAATGAACTTGAAGAGCATACTGCTTTTATTCTTTTTCTTTCTCATAGTTTTAAATTATATGTTGCTGAAACAATGCAAAGGTAGAGTAAATATGATATATGACAAAAATATATGTAATGTTTTTAATCGTCGATACAAATTTATACGCCTTTGCTTAAAAATACGTACTTTTGTAGCGCACAATTCAATTATCTGAATCAATTTAAAAAAAACAATATGAATATGTACGATACATACATCTTCGACTTGGACGGCACCCTGCTTTCTACACTCAACGACCTCGCTGCAAGTTGCAACTACGCTTTGGAAAACAACGGTATGCCGCAGCGCTCAATAGACGAAGTGCGCCAGTTTGTAGGCAACGGTGTGAAGAAACTTATGGAGAGAGCTATCCCCGACGGACTCAGCAATCCGCTGTTCGACAAGACTTACCAGGATTTCCGCCAGCATTACATGAAGCACAACCTCGACACAACATGCCCGTACGATGGTGTGATGGATATGCTGCAGGAGTTGCACAGACGTGGAAAGAAGGTGGCTGTTGTAAGCAATAAGTTCTACGCTGCGACGCAGGAGCTGTGCCGCCACTTCTTCGGCGAGGAACTTGTGCCCGTGGCTATCGGCGAACGAGAGGACATACGCAAGAAGCCTGCACCCGACACGGTGATAGAAGCGCTCAGACAGCTCGATGCCACGGCTGACGGCGCTGTGTATATCGGCGACAGCGATGTGGACATTGACACGGCTCGCAACTCAGGCATGCCATGCATCAGCGTGTTGTGGGGGTTCCGCGACAAGAACTTCCTGTTGCAGCATGGCGCCACCACTCTCGTTGAGAAACCTGAGGAGATTTTAAAAGTAAAAAAGTAAAAGGTAAAAAGAACAAATAGGACAATAAGGCTCATCATCTAAATTTAAACGGACTTATCATCTAAATTTAAATAAAATCATTATCTAAAATTAAACGGAGTGAAGACTTTAAAGCCTTCACTCCGTTTCTTTATCATTATACTTGTTCAACATACGTTGAACTATACCTGCTATTTCTTCTCTGAACCAAGCTGGCTTAAAGCTGGTTTTTCAAGAGTTGCTTTGCCGACAGCGAGTTCTTGCGCACATATCGGTCTACCTTGTCGACGTACTTTGTAGTGAAGAACTTTTGGTCGAGCAGTCCGTTCACTATCCACATTATCTTGCCAACATGCAGATCGCGTTCATATTGAGAACGTATCTCATAGTCTTTAAGCGGATAAAGACTGAGCATGTAGAAGAACATACAGTCGGGTACAATATGCTCGCGTGTCATCTGAGTACGCTGGGCTTCGGAATAGTAGCGATGATAAAGCGGATAGTTCTCGCCGAGATACTTGTCAAGTGAGATACCGATTGAGTTGTTTCCGATAACCACACTTTGGTCGAGTGCGCCAATCTGTGTGTAGATGGTCGGTAAGACAACATCGGGAGAGATCTTGCGCAAATTGTCAAAAGCCTTGTTAAGCTGCTTGCTGATATCAGAGACATTAGCATATTGCAACTCAGCTTCAGAGATAATAGTCTGAAGCGTTGTGTCCTGATAGAACTGCAGGAATCTCGAATTGATGCCAGGATCGTTCACTTCACCCAACTGCAACACGTCCTCAATCAAGGTGCGCGTTTCCATCGGATACTCAATGTTCATCTGCTGCAACGCAGAGAAATCACCAGTAGTGAGATAACGGCTTTCAAGACGGTCATAGCGCTGTATCTCTACAAGCGTCGTCTGACTGTCTTCTCCGAATTGTTTCAGCTTCAATTCACATGCTGTCGAAACAAAAACAATTGCCATTATTATTATAATGTATAGTTTTCTCACCTTTTACTATCCTGCTATTAGCGATTTGTTAATTATTATTTGCAAAAATAGTAAAAAAGGTTTTAAAAGCCAAGAAAATCATCTAAAAAAGTTAAACAGCGAAGCCTT
>OGWZ01000202.1_pt1 | contig 71151 bp, 61 predicted proteins | sample 1576141 | NCBI WGS metagenome assembly OGWZ01 (sample SAMEA3541512, study PRJEB24748) | human gut metagenome | biome: human gut; feature: human-associated habitat; material: faeces | place: China | collected 2012
ACGACCCTATAAAAATTTAAGGACTATGTTCGACCCTACAAGAATTTAAATATCCTTTTTTTTAACAAAAGATAATTGTAACACTTTAAATATCGTTATAAAATATAACCCATGAGGGGAGGGATAGATAATGAGTAAAAGATTTAAACCGGTATTGGCATTAGTTTTAAGTTTGTTTATGTCTGTTTCTACATTATCAAATACGTACACTGTTTTTGCAGAAGAAGAGACAACTGTTCAAACAGATGAACAAACAAACGAAGAAAATTCGATTGAAACGAGTGATTCTAGTAATGAAGATAATTCTCAGAACTTAGCTGAAGATGCTAATGAATCTGATGATCAGTTAGATAAGAATACTGATGAAATAAATAAAGAAGAAAATAATGTTGTGCAGAATGAGGAAAGTAATGATGAAATTCAGGAGGATTCTGAGAAAGAAGGAGATTCAAATATGATGGATTATTTTTTGGTTGATAATCCAGTTTTGAGTTCTAATTCTATAGAAAACTTTGTTTTATCACTAAAAGATACAAATGGATATTCAGATTTCAGCATTACAGTTCAAAAGATGGATGGAACTACGTTTGATTTGGAGGCTAGTGAACAAGTTGATAAATTGGTTAAGTTCACAAAAGAATTTAGTTCTGCGGATAAAGGTGAATATAGTGTTACAACACTTCATTATACTTATAAGCGAGAGAAATATTATTTAAACTTTAGTGATTTGGGTATGGATGTTAGATTTGGTGTGGATCAAGAGTATTCTGGATATGATGAGACGTTACCAGATATGACAAAGGATGTAGTTGAAGATGATGAGTTGAATAATGCAGTTATTCAAGTTACAAATCTTGATGATGCTTCTGAAGAGGTAGCAGAAGCTATTGTGGCTTCTGATCCAGATGCGGCTATTGGACTAATAAGTGAGGATGAGAGTGCTACCCAACGCTCTAATGAAGGCGTTACAATTTGTTTAGATCCAGGACATGGTGGAAATGATAGTGGTGCAATTGGAATTAATAATGTGTATGAAAAGAATTTAACATTGAAAATTGCTCAATATTGTAAACAAGAATTGGAAAAGTACAATTGTAAAGTGGTAATGACTCGTACTGGGGATACAAATCCGAGTCTTGAAGAACGTGCAGATTATGCGAAAGCCCAAGGTGCTAAATATTTAATTAGTATACATTTAAACTCTGCTGCAGGTGGTGGAGCAGTTGGTGCTGAAGTGTATTATCCAAATACACATTGGCGTCCAGATATTTCTGCAGATGGCAAAAATGTAGCGCAAGCTATTCAAAGCCAACTGGTATCTTTGGGACTTTATGATCGTGGTATTAAATTTAGAACAATTGATACAAATATATATCCAGATCCATTCAGATACAATGATGGTTCTGTTGCCGATTATTATGGTATTATTCGTAATGCAAAATATAATGGATTAACTGGATTGATTATTGAACATTGCTTTATTAACAATGTGTCGGATTATAATAATTACTTGAGTACAGATACAAAACTACAACAATTAGGTGTAGCTGATGCAAATGGTATTGTAAGTGCATTAGGATTGTCTAAAGGAGCATATGATAGTGTAGCAGGTACAAAAAAATCGATTTTATATCAAACGCATGTACAAGATTATGGATGGCAAACTTGGAAGAAAAATGGTGAAATGGCAGGTACACAAGGTGAAGCTAAAAAAATGGAAGCCATTAACATTAAACTTTCTTCGGATTTATCAGGTAATGTTGAATATATGACACATGTACAAAATGTTGGTTGGCAAGGTTGGAAATCCAACGGAGCCACAGCAGGTACTACAGGTCAAAATAAAAGATTAGAAGCAATTAAGATGAGGTTGACAGGAAATGTCGCTAAACAATACGATATTTTTTATCGAGTACATGCGCAAGACTACGGCTGGCTTGGCTGGGCGAAAAATGGCGAAAGTGCTGGTACAGAGGGATGTTCGAAACGTTTAGAAGGTATTGAAATTCGTTTGGTTAAGAAAGGTGAATCGGCACCTGGTTCGACAAATCGTCCATTTGTATGTAAGTTAGTAACATATAGAACACATATACAAGATATCGGATGGCAAGAATGGAAACAAGATGGAGAGATGTCTGGAACATCAGGACAGTCAAAACGTTTAGAAGGTATAAATATTCAACTATCTACAAATTTATCAGGTAATATTTTATATCAAACTCATGTGCAAGACATTGGATGGCAAGGATGGAAATCAAACGGTTCTTTAGCCGGAACATCGGGTCAATCTAAAAGATTAGAAGCTATTCGAATAAAATTATCTGGATCTGTAGCAAACCAGTATGATGTTTATTATCGCGTTCATGTACAAGATTATGGCTGGTTAGGATGGGCTAAAAATGGGCAATCAGCAGGTAGTGAGGGTTACGCAAAACGATTAGAAGGAATTCAAATTAAATTAGTAAAAAAAGGCGAATCGGCGCCTGGAACCACTAGTCGCCCGTTTGCATGTTCAAAAATCAAATATAAAACGCATATTCAAAATATTGGCTGGCAATCGGAAAAATTCGATGGTGAAATGAGTGGAACAACGGGCCAATCATTAGCTTTAGAGGCAATTCAAATTAAATTATCAGACTATATAGATGGTGGTGTTGTATATAATTCGCATGTTCAAAATGATGGTTGGCAATTATTTGTTGGTGATGGATTAACAAGTGGGACAAGTGGTCAATCAAAGCGTTTAGAAGCTATTCAAATCCAATTAACTGGAAATGCGATGAATCAATATGATATTTATTATCAAGTACATGTACAAAATTTTGGCTGGCTAGGCTGGGCTAAAAATGGAGAACGAGCTGGCACGGAAGGATATAGCTATCGAATTGAAGGTGTAAAAATAGTTTTAGTTTCTAAAGGCTCTAAAGCTCCTGGAAATACCAGTAAGCATTATTATCATAAGGGTCATGTACCAGATGATGAAAATGAATATATGTCTATAATGGGAACATCGCAAACATCGGTACAGCAAATGGTACGTTATTATAATACGAATGCTAAAGGGTATGATACATTTGAATCTAAATACAATGGAAAATATGATGGGTGTTTAAAAAAAGGTGGAGCTAGTAGCATCACGCAATTTGCTCAGATTGTATATGAGGAAGCAAAAGCAGAAGGTGTTCGAGCCGAAGTTGTATTTGCACAATGTATGAAGGAAACAGCATTTTTGAAATATGGAGGAGATGTTCATCCAAACCAATATAATTTTGCGGGTATTGGAGCAACAGGCAAAGTGAATGGTGCATCATTTACAAATGTACGATTAGGTGTTCGAGCCCAAGTACAGCATTTAAAAGCCTATGCATCCTTAAATAATTTAACTAAACCATGTGTGGATCCCCGTTTTAATTTGGTGAAACGTGGAAGTGCTAAATATGTTGAATGGTTAGGAAAAAAAGAAAATCCTACAGGTGAAGGTTGGGCAACTGCAAAAAACTATGGTTATGATATTGCAAATAAAGTAAATGTTTTATTAAGAAAATAGCAAATGTTAAAGTTGGACGATGTTGAATTGTTCAACTTTTTTTACTCTACTATTAACATTGGGCACTGATTTGCAATAAAAGTGAATGTATGGTAAAATACTGGGCGTAAAACTTAAGCGTTTTAATGATTTGACATAAAAATTTATATTATATCTCAAATTTTAATATTTATAAGAATAAAAAAGAAAGGGTTATTATGGATAAAAGTGTAAAAATTATTATCGCAACTCATAAGAAATATCGAATGCCTGAAGATAAAATGTATGTACCCGTACATGTTGGAGCTGAAGGAAAAAACGATTTAGGATATACAAAAGACAATAGCGGTGAAAATATATCATTATTAAATCCAAGTTTTTGTGAATTAACTGGGTTATATTGGGCTTGGAAAAATTTAGATTATGATTATCTAGGATTGGCACATTATAGAAGACATTTTTCATTGAAAAAAAGGAATGATAAATGGAGGAGTGTTCTGACATATAATGAATTGAAACCATATTTAGATAAGGTGCGAGTCTTTGTACCTAAAAAAAGAAAATATTATATTGAAACTTTATATTCTCATTATGATCATACGCATTATAGTGAACAACTTGATACAACTCGAGAGATTATTGAAAGAATGTATCCAAAATATATTAAGAGTTATGATAAAATCATGAAACAAAGATATGGTTACATGTTTAATATGATGATTATGTCTAAAGATTTAATGGATGATTATTGTACGTGGTTATTTAATATTTTGTTTGAATTGAAAAAACAATTAAATATGCCAGAACTTTCAAATTTTCAAGGAAGATTTTATGGTCGTGTGAGTGAAATTATCTTCAATGTATGGTTGGATTATCAATTACAAGGTGGAAAGATCAAACAATCTGAGGTAATGGAATTGTCTTGTATTCATATGGAAGACATTAATTGGTTAAAAAAGGGTACTGCATTTTTAAAGGCTAAATTTTTTGGAAAAAGATATGAAGGGAGCTTTTAATGAATCCAAAGTATTCAATTATAATTCCAGCATATAACGCTGAAAAGACAATAGGAAATACAATAAAGAGTGTAAAAAATCAGAGCTATTGCAATTGGCAAATTATTGTAGTTGAAAATGGGTCAATAGATTCTACTAATTCGGTTGTTGATAAGTTTTTAAACGATAAACGTATAAGTTTAATTCACAGTGAAAAGGGTGTTTCATTCGCAAGGAATAAGGGAATAGAATATTCAACAGGTGAATGGATATTATTCTTAGACGCGGATGATGAACTACCTTTGAATACATTGGATATTTATAATAATGTTATTGATCATTATAATGTGGATATAATCGTAGGACAATATGAAAGTAGTGATGGGACTCTTGAAATTATTGAAAACAAAGATGAATATATTTGCCGTTGTCTGAATAATCCTACTAAAGAATGCAATGTGACAGGACTAATTTTCAAATCGAATATTATCAAGAAAACAAACATAGAATTCGATGTAAATTTAACGCATGCAGAAGATAGTTTGTTTTTTTTACAAGCCTTGTTGAATGCAAAAGATATAATTGTAATCCACGATATAGTTTATAAAGTGAATTATGTAAATAATTCTTCGGTAAGAAGTGTTAATGAGAATCAATTTGGCAGTTATCTTTCAACGATTTATGAAATTTATAAAATTGATGGTTTTAGTAAAAATGTATATGATGAATTATCTGCATTTGTTTTAAACCAAGTATTGATCGTTTTAGTTAATAATATTTATTCTGTCGATAATGATAAATCTATATTTTCATTGTTGAAATATGAAAAAAAGATTTTGAATGAACAAATTGTGCAAGAATCATTAAATAATATTTCATTTAAGTATTGTGATAAAAAGCGAAAACTGTTGTTTCATTTAATGCAAAAGCATAGATATTATTTATTAGGTCTCATTTGTAGACAAAAGAGCAGAATGAATAAAAGAAAGGGATAGGTCTATGAAAAAAATATTAGTATTTGGTATAACCGATAATCCTGGTGGTGTTGAAAGTGTAATAATGGCATATTACAGACATATTGATCGAAATAAATATCAATTTGATTTTTTATGTAATACTCAAAAAGTTGCTCATGAAGAAGAGATAACCAAATTAGGTGGTACAATTTATCGTGTATGTGCTAGATCAAAAAACAGAATCCAATATAAAAAGGATATGAAAGAGTTTTTTGAAAATCATTCTAATGAATATATAGCTATTTGGGTTAATGTATGTAGTTTAGCAAATATTGATTATTTAAAATATGCTAAAAAATATGGAATAAAACATAGAATTATCCATAGCCATAATTCTCAGAATATGGATACAACTCTGAGAGGTATTTTGCATAAAATGAATAAAAGTAGAATTGAAAATTATGCGACTGATTTCTGGGCTTGCTCAAGAGATGCAGCAAAATGGTTTTATAATAATGATTTGTCGAATAAGGCTATAATTATACATAATGCAATTGACGTGTCAAAGATGCAGTTTAATCTAACAAAACGTAATGAAATACGAAATGATTATTCTTTAGATACTTTTGAAGTAATTGGCAATGTAGGAAGACTTCATTTTCAAAAGAATCAAGACTTTATTATTGATATTTTTAATGAATTACAAAAAGAAAATAAGAATTATAAATTAGTGCTAGTTGGTCAAGGGGAAGATGAAATGAAATTAAAACAAAAAGTTTCAGAATTAAAACTTGAAGAAAGTGTCATATTTACTGGTGTGCAGAGTGATATTCAGGCATGGCTGAGTGCTTTTGATTTCTTTTTGTTTCCATCTCGATTTGAAGGACTTAGTATCGCTGGTTTAGAGGCACAAGCTAACGGATTGCCTGTATTATGTTCTTCTAAAGTAAATCCAATTGAATTAAAAGTGAACGATAACTTTCATTTCTGTTCGTTAGAAAATCCAATTGACGATTGGAAAAAGGGAATTGTAGAGGGATTAAAAGTAGGAAGAATGTCACAGGAAGATATAATGAAAAATTTTATATCTTGTGGATATGATATACATGAAGAATCAAAACGATTTGAAAGGATTATGGAGAGTTTATGAATAAATATCAAATAGTTGAAATAGAAGGATCATATCAACATGCTGGTACAAAAGCAACATCTGATATACATGATATTGCTGAAGAGTTAGGGTATAAAAGTGTTTATATCAAAATGAATACTACTGTTGATTCTAAATTTGCAAAAATAAAACGACAATTTGGGTATTACAATGATTTTAATGCGGCATATAAAACAATTGAAAAAGATTCAATTGTTTTATTGCAACATCCATTTCATAATAAACAATTAACTAGAGAAAAAACATTAATGAAACTAAAAAAGGAAAAAGGTGTTAAATATCTATCTTTTATTCATGACATTGAGAAACTAAGAAAATTTAGATATAACGATTATTATGAACACGAGTTTGTATTTATGAAAAATATTGCGGATGTAATTGTTTGTCATAATAAAGTTATGAAGGAATTCTTAATAAATGAAGGAATTGATGAGAAAAAAATTATTGTATTAGAAATCTTTGATTATTTACAAGATAAACAGTTAGTATCACCTAAATTTGAAAAATCCATTACTGTTGCAGGAAATTTAGATGTTGAAAAATGTGCATATATTAAAGATTTATCTAAATTAAATGGGATTGATATTCATTTGTATGGTCCTAATTATGATGAGCAATTAAATGATTTTTCAAATGTTCATTATCACGGATCTTTTCCACCAAATGAAATACCTAATCATTTAAATGCAGGCTTTGGATTAGTTTGGGACGGTAATAGTATTGATGGTTGTAAGGGTGATAGTGGTCAATATTTAAGATTCAATAATCCGCATAAACTATCATTGTATTTATCAAGCGGCTTGCCTGTAGTTCTTTGGAATGGAGCTGCAGAAGCAGGCTTTATAAAAAAACATTATGCAGGTATTTGTGTAGATTCGCTTTATGATTTATCAAAAGGGTTCGAATTATTGTCAGAAGAAGAATATTTAAAAATTGCTGAAAATGTTAAGCAATTAGGAAAGAAACTACAAAATGGTGAATATGGAAAAAAGGCAATAGCTCAAGCAGAAAAAGTATTAATAGATGAGATTTAATGGATGATCTTATATAGGGAGGTGATTAATTATGGTTATATTTAGTATAGTTTTGATGACAACTATGTTTACTTGTTTTAATTTAAAAAAATATAATTTTGATTATATGAGTCCAGTAAATATCTTTTGTATCGTATTTTTATTATCCGAATTGATTTGTTTGTCAAATGTTACAAATTTCGCAATCAAATTTCATTGGACTACGTTTTTTGTGCTGTTGTTTTCAATGGCTTTATTTACTTTACTTTCATGTTATATTTATAAAAATAAAAAAAAGGGTTTAAAAAAAAATAAAGTTAAATTAAAAAAGATTGTTATTGACAAAAAAATTTTAATTGCCTTAATTATTTTACAAGTGCTAACAATTATTGCTTTTATAGTATATTTATATAATATTACGGATTACTATAACACTCATTTTGCATACGATGGGAAAATATATGGATTTTCAAATATGATTAAATTATATGATACGTTAACTAAATTTTGGGTTGATACATTTTTGAAAATAAAAGTGAGTATTCCATTGGTTTATCGTATTGGAAATCCAATTACTTATGGGTGTGCATTAACAATGATTTATATTGTTGTGAATAATTATGTTGTCGAAAAAAAGGTTCGTTTGTTAGAAGTACTTCCAATCATTCTTCTTTGTATAAATATATATATAAATGGCAGCCGAAGCCCAATTTTTAGACTATTAACAATGGCTATAATCTTATATTATATTTTAAGTAGATTTAATAGTGAAAAGAAAATTTCACGTAATCAAAATATTAAGTTCGTGATTGTGGTTGGTTTAATACTGATCATTTTTGGAATTCTAATGGTTTGCGTTATGAGTTTAATAGGACGAAAATTTACAGTAAATAGTTTAAATGAATATGTATTTACGTATATAGGAGCTCCGTTGGTAAATTTTGATAATTATATTGCGAAAAATGGATTTAAACCACATACTTGGTTACTTGGAGCTCAATCATTAAAGTCTATGTACAACTATATTGGAAAATGGACCCACAATAATACTTTATTGACATATCCTACAATCAATGTGTTTACATATAGTAATAATGGAATAGAAATCGGTAATGTGTATACTACTTTTTATCCATGGGTATATGATTTAGGTGTTTTTGGTCTAATATTTATTATTCCACTTATATTGTATTACGTCTATACATATAGACATGTTTCTACAAAAAAAGTGTTTGATGGAATGAGCTTTAAACTTTTCCTATATTCGTATTTATTTAATGATTTAATTATGTTAGTTTTTTCAAATCGTTTTTACGAAACAGTATTTGATCCGGGTGCTATTAAACTTATGATTTTTGCATTCTTATTTATTCAATTATGTATAAATAAGAATTATGGAATTATAAATTGGTTTAAAGCTAAATTTTTAGAAATAAGGAAGATATATGAGAAAAAAATCAATTAAGATGAATTTTATAATGAATTCAATATTAACTATATCCTCAATGATTTTTCCATTAATTACTTTTCCATACATTTCAAGGGCATTACAACCGGCGGGTATTGGAAAAGTAAATTTTGCAATTTCTGTAATTAGCTATTTTACTATGTTTGCACAATTGGGGATTCCAACATATGGAATACGTGCGTGTGCACAAGTGAGAGATGATAAAAAAGAGTTGTCTAAAGTCGTTCAAGAATTATTAATAATCAGTGTTATTATGTGTACGCTATCTTATATTGCTTTATTTATGAGTATTATTATTATTCCAAGATTTAGACAAGATGCTTTGCTGTTTGTAATCACAGGTACAGCTGTATTATTAAATACAATAGGCGTAGAATGGTTGTATAAAGGACTAGAACAATATTCTTATATCACTATTCGTTCTTTAATATTTAAAGTCATAGGGATTATTGCGATGATTGTATTAGTTCATAAGCCTTCTGATTATATTATCTATGGTGGTATTACAGTTATTGCTTCCTATGCTTCTTTTATTTTAAATTTTTTATATTTAAAAAGATATATTTCACTCCGCCCTATTCGTAATTTGAATTTTAAAAGACATATGAAACCTATTCTTGAATTCTTTGCAATGTCTTGTGCAACAACAATATATACAAATCTTGATACAATTATGCTAGCTTTTATGGTTAACGATGATGCGGTTGGTTACTATAGTGCAGCCGTAAAAATTAAAGGAATTCTAGTGGGTGTGGTTACTTCATTAGGTACTGTATTATTACCTCGTGCGAGTTATTATGTAGAAAATCATTTAAAAAATGAATTTCTAGGCATTGCTAAAAAAGCATTAAGTGTTGTCATTATTATTGCAGTTCCTTTAATGATATATTTTATAATCTTTGCTAAAGAAGGGATTTTCTTTTTATCTGGAGAATCCTTTAAGAATTCGATTTTACCAATGCAAATTATCATGCCAACTATAGTATTGATTGGCTTATCTAATGTTATGGGAATACAAATGTTGATTCCTTTAGGAAATGAAAGAGTAGTGCTTATTTCGGTTGTTTGCGGTGCTATCGTAGACTTAATTGTTAATATTGCTTTAATTCCAGTATTAGGAGCAGCAGGGGCTTCAGTAGGCACATTGATTGCTGAATTAATTGTTTGTATTGTACAACATTATGCTTTGAGTAGTATAGATTTTCAAGTTTATAAGTATTTGCCATTAAAGCAAGTTTTTATAGGATGTTTGATTTCTAGCGTTTGTTGCATTTGGGTCAAATTTTTAAATTTTGGATCATTTTTAACGTTAATGATGAGTGCAATTATTTTCTTTGGTACTTACTTGATCATATTAACAATCAAAAAAGAACCATTAATTATAGATATTGAGCACCAAATTTTACAAAAAATGAAATTAATTTAATGAAAGGTTTATAAAATATGAAAATTTCTATAGTAGTATGTACATACAATGGAATGAGTTATCTAGAAGAGCAATTGGATTCTTTACGTCTACAGACTAGAAAACCAGATGAAGTTTTAGTATCAGATGATAATTCAGATGACGGTACAGTAGAGTATGTTAAATCGTACATTAATAAGTATAATTTAGATAATTGGTTGATTCGTGTGAACAAACCTAATTTAGGATGGCGAAAAAATTTTATGAAAGCTATTCATGATTCAATTGGTGATGTGGTATTCACTTGTGATCAGGATGATATTTGGGATGAGAATAAAATTAAATATATGTCAGAAATTATGGTGAATCATAATGAAATTAATTTGTTAACATCAAATTTTTATGAATTGTATTCTGATAATTCCTTAAAGGAAATTAAATATTCTGAATCTGAAGAAATGCTTATTCAGGTTTCTTTACCAATAAATCTTTTGAATTGTCCTTTTCCAGGTTGTGTTCAATGTATAAGAAAATCATTTTATAACAAATATATTCAATATTGGTTGGATACATGTCCGCATGATGCTTTTTTTTGGAGAACTGCTATATTAGATGAAAGTGCATACATTTGTAATCAATCTCTAATTAAATGGAGAAAACATGAGAATAGTGCATTTCAAACTGAATTGTCTAGTTTAACAAAAAAGAGTGAATTATTTTGGAGAGAGCAGGAGAGAAAAGAGTTAGTTCAATTGATTGAATTTGTTGATAAAGAAAATTTACAAAACAAAAAGTTCAAAATTGACTCATTACAATACAATTTAAATTGGGTGAATGATCGTGAAATGGCTTGCAAAAATCCAAGCATAGCTAATCTTGGAAAGTTGATATTTAAATATAGAAATTTGTATCCAAAAACAAAGTCGGTTATAAAAGATTGGTATATTTTTTTATTTAAACAATAAAATTCTCAAATAATCTTTTATTTAACGGATAAATTAGGTGTTGTTATATTATTTGTTACTGAAAAGTTAACACGATTAGTGTATAATATCCGTGTTATTTATGATTAATTAACAAATTTTTATTAAAGGAGTAGGAATATGTACGATTATTTAGTAGTAGGATCCGGTTTATATGGAGCCATTTTTGCGTGTGAAGCAAAAAAGAATGGTAAAAATGTACTGGTAATAGATAAGCGTCCAAATATTGGGGGGAATATCTATACTGAAAAAATTGAAGGTATTAATGTTCATAAATATGGTGCTCATATTTTCCATACGAACAATAAAAAGGTGTGGGAATATGTTAATAAATATGCAACATTCAATCGTTTTACAAATAGTCCAGTAGCTAATTATAAGGGCGAACTATTCAGTTTACCATTTAATATGTATACATTTAATAAAATGTGGGGTGTTGTAACACCAGAAGAAGCTATGGATAAGATTGAAGAGCAACGTAAAGAAATTAAGGGGGAGCCTACTAATTTAGAAGAGCAGGCAATTTCTTTAGTTGGTCGTGACATTTATGAAAAATTAATCAAGGGCTATACTGAAAAACAGTGGGGTAGAGATTGCAAGGATCTTCCATCATTCATAATTAAAAGATTACCAGTAAGATTGACATTCGATAATAATTATTTCAATGCATTATATCAGGGGATTCCAGTTGGTGGATATACTAAAATGATTGAAAATATGTTAGATGGTATTGAAGTTAGATTGAATGTTGATTATTTAGAAAATAAAGAAGAATTAGATAAATTGGCAGAAAAAGTTGTTTATACTGGTCCAATTGATGCATACTTCGATTACAAATTAGGATATTTAGAATACCGATCAGTTCGTTTTGAAAATGAATTGTTAGATAAACCAAATTTCCAAGGGAATGCTGCCGTAAACTATACAGATAGAGAGACTCCATGGACTCGTATCATTGAACACAAATGGTTTGAATTTGGAAAAGATGAAGACGGTAATGATTTACCTAAGACATATATTAGTCGTGAATATAGTTCTGAATGGAAACCGGGTGATGAACCATATTATCCGGTAAATGATGAAAAGAATTCAAATTTGTATGCTGAATATAAAGTATTAGCTGAAAAAGAAGAAAATGTTATTTTCGGTGGTCGTTTAGGTGAATATAAATATTATGATATGGATGCCACTGTAGCTAGTGTATTGGATATATGTGAAAAAGAACTAAAATGATTATAAAGTGAGTTATGAATATGGAATTTTATGGACTTGATAAAAATAGAAATCCATTGAAATTATTTACATTATCATTATTATTCAACGTTTTTATATTAAGTTTAAATATTATTAGCGGAACAATAAAATTTGAAGTTTCTGATGATTTTATTATGATGGCAACTGTATCTGGAGCATATAATGGTATACCTAGTAAATATATTATGTTTATGAATCCGCTGATTGGAATTCTTATTAGTGGATTGTACAATTGTATTCCATCTATAAATTGGTATGTATGGCTTCAATTAATAATGATATGCATTAGTTTTAGTATAATTTTGTATATTGGATTAAAAATGAATAATAAATTTATTATATTCTGCATGCTAATATTCAATTTAATTGCATCGATTGATATGTATCAATTGATGCAATTTACTAAAACTGCAACTTTAATAATATCTACTGGTTTTTTTGTTTTTTTATATGATATAAACATACAAGAATCTTCAATAAATGTTTGGACTACAGTATTATTTGTGATATGTGGTTTTCTTATACGAAGTCAATGCTTTTATTTAACAGCTTTTATTTTCTCTATTGTATTCTTAATAAATTGGATGTTAAAACAAAGTTTTATCTTTAGTAAAAAAAATAGAATTATTAAGTATGTATTAGTAATTTTTTCAATTTTATGTTGTGTACTGGTATTCAAAAATTATTTTATTAGTCATAATCCTGAGTACAAGCAGTATGTACAGTATGGAAAAATTAGGTCTCAATTAATTGATTATCCTCTTCCGGAGTATGAATTTATTAAGGATGAGTTAACTGATATTAATATTAGTGAAAATGATTATAAATGCATAAGTACTTGGAATTTATGTGACTCGGAATACTTCACAAAAAATAAATTGAATAGTATTTTACAGATTGTTCAAAAATATAGAAGCAACGAATTTAATATAAAAAGTATGTTGAAAAATATGTATCATAGAAAATATTGGGAGTATCTCATTGTATGGTCGTGTATCGTAATTTCGATTTCCATATTTATAATTGATTATAGAAGAATTTGGCAAGTCATGATCATTGGTTTTACATGTTTAGCTTTGTTGATGTATTTTGAATATCTTCAAAGAGTCGTTTATCGTGTTGAGTTTTCAATTATTATGACATGTGCATTGGCATTGATTTCTTTATTGATTATTAAACCACCTCAAAATACTATTCCATGTAATAGAATAGGTATTGTTTTGATTGTAATCTTGATAGCGCTTAGAGCACTGCTTTTGCTGCCAATGAATTGCGATAGCGTATGGAATTCAATGTTTTATTCTTGGGTTAATGATATACACAAATATAGGTTAAAGATAGAATCAAAATCTATTAAAGATTTGAATGAGTATATGAATACAAATAGTCATTATTATTTAATGGATTTTAACACGACGATTCAGTCGTATTATTTGGCTTATGATCCATTAAAAAGTTTAGATAGAGATTATTTTAAAAATAAAATGTATATATATGGTGTGGATTTTTTGAGCCCAGAACAAGTTATTTATTATAGACATAAGTCAATAATAAATCCTATTAAATCATTAATGGATCCTAATACGTATTATATTTGTAATGATACATCTGTTCTAGAAACATTTATAAAAGAACACTATGATAAAAATTTTTATTTCAAAAAGGTAAAAACCCTAAATGGGTTTGATATATATAAAAGTGAATTAAGAGGAGAGTAATATGATTAAATTTAATGTACCACCATTTATTGGAGATGAAATAACAAATATTCAAAAGGCTATTGATAGTCAAAAAATTTGTGGAGATGGTCGCTTTACAAAAAGTTGTAATATTTGGATGGAAGAGAAGTTTAATGCTAACAAAGTTTTATTAACAACTTCTTGTACGCACGCATTAGAAATGGCTGCTATATTAGCAGATATTAAACCTGGAGATGAAGTTATTATGCCTTCATATACATTTGTTTCAACTGCAGATGCATTTGTACAAAGAGGTGCTACTATTGTTTTTGTTGACATTCGTCCGGATACAATGAATATTGATGAAAATCTTATTGAAGATGCAATTACAGACAAAACAAAAGCAATTGTTGTTGTTCATTATGCTGGTGTGTCATGTGAAATGGATACAATCACAGATATTGCGAAAAGACACAATTTATTTGTAGTTGAAGATGCTGCACAAGGTGTTATGTCTACATATAAAGGAAAAGCATTAGGTACAATTGGTGATTTTGGTTGTTATTCATTCCATGAAACAAAGAATTATAGTATGGGTGAAGGTGGAGCCATTTTAATTAAAGACGATAAGTATATTGAAAAAGCAGAAATTACACGTGAAAAAGGTACAAACAGAAGTCAATTCTTTAGAGGGCAAATTGATAAATATACATGGGTAGATTATGGATCTAGTTATTTGCCAAGTGAATTGAATGCTGCCTATTTGTATGCTCAATTAAAAAATGCGGATAAAATTAATGAAAATCGTCTTAATAGTTGGAATTTATATTATGATTTATTAAAACCATTAGCGGATGAAGGATTTATTGAATTGCCTCATATTCCTGAAGGATGTGAACACAATGCGCATATGTTTTATATTAAAGCTAAGGATTTAGAAGAAAGAACAAAACTTATCAAATTTATGAAAGATAATGAGATTTCATTAGCATTCCATTATATTCCATTACACAGTGCGCCTGCAGGATTAAAATTTGGCCGTTTCCACGGAGAAGATGTATATACAACAAAAGAAAGTGATAGATTGGTAAGACTACCAATGTATTATGGTTTATCTACTGAAGAAATTCAGTATGTAGTAAAATATATTAAGAAATTTTATATGTAGAGAGATAGTATGAATAGTGGTAAAAATACTTTATATAATACATATGGAACATTTTTTTACTTCTTTTGCCAATGGCTAATCACAGTATTTGTAGTTAGAATTGGAAATTATCACTTGGCAGGTGTATTTTCACTAGTTGTTTCTATAACGAATGTATTCTATTGTATTAGTTTGTATGGTGTAAGAAATTACCAGGTAAGTGATATAAAATGTGAGTATTCGGATGCAGACTATTTTACATTAAGAACGATAACTTCAATTATAGGTTTTGTATTGTTTTTTATAACAATCAAAACATTGCACTATGATTTTGAAATCAATTCATGTTGTATTATATATATGCTTTATAAAATTGAAGAGGCATTTTCAGACCTTTTATTTGGATTTAATCAAAAATATGATAAGTATAAAAACATTGCGATTTCTTATACATTAAAAGGTGTTGCTACATTAGTTTTATTTATTGTTACACTATACTGCACAAAAGATCTATTTAAAACAATTATAAGTAATGTAGTTGTTTACTTTACAATTATGTTTTTATTTGATTGGAAGAATTTAAGGAAGAATGTCTCAATTCAATTTAAAACAGATAAGATTATTACATTATTGAAAATATGTTTTCCATTAATGCTATACATTTGTTTAGTACCATATTTAAACTTTATTACTAGATACTTTGTAGAATTAAATTATGGTACAAACAATCTAGGGTATTACTCATCTGTAACTATGATTGTTTCTGTCTTAAGTACTTTAACTAATTCTGTATTTGTTACAGTTATTCCTAGGATTTCTAGATTGTATATAAATAAGAGTTATAATTCAATAAAAAAATTGATTAGAAAAACACTATTAATTTTTTCAGTTTTATTAATTGTAATAATGATTCTTGCTTACTTGCTGGGGCCATTTGCATTTAAAATTGTATTTGGTAAGGAAATATTGAATTATATGTATTTATTACCATTTACAGTGTTAACATCATTTGCATTATCTGTAGTTTCTTTTTCTAGTTCAGTGTTAATATCGTTTCACAAAAACAAATTTGTTTTAATTTGTAATTTATGCGCTATTATTATATGCACTGTATCAATAAATGGTTTTATTAAATTTTTTGGTATGAATGGATCACTAATTAGCATGTTTATTGCATTAATTTTTGATTTTATAATTTTACAATATTTTATTAATAGATTTTTAAAAAAATTAGACGAAAATATTATTTAGTATGATGTAATAATTATTCTTAACATTTTAGATTTGTTATTAAAAGGAGTTTTTTATGGAATGGATGGATTTTAATAAGTTCTTTAACAAGAACCTAAATAGGCTTATTTTTAGCATTTTAATAACAGTTGCTGCATTTGTATTTATGAATGTAATTACACAAACTGTTTTTTTCATTAATGATGATACAAATATTATGTATACGGTAGCTGGATATTATACAAATTTACCTGCTGATCATCCGTTCATAAATGTATGCTTATCATATTTTTTTCAATTTTTATATACTTTAAATAAAACTATCCCTTGGTATGGGGTGTTTCATGTCATTGTTACATTATTCTCAATTACTATGATTATAAAAGTCATTTTTGATAATTGTTATAAAAAGAGAATCGGCTTTTGTTTCACATTTCTTTTGATATTATTAAATCTTGTTATTTTATTTATATATCCAATAACGCTAATGCAATTTACAACAACATCAGCTTTGATAGGGACAGCAGGGATTGCGTTGCTTTATGAGAATTCCTTTGAAAGAAACAAAAAGAATATAATAGGCATATTGTTATCTATTATATGTGTTTTGCTGAGTTATATGTATAGAAAAAACAGTGCATACATAATAATTGCATTTTGGGGAATTACATTCTTTTATAAAGTTATTTTAACTACAGAAGATATTACTATTAAGAATTTAAAGAAATATATCGCAGTTTTGCTTATCAGTATTTTAAGTTTAGGTGTTGTTATTGGTGTAAATAAATTGGTTAGATCATCGAATGAATGGGATAATTATTATAAATTTGATTATGCTAGGTTTCATGTACAAGATTATCCACATGATTATGCTTCAGATAATCCACAACTGTATGAAGATATTGGGTGGAACTCAGGATTATGCGACTTAACTGGATATGGCACGTGGTCCTATTTTATGATGGATCAAAATATAAATGTTGAAACATTAACTAAAATTGCTGAAACAACTAAGAATAGTAATAAGACTCTACTAGAAAAAATATCTACTTCGATAGAGAGTTGTTACAAAACAGAAAATATGTCATTAATAATAGGTGTATTTTTTCTTAGTTTATTAATTGTTTTTTGTATAGCAGAAAAAAAATTGAAATTTACAGCTAAGAATAAGTTGAATATTCTATTTGTTGTTACTATAAGCTTAATGTATATAATATTTTTCTTTTATTTATGCATTAAAGAGCGAATTCCTTTTAGAGCGTTTCAATCTATTTCGTTGCCTGCGGGTTTTCTGCTAAATGTTGGCATTATACAAATGTTAGAAGGATTAAAATTCATAAAAAATAAACCTATTCTTTTAATTATGTCAATACTTTTATGCGTTTCAATGATACAAGTTATTCCTGAAACAAAAGCTTTGGCTGATGATCGTTATGAAAAAAGTAAATATACTTTGGCGGTTGAAAAATATGTGATAGAAAATCCGGATAATTTCTATGTTTACGATACAAGTCTTACGTTTAGGTATAATCCATTTGTTACATATATAAATAAAAGACCTACAAACATGATGTACTGGGGAGGAATGGGTTGGAAATCGCCTGCTTATTATAGTCAACTAAAACTGAATGGTTTTGATGAACTATATTCTGATAAATTATTCAATTCGAATGTATATTATGTAACAAATAATGATTTTTATTTAGATAAAGAAAGAACTGTTAGAGTGTTTGATGTTTTTAATAATTATATGCATGTTACATATGGAAATATTTCAGTATCAGAAGTAGATTGTATAGGTAATGGTATTTATGTCTATAAATTTGAAAAGCAATAGAAGTTATATAGGAGGCATATGAAATGGAATATAAAATAGTTGCAGTAGATGATTTTAACCGATATATGAAAGAATTTTCTGATTTATATTATCTATGTTTTAAACAACCTATGAGTGAATCGGAAATCGTATGGAGATATTTGAAAAATCCAAATCCAGGCTTATTTTGTTGTTTTGCAATAGATGATGGAAAGTTGGTTGCAAATTATTCAGTATCACCAATTCAAGTGGTCTTAAATGGTAAGATTTATGATGCTGTACAGTCTTTAAATACTATGACTCATCCGGATTATAAAGGAAGAGGCTTATTCGTTGAATTAGCTAAGACTGTATATAATTATTGTGCGAAAAAAGGGTATGCAGGTGTTATAGGCTTTCCTAATAATGTATCAAATCGCACATTTGTAAATAAGTTAAACTGGTCGGATGTAGTAGCTTTACCAACATTAGTGTGTAACGTTGCAGATTATTCAAATGTTCATTTTACTACTGGTGATTCAATAAAATTGGATAATGAATTTTTATATGATTACGATGATTTATATTCAAAGAATAATAATTCAATTTATAAAAGTACCAAGTATTTGCAATGGCGTTATTTTGAAAATCCTACAAACGAATATAAAAATTTTGTTATAGTTAATGATAATAAAGTTGAAGCTTATATGATTATAAAAAAATATAAAGAGAACTTTTATAATATCGTTGATTATTATGATAATGGTGATATCAATAAGTTTTCATCTTTATATAGTCATGTAAAAAAATTTATTTTAGAGAATGGTGGAAAATATATATCAATTTGGGAACAATTAGGAACTCAAGAACATTTATACTTAGAAAAAGAAGGATTTGCAAATAGTACTCCAATAACATATTTTGGAGGGTCTGTGTTTCAGAATGATATAGATGAAAACGAGTATTTTTGTGCTAATAAATGGAAAATTGGCATGTGTGATGACAATGTTTATTAAGGGAGAGTAATATGAAAAAGATTATGATACTTGGAGCAGGGGTATATCAAGTTCCATTGATAAAAAAAGCAAAAGAATTAGGTTTTTATGTAATAGTATCTACTATAAGAGGTAATTATCCAGGATTAAAGTTTGCTGATAAAATTTATTATGCTGATACAAAAGATTATGAGTCGATTTTAAAAATTGCCAAAGAAGAAAAAATTGATGGTATTTTGACTACCGGCACTGATGTGGCTATGATTTCGGTGGGCAAGGTTAATCAAGAGATGCATTTAAATGGTATAACTTTTGATACAGCTACTAAATGCACAGATAAATTGAGAATGAAGGAAATGTTTTCAAGTGAAGTAAATCATTCTAAATTTGAAAAAGTAAAGATTACAGATAACATTGTATTGCCAGATTATGATTATCCTTATATGTTGAAAGCTGTTGATAGTTCAGGTAGTAGAGGTATCTTTAAGATTGCCAATGAGAGTGAAGTAGAGAACGCAATTAATTCTATCCGCAAGGTCACTAAAAAAGATTATTTTTTATGTGAAGAATTTATTGAAGGGCATGAAATAGGTTGTGAAGCCTTAGTATATAATGGAGAGGTAAAATTTATTGTACCACATGATAAAATTGTTTATCACTCCAATTCAGATGTTCCATTAGGACATATTTTTCCGTATTCTTGTTCTGAAAATGAATTAAATGAAATTCAAAATCAAATGACTTTTGCAATAAACAGTTTGGGCATTAATAATTGTGTTGTAAATGCAGATATAATTATTTCAAATGAAAAACCATATATTATTGAAATAGGTGCTAGAGCAGGAGCAACGGGCATTCCTGAGTTAATGTCAATTTATTTAGGTGTAAATTATTACGAATTGATGTTGAATTTATGTTTAGGTAAATATGATGAGATGGAGTTGTCACAGAAAAAAGTAGCTATTTCAAAATTACTTCACGTAGAAAAAACTGGAATACTTCTTGAACAATATGTGAATAATTATGATGACTTTACTAATGTAAATGTTGATTTTGATTATAATATTGGAGATAGAGTAGATAAATTTGTTACTGGCCAAGATAGAATTGGTCAAATCGTAGTATATGGAGATTCATTAGAAGAAGTATCTAAAAAATTGTCGCAGGTAGAGAAAAGCATTGTATTAAAAATAGGGGAAAGCTTATGAAATATTCAGTAGTAATACCAATGTATAATAGCGGTGATTGGATTAGTGAATTAGTGGGTGAAATAAATGATGTAATGGCTAAAAATAGTTATGATTATGAATTGATACTTGTAAATGATTGTAGCCCAAAATCAGATACTTGGGATAAAGTGCTTGCAACTTGTGAAAAATATCATACAGTTCATGCTATTAATTTGGCATATAATGTAGGTCAAATTAAAGCTTTATTATGTGGAATTAGTCATTGCACAGGTGACTATATTATTACTATGGATGATGATTTTCAACATAGCCCTCAAGATATTCCAATGCTAATTTCTAAAATGACTCAATCAAAATATGACTGTATTATAACTCAATATGCAGAAAAGAAACATTCATTTATTAGAAAACAAGGATCTAGATTTATTAATTACTTATATTATAAGGCTTATGGTAAACCACAAAACATTACGAGTAATAGTTTTAGAATTATGACCCCATCATTAGCTAAATCAATTTGTTCGTATAAAACTACTCATCCACAGTTTGGACCAATTTTGTTTAGTCTGACAAAAAATGTAGGAACAGTAACAATTGAACATAAGGATAGAAAATATGGTAATAGTGGTTATACATTAAAGAAAATGATTCAAGAAACTTTTAATGTTATATTTACAGCAACAGAATTGCCAATTCAATTAATGTTTATGTTAAGCTTTTTATGCTTTATCATTTTTGTTATTAATTTAATAATACAGTTCATGAATCATAGCAATACTATGTATAATAGTGTTATTGCATCAATATTTTTTGTTGGATTTGCATTACTAATCTGTCTTGGTTCTCTTGGTATGTATTTTAAAAAAATATTTGAACAACTAGCTGGACCTGCATCTCATATAATTAAAGATGAGGTTGTATATGACGAAAAAAAGGTATGAGTATTTCACAATCAATGTATCAAATTTTGAAGCATTACGTTTGAATAGTAGAAATTAATCAAATATTTTTGCTCTCAATTAATTCAAAGATTGGAATTTTTTATAAGAATTTCAATTTATTTGTATCAGAAACTTATAGCAAATTAATAATATAAACATAGTCTTCAATGAAAGCATAATATGTATAAGAAGAATGATATATTCACTTTTAATAAAGGTGAATAATCGGTATAAGTAACAAAAGTACAATTTCTTATAGCTTTGGTTATAAATCTTTGATATAGTAGATGTAGAGGTTCACCTATAGAAAGGAATATTTTATATGAAACGGTTATTAGGTGTTGTATTGGGGTTAGTTGTGGCATGTATTCCAATGAATATACATGCCCAGGAGGTTGTGGATTCTTTTGAATATACTGGTCAAAAGATAGAGGTTGAGAATGCAGTTAAGTATTACACAATCGAAGGAGAACTACTAGATGAAGCTCCAATAGATTGTGGTACATATATTGCGTTGTTGAGTGATGAAGAAACGATTCTATTTGAAATTAATCCTAAGAAAGTACCAGTAAAGGTTACTTATAACAAGGATTGGAGAGAAAGTGATCCTGAAGAAGAAAAATATTTGTGTTATTATGTTGGCGATTATGAGTTTAAGTTGAGAATAGATGCAGATGGCAATATTGTCTCATTGGACAATTATCAAGGAAATTATGATTTTCAGTTTGAGCCAAAGAATGTTAAGAATGTTGAAGTTTTAAAGACTGAGATTACACATCCAGATGTTGAATATGTTTATTCTGAGGATGGTATTAGTATTTATAGTGATATAGATCAAGTAAAACCAATTCAATTAAAAGATGTTGGGGAATATACAGTAGTGTTTGATTTGGATGAACGATATTATCAATCGGTTCCATTTAAAGTAACAATTCTTCCTAAAACTATTGAATTAAAACCAAATAAACAATTTAAATACTTTGGTGAAGAAGATCCAGTCTTAGAAAATGATGATTATATTTTAACAAGAGAACCAGGGGAAGATATTGGTGATTATAAACTTACTGTCAAAAGTAAGTCAAAGAATTATAAGTATGAAATTGTCGAGAATGATGTATTTAGCATCTTAGGAAAGGATACAATTCATAGAAATGAAACTAAGGGACCTTCTCCTAAGATTGATAAAGAAGTTGAAAAAACGACTGATAAAGAAACTACAGTTTTGAATAAAAGTCAATCGAAAATAACTACTGGTATTGAGACTAAAACATTTACATATTCGATGGCTTTATTATTTAGTTTGTTAGCTATATTCATACTCCTCTTTAAATTTATCTAAAGCCTGAGATACCGCTTACAATTTGAAACGATTCAATTTGTTGAATGGTTATAAAATTTAAGTAACAATTTAATTTCACTCAGTAAATACCTTTGTTTACATGTATTTAACAATTTATTACAATGTAAATAATTTTATTTACAATCACTAAATTATTAAAAAATCCTTAAAGTATCGTATATAAAGGATTATGATTAACATTTTACCAATTTATGTATACTTGACAATGGCTCTTATGAGGGTTAATATTTAAAAGAAACTTTTGGGTAAAAAGTGTTAGTTATAACTTAAATATATCTTTTATAAGTTATAGAAACATACATTTAGGTAAGATTTTTAGTAGCTGGTTTTCCGCACTTAGATTGAACTGATTATTTATCTATTATGAATGGGTAGGGGAAATTGTATCTAAGTTATAACAATTTGGATTGAATATAGACTCGTAATATACGAGTCTTTTTTAATGAAATGGGGATTTACATGAGTAAGAATTTAAAAAAAAGTAATACACGTTGGCCTTTAGTTGTTTATGATGTCATTGTTTATATTATTGCTTCTATATTATTACTATGGATATATGGAGGTAATGGAAATCTAACAAATGCAGGTTCTTTACAACTATCTATATTAGGAATTGTTTGTATATTTATATGTCGAATGATTGGAAATATATACGGACAGATTTGGCGTTATGGTGGTATTCAAGGCTATATTCACTTGATTTTTTCAGATGCAATAGCTTTTATTCTATTAATTATACTACAAACTACATTACCAATTGAAAGAATGAGTTTTGATCGTGCATTGAGTTTAGTTTGTGTCAATTTATTAGGCGCAATTAGCATTCGTATGATTTACCGATATGCGTATCTATATAGTAATAATGAAACATCAAAGGGTAAATTTTTAAGTAAGTTATTATATAGTTTTTCTGGATTAACGACAGGAACGGATAAAGAAGTTCAAAAAATTAAGATTGCGATTATAGGGGCAGGACGAGTAGGAGCTAGTTTTGCCGAAGAATTAGTAAATGATGAAAAAGCAGTTTATGTACCTCGCTGTTTTATTGATATAGATAAAACAAAAGTAGGAAGAGAAGTGAATGGCATTCCAGTATGGTATGCGGATGAAACTACAATTGATAAATTAAAACAATATGAAGTACAAGAAATTGTATTCGCAATTCCGAATATGGATGTCAACAAAAAGAAATGCTTGTATGAACATTATAAGAATGCAGGATATAAAGTAAAGGTATATGACTATCCAACATTATATACAGCAGGAAGTAAACGTAACTTAAGAGAATTTGATATTGAAGAATTATTATTCAGAAAACCATTAGCTGTCACAAATGAACAAACGTATGCATATTATAAAGATAAAGTCATTTTAATTACGGGTGGTGGAGGATCCATTGGATCTGAATTATGTAGACAATTAGCAAAGATGGCCCCTAAACAAATTATTATCTTAGATATCTATGAAAATGGTGCTTATGATGTACAACAAGAATTGAAGATTGCCTATGGAAATAATATAAATCTTCAAATTGAAATTTGTTCAATCACATATAAAAAAGCATTAGAAAAGGTATTTAAACAATATCATCCTCAAATCATTATCAATGCAGCTGCGCATAAACATGTACCTTTAATGGAACACAATTGTGTGGAAGCTATCTATAATAATGTATTTGGAACAAAGAACTTAATTGAGTTATGTGAAAAATACAATGCGCAACGCTTTATGATGGTTTCAACAGATAAAGCAGTGAACCCAACCAATGTAATGGGTGCTACTAAGCGTATGTGTGAAATGATGGTACAGTCTGCAAGTATGTATGGACATGTGAAATACAGTGCAACACGCTTTGGAAATGTTTTAGGAAGTGCAGGAAGTGTAATTCCATTATTTAAAAGACAAATTGCCAAAGGTGGACCAGTTACATTAACAGATAAAAGAATCATTCGTTATTTCATGACAATTCCAGAAGCCAGTCAATTAGTATTACAATCAGGTGCTATGGCTAATAATGGAGAACTATTTGTATTAGACATGGGACAACCAGTAAAGATTCTAGACTTAGCAGAAAACATGATCAAATTATCAGGAGCACACGATATTGAAATTGTTGAAACAGGATTACGTCCTGGAGAAAAATTATTTGAGGAACTCTTAATTAAGAGTGATACACTAACAAAAACAGATAACGACTTGATATTCATTGAAAAGGATACACCGCTTCCTAAAGAAGAAATAAATAAAAAACTTCAAGTACTTAAAAAAGCCATTGAAAATGAAGATGACAATGATGCTAGAGAAGCATTAAGAAGTGTTGTACCAACATTTAGAAGACCAGAAGAAATTAATAAGCAAGTAGCATAGAAGGGAAGTAAAGAACATGAATTATTTGATAGTAGTAGCACATCCTGATGATGAAGTACTAGGAGCAGGGGCTACAATTCATAAGTTAATTAAAGAAGGTCACAATGTAGCAGTAGCGATTATGGTGTCGCAGGCTGCAGCTAGAAAAGATTTATCTTCTACATTAACTTCTGATGAAGAAGAGGCATTGAACTTATTAGGGGTTAACAAAGTTTATCATGCAAACTTTCCTAATATTAAGATGAATACAGTTGCGCACTTGGATTTAGTGCAATTTGTAGAGAAATGTATTGAAGATTTTTCAGCTGATGCAATTATTACACATCATCCTTCAGATACAAATAATGATCACATTCAAACTTCTTATGCCGTACAAGCAGCAAGTCGATTGTTTCAAAGAAGAGAAAATCTTCCTCAATTAAAACAACTTCTTTATATGGAAGTACTTTCTAGTACAGAGTGGTCATTTGATTCTTCAGCTAATCGTTTTATGCCAAATTACTTTGTAGAAGTAGGTAAAGAAGGAATTGATTTAAAAATCAATGCATTATCAATGTATAAGGGAGTAATGCGCCCTTATCCACATCCACGTTCAAATGAAGCATTAGAAGGTTTAGCAGCATATAGAGGTGCTCAATCTGGCTGTAATTATGCAGAAGCTTTTGAATGTGTATTTCAAGTATTTTAATAGGTGGTTTTTAAATGAAAAAAAGTATTAGTATATTAGCAATTTTAGGATTTTGTGGAGCTTGCATTTCTTTTTATATAGGTGCTGGTTTTGCAACTATGCAAGAAGTCGTTCAATATGAAGCATCATATGGCTCTTTATTTATTGTAGCAATAATTGTTGCTGCGATAATTTATGTATATACAAATTTATCTTTTGCGACAAATGGAAATAGATTAAATTTAAAACGTGGTGGAGATATTTATGGGATTTACTGCGGTGTATTTGGACAAAAATTTGGTAATTTAGCCGCAAAGTTTTTTGATTATTTCTCTGCACTATTTTGTTATATGAGTTTTGTTGTTATGTGTGGAGGTGCTAATTCAACTGTTTCTCAACAATGGGGTTTACCAATTGGAGTTGGTGCTATTTTATTAACTATTCTAGTAATTTCTACTGTTATTTTTGGATTAGATGGGATATTGAATACTTTAAGTAAAATCGGTCCTATTATTATCATTATGATTTTATTTGTTTCAATCATAACAGCAATTACAGGGTTACCTAGCTTATCATCTAACATGGCTAGTGTTGATGCAGGAAATTATACGAATGTAATGAAACAGGTGGGAAATGGAAATCCTATCGCTTCAGGTGCATCATATGGTGGATTTGTAATCTTATGGTTTGCAGCTTTTTTAGCTGAAATTGGGGCTAAAAACAAATTAAAAGATGTCAATATCGGAATGCTTCTATCTACATTTTTTATTTTTGGAGCAGCAAGTATATGTTGTATAGCTTTGATAGGGCATGTTGACGTTACTGCAGCATCTGACATTCCAGCTTTAGAACTTGCAAAACAGATTTCTCCAATTGTGGCACAGATTTTTGCTATTGTTATTTGTGCTGGAATCTATACGTCTGCTGTACCATTGTTATGGACTGGAGTTAGAAAAATCAGTCATGAAGGAACAAAAGAATATAAACTTATAACTATTGTTGCAGGTATTTTAGGTTGTATTATTGCATGCTTTATTCCATATAAGGGTTTAGTAAATGTATTGTATGGACTTAATGGTTATTTAGGATTTATTCTAATTTTCTTTATGATTGTTTATGATATTAAAACTAAAATGAGTTCAAAGTAGAGGTTTGATTAATGTATAGATTGGTTGGTAAAAGAATTATAGATACTGTTTTGTCAATTATTGGATTGATTATTTGTTGCATACCAATGGCAATAATTGCAGTATTGATACATTTTGATAGTGAAGGACCTATTTTATTTAAGCAAGACCGGTTAGGTAAAAATCAAAAAGTATTTACAGTATATAAATTTAGAACAATGTGTAATCATGCTTATGAAATGGGTGGTGTTGCTACTCGTTCAGATGATGCAAGAATAACTAAAATTGGAAATATATTAAGAAGAACAAGTCTAGATGAATTGCCTCAAATGTTTAATATCATTAAAGGTGAAATGGCAATTATTGGACCTAGACCAATATTACCTATTGAGTTTGAAGAATATAAATCAAATGACAAGTATGCTCGTAGATATGATGCATTGCCGGGCATGTTTTGTACAGTGGATATAGACTATCGATCTTCATCAGATCGAGATTTACAATTTACTATGGATGCAGATTACGTTAATAATGTTAGTTTGTTTTTAGATATAAAAACATTCTTTAGTATTATTGCTCCTGTTTTAAGTGGTAAAAATGTATATCATGAAGAAGTTGGAAATAAAAAATAAAGAGGAAGAGGTATTTTATGTATAATGGACATTTAGTTATAGTATTTGCGATTGATCATTATAATCCTTTAGGTGTAATTAGAAGTTTAGGAGAGAATGGCATTAATCCTATTTATATTGCAGTAAAGCATAGAGTTGAACTTGGAACAAAGAGTAAGTATGTTGAAAAAGTTCATGTTGTTGATACCATTGAAGAAGGATATAAAGTATTAATGGATAACTATGGCGAAATATATAAAAGTGGTAAAAAGCCATTTGTATTATTTTCAGATGATAAAACAACTGGATATTTTGATTTACATTTAGATGAAGTAAAAGATAAATTTATTACATATAATGCAAACAATACACAGGGAAGAATTATGGAATATATGGATAAAAAGAATATATTAGATCTTGCTGAAAAACATGGTTTGAATGTTCTTAAATCGGTTGTTGTTAAAGTAGGTGAAATTCCAGAAGGATTGAGATATCCTGTTATTACTAAAGATATTAATCCAAATGCTGGTGGATGGAAATCAGATGTGTTTATTTGTAATAATGAAGCTGAGTTAGTTGAAGCGTATAAACATATAACTAGTAATGTCATTTTAATTCAAGAATATGTAGAAAAGAAAACTGAAATTGCATTTGAAGGATGTACTGTTAATAAGGGAACTAGTACATTATTAGCAATTAAATCAACATATGTGTATCCAATTAAAGGTTATTACAGTCCATATATGCGATGTGAGTCTTTACATGATGTGTCAATGAAAAAATCTATTGAAGAAATGTTTGCAGAAATTGGTTTTGAAGGTATTTTTGAGGTTGAATTTTTAGTAGATAAAAACGATGTTCCATATTTTTTGGAAATCAATTTTAGAAATTCTACATGGAGCTATGCAGCAACTGCAGCAGGTATGCCTTTACCATACATTTGGGTAAAAAGTATGTTAGAACATAACATAAGTGAAGATGACTATAAAGAAGTTCCTGAAGGATTTACAGCTATGGTTGAACCAATAGATTATGGTAAAAGAATGGAGTTAGGATTATCTACACCTGGTGAATGGCTTGCTGATTTTAAAAATGCTAATTGTTGTTTTTATTATAACGAACATGATTTAGAACCGTTTTATGAAATGGTAAAAAATTGGGAAGATTTAAGTTAATGAAAAAAATTATGCTAATATCTCCAAAGGATAATAATTTTTATAATTTCCGAAGTGAATTGATTCTTAAATTAAATGAAGATTATGAAGTCGTATTAGTATGTCCTTATGGAAAAAAAATTGATTATTTCACTGATAGAGGTTGTCGTTTTATTGATCTTTCTATTGATAGAAGAGGTAAAAATATATTTAATGATCTAATTTTGATCAATGAATATAAAAAATTAATAAAAAAAGAACAGCCAGATATTGTATTGACATACACAGCTAAACCATCAATTTATGCTGGATATGTTTGTGGTAGATTAAAAGTTCCATATATTGTAAATAATGCAGGATTAATTGAAACAAAAGGTATTTTTGATGTGTTTATGAAGATATTATATAAGATTGGTTGGTCTAACGCATCTTGTATGATGTATCAGAATACATATGAACGTGATGTTGTTAATAAATTGCTAAAAAATAAAGTACATTATAGAGATATACCTGGATCTGGTGTTAATATTAATCAATTTAAATATACAAAATATCCAGAAAAAGATGATGTTATTATTTTTAATTATGTAGCTCGTATTGTAACGATAAAAGGAATTGATGAATTTCTTGAATGCGCAAAACATATAAAGAATAAACATAAAAATGTTATTTTCAGAATTTTTGGTGATTTCGATGATGACTATTACAGAGAAATTATAAAGAATTTAGAAAAGGAAAATGTTGTTGAATATTGTGGTGTTCAAATGGACATGAAACCTTATATAGGACAATGTCATGCCGTAATCCATCCTAGTTATTATGAAGGGATGACAAATGTTGTTTTGGAACATAGTGCAATGGGAAGACCTTGTTTAGGATCTAATATACCAGGTGTTAGAGAAGGTATTGAAGATGGCATGACAGGATATTTATTTGAACCTAAAAATGTAAGTTCTATGATTGATTCTGTAGAAAAATTTATTAATTTACCATATGAAAACAAAGAAAATATGGGTAAAAAAGCGCGTATTAAAATGGAAAATGAGTTCGATAGAAATATTGTAACAAATGTATACTTAAAAGAAATAAAAAGGATAGTTGAAAAATAAATGAAAGTATTTATAGCGTCAGAATTTAGATGTAATATATATAAAGGTGAATATTATTTATTGCCAAAGGCATATTTTATTTATCAAAGGTATGCGGATGCATTTGGAAAAGTTATATTCTGTTCACGATTTAAAAAAGTTGATAAACTGAGTGGTGGTATGATGAAAGCTGAATTTATTGATGATGTAATTTCAATAAATAGTCTAGCAGCTGTTATATTACATAGATATGATTCTTTAATTAAAGATAGGATAATAGATTGTGATTTAACGATAATAAGATGTCCATCAATAATAGCATATGCAGCTGGTAGAGTGGCTAAAAAAAATAATAAAAAAGTTCTCGCAGAATCCATGTGTGATGGTTGGGAACCATATTGGTATCATGGATTAACTGGAAAAATTATTGCACCATATATGCATTTTAATATGAAAAAATATGTAAAGAATGCTGATTATGCAATATATGTGACAGAACATTATTTACAAAATAGGTATCCTTGTTTAAACAAAAATATAAATGCATCGAATGTAATGATTGAAGAACTTGATGAAGATGTTTTAAATCGGCGAATTAATAAAATTGAACATATGAGCAAAAATAATATTAAGATTATGACTACTGCAGATGTCGATGTTATATCAAAAGGGCATAGGTTTGTTATTTCTGCAATGAAAGAATTAAAAGAAAACCAAATAAATATTACTTATTATTTAGCCGGTGCAGGGGATCAAAGTGTAATTTTGAAACAAGCAAAAAAATTAGGAGTTGATGACTCTATTGTTTTTTTGGGTAGACTTTCAATGGAAGATGTATTTAAATATTTAGATTTAATTGATATATATGTTCATCCTAGTCTACAAGAAGGGTTGCCTCGTGCGGTTATCGAAGCAATGAGTAGAGCATGTCCATGCATAGGTGCAAATACTGCAGGAATACCAGAATTATTGGATAAAAGCTGTGTGTTTAATAAAGCATCTTCAAAGGCAATTGTTAATTCAATAAAAACTATTTTAAATTCAGATATGAAAAAAATAGCTCTAAATAATTTTACTCATTGTTCGAATTATTTGAATGACGAAATATGTAAAAAACGTAATAAATATTTTGAATACATTAAAAAGGATTTAAATAAATGAAATATATACAAGCTATTATAAGAAGATTTGTTTCTTTAGTTCACTGTTTTTTTATAAAGATAATACATTGGAGACAATTTCAGTTTAAATTTGAAGAAATGATTTCTTCTTCTAGCCATTTTCATTTTAATGGAGATGGTATGATTATTATTGGAAAACGTGTTGGCATCAGGAATTATTGTGATTTTTCAATAAGTGAAAAAGGAAATATAAAAATTGGGAATGATTGTTTTTTTAATCGAGGATGTATAGTAGTTAGCCATAATAATATTGTTATAGGCAATCACACTCGGTTTGGGCCAAATGTACTTATCTACGATCATGATTATGATTTTACTAATAATGATTTATCTCAAAGGAATAAACATATATCAAGTCCTATAGTGATAGGGGATAATGTATGGATTGGTGCAGGATGCATTATACTTAGGGGAACAGTTATTGGTGATAATTGTGTTATAGGCGCTGGGAGTGTTATAAAAGGAAAAATAGAATCGAATACTTTAATTACACAAAGGCGAAATGAATATAAAAGAAGTATTGTTTATGATAAAAGATGATTTTGATATAAGTAGAGGAATTGTTTATGGTAAGAGTTTTACAAATTGTAGATAGCATGGATGCTGGTGGAATACAAGCTTTTTTAATGAATTTGTATAGAAATATAAATCGTAATGAAATTCAATTTGATTTTTTAATTTTCCGTAATACAAAGCAATGGTACGAAGATGAAATTAATGAATTGGGTGGAAAAATATATAAAGCACCAGGGCGGAAAAAAGGAATCATTAAATGTTATAAATATCTAAATGTTTTTTTTAAAAAGCATCCAGAATATAATGTTGTACACTATAATGCTAGTTCACTAAGCTTTATTTTGCCTCTAAAAATCGCAAAAAAAAGTGGTGTTCAGAATAGAATTATACATTGTCATAGTTCATCTTTTATGGGAAATCCTATTCATAAATATTTACATAATCTACATAAAAAACAGATAAGTGAAATTGCTAATGTGTATTTATCTTGTAGTGAACCAGCAACAGAGTGGATGTATGGAAATACACCTATACATAACAAAGTAATAATGGTAAAAAATGGTATAAATTGTGATGAATATCTATATTCTGAAAATATAAGAGCAGAATATAGAAAAAAACTTAATATTAATAACTCTTATGTTGTTGGACATGTAGGAAGGTTTTCAAAGGTTAAAAATCATTCTTTTTTAATAGATATATTTTGTGAAATAAAAAAATTACAGAATAATGCTGTACTACTATTAGTTGGCGATGGTGAATTAAGAAAAGAGATTGAAGAATTAACTGTAAAAAAAGGTATTAGCTCTACAGTCATTTTTTTAGGAAATAGAAATGATGTTTCGAAATTAATGCAAGCTATGGATGTATTTGTTATGCCTTCTTTTTACGAAGGCTTTCCAGTTACTATAGTAGAAGCAGAAGCAAACGGATTACCAATAATAATGAGTGACACAATAACCAGTGCAGTATGTGTAAATTCGAACATTATAATTAAAAGTTTAAATGAATCTTCTAAAACTTGGGCAAAAGAAGCGTTAAAAAATAATAATAGAATTAAGACTAATAAAAATATAAAAGATAGTGGTTTAGATATAAAATCAACTGTTACACAATTATGTAATATATATAGGGATAAGGATTAGAAAATATGAATTTACTAATTTCAAAAAAAAAATTTAATAGTATTTTATTAATGCTAATTATATTATTATGTCAAATATTTATTGGTTTATACGGAATTAAATCAAATATAGATATTGATAATATATTAATAATGGTATCGTGGGCTACTTTTATAGGTTTTATATGTGAAGTTTTATTATGGAAATATTTGACTGATGAATTATTTTGTCCATATATTGTTTTTATTTGTGTATTGTTTATTTTTTGTTGTGGACAAAGTATAGGTTGGACTTTAGGAATTGATTTAGGTGGCCAAGATTTATGGTTTAGACATGATTATGGAATGGATCATCATTGGTTAATCATAGCTTTAGTTTATTCAACGTTAGGAATTACTCTTTTTCATTTTGGTGCAGTCATATTTTATAATGAAAAAAGGAAGATGAAAAAAAAATATAGTACAGATCAAGTACTTAATGTTTATAAAATTATTGCTAAACCACTTTTAGTTATTGTTGTACCTGCTTTTATTGCTAATGTAGTTCGTACTATTCTTGCTGTAGCAGCAGGGGGATATGGTGCATACTATACATCTATGGAGTCTCGTTCAACCATAATGAGTATATTAAGTTATTTAGATGATTATTATGAACCTTGTTTACTTTTACTTCTATTAGCATATAGAGAAAATAAACAGTATAGGTACTTTATTATAGTTTTAATGTTATTCGAAACTGTATCTCAACTTTATATTGGCGGTAGAAGCGGTGCAGTTATGACAATTCTTGGGATTATGCTAGCTATTCATTATTTTATCAAACCATTTAAAGGGAAAGATATTATAAAATTAGGCAGTTTAGGGTATATTGGGTTAGCACTTTTAAATGCCATTTCAGAAACAAGAAATATTGTCGGACGTAATTTTACAGACATTTTAACAGCAATTGGTTCATCTTTTTTTAGTACAGTAGGACATTTTGTTGGAGAATTAGGATGGAGCATGTCTTCAACTGTATGGACAATGATGATTGTTCCAAGTCAATATAATTTTAGATATGGTACATCTTATCTTGTTTCTTTATTAGTACCAATACCAAATTTAGGCTTTTGGAAAATTCACCCTGCAAAAATCTACGCAAATGTAGGAGATTGGCTAGAAAAGGTGTTAAATTATGATCATGGTATAGGTTATTCTATGACTGCAGAATCCTATATCAATTTTGGCTGGTTTGGTTTAATTATAATGCTTATATTTGGTATGATTTTAGTTAAATTATTAGCAAATACGAAAAGAGTTGATACCGAAGAAAATATTTTGGGAGCAACCTTTCAGATATTGATAATAATGACAATAATGAAATCATTGGTAAGGTCATCATTCAGTAATTCAATGAGAGCAATTGTATATATTCTTATACCTTTGTATCTATTAATTAGACATATATTAAATAAGGAGAAAATATAAATGAGAAAAGTAGGGATTTTAACCTGGTATAAAGCCATTAATCATGGTGCAGTATTACAAACATATGCTTCATGTAAAATGCTTGAAAATTTAGCTTGTACACCAGTTGTTCTAGATTATAATTGGAATTTAAGTGAAGCAAATAAGAAGAATATACTGGATATTATAAAAAAAATGAGTATTAGAAAATTGTTATGGAAAAGTAAAGTAAAAAAATTCTTTAGTGAAAAGAAAGATATATTCTCACTTTTTTGTAAAAATTACTTACCTCTGGGAAAAGATTATTTACACGAGGAAAATTTAGATGCGGTTTATATTGGTAGTGATATGGTATTTGATTTAAGTGAAGGTTATAATCCATACATGTATGGAATTAATGTTCCATCAAATTATATTTTTTCCTATGCTGCTAGTTTTGGATACACTACTCTGGATAGCTTTAAAAATCATCCGCATTTTGAGGTCGTAAAAAATGCAATTTGTGATATGAATCAAATAGGATATAGAGATCAAAACACAAAAGAAATATGCATGTATTGTGGAACTAAAGCTAAGATGGTAGAAAACGTAGATCCTGTATTGGCTTATGGGTTTGAAAAGGAAATTACAAGTTGGGATAATAGTAAATGGAAAGATAAGAATTATTTATTAATTTACGCTTATGAATCAACCATGAATGATGAAACCGAAGTTAATACTATTAAAAAAATAGCCAAAACAGAAGGCCTAGAAATAATATCATGTGGATATTATCATAAATGGTGTGATACATGTATTAATGCTGATCCAAAAGAGTTCGTTGAAATGATAAAACATGCAAAATATGTTATAACTGATACTTTTCATGGAACGGTTTTTTCTTTATTAATGCATAAAAAATTATGTGTTATTGTACGTAAAAACGGATTTAAAATTGAACATTTATTAAATTCATGTGAGTTAGGTAATATTATTGCTAGAACTCCTGATCAAATTAGTAACGTTTTACAAATGGATGTGGATTATGATGATTTTGATAATTGGCGAAATAAAGAGTCAGTAAAGTCATTAAATTATATTAAAGAAAATATTGACAGAGCAATGGAGAAATAAAAATGAAAGCGTTTTTTATAACAATTGATACGGAAGGAGATTCTTTATGGAATAATCCTAATATTAATGATATTAAAACAGAAAATGTATTATGGATTCCAAGATTTCAAGAATTATGTGAAAAATATGGATTTATACCAATTTGGTTAACTGATTATGAAATAATAAAGGATAAAAGATTTGTTGAATATATCAAAGAAAAGAATAAGCTTGGATTATGTGAAGTTGGAATTCATGTACATGCTAGAAACAACCCGCCTTTATTTACGTTAGACGGTGAAATTGACAATGCTGGCGCATATTTAATTGAATATCCATATAGTGTTATGAAAGATAAATTTTTATATTTAAAAGATTTATTAGAGGAAAAATTAGATTGTAAAATTGTTACACATAGAGCAGGAAGATGGACGTTGAATGAAGATTACATAAAACTATTAGAAGAAGCAGGTATCAAATATGATTGTTCTGTTACACCTGGTTTAGATTGGAGTAATTGTTTTGGTATTACTCCAAATAGTAAAGGAGCTGATTATACATCTTTTAAAAGAGGTGTTCAAAGGTTAGGAAAGAATAAAAAGATAATTGAATATCCTGTTTCAATTTATTCATGTAATAAATTAATTTTACCAAACAGTTTAAAGTATCGAAATTTATTAAAGAGTGTTTACCATTATGGAAAACATTCTAAAATTTGGTTAAGACCTAATAGTGATAATAATTTGAATGAAATGAAGTATATTCTAGATAAGGCTATAGAAAATGATGAAGAATATGTTGAATTTATGATTCATTCTTCAGAATTAATGCCCGGGGGAAGCCCTAATTTTACTTCTGAGGAAGCAATCGAAGAATTGTATACAAGAATGAATTCACTATTTGAGTATGCTATCCAAAGGGGTTATAGAGGATATACATTTAATACATGGGAATTAGAAAGGAATTGACATTATGAATAATGAATATATTGTTTTTGCATGTGAACATTATAATCCATTAGGACTTGTTAGAAGTTTAGGAGAGAATGGTATTAGACCTATAGGAATTATTATTAAGGGAGATCCTAAAATAACATCAAAAAGCAAATTTTTTAAAAAAGTTCATGAGGTTAATACCATAGAACAAGGATATGAATTAATCATTTCTACATATAAAGGAAATAAAAATAAAAATTTTCTATTTTCTTCTGATGATAAAATAGAGACTTTTCTTGATTCACATTATGACGATTTAAAAGATTATTTTTATTTTTTTAATGCAGGGCAATCTAATCGCGTTGCATATTATATGAATAAAGATAATATTAATGCATTAGCGAAGAAAAATGGGCTTTTGGTTCTTCCAACACATGTTGTAAATAAAGGTGAAATTCCAGAAGATTTAGAATATCCTATAATAACAAAAGTTTTAGCTTCAACAATGGGAGCTTGGAAAAATGATGTTTATATATGTCACAATAAAGAAGAATTGGTTGAAGCATATGAGAAGATAGAAAGTCCTATGCTTTTGTTACAAAAGTACATAAAGAAAAAAAATGAATATTGTATGGAAGGATTTAGTATTAATCACGGAAAAGAAATGGCTATAACGATTGTATCGAATTATAATTATTTACTCGAGGATCAGTATAGTCCTTTTATGACATGTAAGAATTTTGATAGACCTGACATAGCCGAAGGATTGAAAGGGATGATAAAGGATATTGGTTTTGAAGGAATATTTGAGATTGAGTTTTTGATTGATGAAAATGATAACCTATATTTTCTTGAAATTAATTTTAGAAATTCAACATGGAGTTATGCTTCAACTAGAGCAGGTATGCCATTGCCAGTGCTATGGTCTAAATATATGATATCAAATAAGATTGATATGAATTGTATTAAAGAGATTCCAAAAGGGTTTACTGCTATGGTAGAACCACAAGATTTTAAAGTTCGAGTATCAACAAAAAAAGTCAGTAAAATTACATGGTTAAGAGATTTAATGTGTGCTGATTGTCGATATTTCTTAGGCAGAAGAGATATACGTCCGTTTTTACATCTATTAGCTAGAAAAATTAGAAAAAATTGAGGGATTTTTAGATGGAAAATAAAAGTACAGCATCCAAAAGATTGGCTTTAGGGACTGTTATATATATGGCAGGTAATCTTACTAGTAAACTTTTACAAATGCTTATTCTTCCAATTATTACAGCTAGTTTAAATACTTCGGAATATGGATATTATGATTTAATAATAACAACAATAAATTTAATTACACCTTTTATTACTTTACAAATCGTAGAAGGAATGTTTAGATATTTATTTGAATCTAATGAAGAGGAAAAGATAAAAAATGTTTCAACTACAACAGCTTTTTTAATTTTTAGTATTGTTTTATTAGGTGTTTTAATGGTTATATTTAAACTAACGATTTCTAGCATAGATTATCCATTTTTAATATACTTAAATTATGTTTCTGTAATTGTTTTTGACTATATGCAAAAAATAGCACGTGTACAACAAAAAAATCGTGTTTATGCTATTTCTGGTGTGGTTAATACATTGATTATGTTAATATGTCAAGCAATTACTTTATTAGTATTCAAAATGGGTACTGATGGTATGTTATTAGCTAATTGTATTTCGTACTTTATTGCAGCATTATATCTCGAGTTTCATGTAAGAGTTGATAAATGGATTGATAGAAAATATATAAAAAGAAAAACATTATATTCACTTTTGAGTTATTCTGCACCTTTAATGCCAAATAGTATTGTATGGTGGTTAGTTGCTTCATCAGATAGATATGTAATTGCATATTTTTTAGGCTCTAGTGCTAACGGTATTTATTCAATTGCTGGAAAATTTTCTCAATTATTAACATTTGCTGTTACTGTTTTTCAATTATCTTGGCAAGAAAATGCAATATTAGAAAAAGACAATGAAGGTAGAGACGCTTTTTATACTGCTACCTTTAATACATATATGAAATTACTTTTAGGTGGCTATCTAATTGTTCTTCCGGTCATAAAATTATTAATTCCAATTTTGCTTGATGAGAGTTATCAGATTGGCTATCTTTATAATCCAATTTTATTGATTGGTGCTATAATGTCTGCTTTTTCTCAATTTTATGGTAGTGCGTATCTAGTATTTAAAAAAACAACTGGTGCTTTTTTTACTACGGTGTTTGCAGCTGTTGTTAATTTAGTAATTGGTGTTGGGTTGATCAATAAAATTGGATTATTTGCGCCAGCATTAGGTACTGCATTAGCTTTCTTTACGCAATGGATATTACGTTCGATACAGATGAGAGAATATTTCAAGGTAAAAATAGATATAAAGTCTTTTCTTTTTCTTTGTTTATGCGGAGTAATAGTTATTTATATGTATTATATAAACAATATAGTGATTCAAATAATAGCATTTATTTTATCAACAGGAATATTTATAGTCATTAATAAACAATTTATTAAATCAATACTATTGAGTGTTGTTAAAAAAATGAAAAGGAGTTGATAATTTGAAAACTGTTTGTAAAGTTGATTATTGCACAGGATGTAGAGCGTGTGTACAAAAGTGTGTTAAACATGCAATTTTGATTAACGATTCGACAGATGCGTTAAATGCAGTAATTAATGAAGATTTGTGCATTAATTGTGGAGCTTGTACAAATGTTTGTCCAGTAAACAATAATGTTGTTAATTTTATAAAACCTTATGAATGGTATCAGGGGTGGTCAATAGATGAATCAATTCGAAGTAATTCAGCATCTGGTGGTTTTGCTACATCAATAGCAACACATTTTATCGAAACAGGTGGTTTTGTTTGTAGCTGTATTTTCGAAAATGGAGATTTTGTATATAAAGTTATTGATAATAAGAATGATTTAAGTAGAATTGGTGGATCAAAATATGTTAAAAGCAACACTTCAAATACATACATAGAAATACAAAAATTATTAAAGAATGATAAAAAGGTATTGTTTATTGGACTTCCTTGTCACGTAGCTGGTTTATTAAATTTTCTTGATAATAAGTTTTCTAAGAATTTATATACGATTGATTTAATTTGTCATGGTACTCCATCAAAAAATCTATTAATTAAGTATTTGAATGATATTAATCTTGATTTAGAATATTCTGAAAATCTTAAGTTTAGGATGAAAGATAAATTTAGAATATTTTTCAATGACAATCCAGTACAAAACACCAGATTATTAGATTCTTACATGTTTACATTTTTAAGAGGAATGAATTATACGTATAATTGTTACATGTGTCCTTATGCTGGTGAAGAGAGAATTTCAGATATAACTCTAGGAGATTCTTGGGGTAGTGATTTAGACAAGAATGAAAAAAAATTAGGAATTTCATTAGCATTGTGTCAGACAAAAAAAGGAAAACAATTATTAGAAGAATCAAATTTAAATTTATTTTCGGTTAATAAGGATATTGCTATACAAAACAATAAACAACTTATAAGTCCCATGTCATTAACTAATAAAAGAAACATTTTTTTTAGGCAAATAGAAAAGAATTATTCATATTCAAGTGCGGCTTATAAAGCTGATAAGATAGTTGGTATACGACAATTGATTAAATATATACTTATAAAGTTTAGAATTCTTTAAAATATAATATATACAAATTTATAGAAAATACTAGATTAAGATTGGTTAGATAAATGTTAATGAAACTAATACTACACTTATGATAAGTACTTCAAAATATTTAAACTAAGATACTATTACTGCTTTACAATCTTTTCAAATCAAAAAGATTGATCATGAAATCACTGACTTTTTAGATACAAACAGTAAAATGGATACTTATCATTTTGAATACTGTCCTAAATGCGGATGCTGTCATCCTCGTTTAATTAAGAGCGGTTTTGCCAACTCTGGCAAGCAGATGCTTCGTTGTAAAGAATGCGGACAACGTTTTGTTATTGACTGCAGTCACCTTTTTTTGTTCTCAATAAGATTAGTCTAAATGGAATGAAATCAATAAATCTACTAAGATTTGGTGAAAGTCTTGAATCAAAATCTTTTGTAATGCTAGATGGATCCAATAGTTACAATGAACTTCTAGAAAACTAAAAGTGTATAAAGAAAGTGTTAATTATTCACGAGTCATATGATAAATTCAATCATTTAAACACAGTGAATAGCTTCCACAAATTGATTGAAGAAAGGCTGCAAAAATATAAAGGAGTGGCATCAAAGTATATAAACCGACACAACACTCTTTTTGTCATACAAAGAGAAACCCAAGAAATGGATAACACTGAAAAGCTGCAGTATGTATTACTTAGGTTTAAAAACATCTATAAGATCACTCGTTTAAAGGATTTGAAGAACGAATGGTTGTTTGCATAAGTGATAAAAACTATGCTTATAACAATGTCACCAAATTGCTAGTTAAGCCTTACTATTAATAGGGTTATTCAGATTAGTTGTAATTGGAACATTTATTAAAGCGTAAAAAATTAAAAATATTATATTGTCATACTTTAATGAAATGGACCTATGAGTTATTATTGTATGTGCAATTCTTGGAAAGGTGTAAATATGAAAATATCAGAAGTCACAATAGAAAAATTTCGTTCCATTAAGAAAGCTACTTTTAGAATGAGTGATATTACAGCTGTTGTTGGTGAGAATAATGCAGGTAAAACAGCTGTATTAAGAGCATTAAACGCAGTTCTTAATTATAGACATGAAGAGGAAAGTTTTTTTAATAAAGCTCATCGATATGCACCACGTAATAATACATATATAACGATTATTTTTGAGGATATTCCTGATAAGAAAATTTATGAAAATAAAATATATGATAATAAGTTGACAATAAAGTTTTCGTTTTCATATGCAGATAATAAGAAAAAGTATTTATTGGTTAAAGGTCGTGATTTTGAAAATATAGATGATTCCTTTATGCAAGAATTATCTAAAGATATTATGTATGTTTATATTCCAGCGGGTAGAACTAACAAGGATGTTAAATGGTCAGATAATTCAATCTTTAAGGATTTGATTACGAGCTATACAGCTCGATATACAGAAAACAGAGACATGATTTCTGGTTATGTAAGAAAAGCTACAAATAAAATTCATGATACTGTTTTAAAAAAATTAGAAAAAGAAATTAACGAGTTGTATATGCAAAAGAAAAGTATGGATTTTAAAATAGCTTTTCCTGAGAATTTAGATTATACTGTTTTACTAAAAAATATTGAGTTTTCGTTAAATGAATATGGTGCAAATTATTTGTTGCAAGAGTGGGGAAGTGGGACCAAAAGCTTGGCTGTGATCGCAATGCATAGAGCTAATGCGCTGATGAAAAATGGAAGTATAGTATTGGGGATAGAGGAACCAGAAACAAATTTACATCCACAAGCCCAAAAAAGATTTATTATGTCATTACGTCAACAGTTGCATTCAAACGAAACACAAACGATTTTTACAACACACTCAACTGTTTTAGTAGATGAGTTGGATCATGAAGCTATATTATTAGTGAGACGAGTTAATGATTCTTCTAGAGGGTTTATCTCGAAAATAAATCAATTGCCTGCAGATTTTTGGACAAAATATGGTATTGAATCTTTTAAACATTATCAATATTTTGATTACAAAAATAGCGAATTCTTTTTTTCAAAATATGTTGTTATTGCAGAAAGTAAGAATGATTGTCAAATTCTTGAAAATTTAGTAGCAACAGAGATAGCGGAGAAAATAGCGGATGTAAGTTTTTTGGATGCAGGTGGCGTCGAAAATATAAAATATCCATTCTTCTTGTTAAAGGAACTTCAAATTCCATTTTCAACAGTTGTTGATAGAGATTTTTTCTTTCCGTATATTAAAGATAATAAATTGGAGGATAGCAGAAATTCTAAAACTGGTCTTCCTATTTATGGAGAAGGTATTAAAAATGAAACGATAATAAATTATTTGTTTAATGAAGAAGAAAAACGGCAATTAATTGCACACCATAAAGCTGGATACAGAAAGTTTTTTGAATTTATAAAACAATATAACATTGTATCCATGAATTATTGTTTGGAAATGGATTTGACATGTTCGTCAAATGCTCGTGAAGAATATTATAGATTATTAAATGTTAGATCAGATGATAAAAATCAAAAGTTTACTTGTAAATAACAAGAAATCAATAAAGGACATCAAGAAAATAATGGAAATAATGAGAAAAATCCCACTTACGTCATATCCTGAAAGTTATAAAAAAATAAAAAAATATTTAATTCAAGAAATTAATGCGAATACTAATTAATTTCATATTTGAAAAAGATTAGTGGTATCATTAGCATGATTGAGTTAGTTTGTGTTTGCAATATGGGATGACTAAGGTATGTTTCTAAATTATGTCTGATAAAGGGAATTTAATATTAATCTAAAATCAATAATGGAAATTATTGAAAAAAGAATATGTTGTTATAAGATTTGAATTTTGGACGTAATTACGTCTATTGTCTTTGAATGTATCACACAACTAACTAAATAGAAATTTTTTGATGATGTAGATCAAAATATTAAAGTTGTGATTGAACCCAATTTGTATCAAATTTTTTAAATTTTTATATTTTTTGTGCAAGAAATTGTTGTAATTGTTTTTAACTACTTTTTTTAAAGACTGGAGGAAATGAAATGAATAGAACTATTTTTGTTACAGGTGCATCAGGATTTATTGGATCCAATTTATGTAAAAGGATTTTGAAAGAGAATTCTGAATGTAAGGTTATCGGTTTAGATAACATGAATGATTATTATGATGTGCGTATTAAGAAGGCTAGATTAAATGAATTGTCTAGTTATTCGAATTATACGTTTATTAAGGGAAACTTAGCTGATAAAGAATTAATTGATTCTATCTTTGATAAGTATCATCCTAGTATTGTCGTTAACTTAGGTGCTCAAGCTGGTGTTCGTTATTCGATTACGAATCCAGATGCTTATATTGAAAGTAATATGTTGGGATTTTATAACATATTAGAGGCTTGTAGAAATTATCCAGTAGAACACTTGGTATATGCTTCTAGTAGTAGTGTATATGGATCAAATAAAAAGGTTCCTTATAGTACTGATGATAAGGTTGATAATCCAGTTAGCTTGTATGCAGCAACTAAGAAGAGTAATGAGTTAATGGCTCATGCATATTCTAAGTTATACAATATTCCTAGTACTGGACTAAGATTCTTTACTGTATATGGTCCTGCTGGACGTCCAGACATGGCTTATTTTGGATTTACGAATAAACTAGTGAATGGAGATACGATTAAGATTTTTAATTATGGTAATTGTAAACGAGACTTTACATATGTAGATGACATTGTAGAAGGTGTTATTCGAGTTATGAATAAAGCACCAGAAAAGAAGAATGGTGAGGATGGTCTACCTATTCCTCCATATGCTATTTACAATATTGGTAATAGTAATCCAGAAAATTTATTAGACTTTGTTCAGATTCTTTCCGAAGAATTAGTAAGAGCTGGTGTATTACCTGAAGATTATGATTTTGAAGCTCATAAAGAACTAGTAGCTATGCAACCAGGAGATGTACCGGTAACATATGCGGATACGAGTGCTTTAGAAAGAGACTTTGGATTCAAACCACATACTCCATTAAGAGAGGGCTTAAGAAAGTTTGCGGAGTGGTATAAAGAATTTTATATGAAAGAAGACTAGTTCTTCTTTTTATTGAATGTAAATTGGTTGAATGGATCAGTTTATATTTAAAAAAAAGAAATTTATAGTATAATAATGTGAATACCCATTTGATAACTCCTGGGCATTTTCCTGCTATCTAGCTATAGCGTATTTACCTGATTTACTAGCTGTTAATAACTTTCTTAATGTTAATTTATTAAATGAGATGTCATGTGGGTACTCACAATTTTTAATATTAGAAATTTAAAAATATCATACGGTAATAATTATTGGATAACATGCATATATGAAGCAATATCAAATAATATTCTTGAAGTTAAAAAGTTCATTGAAATTGATTAATTAAATGCTTGAATATAATGAACAGATTAGACTTGAAACTTAGGAGTAGAAACCTTATAGATTGATTCAATTTACATTTTTAGATTAATTATTAAATAAATTCTTGTACTCGTTTAATTTAAAAGAATATTATATAAACTCTATAATGTGAGAAATAGATAGTTAGTTTTGAGTGTTCAGTAAATCTGATCAAAACTTTTTTAATTAGTATGCAAGCAAATAATATTCCCCTTTTTAAAATGTTTGTAATATAATGGAAATATCAATGGTTATAAAATCATTAGACTTTATATATAAAAATAGGGGAAAGATATGAACGAGAGTTATAAAAAAATATATTATGATTTAATAGGAGAACAATTTAATAAGGTAATTATACGTTATAATCCTATAGAGAAAAAATATAAATATTGTGGATTTAGTCATCATGTTAATGAGAATGCTTTAGAGGATTTAGCAAATCTTATAATTGATGATTTAGTATTTTATACTTTTAATGAAGAGGAAGTACTAAATTTAGATAAATGCCATGGTATGTTAGAGGATTTGAGGATTGCTGCAAAGTATGCATATAAACAAAGATTACCAAAACGAAAAAATGATAAAACTGATGGGACAATGGGAGAAGTTTTATTAGATATTTTTATACAGTTAGAAACGCATGATACACAAAAGTTGATTGCTAGGGCTAAGTTTACTGATATGAATAATAAGCAGGAAATAAAGGGATATGATGCATTATACTTTACTAAAAGTTCTGATGGTATTTGCTTATGGCTCGGACAAGCTAAAGCCGGAAAAAAGAAGTATTGTACAAATTCTATAGCTGATGATTTAAAAACTAAATATAACAAAAAATATTTTTCTGATACTATCTTATATATTGCAGATAAAAAAGATACTTCTGAATTAGATGATATATTAAGTGCTATTAATGGTATTTGTTTTAAATCCATGAAATGTGGTTGGGATGAAAAAAGAAAAGTACATGAGATATTAACTGTATTAAATGATAGAAATGTCAAAATCAAAATACCATGCTTGATAACATATTCAAAAGATATATATTCAGATGAAAAAGTGTTAGGGGAATATATTAATAAAGAAATTCAAGATACTTTAGAATATTTTGATGAAATGACATTAGATATCGAATTAAATATGACTTTTGAGGTTATTTTTTATATTTTACCTGTAAAAGATGTAGATTATATTAGACAAAAGATAATTGAAATGAAGAAAGAGGCAAATTAAGATGGAATATCTATATAAATTAGTAAATTTGCTTAATCAATATGATGGGAATGATAGAAAAGTTGAAAATGAAATTAGAGATTTAATTTGTTTTATTTCTGATGATCCAAATTATATGGACAATGAATTGTATCGAAATATTATATTTGAGGCATCTCAAAAGTTGAGAGTTTTTGGATATATTAAAGGAACTAACAAAATATCTCAAGAAGAATTTTATTATGACGATTTAAATGATATTAAGCACTTGGCAGTACAAAAATATTATCAATCAAAAGTGTTTCGTAATAATTTATTAGATAAGAGACAGAAAGATGTTGTAGACCGTTTTATGTCTTTAAAGAAGAAAAGGATAATAGTTAGTGCACCTACATCTTTTGGTAAGACCTTTTTGCTTAGAGAAATAATATATTTAAATAAAGATACGTACCATAATATATTATTGCTATTTCCTACTATTGCACTTTTGAATGAAAATACTGAAAGTATGAACAAATTAATTCAAACTTTGGGATTAGAATACATTATTATTAATAACGTATATTCGAAAATCGATACAAGTAAAAAATATATTTTTATCTTAACACCTGAAAGAGCATTAAAACTTCTAGCAGATAACGAGGATTTAAATATTGATTTCTTCTTTTTTGATGAAGTATATAAAATTGATGAAGATTTTGATTGTAATGAGGATGACGGTGAAAAAAATGGACCAAAAGATAATGGAAATAGAGCAAAAGCATTTAGAATTGTTTTATATTTATTAGCAAAACGAGTAAAAGATTATTATTTGGCGGGACCATACTTAAACTTAGCTAATGTTAAATATGGGATGGAAAGATTTATTGAAGAGAATAGTATAACTAAAATACAGGTAGATTTTGAACCAACAACTCATATTGAGGTAGATGCTTGGAAAAAGAATATTATAGAACATCATCCTGTTACAGGAGAAAAACAGAATGCTTTGTATGATCATAGTAAGCTTAATTCAAAAGAAAAAGTGCAGGGAATTATAAAATATTTAAAAAACAATAATTTAGGGCAAGCTATATTTTATTGCTCGACACCTTCGAAAGCAATAGAATATACAAAAGATATTTTAGATATTTCTTTATCTTGCGATAAAGAAATAAAGAAACAATATAATAATTTTATTGAACACTTGAAGAAAAAATATAATGTTAAAATAAATGGGAAGCAAGATAGTTCAATGTATTGGAGTTTAATTTGTGCATTAGAAAATGGTATAGGAATTCATCATGGAAAATTTCCAAAATATATACAAAATGAAGTGTTAAGATTATTTAATAATAAAGTGATAAGTTATTTATTTTGTACGTCTACTATTATAGAAGGGGTAAACACTAGTGCAAAAAATGTTGTGATTATAAATAATAGTGTTGGTAGCAAAATGATGACAGCATTTACATTGAAAAATATAAAAGGGAGAGCTGGTAGATATTACCATCATAATTTGGGGCGTGTATTTTACATGGATCAGAAACAACGCCAAATTGAAAAATCCGATAATGGTCAAATGAATTTTAAAACTTATGATATAAACTCAATCTCGAATGTAGATATTGATAATTCGTTTGTTGAAGATTTGATTGGAAATAATGAAAAGAAAAAGATTGAAAGAGATAAGGAATTAAATAGACGTTTATTACCAGATAATGTATTTGCAAAGAATCGTTTATATGCAAGAGATGTTCAAGAAAAGTATATAAAATACTTAATGAAGGAAGATGTTTTTTAAATTTAAAGGCTTAATTAATAATTTTAATAATATAAGTTATTTTTTAAATCAACACATGATAGTTGAAATATTAAACAGTTTTGAAATTACAGGTATTATAGGAATAAATAAAACAAAGGTATATAGTGCAGTTGTAGCAACATATAGCCATTCTGGAACAAAAGGTATTTTAGCTTATCATCTTAAAAGATTACAGAATAATTCTGAAAACTTAGTAAATAGTGTTGATTCGGCTTATATAAGAACATTTGAACAAATTAGAAATATTGTAGAATTTGAAATTCCTAAATTACTTTGTTTGTTTGAATCTTTGTTTAAGCAAACAGGAAAATTATTGGGCTATAATATGGATGATTTTGATCTATCTTCAGTTGTGAGATTTTTTGAGTTAGGTATTCAAAGTGAATTAGGTTTATTCTTAGTAGAATATGGCTTTCCCAAAGACACAATTAAGGTGTTAGAAAGTAAGTATTCTAATATTTTACATATGACCATAAAAGAGGCTATGAAATTCTTTGATGAAGAAGTTAGTTTAACTAATGTATTAGATTCTTTCGAATTAGAATTATTTGACAGAGCGTCGCAGAGCTTAATAAATATAGATAAGTAAAACTTTGTATATTTAGTGTGATTATATAGTGGATATGAGTAGAACTGTGCATAAAACTGTAGGTTCAATACAGTTTATTGTGAGAATAAAAAAGCTATTTAGTTAAAGGAAGGATGATGTTTTATGAAAATAGCAGTTGCAGGAACAGGATATGTAGGATTGAGTATTGCTTGTTTATTATCTCAACATAATGAGGTAAAGGCAGTAGATATTATTAAGGAGAAGGTGGATTTAATTAATGCTAAGAAGTCTCCTATTCAGGATGAATATATTGAGAAGTATTTGGCTGAAAAGGATTTAAATCTTGAGGCTACTTTAGATGCAGAGTATGCTTACTCTGATGCTGATTTTGTAGTAATTGCTGCACCAACAAATTATGATAGTAAGAAGAATTTCTTTGATACAAGTGCAGTAGAGAGTGTTATTGAATTAGTATTAAAGTATAATCCTAGTGCTATTATGGTTATTAAGTCAACAATTCCAGTTGGATATACGGAGAGCGTTAGAAAGAAATTTAATACTAAAAATATTATTTTTAGTCCAGAGTTTTTAAGAGAGTCTAAGGCTTTATATGATAACCTTTATCCTTCAAGAATTATTGTTAGTACGGATGTAAATGATTCTAGATTGGTTGAGAAGAGTCATGAATTTGCTGCTTTACTTCAAGATGGTGCTATTAAAGAAAATATTGATACTTTATTTATGGGCTTTACAGAGGCAGAGGCTGTTAAGTTATTTGCCAATACATATTTAGCTTTGCGTGTGTCTTACTTTAATGAACTAGATACATATGCTGAAATGAAAGGTTTAAATACACAAGATATTATTAATGGTGTATGTTTAGATCCTAGAATTGGATCTCACTACAATAACCCTTCATTTGGTTATGGAGGATATTGTTTACCTAAAGACACAAAACAATTATTAGCTAACTACGCGGATGTACCTGAAAACTTAATTGAAGCCATTGTTGAATCAAATCGTACTCGTAAGGATTATATTGCGGATCGTGTATTAGAAATAGCTAGTGCTTATGAAGCAAATGACGAATGGGATGAATCAAAAGAACATGAGGTTACTGTTGGTGTTTATCGTTTAACTATGAAATCAAATAGTGATAACTTTAGACAGAGTTCTATTCAGGGGGTTATGAAGCGTATTAAGGCTAAGGGTGCTAAAGTGATTATTTATGAACCTACTTTAAAGGATGGAGAAACATTCTTTGGTAGTAAGGTAGTAAATAATCTAGAAGAATTTAAATCATTGAGTCAGGCAATTATCGCAAATCGTTATGATAGTTGTTTGGATGATGTACAAGATAAAGTATATACTCGTGATTTGTTTAGAAGAGATTAATTACAGTTATATGAAAGCTAAAAATTTAGTTTTTTAGCTTTTTTTATGATGAATTAGTGAATCTATGCTATATTTATAGAGTATGTTTTATTGTGAGAAAGGGAGGTTTTTATGGTAAACAGTAGAATGGATCGTACACAGAATGATGTACGTGAAATGGAAGAGATTGATTTATTAGAGTTATTTAGGGCTATATTAAAACATATTAAGTTAATTATTGTTTTATGTATTTTATTTGGTGTGGGTGGTTTCTTTGGAACGAAGTTATTAATTGCTCCAACGTATACGGCTAGTACATCAATTTATTTAACTCCACAGATTAGTGAGAGTGGGTCTTTGGATTATAATTCGCAGATGGCCAATAGTAAATTGGTCACAAATGCGGTTAATTTATTAACGCAGAATAACATTATGTCTGAAGTCGCTAAGGATGTTGGATTAGAGAGTGCTGATAGTGTTAAAAAGCTTGTTAGTGTAACGAATGAATCTAATACAGAGATTATTACAATTTCAGCTACGACTAAAGATCCTAAATTATCTAAGGATATCGCAAATGATACAGTAAGTACTTTTATTCGTACTATGCAGAAGAATTTGAATGTTCGTAATATTGAGGTTGTTGATAAGGCGAAATTGTCTTATATTCCTAGTGGTCCGAATGTAAAGAAGAATACTTTATTAGCGACTATGGTTGGTTTTGTGTTGGGTTGTGGTTATGCAACATTGAGATTCTTGTTTGATAATCGTTTACGTACAAAGGAAGAGGCAGAAAAGTATTTGGGTATTCCAGTATTCTGCGAGATTCCTGAACTATAATGGCTAAGTATATTGATTTGCATTCTCATATTGCTTGGGGTATTGATGATGGTATGCCTTGTGTTGAGAATGCAGTGAGTTCATTAGAATTAGCTAGGAAGGATGGTATTGTAGGTATTTGTAGTACACCGCATTTTATTCCTGGTCAATTAGATGTTCATATCTATAATGAAATGGTAACTCGTCAATTGGAATTAAGAAAGATGAGTCCTATCCCAATTTATTTTGGTGGGGAAGTCATGATGAATAGTGAATTCATTGAAGGATTAGAATTAGATTTATATCCTACTTTAAATAGTAGTAAATATATGTTAGTTGAATATAATGTTCTTCGTGATATTCATTCGATTGATTATAGAGATGAATGTTTATATGAATTGAAGATGAAAGGATTTGTTCCTGTACTTGCTCATATTGAAAGATATTTCCATGAAGGACTTGATTATTCAATTATTGATCACTGGGTTGATATTGGATGTATTCTGCAATTGAATCGTACTTCAATTCTTGGCGTAAATGGTAAGAAAATTCAAGCGAATGCATTAGAATTATTAGACAATGGTTATTGTGATGTGATTTGTACAGATACGCATAGAGCGAGTGGAAATCGTATTGAACAATTGAGTGATGTGTATTCTGTAGTTTCAAAACGTATTGGGCAAGGCAATGCGGATATCTTATTTTATGAGAATCCAAAGTTATTATTGAGTAATAAAGAAATATTAAATATTGAGGTTGAAAAGAAAAAGAAACTGTTTGGTTTCTTTGGGAGATAGAAATGGCAAGAAAGAAAAGAAATCAATTTGATGTGGATGAAATCTATCGTGGATTACGTACTAATATTGAATTTAGTCAGATGGATGATGCGATTCAAGTAATCAATGTAGTTAGTACAATACCTAATGAAGGAAAGAGTACAATAGCTTGTAATTTGGCTCGTATTATGGCAGCTAAATATAAAAATGTTTTATTAATTGACTGTGATTTAAGAAATGCTTCAGTTCATAAAACACTTCAGATTTCAAATCGTTCTGGATTAACAAATATTATTTCAGAATTTAGAGAAGGCGTAAGTATTCATTCATTTGAAGGAGTACAAGACGTACAATATGATGGAGGATATCCATTATCGGTAATTACAGTAGGTCATAAAGTACCAAATCCTAGTGAAGTATTAGGTTCTAAAAGATTAGCTAAATTCTTAAATCAAGCTCGTCAAGAATTTGGATACATTATTATAGACTGTCCACCAGTAGCGGTAGCTAGTGATGCCATTCCATTATGTAACGTAAGTGATGGAGTATTATATGTAGTTGACTCTAAGATATCGGATAAACGTAAAGTTAAAGCAGCCATTAATGATGTTGAAAGAAATGGTGGCCACGTCATGGGGGTAGTATTAAACAAAGTAGAATCAGCAAGCGACAGTAATTATGGCTATGGCTACGGATATGGTTATGGAGGAGAAGACAATGGTAAAAAGAAGAAAAAGAAATAGTTTTATTATTTTGGCTTCAACTCTATTACTAACTGGATGTGGCAATAGTGAATTAGAAATCACGCAAAATGATATTTTAGAAGTGGCAAGAGATGATGCGAATGCCACTAAAAAAGAATGTTCAAATGTATCGATTCGAGAAGAAAAGAAATACTATACAGTAAGCTTTGATACAACTACTGGATCTTATGAGTATAAGATTGGTAAAGATGGTATTATACAAGAAAGAAATTATAAAAAAAGCAATAGTGAAGAAAAAGAAGAAGTATCTACTTCTGAATCTGTAGAAGAACCAGAAACAAAGAAAGAAGAAAAAAAAGAATCAACTTCTTTTGATGAAAATCAACAACAAGCTATTAATGCAGCTCTTGCGAATGCAGGATTAGGAGAAGAGGATGTGACAGATATTGGTTGTACTTTAGATGAGGCAACACAACAATATACGGTTACGTTTACATTCCAGGATATCAAAAATACTTGTATGGTGGATGCAGCTAATTTTGTTGTATTATCTTCTATTCAAGGTTAGATGTATCTATTTTTGACTGAAAAGGACGGATGTTGTTCTTTTCTTTTTTTTTTAGTACAATAGTTTATATGTAAATTGTGAGGAGAATTCTTTATGTCAAAAATAGGCAGATTAAAAATATTCATTGAATTTGTATTTTTCTGGATATTAATACAGTTCTTGCAGGCCATGAACATAGCGCGTTTTGATGATGAAATTGCTATTAAGTTATGTACACTATATTTCTTGATGCAGATTCTTATTGGTCGTTATCAAGGAAAAGTATTATTAATGTATGATGAAATACGATTATTAGTATTAAGTCATGTTGGTTTTTTCTTTGCGAGTTTTTTGGTGTTTCCATTTTATTCTTGGTCATTTCGTAAATTATATGGTTTTGTATTTTTAACAATCTTTTTATTTGTTTTTGCAGGATTTAATTCAAGATACACACATAAATGGTTTAGAAAGAAATATAAACATAATACTTTAATTGTGGGTGTTGGCCATACAGCTGCTCAACTTGCCTTTGTATGTAGAGGAAATAGTTATTCTTTATTAGATGTACAGGGGTTTGTGAATTGTAAATCGTATGGTATTCATCAGGAACAAGTTGTTTCTAAAAATAAAACAATAGGAATTGAAGAGGTGGATTCATTTATTAAATCACATAATATTGATACGGTATTAATTGCGATACCTGAATTGAAAAAGAAAAATTTGAATTCATTATTTGAATTATTTAAGAACAAAGTAAATGTGATTAAGTATTTACCACAAGTGAATGGTCTAGTAACGTTTGATACTAAGGTTGAAGACTTTGATGGTATTTTAATGATTTCAAATTCTCGTGGTGTAAATCAAACTGGATCTTATATTTTAAAACGTCTTATGGATATTTGTGCCGGATTATGTGGAATCTTAATTTTGATTCCATTAACTGTTTTTGTATTTGTGAAAAATCGTAAAGAAGGAGATAAGGGGCCTATTTTCTTTACACAGAATCGTATTGGTAAGGATGGTAAAGAATTTAAGATGTATAAGTATCGAACTATGGTGCTTGGTGCAGATAAGATTCTTGAAGAGTTAATGGAAAAGGATCCGGCAATTCGCGAGGAATATACTGTGAATAAAAAATTGGCAAATGATCCTCGTATTACAAGTGCAGGAAAATTCTTGCGTGAAAAGAGTTTGGATGAATTTCCACAATTCATTAACGTTTTACTCGGTCAAATGTCTTTGATAGGTCCTCGACCTTACTTGCCACGTGAAAAAGAAGATATGGGACAATATTATGACGATGTTGTTGCATGTAAGCCGGGTATTACAGGTATGTGGCAAAGTCATGGTCGTAGTGATGTGGACTTTGACCACCGCTTAGTTTTAGATGAATATTATTATCGCAACTGGTCATTCTGGTTGGATGTAACATTATTATTTAAAACAGTTAAGCAAGTTCTTTATGGAAGAGGGGCTGTATAGACATGAAAGAACAAAATAAAGTTTTAAGAGGAATTGGAATTGTATTATCTATTCTGTTAGTTGTAGCATCATTTTATCTTTTATATCAATTGATTAAAATTAATGTTTTACCAACTAAATTATTATTTTTAATTACTATTATATTCGTATTGTTAGATGCGATATTTGCGTTATTGTTGTGTTATTATACAAGAGCCATTGTTTCTAAAATCATTTGTGTTGTTATTACTTTAGTACTTATATTTGGTTCTTGTATGGGTGGTTATTATATTTCGAAAACAGGAAGCTTATTAACAAATATCACGAATGTAACGAAACATGCAAAAAATACGGTAAGTGTAGTAGTTAAACAATCAAGTGATATAAAGAATAAGTCACAATTAAATGGTTTATCAGTTGGTACATTGCGTACGATTGGTACTCAAGGATCATCTAAAGCTTTAACAGAATTAAGTAAAGATGGTATTGTAATGAATCAAAGTGAATATGATAGTTTAAGTGCTATGTTAGAAGCTTTCTATAATGGTGAAGTGGATTCTATTATTATTAATGAATCGAGTCGTAGTCAAATCTTAGATATGGAAAGCTATGCGGATTTTGATAATAATACAAGAGTTGTTTATCAAACTTATTACAAAGTAGAAAATACAGATAAGGCAAATGCGGTAAGTGATATTACATCAAAGCCATTCAATGTATTAATTTCAGGATCGGATACGCGTGGTGGATTTGATGAAAACGGTCGTAGTGATGTGATTATGGTAGCTACTATCAATCCTAAGACAAGTACGATATTATTGACTTCTGTACCTCGTGACTTCTATGTAACTACTGCTTGTGATGCGACAGATGGTTGTATGCAAGGGGCATTAGACAAAATTACACATACGGGTATTCATGGTACAAACACTACAAAACGTACAATAGAACAATTGTTAGGGATTGAAATCAATTATACATTTAAAGTGGGATTTGATACAGTGACTGATTTGGTAGATGCATTAGGTGGTGTTGATGTATATGTAGAGCCTGGCTATGCGGTCACAACATCTACATTTAGTGTTCATGAAGGAACGAATCATTTGGATGGAGAGCATGCATTAGCTTATGCTCGTGAGAGGTATTCATATACAGAAGGGGATCGTCAACGTACAAAGAATCAACAACAAGTACTAATGGGGATTGTAAATGAAGCTACTAAACCAAGTGTTATTACAAAGTATGCTTCTATTATGGATGCGATGGCTAATACTTTCTCTACAACAATGTCAAATGATGAAATTACTAGTTTAATTAAATATCAAATCAACAACAATCCAAAATGGAAGATGGAACAATATATGGTCGATGGTACAGGTGATACATTAATGTGTGCTGAACTTGGAGATGCAGCTAGTGTCATGGTTCCAGATCAAAGTACAGTAAAATTGGCTAAGGATAAAATTAATGCGGTATTAGCTGGAAAATCAGCGGATGATGTAAAGTAATATAACGGGGATAGGTTTGCCTATCCCTTTTTTTTGTAGTATGATAATTGGGTCTAAGGAGAGTTTAATATGCGAAAAAATAAAAAGAAACCAAATAGAGTAGGAAAGGTATTTGGAGTCATCTTTTCTATTTTATTAGTTGTTGCAACAGTGTATTTGTTGTTTAATTTAGTAAAATTAAATGTATTGCCAACCAAATTAATGTTTTTAGTAACAGTATCTTTTGTACTTGTTGATGCAATATTCATTTTACTTTTATGTTTTATGACTAGAGGTGCAGTATCAAAGTGTATTTGTATAATTTTTACGCTTACAATTGCTTTGGCTTCATGCATGGGTGGATATTATATATCAAAAACAGGTAGCTTATTGTCGAACATTACGCAAACTACTAAGAATGCTAAGAATACGGTGAGTGTCATTGTAAAAGATTCAAGTGACTTGAAAAAGAAAAATGATTTGGCTGGACATAGTATTGGTGTACTACAAAATATTGGGACAGTGGGATCAAATAAAGTATTAAAGGAATTAAGTAAATCAGGTGTTGAAATGACACAAACACCTTATGAAAGCTTGTCTGCAATGTTAGAGGCTTTTTATAATAGTGAAGTAGATTCAATTATCATTAATGAATCAAGTCGTGATCAGATTACGGATATGGAAACATATGCTGATTTCAATAATACAACTCGTGTTGTGTATCAAACAAGTTATGAAGTAGAAAATACGGATAAAGCAAATGCGGTAAGTAATATTACTACAACTCCATTTAATGTGTTGATTTCAGGTTCTGATACAAGAGGTGGATTTGATGAAAATGGTCGTAGTGATGTAATTATGGTGGCTACGATTAATCCTAAAACAAGTACAGTGTTGTTAACATCAATCCCTCGTGATTACTATGTTACAACCACTTGTGATGCAGCTGATGGATGTCAAGAAGGTGCTTTGGATAAGATTACTCATACGGGTATTCATGGAACGAACACAACTAAGCGTACGGTAGAAAATTTATTGGGCATTGAAATTAACTATACATTCAAAGTTGGTTTTGATACAGTGACTGACATTGTTGATGCCGTTGGTGGTATTGATGTTACGGTTGCACCTGGCTATGCTGTTAGTAGCTTTGTGACTATGCCTGGTTATGGTGTTCATGAAGGTGTTAACCATTTGAATGGTGAACACGCTTTGGCTTATGCTCGTGAGCGTTATGCTTATAGTGAAGGTGATCGTCAGCGCACAAAGAATCAACAACAGGTTTTAATGGCTATTGTTGATAAGGTTACGAGCCCTGCGATTGTGACAAACTATGCTTCTATTATGGATAGTATGTCAAATACTTTCTCAACAACGATGTCAAATGATGAAATTACAAGTTTAATTAAATATCAATTAAATAAGAATCCTAAATGGAAAATAGAACAATCTATGGTTGATGGTACTGGAGATACACAAATGTGTGCAGAACTTGGAGATGCTGCTTATGTAATGGTTCCAGATGAAAGTACTGTCACAAAGGCAACAAACAAAATTAATGCTGTAATGCAAGGAAAATCAGCAGATAGTGTAGAGTAAGGATTAATCCCTTACTCTTTTTTTCATTATAGGTATATAATCTAATTGTGAGGTGTTGCTTATTATGGAAACTCAAGATTATATACAAAATAGAATTAATACAAATATTCGTCACTATGAAGAACTAAGTAAGAAGTATCATAGATGTCATATTGGCATTATGATAGGTTGCTTTAGTTGTCTTATTGGTGTTCTAATTTTGAATATTATTTATTTGATTGTTCCTGTAATATGGTTAATTCTTTCTGCCTGTGTATTGGTATTAACTGGTCTATTCTTATTATTCTTTGATGTATTAAACAATTATTCTTCTAAGTCATTAGAGTATAAGTATAAAGCGAATCTATTGTGTTATGAGAAGAATTTATATCAGGCTAAACAGAGTGGATTTAAAGGCTTTGCGTTTCGTTGTGAAAGATTTATGTAGTGATTATGGTGGTTATAACAACCGCCATTTTGTATGCAGATTTGCCAATTGTAAGAATTTTATTATATAATATGAAATTGTGAGCTATTTAAGAGTTTATAGGAGATTATTATTATGCCTAAAAAGGATGTTAAACTTTCACAGAATGTGAATGGTAATGGTAAAAAGAAAAAGAAGAAAAATAAACGACCAATCAGCAAGTTTATGACTATATTCATGATTGTTAGTTTGGCTTTATTGATTTTTCAAATTATAAAATTAAATTTATTACCTTCAAAATTAATAGTATTAGTTTCATTGGTAATGATTATTTTATGCTTGATTATTTTATTGATTTTACATTTTAAAGCGAAAAAGTTTTTGCCAAGAATATTAGCAGGGTTTGTTGCACTTTGCATGTGTGTGGGTCTAGCTTATGGTAACTATTTCATTTATAAAACAGACAATACGTTTGATGTAGTTACTAGTCTAGCGGATAGTAAGGCAACAATGACATCAATTGTTGTTTTAAAGAGTTCATCTATAAAAAAAGAATCGGGTTTAAAGGGCAAAAAGATTGGTACGATTCTTGATATGGATAAAAAACCTACTAAACGTATGTTAGATGATTTAAACAAGGATAATATCAAGTATACTACTAAGGATTATTCAAATTTAGATGAATTAATGGAAGCATTTTATAGTGGTGAGATAGATGCGATTTGTTTAAATGAAAAGTATAGAGATATTCTTCATGAAACACAAGCATATTATACTTTTCAAACAGATACTCGTATCATTCATCAAAATGTGCATTATACAAAGGTAGAAAAGAGTGATAATCTAAGTGATCCTGTTAATGATATTTCTAAGGATGCATTTACTGTGTTAGTAAGTGGTAATGATTCTTATGGTACTTTACAGGATTCAAATACGAGAAGTGATGCTAACTTATTATTAACAGTAAATCCTAAAACGGGAACCATTTTAATGACAAGTATTCCTCGTGATTATTATGTTGAACTTGTATGTCCTGATGATGAAACTGAATCGACTTGTCCAGTAGGAAGTTATGACAAGTTAACACATTCTGGTTTAATGGGTGTAAAGAGTACGGAAAAAACAATTGAAAAAGCTTTGGGTATTAAAATTAACTATAATGTACGAATCAACTTTTCAAGTGTTGTTAACTTAGTAGATGCTTTAGATGGAATTGATTTGGATATTAAAAAGGGTGAAGAAGTAGATATTTTCTATGTAAATAGCCAGCCTGGTTTAAGTGTTGGTAAACATCATGTGGATGGAGAAACGGCATTGGCCTTTGCGCGTGAAAGACATGCTTATGCAGATGGAGATAACCAGCGTGTTCGTAACCAACAAAAAGTATTTAAAGCTATCTTTAAACGAATTGTATCTCCTAAGATGATCACAAACTACGGTAAATTTATGGATGCTTTAGCGGTAGCTTTTGACACAAACTTGTCTGGTGATGAAATCAGTAAGTTTGTAAAATATGAATTAAATAATATGCCAGATTGGAAGATTGAGTCTTATGCGATTGTTGCAGAACCTGATTATCAATTCTGTTATCAATCTCAATCTTATGCTTCTGTTGTTCAACAAAATGATATTATGAATGAAGTTGCTAGAAAGAAAATCAAGGCAGTATTAAACGGAAAGAGTTCTACTACAGTAGAAGATCCATCAGGTTATTCGCAGACAGCTAGTGAAGATAATGCGGTAGGTAATACAGAAGAGTTACAGGCTATGGGAGAAGAAAACGTAGAATCTGATGATAGTTATGAAAATGATTATGATCAAAGTTATGAGGGTACAGACTACTACAATCCAGATGGTCAATACTCTCAAGAGGATACGTACGAAGAATCGGATTATCAATAAATTGAACTAAAGTGATGCTTTTGTAGGCATCACTTTTCTTAAGTTTTTCTTAAGTGGTTGAGTTAAGAAGGCATTCATCTTATAATTGAATCAATTGAGAGGAAGATTGAATATGTTTTGTAAAAATTGTGGGCACGAAATAAGTGGTGATGCTAAGTTTTGTTCAAACTGTGGAGCAAAGGTAGAAGTCGATAAAGATATTGTTGTACCTGTTACAGTTGTGGATAAGATTGAAGAAGACGTTAATGAATCTGAAGTTGAAACAAATAATGAAGAATCAATGAATGAGAATGAATCAACTACATCAGTCAAAGAATGGTACTACGTATCGAATAATGACTCTAAAGGATCATTCAGTATAGATGAGATGAAGGCTAAGATTACTTCTGGTGAAATCAATGGTAGTACTCTAGTATGGAAGGCGAGTATGAAAGACTGGGAAAGACTAGAGAATACAGAATTGAATGAATTTATTTCTACATCGTCTTCGAATGATTGGTATTATGTAGAGAATAATGATTCTAAAGGTCCTTTTAGTGAATCAGACATGAAAGGATTTATTGATAGTGGTGTATTAACTGGAAATAGTTTTGTATGGAAAACAGGCATGCAAGATTGGCAAAGATTAAAAAATACCGAGCTTGCTGGTAATGAAACAGTGCATGTAGAACCAAGTTTTTCATTTACTACTGGAGTTGTAAAAGAAAAGAGTATTGGACTATGTGTAGTATTAAGTTTAGTAACATGTGGAATTTATAGTATTTATTGGCTATATACAATCGCACATGACTTAAATGATTTATGTGAAAGTCAAAACCAAGAAAAAGGTGCTGAACCAGGACTTGTTGTTATATTAAGCATTGTGACATGTGGAATCTACTTACTATACTACTTATGGAAGGCTGGTAAGATGGTATCAAGCCTTACAAGAAGTAATGGACATCATCCAAGCGACGATAGTATTGTGTTAATGGTATTATCTATACTTCAATTATCATTAGTATCCTATTGCATCCTTCAGAGTCATATTAATGGTTTCGCAAAAGACTAAATATTTAGGAATAGTTCTCATACTATTCCTTCTTTTATTATTCTATAAATGCCCCTTTCAATTCATTACAGGTTTGCCATGTCCAGGATGCAACATGAAAACAAGCCTGTATTATCTTTTGAAAGGAAATATTCAATTATCTTTGTATTACCATGCTCTATTAATACCAACACTTATTTGTGGCGTTCTATGCCTGTTAAAACCTGAGAAAACAAAAATGATATTAATCATTTGGTGTACACTCATGATTGTATATTACATATATCGTATGATTCTTTATTTTCCAAATAGTCCAATGACCTATTCAAAAAATAATTTGATTTATTTACTATTCAGACACGTATAATGTCAATTAATGTTGTAACTTGAAATTATAAAGGAGGACATACTTATGTCAAACATTTATTTTACAGTTACAGGATTACATCATTATTATGGAGATTCATTTCTAGAAAAAGAAATGATTGTGTATTTAAAGAAAGAAAAAGATAATGAATATGATAAAGAAGCCATTAGTGTAAACCTTCTTGGTCTAGGAAAGATTGGATATGTAGCTAACAGTCCTTATACAGTACTAGGAGAAAGTTATAGTGCAGGAAGATTATATGATAAGATAAGTGAAGAAACGAGTGGTAAGGTTAAATTCATATTAGACAAAGGAGTCATTTGTGAGCTTATTGAATAAAAGTTTCCTTCGTCTAATTCATGTACAAGTACAAACTGGGTTTACTTGGATGAATGGCTGGACTCAATCAATTATTTGTTGGATTTAAAGGAGCTTTAACCGAGCAATTTGTTTGCCAAGAATTAAAAACGGTGCAGGATTATAAGTTTATTACTATACAAATGATAGAGTGTCTTGTAAAATTGATTTGTGGTAGATACATAAGATTTGATTGTTTCAATAGAGGAAAGGCCAAGAGTTTAAAAACGTATTATGAAAAGTTTAGTCCAGATCCTCGCGTATGTACTTTAATGGTGGACTATAAAAAAGAAGATTGGTTAGTCAATATTCCTTTGTATATGATTGAAGAAATCGCAAATTTATAATGTGCTTTTATAAAATTAAAAGTATCAGCACTATTATCTTCTTACGATATAATTTTTTCATATCTATATTTACTATTATTGAGTTAGATGGATGAATAATAGGAAAATGCATAAAGTGTGGTATAAATAAAACAGAGAAAATAGTGATTTCTTTATTAATAGAGAACTCTTTGTACACTTTTGGTGAAATAGCATTAAAAATCGTCTTAACAAAACGAACGATAGAACAAATCGGATCGAAATGTATAGGTTAATGGATAGTGATAAAATAGATAAGCTTAATTTTTTAATGCAAATTAAATAAGTGTATGATATGTATGAGTTAAAAATATTATAGAAATGAGGATGATAATGTGAAAATAGAGGTAGTGTATAAAGGTTGTGGAGAAGAGTTACAAAATTTTATTTTTGAATATTGTGAAACAACAACTTTAGCAGATTTATTAAATGAACTAGAATTGAATCCTTTGGATGTTTATATGGATAAAGAAAATCATTTATGTCATTATACGCGAGGAGAAAATGTTTATTTAGCTGTTAAATATATTGTTAAAGATGGCATTGTAAAATGGATTGTGCCTATTGAACAATGCACAATTGAAGAGTATTTAAATCAGTTTAATTTAACTTCAATTATATGGTATAAACCTGATGGAGTTGGAGCTTGTGGAATTGAAAGCTTTTGGAATCTTTTGATTGCTGTTATTAATGGTGCGTATACTAGAATAGATTTTATTGTGACAATGGTTGATTTTTTTAAATTAGGGAAATCTGTAACATCTTATATAAACAATAAATTTTTACATATACCAGATGCAGTTTTTCCACCTGTAGATAATGAATATGTCAACCAGTTTATTTGTGAAAAGAAGATATGGTCAATTGATGAATTTATGTATCAATTTGATTTAGATGATAAAGAATTTGCTAGATTTTTACTTTATATAAATGGATACATATATGATGAATTAACAAATTTATATTTTTTTAGCAATGAATTACACATGCGTAATAAACGTAAATATAATGAGGCATTGCAAGAGTATTCAAATTCATTAAATAGAACGTTAGGATAAATATTGAAGGGAAAGGTAATAATATAATATTATATAAATAGTTATGATAACGGAATGGCTAAGGAAGAGAGTAAAAAAATGAAAGGAGTGTTATAATGGCAATTCATTTACAAGAATTTGATATACACCAATTTAGAGGCATTCATAATCTTGAATTAAAAGATTTGAATCATATTAATATAATAACCGGTGATAATAATACTGGAAAAACGAGTGTATTAGAGAATATTAATTTTCTTAAAGGAATTGATAGTGTTCGTAATCTTGCATATTCTACGACTCGAAGTGTAAGAGGGATGGTTAGGACTAGTTTTTCAACATTTGAAAGAGTGAATTATTTGTTTCCGGTGGATGAAGAGGAAGTTTCCAAAATTGAATATAGTTTTAAATTAGAGAATAAGACACATAGTGTTAATATTTTTAAAGAGAACTATTTTGAATTATTACCGGATAGCGAAGTGCGTAAGATGATGGGGTATAGTAATAAAGTTCGTGAATGTGATGAAATGATCGATACGGAGTTTATGCATTTAAAAATTGATTTAGATGGTCAAGAACTATTGAATGAAAAGTACTCTGAATATGATCGTTTTGCTACAAATAAAAAACAGGAAACGAAATTAATTAATACCACTTTAGTATCGTCTTTTAAACATGTTTATGATGATTTTTATTTAAGTAAAGTCTTGAATAATGTGGAATTATATCAAGAGATGTTGGGCGTATTGAAAGAATTTGATGAGGATATAATTGGTTTGAATGTGGATTCAAAAGGAAATTCAGCTTGGAGAAAAAGGTATATGATTCTTTCAAAAAATCATAAAGAAGCGATTCCTTTAGAATTGTATGGGGATGGTATGAAAAAAGCCATTTTATTAATGAGTGCAGTAATTGCATCAAAAAACGGAATTTTATTGATTGATGAGTTTGAAACTTCGATTCATACTTCAGCTATGAATAAAATATTTTCATGGATATTAAGTACAGCTGTAAAACTCAATATTCAATTGTTCATTACATCGCATAGTAAAGAGGCAATTGATAAAGTTTTAAAGTGTGATCCAACATTGCAAGATAAAATGAATCTTTACACTTTATATAAGAAGGATGATTCTACATTAACAAGAAAATTATCTTGCTATGAAGCAATTGAAGCTATGGATGATTATGATATTGAGGTACGATAATGAAGTCTGTTATTTTATGTGAAGGTTTAACGGATTGCCTATTTATTCAATACTATCTTAAAACGGTACATCATTGGCAAGATGGAAACTCCAGAGCTAACATTAAATTTATGCGTTGGAATCGAATCTTAAAAAAGAATGAGAATAATGTAATGATTGGCCATGATGGTAGTTGTAGTCGTTTAATTCCGATGTTAGAAAATGTTTTAAAAAGCAATTGGATGGGTTCTATAGAAGAAGCTTATAGAAAAATTGTGATTGTTACAGATCGAGATGATGATAATTCAGAAACAGATTTTTAAATGAAATGAATCGACTCATCAGTGAACAACATGGAAAAATAGTCGATACAATAGTTAATAATGAATGGTGTAAAGTTAGCTTTATTAATTCTATTGAAGAAGAATTCACAGTCGAGTTTTTACTATTAGTTATTCCACTATCTGAAAACGGTGCAATTGAAACGGTGTTATTAGATTCTATTGCTCAAAAAGATGCGTATGATAAAACAATTATTGACAAGAGTAAATCGTTTGTGAATGAAATAGATCCAAAAGTTCTATATCTGAGAAGGCGTAGAGATAAACTAAAAGCATGGTTCAATGTTTATTTCTCAATTCGTGTACCTGAAGATTTCTATAAAGAAAGACAACACATTTTCAATGGTTTTCCTTGGGAAGAGAATGCATATTTAAATACGGTATTTTCTAAATTGAATGAATTGTAGTAAGTATTACGCAAAAAGCACCCATACGTTTATGTATGAGTGCTTTTTACCATAATCAATATGGCTATCCCAATGAGTGTAGTATAACAATGATGAGTTGTTGACAAGAAGTTATTGCAGTAAAACTATTTGCATGAATTTCTCAATAAAAATTATCAATGAGCAAACAATTCGTTTGCTAACATAGTAAAGAAGAAATTGTAGACGGAAATTATTCTAAGTATAAGAATTCATCTACAAGTGAATTCAAACAACTCTATAAAGAAAATAAGATTGGGTATTATTATGATTTGGGAATACAGAATGCTTGTGAATTCTTCTGTGAAACCTTAAGCTTATATTATACGAATCCGAGTGAGTTAAAGGATTGGAATGAGGAAGTTTATCGATATATTGAAAATATGATTTGAATATTATGCATGAACCATCTTATCGGATATAGTAAAATAATCCCAGGCGATTTGTAATCAAATGATTCAAATAATCGCAGATAATAAGATCGAAATAAGTAGCTTTTAATATAACTTCCTGTTTATAATAAGTATAGGGGACAGAATAGTAATGGTTGTCATATTCAACATAATAATTACTAGGAATGGTTTTGATTACATATGTATATGGCTTTAAAGATTCATGTGGTAGTGGCTTTAAAGCAGGCTTGTCATATTTATCAAACAATTCTTTTCTGTTTCCTTTTCCTTTAGAAAATTCTCGATTATTCAATGCATCTGTGATTGTTGATATTTATGCATTCAGTTCTGAGAATATGGAAAAAACACGACCTTTCAATTGAATAAGAAAAGTATTTTTAAGATTGGATACTAACAATTTTGTGATAACGTTGTTTAGTTTTTGATATAATCATAGTAGTGGAAATGAAGGTGGAATAATGGAAGTTTATCATGGTAGTAATGTAATTGTAAATCAACCAAAAATTATTACAGATGGGTTTTATAAAGATTTTGGATACGGATTCTATTGTACGAATTTTGAAAAACAAGCTAAAAGATGGGCATTAACTAAAAAGAGTAATCATATTGTGAATGTATATACGTATAGTGAAAATTTGGATTTAAACTGTAAGGCTTTCGAAAAGATGTCGGATGAATGGCTAGACTTTGTTGTTTCGTCAAGAAGAGGAATCACGCATACGTATGATATCGTAGAAGGTCCTATGGCAGATGATACGATTTGGAATTATGTGGATGATTTTGCGCGTGGCTTGATTTCTAGAACAGCTTTTTGGGAACTTGTTAAATTTAAGTATCCTACGCATCAAATTGTTTTTTGTACAGAGAAAGCTTTAAAGTGTCTTTCTTATCAAAGGAGCTACAGTATATGAGAAATAAGTACTTTGATGAACTAGTAACAGAAAATGATTTATTTTATGTGTGTTTTATGATTGAAAAGACATCTCGGTTTCTTCATCAACGAAATCAATATGTTGTGAATCAACTGGGATATGATCCTTTGTATCATCTTATTAGTGTTGCGAATGTTTTACATAGTGATAATCCAAATAAGGTAGTACATGATTTGATGGATGAATATAAACTAGAGTATGGTAGTTTTCATATTGAAAATGTAAATAGTGAATTATGTTCTCACATTCCAACTGAATTGGATATGGGAAAAGTATACGCAAGATTAATAATGGATACTTTACTTCCAAATGAAGATTATATACAAGGACTTATACGAATCTATAATGATGATATTTGTCAAGTTATTGATGATTATACGAATGGTGCTTATTATGAACCTTCGTATGTGATCGCCAGAGCTTATAAAAATGGTGAGTTCTAACAAACAAAAAAGATTGTAGAGTTACTGTTCTACAATCTTATCTAAACTATGAATGAATTCTACAACCATCTTACGCTTAATATCATCGATCTTAACGAGTTTATTTAACGCGTCAATTTCGTCTTCATTATCTAGACAAACGATTTCTCGTCTTAGTCTATCGATTTCGTCTTCTAAACGATTCTGTTCTTTAATATATTGTTCATGAACAGCTTTGATTTGATTGTATAATTGATTATCCATGTTTACACCGCTTTCTTTAATCATCATATAGTAAAGTAGAGAATAAAACAACTAATTTTTCAAAATGATTTGAGTTTTTACTTTTTCTTTGATAAACTAAATTCAAAGCAATGACAAGAAGGAGTAATTTATACCAATTCTATAGAGAGCAAGCGTTTGGTGAAAGTTTGTGTGTTGGATAAGTGAAGGTAGTCTTTGAGTTGAATTTATGAACTAAGAGTAGTAAATTTCGTGACACAGCGTTAATGTGAATGAGAATAAAATTAGGTGGTACCACGTCAAGCACGTCCTATGGGGATGTGCTTTTTTATATGTACGGAAAGGATGATTGTGGATGACGTTGGAAGCAAAGTATAATCATTTAGCAGTAGAAAATGATAAATACCAAAATTGGATTGAAAAAGGATATTTCACAGCGGGCGACATGTCTAAACGCCCATATTGTATTGTGATCCCCCCACCAAACGTAACTGGAAAGTTACACTTGGGACATGCATGGGATACAACACTACAAGATATTTTATGTCGTTATAAAAGATTAAAAGGCTATGATGTATGTTGGGTAGCCGGAATGGATCACGCGGGTATTGCGACACAGGCAAAGGTAGATGCTCGTTTAAAATCAGAAGGAATTTCTCGCTATGACATTGGACGAGAAAAATTCTTAGAAAGAGCGTGGGAATGGAAAGAAGAATATGCTTCGACTATTCGTAGCCAATGGGCTAAATTAGGACTATCTTTAGACTATAGTCGTGAACGCTTTACATTGGATGAAGGATTGTCTCAAGCGGTTCGTAAAGTCTTTGTAGATTTATACAATGATGGATTGATCTATCAAGGTGAAAGAATTATTAACTGGGACCCAGAAGCTAAAACCGCATTGTCAAACATTGAAGTTGAACATAAAGAAATCATGGGTCACATGTACTACTTCAAGTATAAAGTGGTTGAAACAGGACAGGAATTAGTCATTGCGACAACACGTCCAGAAACCATGTTTGCTGACCAAGCTATCTTTGTACACCCAGATGACGAAAGATATAAAGACATCGTTGGAATGCACGCCATTAACCCTGCCAACGGAGATGAACTTCCAATCATGGCAGACGACTATATTGACATGAGTTTCGGTACAGCCGTAATGAAATGTACACCAGCACATGACCCTAATGACTTCGCATTAGCTAAAAAATACAACTTGCCAATGCCAATCTGTATGAATCCAGATGGAACCATGAATGATATGTGTGGTAAATACGCTGGTAAGGATCGTTTTGAATGTCGTGAAGCCTTAGTTAATGACTTTAAAGAAGCTGGTGTTGTAGATCACATTGAAGAACACTTACACCAAGTAGGACACTCCGAAAGAACAGGCGTCATTGTAGAACCATACTTAAGTAAACAGTGGTTTGTGAAGATGAAACCATTGGCTGAAGAAGTATTAAAGAATCAAGAAATCGAAGATCAAAGAATTAACTTCGTACCACCACGTTTCAATAAAACATTTGAACAATGGCTAGAAAACATTGAAGACTGGTGTATTTCACGTCAGTTATGGTGGGGACACAGAATTCCAGCATGGACAAACAAAGAAACAGGTGAAATCTATGTGGGAATGGAAGATCCAAAAGACATTGAAAATTGGTCACAAGATGAAGACGTATTAGACACATGGTTCTCAAGTGCATTATGGCCATTCTCAACACTTGGTTGGCCAGAAAACACTGCTGATCTAGAAAGATACTTCCCAAATGATGTATTAGTAACAGGATATGACATTATCTTCTTCTGGGTAGCACGTATGGCCTTCCAAACACGCTACTGCATGAAGAACCGTCCATTCAAAGACGTATTGATCCACGGACTTGTACGTGATACACAAGGACGCAAAATGTCTAAATCATTAGGAAATGGTATTGATCCAATGGATGTTATTCAAGAAAAAGGTGCAGATGCATTACGCTTCTTCTTAACAACAAACTCAACACCAGGACAAGACTTACGTTTTGACGAAACGAAGATGGACGCAAGCTGGAACTTCATTAACAAGATCTGGAACGCGGCACGTTATGTTCAAATGCAAATTGGTGATACAAAACCAGAACTAGACATGACAAAAGCCAACAGCGTAGACAAATGGATCCTAGCACGCTTTAACGAAGTATTAGACCACGTTTCAACAAACATGGATAAATATGAATTAGCCATCGTAGGAAACGAACTATATAGCTTTGTATGGGATGATTTCTGCAGCTGGTATATTGAACTATCAAAAGCCACACTATATTCAGAAGACGAAAGCCTAGTAGCCAATACAAAAGCTGTACTTTACACAGTCATGATGGGAATTCTAAAAGTATTATCACCATTCATGCCATTTGTGACAGAAGAAATCTATTTGAACTTGCCACACGAAAAAGAAAGCCTAAACGTAGAAACATGGCCAGAAAAAGTTGAATTCGAATACACAGACAAAGAAAAAGACGAAATGGCATTAGTTATCAGTGCAATTCAAACCGTACGTGAAATCAAAGTCGAATATTCAATGAAACCAAGTGAAGACTTAACAATCTCACTACACAATGACAACGGCTATGTAGCACTAAATACAGAATCAACTGCAATCCTAGCACGTATGGCACATGCCACAGTCAAAGAAGACCTTAATACAGAAGACGTACTTTCTCGTACAATCGAAAAAGCTGTATTAACAGTTGCAATGGATGCATTAATTGACTTAGAAGAAGAAAAAGGAAAACTAGAAAAAGAAATCACACGCCTAGAAAACGAAATCAAACGTTGTTCAGGCATGTTGAAAAATCCTGGCTTCGTCAATAAAGCACCAGAAGCTAAAGTCAATGCAGAAAAAGAAAAACTAGCATCTTACACAGAAAAGCTAGAAATGACAAAAACACAATTAGATAACATCCTTAAGAAATTAGGATAGTATAAATCAAACGCCCAGAGACAAACTCTAGGCGTTTTTTTTTAACGGTTCTTTATTAGCGTGAAAAATCTCGTTAGATGTAAACAATTGAATTTTTTTGATTAAAGTTTACATAAATTTAGCTTTGTGTCAAATCTGCCGTTCTAAAGGATAGCTTGGTAAGAAAGGTTGCAAAAGAAAACTGTTCCCAAGAATCTCGTCACTTCGGTGATGAAAGGTTCAAAAAAAGTAAAGAAATCTGTAAAAACAGATTCCTTAAACCAGGGAAAATCCCTGTCGAAGAATGGAACACCAGTTGCTTTTCTTGTAAAGAAAACGGACTACAGTAACGGTTTGCTTTTCTTCATTAATAGTATAAAAGGCAAGGTAATTATTGATTATTATAAAACGAATTTCCCAACTGGCTAAAACTGGATCATCGACAATATGGAACTTTTGAGGAAAATCGGATAATGTTCCTATCTGCTTTGTGACAGTATCTAACAGATTGTCAGCAGCTTGAGGATTTTTTAGTACAAATTCGATGTAATCCACAGCACGCATAATATCATGCTCTGCGGTGGATGTGATATGAAGCTGATAACTCATCGTGTTCGGCGACTCCTGATATCTGCCATAGCTTTAGAGAAAGGCTTGGTATTACCTGATGCAACATCATCCATTCCTTCCTTAATTTGGCTGTATAGCTCAAAGCGGCTGGTAAGATCTTCGTAGGCTTCAATGCTCATAACTGCAAGGTCGCCTTTTCCATTTTTTGTAATAAAAACTGGTTCTGGATAATTATGACAAAATGTAGAAATTTCATTGTAATTGTTCCTTAAATCAGCACTTGATTTGATTTTTGGCATAAAAGCACCTCCTTATTCATAGCAAAATTATATACATATTTTGTTATGAACTCAATGGGTTGAGAATTTAGTATACAACAAGAAAATGAACTACAAATTCAAATTGAAAAGAATGGGTTGGTAGTAACTCAATTTCTACCATGTAATGTTATTAATAGATAATAGATGAAATTTTCCAACACGTAATGGAGTTATGAGTGGTCTTTCATTAGCAACTATCATTATGGAAGCACAAGAATCGAGTGGTGCATTGAAACAAGCAGATTATGCATTAAAACGGGGTAGAGATGTTTTAATTCCACAATCTGCAATTGATAATCCTTTAATTCAATGGCCCAAAAAAATATGTTAGTAAAGGTGCTCATGCATTTAAAACATTAAAAGAGGTTCTACAGATTTTAAACAGAAACGAATTGCTTTTAAACATGCTTGATAACGATATGAAAGTAAAAGCTGTTGAAATGGATTGATTTAAGATGATTTTTTTAATTAAGTTCAAAAGGTTTTTACAAAAAGATTATTGATATAGATTGAATCTGCCGTTCAACATTTGACCAGGAATTTAAAGATATGAGTCTGCCTACCAAGGAATTCTATAAGCTTTTGATGGAAGGCAACATCAAGCCGGCCAAGGCAAAATTGCTAGAATGATATCTTCGCTGCAATCATGGCACTAGATCATTGCATCCGAAATGAAGAATAGCAGCGTTGGAGCGTCTACAATGAACGTGGCATGATTGCTTTTAATAGACGAAACATTTGTTTTTACACTTCTTGATTTTTCTTTCTTTCTTTCATACAATAAGAAAGAAAGAAGAAAGAAATAGGAAAGGAAGGGCTAGAAGATGTTAGAATTTGAGAACCAGAATGTTGAATTTAAACAAGAGTATGTCCCTGACATCCGAAAAGAGGTGATGGGATTTGCGAATGCAGATGGCGGCACAGTTTATGTTGGAGTACGAAAAGATGGAGCAGTTCTGGGTATTGGCGATCCGGATGGTGTGATGCTACAAATCGTGAATTCTTTGAAGGATTCGCTGGCAC
>OGWZ01000205.1_pt1 | contig 70909 bp, 59 predicted proteins | sample 1576141 | NCBI WGS metagenome assembly OGWZ01 (sample SAMEA3541512, study PRJEB24748) | human gut metagenome | biome: human gut; feature: human-associated habitat; material: faeces | place: China | collected 2012
CCGGGGCTGGACGAATGGACGGCAGCACAGTTTGCGGCATCGGACGCGCTGATTTACATCGGCGCGGTGGGGATTGCTGTGCGGGCCATTGCGCCGTACTGCCGCAGCAAGGCCGCAGACCCTGCCGTGGTGGTGCTGGATGAGTGTGGGCGGTTCGCTGTTCCGCTGCTGTCCGGCCATCTGGGCGGGGCCAATGCGCTGGCGCGGCGGCTGGCGGCGGTGTGCGGTGCGGTGCCGGTCATCACGACCGCCACCGATCTGCACGGCCTTTTTGCGGTGGACGAGTGGGCCAAACGTCAAGGCTGCGTTGTGGCCGAGCCGGAGCGCATCAAGCAGGTCAGCGGCGCATTGCTGGCGGGAAAGCGCGTGCATTTTACCGCCGATTGGCCCATACAGGGCACACCGCCCGCCGGTGTGCAGCCTGCAGCTGGCGGCTGCGCTGATTTTGCGTTGACGCTGACCCCGACCGGGCAGGCGCTGCACATTGTGCCGCGCATTGCGGTGCTGGGCATCGGCTGCCGACGCGGCACGACAGCCGAGCATCTGGAGGCTGCCTTTGCAGCCTTCTGCCGTGAGAGCGGTCTGGCCCCGCAGGGGGTGGCTGCGGCAGCAAGCATCGACCTGAAGTGGGACGAGCCGGGCCTTGCGGCATTTTGCCGGGATCACGGCTGGAGCATGGATTTTTATACCGCTGCGCAGCTGCGCGCAGTGCCCGGCAGCTTTACGGCCTCCGGCTTTGTCACAAGTGTGACCGGGGTTGACAATGTATGTGAACGGGCGGCGGTGCTGGCCTCGGCAGGAAAACTGCTTCTGCCGAAATGGGCGCGGGACGGTGTGACCTTTGCCGCCGCGCTGCGCCCCTTTGCCCCGGATTGGAGATGGAGAGATGATGAACCGTAATGTGGTGTATGTGGTGGGCCTCGGCCCCGGGGACAGCCAATTCCTGACAGCACAGGCGGCGGCCGCGCTGGATGCGGCGGATGTCCTGTGCGGATATACGGTCTATGTTGAGCTGATCCGTGCGCGCTACCCCGGCAAGGAAATCTGCACCACAGGCATGACGAAGGAGATCGACCGCTGCCGCTGGGCACTGCAAACGGCGCAGAGCGGCAAGACGGTGGCGCTGGTCTGCTCCGGCGATGCGGGGGTCTACGGTATGGCCAGCCCACTGCTGGAACTGGCGCCCGCCTACCCGGGGGTTGAAGTAGAGATCATACCCGGCCTGACTGCCGCACTGAGCGGGGCCGCAGTGCTGGGCGCACCGCTGGCGCATGATTTTTGCGTTGTATCTCTGTCTGACCGGCTGACGCCGTGGGCAGTCATCGAAAAGCGGCTCGCCTGCGCGGCGGTAGGGGATTTCTGCCTTGCTCTCTACAATCCATCGTCCAAGGGCCGCGCAGACTATCTGGCCAAGGCGGTGCGGATTTTGCTTGCCAACGGTAAAGCACCCAATACAGTTTGCGGTACGGTGCGCAATATAGGCCGCACAGGCCAGACTGCCCGGCTGCTGACGCTTGCGGAGCTGGAGAAAACAGAGGTGGATATGTTCACGACCGTTTTTGTCGGCAATGCGGCCACGAAGGCACAGAACGGAAAAATGGTCACACCGAGGGGGTATCACGGCGTATGAAAGCAGTCGTTTTCAGCGGCACCACCGAGGGACGGGGATTTTCCCGCGCATTGGCGGCGCTGGGGGCAGCGGTCACGGTCTGTGTGGCAACTGAGCTTGGAGCCGAGGAGCAGGGGCGCGCCGAGGGTATCACGGTCCGCACCGGTCGGCTGGACGCAGAAGAAATGACGGCCCTGCTGCGCAATGCGAACATTTGTGTTGATGCGACCCACCCCTATGCGACCGAGGCAACGCGCAATATCCGTGCGGCGGCCGGGGCAGCCGGGGTGGAATACCACCGCCTGCTGCGCCCTGCCAGTACCCTGCCGGCCGGCAGCGCCGTGTTTGCCGCAGCGGACGATGCCGCAGCGTATCTGCAGGGCAAGCCCGGTAATATTCTGCTGGCTACGGGTGCTAAGGAGCTGCCAGCCTTTGCAGCGCTGGAGCCGGAGCGGCTGTACCCCCGGGTGCTGCCGACCGTGGCAGGCATCGCTGCCTGCGAGGCAGCGGGCATCCCGCACCGCAACATAGTTGCGATGCAGGGGCCCTTTACCGAGGAATTGAATATAGCGCTGTTTCGTCAGTTCCGAATCGTTTTTCTTGTCACCAAGGACGGCGGCGCAGCGGGCGGCTTTGCCGAAAAGGCCCGGGCTGCCGAGCAATGCGGCGTGCAGCTGATCGTGCTGCGCCGCCCCATGGAGCAGGGTGAGTGCGCCGAAGCAATTTTACAGCGATGCAGGGAGCTATTATGAAGATCACACTCATTGGCATGGGCAGCGGCACCCCCGCCAGCCTGACGGCGGCAGGGCGGGACGCGCTTTTGGACGCGGAGCTGATCCTTGGTGCGCGCCGCCTTTTGGAGCAGCTGCCGGCAGAATGTACGCCTGACCGTGCTGCCCTGTACAAGGCGCAGGAGATCTGCGCACGTCTGCAGCATGTTGATATTGCCGCTGCAGCGGTTGTTTTCAGCGGGGATACCGGTTTTTACTCGGGGGCATCGGCGCTCTGCCGTGCCCTTGATGCGGCAGGACTGCCCTATACGGTGGAGCCGGGAGTATCCAGCGTGCAGCTTTTGGCGGCGGCGCTGCACCGCCCCTGGCAGGACTGGCAGCTGGTCAGCGCTCATGGCTGCAGCTGTGACCCTGCGGCGGTCTGCCGCAGCGGAAAGCCCGTCTTTTTCCTGACGGGCGGCAGCGAGACCCCGGCTACCCTCTGCCGTGTGCTGGCCGATGCCGGGTGGGGGCATGTGAAGGCCACCGTTGGTGAGAACCTTGGCAGCACCGCAGAACGCCTTGTGACCGATACGGTGGAAACGCTCGCAAACCTTGAATTTGCACCGCTGAGCGTGCTTTTGGTAGAAGCCTGCCCGCCGCTGCCTGCCCGGGTGCCTGGCTGGCCGGACGAAGCTTTCCTGCGCGGCAAAACGCCGATGACCAAGCAGGAGGTGCGCGCGGCTGTGCTGGCAAAGCTGGCGGTGCGCCCCGGCGATACCCTGTGGGATGTCGGTGCGGGAACCGGCAGCGTCAGCGTCGAGATGGCGCTGGCGGCCACGGCCGGCCGGGTCTGTGCAGTGGAATGTGACCCGGAGGCCTGTGCGCTGATCCGACAAAACCGCGCAAAATTTGCGGTGCCCAATCTGTACCTAACGGAGGGCCGCGCCCCCGCCGCACTGGCGGGGCTGCCCGCGCCCGATGCCGTTTTCATCGGCGGCAGCAAGGGCAGCATGCGGCAGATCGTGGATGCGGTGCTGGCCGCAAACCCCGCAGCGCGCCTTTGCATCAGCGCCATTGCATTGGAGACCCTGCAGGAGGCCGTTGCGGCGCTGACGGCCCATGGATTGACTGCACAGGTCACGCAGATCGCTGTCAGCCGCAGCAAACAGGCGGGGGCACTCCACCTGCTGATGGCGAATAACCCTGTGTTTTTGATCGTGAGGGAGTAAGTATGCTGCAGCTCGTTCTGATTGCGCCGCGCTCGGGCGGCGGTAAGACCACAGCAGCCTGTGCGCTGTTGGCGGCACTGGCGGCCCGGGGGCAGCGCCCCTGTGCCTTCAAGGCAGGGCCGGACTACATTGACCCGATGTTCCACCGCGCCGTGCTGGGGGTCAAAAGCCATAATCTTGACCTCTATTTTTCGGCGCCGGACACCGTGCGCCGACTATATGCGCAGGGGGCGGCAGACTGCGATGCCGCCGTCTGCGAGGGGGCTATGGGTTACTATGACGGGCTGGGCGGCGTGACGGATACAGCCAGCGCATGGCAGCTGGCGGACACGCTCGAACTGCCCGCACTGCTGGTCGTGCGCCCGAAGGGTGCCAGCCTGACGCTGGCGGCCGAGCTGCGCGGGCTGCTGGCGTTCCGCACGCCGCACCATATCGCGGGCATTTTGCTCAACGATTGCAGTGAATCTTTGTTCAAGCTGCTGGCTCCAATGCTGGAAAAGGAGACCGGTCTGCCGGTGGTGGGTTATCTGCCCCACCTGCCGGAGGCTGCCATTGAGAGCCGCCATCTCGGCCTGAAAACCGCAGCAGAGATTGCTGATCTGCAGCAAAAGATCAAGGTTCTGGCGGATGCCGCCCAGCGGTGCATCGACTGGCACAGACTGTATACGCTGTTTGACCGCCCGGCACCGCCCGCCCCGCCCCGCATCACTGTGCCGCCGGCGGTGCGCATTGCCGTTGCACAAGATGAGGCTTTTTGCTTTACCTACGCAGAAACGCTGGAGGCACTGCGGGAAAGCGGCGCAGAGCTTTGCTTTTTCAGCCCGCTGCGGGACGCCGCCCTGCCGGGGCAGATCGGCGCGCTGTATCTGCCCGGGGGCTATCCGGAACTGTATGCCGCGCAGTTGGCGGCGAATACCCCCATGCGCAGCGCTGTGCAGAAGGCGGTTGCGGGCGGGCTGCCCACCGTGGCGGAATGCGGCGGCTTTCTCTATCTGGGCAGGTCGCTCGAGGGCGCGGACGGAATCGTCTATCCGATGGCGGGCGTGCTGCCGGGGCAGGGCTTCCGGGTCGGTCGGCTTGTGCGGTTCGGCTATGCAAAACTGACCGCGCGCACCGACAGTATGCTGTTTGCCGCAGGGGAGAACCTGCCGGTGCATGAGTTCCACCACTGGGACACTACGGCCAACGGTGAAGCCTTTGCAGCCGCCAAGGCAGATGGACGGCAGTGGGCCTGCGGCTTTGCCAATGAGCATCTCTATGCGGGTTTTCCGCATCTGTACTGGGCCGGTACGCCGCTGCCGAAGCGCTTTGCGGACGCGGCCAGACGCTATATAAAGGAACGAACATGACCGAAAATGAACTTATGACCCTGCTGCGCACCGTAACCCCGCCGGATGGATCGGCCCGTGCTGCCGCCCATGCACATTGGGCGGCGCTGGCGAAACCTCTGGGCGGGCTGGGCGCACTGGAAACGATGATAGAGGACGCGGCGGCCCTGACCGGAAATGCCGCCCCGGCCTTTGAACGGCGTGCCGTGCTGGTGCTCTGCGCGGATAACGGTGTTGTCGCGCAGGGGGTCAGCCAAACAGATGCCGCCGTGACCCGCGCGGTGCTCGAAAATCTTGTTGCCCGCCGCACCAGCGTCTGCCGCATGGCAGCAGCGGCGCGGTGTGCCGTGGTGCCGGTCGATATGGGAATTGCGGGCGCGCCAGTGGCGGGTGCTGCCGATTATCGCATTGCCCCCGGCACCTGCGATTTTACCGCAGGACCCGCCATGACCCGGGCGCAGGCCGTACAGGCCATTGCGACCGGCCTTGCACTGGTGCGGGCGCAAAAGCGCGCCGGTGTGCAGCTGCTTGCCACCGGTGAGATGGGCATCGGCAACACAACGACCTCCTCCGCTGTGGCGTCTGTGTTGCTCGGCCGCCCGGTGGCTGAGATGACCGGGCGCGGCGCGGGGCTTTCCGATGCAGGGCTGCGCCGCAAAATAGAGGTGATTGAGCGCGGAATTGCGGTCAACCGTCCCGATGCTGCCGACCCGCTGGGGGTGCTGGCGGCGCTGGGCGGGTTTGACATTGCCGGGCTGTGCGGTGTGTTTTTGGGCGGCGCATTTGAGAAAATCCCCATCGTGATGGACGGCTTTATCAGCAGTGTGGCCGCACTCTGCGCCGTCCGCCTCTGCCCGGGTGCGGATAAGGCTGTGTTTGCCAGCCATGTCTCGGCAGAGCCGGCCGCCCGGCTGGTGCTGGAGGCACTGCACAAAAAACCGCTTATCACCGCAGATCTGCATCTGGGGGAGGGTACCGGGGCCGTGGCGAGCCTGCCGCTGTGGGATATGGCACTTGCGGTCTATCATGGCTGCTATTCCTTTGCGGAGGGCGGCATCGCGCCGTACACACCGCAATGCTGACGCTGGTCATCGGCGGCGCAGCCAGCGGAAAAAGCGCGTTTGCGGAATCACTCTGTATGCAAAGCCCGCTGCCGCGCACCTATCTTGCTACGATGCAGGTGTGGGACGCCGAGTGCGCAGCACGGGTCGCGCGGCACCGCGCCATGCGCCAACAAAAGCAGTTTGCCACGGTGGAGTGCCCGCGCGGGCTTGAAGCCATTGCTTTACCGCAGCGCGGCACCGTGCTGCTGGAGGATCTCGGCAATCTGGCAGCCAACGAGCTGTACGATCCGGCCGGGGCGGGGGAGGCCGCTGCCGATGCCGTGCTGCGGGGAATCGAAGCGCTGCGGGCGCAGTGTGAGGAACTGATCCTTGTGACGAATGAGGTGTTCAGCGGCGGCACAGCGTATGCAGGTGATACCGAGCGGTATCTGCGCACGCTGGCCAAGATCAACAATGCCGCCGCCCAGCGCGCAGACACGGTCGTGCGGGTCGTGTGCGGCATTCCTGTCTACTATAAAGGAACGAAGCGATGATAGTATTTCAGACCGTTGCGGTGGCGCTTGCCATGTTTTCGGCACTGCCGGTGCCGCAGTTTGACTGGAACGAAAAAAATATGCGGTATGCGCTCTGTGCGTTTCCGCTGGTGGGGGTAATCTGCGGGGCGCTGTGGTGTCTGTGCGGGGCGCTGCCGCTGCCCGATGCGGCCCATGCGGCCGGATTCTGTCTGATTCCGGTTTGGGTCACCGGCGGCATCCATCTGGACGGTTATGCCGACACCTGCGATGCACTGGCAAGCTACGGCGATACCGCGAAAAAGCTTGCCATATTAAAGGATCCCCACTGCGGGGCCTTTGCCGTCATACGGCTGTGCAGCTACTTTGCTGCATACCTGATGCTGTGCGCCTGTGTGCAGTTTACACCGCGCACGGGTGCGCTCTGGACACTGGCCCTGATGGGGGAGCGGATGCTGTCCGGGTTGGCGGTGGCAGCGTTCCCGCTGGCCAAAAACACAGGGCTGGCCCATACCTTTGCAACGGCGGCGGACCGTCGGACGGTCTGCCGTGTTTTGACGGCAGGCTGTCTGCTGTGGGCAGTGGGTATTCTGGCGTTGGGCGGTTGGGTGCTTTTGCTGGCTGCAGGGCTGGTGTTTGCACGGTATCACCGGGTCGCTGTCAGGCAGTTTGGCGGTACGACCGGTGATCTGGCCGGGTGGTTCCTGCAAAAATGTGAGCTTTGGATGCTGGCGGCCCTGGCCGCCAGCCAATGGCTGGGGGTGCTGTAAATGCTTTTTATCACGGGGCCGCTTTATAGCGGCAAGCGTACATTTGCTGCGCAGTTTGGCGGGCGGCAGATCTATGAGGTGCAGGACCGCGCCGCAGAAATGGCCGGGCTGCAGGCGCTGGCCGATGAACTGGCCGCCTATGATGTGGTCACAGCTACCGAGGTGGGTGGAGGTATCGTGCCCATCGACCCCGCCGAACGCGCCCGCCGCGAGGCTGCGGGCCGTCTGGGCTGCCTGCTGGCGGCCCGGGCAGACTGCGTTGTGCAGATGTTCTGCGGGTTGCCTACGATTTTGAAAGGAGAACTGCCGAAATGCTGATCTATCTTTTGCGGCACGGTCTGACGGAATATAATGCCCAGAAGCGCTATCAGGGGCAGCGGGATATTCCTCTGTCGGAGGAGGGGTGCAGAGAGCTGCGCCGTGCGGATATTGATCCGAAGGTTGTCTATATTTCTACGCTGCATCGTACAGCGCAGACCGCGCGGGTCCTGTTCCCCAACGCGAAGCTTATCCCGGTCGATGGGCTGAAGGAGATGTGCTTCGGCAGCTTTGAGGGGCGCAGCTATGTTGAGATGGAGCATGACCCTGACTATCTGGCGTGGGTCGCCTCCAACTGTGAGCGCCGCTGCCCGGACGGCGAGCGGAAGGATCAGTTCTGCGAGCGCATCTGCACGACCTTTGCAGCCCTTGTGGATCAGGCCTTGGCCGAGGGAGAGGAGATGCTGGTTATTCTGGCACACGGCGGCACCCAGATGGCGGCGCTGGACCGCTATGCCGTGCCGCACCGGGATTACTACGAGTGGTGCGCGCCCAATGCGGGTGGCTTTGTGCTGGACGCCCGGGACTGGAAATCGCAGCATATTCTGCACCTTGTAAAGACCGTGCAGTACACAAAGGAGGCTACATGCTGACCGGCGTTGCGGTGGCAGGCGGCTTTGTGCTGGATGCTTTGTTTGGGGACCCGGCATGGCTGCCCCACCCGGTCGTATGGATGGGACGGTGCATCTCAGCGCTGGAAAAACGCCTGCGGGCCGTCTTACCCAAAACGCCCCGGGGGGAACTGCTCGGCGGCGGGATCGTGGCAGCTGTGCTGCCGCTGGGGACGCTGGCCGTGACGGGAACAGTCTGTGCGCTGGCCGCACGGCTGCACCCGCTGGCGGGGCTGGCTGTTCAAATGTTCTGGTGCGCGCAGGCACTTGCGGCGCGGGGGCTTGTGCAGGAAAGCCGGAATGTTTATAAAGAGCTGGCAAAAGGCGACCTGCCCGCCGCCCGCCGGGCTGTGGCGCGGATTGTTGGCCGCGATACTGAGAACCTGACGGCGGAGGGCGTGACGAAGGCCGCAGTGGAGACCGTGGCCGAAAATGCGAGTGACGGCGTCATTGCACCGCTGTTTTACATGCTCATCGGCGGTGCGCCGTTGGCGCTGACCTACAAGGCTATCAACACGATGGACAGCATGCTCGGCTATAAAAACAAAAAATACCTGTATTTTGGCCGCTGTGCCGCGAAATTGGACGATGCCGCCAACTGGCTGCCCAGCCGTCTGGCTGCGCTTTTGTGGGTGGCAGCGGCAGCGCTGACCGGCAGCAGTGCAAAAGGGGCGTGGCGTATCTGGCGGCGCGACCGTCACAACCACGCCAGCCCCAACAGCGCCCAGACCGAGAGCGCCTGCGCGGGGGCATTGGGTGTTCAGCTGGCAGGCCCGGCGTACTATTTTGGCGCTTATTACGATAAGCCGACCATAGGCGATGCGCTGCGGCCTATCGAGGCGGAGGATATTCTGCGGGCTGACCGGATGATGTACACCGAGAGTGTGCTTGCGCTCATAATCGGGCTGGCCGTCCGATTTGCTTTGATGATGTGAGGAGAGTTTGTATGAAGTTGGTCCATGGCGGGGATTGGGCGGGCTACCGGGCAGAATTTGGCCGGGATGCGCTGGATTTCTCGGCAAATGTCAGCCCGCTGGGGCTGCCGCATGGGGTGGCTGCGGCTATCTCGGCAGCGCTGCCGACAGCGGATCGCTACCCGGACCCTCTCTGCCGGGAGCTGCGCGCCGCCCTTGCTGCCGCTGAGGGTGTGCCGATAGAGCACATCCTGTGCGGCAGCGGGGCTGCCGATCTGATCTTCCGTCTGGTGCTGGCTGTGCAGCCGCGCCGTGCGCTGCTGCCTGCCCCCACCTTTGCCGAGTATGCTGCCGCGCTGGATATGGTCGGATGCACGGTCGACCGGTTTCTTCTGGACGAGGCAAACGATTTTGCGGTGACAGAGGATTTTGTGCAGGCTGTGACCGAGGAAACGGACATGGTGTTTCTCTGCCAGCCTAACAACCCCACCGGGCAGGTGACGCCGCCTGCACGGGTGGAAAGGCTCATCAGCCGCTGTGCCGACTGTGGTGCGGTACTGGTCGTGGATGAATGCTTCCTCGACTTTCTGCCTGACAGGGATGCACTGACGGCAGAGCGATTTTTAAACGATGCACCGAAGCTTGTGATCCTAAAGGCCTTCACCAAGCTCTACGCTATGGCGGGGGTGCGGCTGGGCTATGCGCTGTGCAGTGATACGGCACTGCTTGCCAGTATGCAGGCGGCGGGGCAGCCGTGGGCGGTCTCCGGTCTGGCGCAGGCAGCCGGGCTGGCAGCACTGCAGGAGAGTGCCTACGCCGAGGAGGTGCGCGCGCTGATCGAGGCCGAGCGGCCCCGGCTGGCTGCCGGGCTGCGGGCATTGGGACTGTATGTTATCGAGGGCCGGGCCAACTATCTGCTGTTCCGCGCCCCGGCAGACTTTGGCGAAAAGCTGCGGCAGCACGGCGCGGTGGTGCGCAGCTGCGGCAACTACCCGGGTCTGGATGATGGCTGGTATCGAACCGCTGTGCGCACGGCGGAAGAAAACACCAAGCTGCTTGCCATCATGAAGGAGGTACTTGCATGAGCCGGGCAAAATGTATCATGGTGCAGGGCACGATGAGCGGCGCTGGCAAAAGCCTGCTCTGCACGGCGCTCTGCCGGATTCTGGCGCAGGACGGCTACAAAACGGCACCGTTCAAAAGCCAGAATATGGCGCTGAACAGCTTTGTGACCCGTGACGGCCTCGAGATGGGCCGTGCGCAGGTCGTGCAGGCGCAGGCGGCGGGCATTGAACCCGATGTGCGGATGAACCCGATCCTGCTCAAGCCCAGCAGCGATGTCGGCAGTCAGGTCATCGTCAACGGTGAGGTGCGCGGGAATATGCCCGCAGCGGAATACTTCCACCATAAGCGCGCGCTGGTCCCTGATATACTGCGCGCCTACAACAGCCTTGCCGAGGAATATGACATTCTTGTCATCGAGGGCGCCGGCAGCCCGGCTGAAATCAATCTGAAGGCGGATGACATTGTCAATATGGGTTTGGCAGAGCTGGTCGATGCGCCGGTGCTGCTGGCGGGGGATATCGACCGCGGCGGGGTGTTTGCCCAGCTGTACGGAACGGTTGCGCTGCTTGAGGAGCGGGAGCGAAGCCGCATCAAGGGGCTTATCATCAATAAATTCCGTGGTGATGTTGAGATCCTGCGCCCCGGCCTTGCCATGCTGGAGGACAAAACCGGGCTGCCGGTGCTGGGCGTTGTGCCGTATCTGGATGCGGACATTGAGGATGAGGACTCCCTCTCCGAACGGCTTTGCCGCAAAAAGACCGTAAAACCGCTGGATGTGGCAATCGTGCGGCTGCCGCATATCTCCAATTTTACCGATTTTATCCCGCTGGAGCAGCACCCGCTGCTGGGTGTGCGCTATCTGCGCACCGTGCGTGAGCTGGGCGCACCCGATCTGGTGCTTTTGCCCGGCACCAAAAATACGGTGGAGGATCTGCTCTGGCTGCGCCAGTCCGGCCTGGAGGCTGCCCTGCAAAAGCTGGCGGCCGGCGGCACGCCGGTGCTGGGGGTCTGCGGCGGGTATCAGATGCTGGGCCATACACTGTCGGATCCCGAGGGCTGCGAAGGCGGTACACCCCGCACCTTGCGCGGGCTGGGTCTGCTGCCGACAGAGACGGTATTCACCGCCGAAAAGCGCCGTGCGCAGGTGAAGGCCCGCGCTGCCGCACCCTTTGCGGGGGCTGCGCTGACCGGGTATGAGATCCACACCGGGCGCACTGCGGTCAACGGTGCGCCCTTCTGCACCATGGCGAACGGCACGCCCGAGGGCTGCGTGGAGGGCAATGTGTTTGGAACCTATCTCCACGGCTTGTTTGACTCGGGTGAACTGACCGAGCAACTGGCGGCCTATCTCTGCCGCCGCCGGGGCATTGCGCCGGAGCAGGCTGCGCCGCTGTCGATGGAAACCTACCGCGAGCAGCAGTTTGACCGGCTCGCGGACGGTGTGCGCCTTGCGCTGGATATGGATGCGGTATATGCCGCAATGGGACTGAAAAATCCGAAGGGAGCAAGCCTATGACACCGCAGCATCACCTGCCCGCGGATATTGAGCGGACGAGCATGGCCATTATTACCGAAGAACTGCAGGCGCGGGGTGCGGACATCCCGCCAGAGAACGCTGCCGTTGTCAAGCGGGTCATCCATACCACGGCAGATTTCGACTATGCGGAGAATCTGCAGTTCACGCCGGGAGCCGCCGCAGCCGGTGTGGCGGCAATGCATGCAGGTGCTACGATCATTACCGACACGAATATGGCGCTGGCGGGCATTACCAAGCCGGGTCTTGCCAGACTGGGGGGTAGGGCCCTCTGTTTTATGGCGGAGCCCGCCGTGGCTGAGGCGGCCAGAGCGGCCGGAACTACCCGGGCGGTGGCTGCCATGCACCTTGCTGCACAGCAGTATCCCGGCGCGGTGTTGGCGGTCGGCAACGCTCCCACGGCGCTGCTTGCCATCGCAGAGGAGATCGAGACGGGTTTGCGCCCGGCGCTTGTCATCGGTGTGCCGGTCGGCTTTGTGAATGTAGTTGAAAGCAAAGAGCGACTGTTGGCTGTCTGCGAGCGGTATGGTGTGCCGGCCATCGTTGCGATGGGACGCAAGGGTGGCAGCACCGTAGCAGCTGCTATCTGCAATGCGCTGCTCTATTCCGCTGCCGAGATGCTGGACCCCACCGCCCGAGGGTGGAAATAGTATCATTTACAATGAAAAAGAGCCCTGACAGTCAGGGCTCTTTTTGCTTGAGAGATGTGTCTGGCGTTGCGGTAACTATGCACTCAATGGATAAGAACACAAAAGAGCAAATGGCATTCACATGGCACGGATAAAGTTCAAATCCCGCTGTGCGGCGGAGAGGATCACCTCGTCCCGTAGCAGGGCAGCATCAGGGTGCTCTCGATGCAGCCAGTCTCGCAAAATGGTATAGTCCATCTGCCCCTCGCCAAGCGGGGTGGGGATACGCGGGGCGTTGGGAACAAATAGGGCATCTTTCATGTGGATGCAGGCCAAATCTTTGCCTATGACCTCGCACCAGCCGGGCCAAAATTCGGCCTGATGTGCGGCAGTATCGGCCGTCAGTACATTGACTGGATCAAAAATAATATGGAAATGCTGGGGATCTGCCACAGTTTCCTTCAGCTTTTGCAACGCTTCAAGCGTGCCCAGCGTGTGGGTATAGACAGGCTCCAGTGCAAAGCAGCCACCGATTTGTGCAGCCTGCTCAACAATACGCAGGATGCTGTCGGTCAGCAGCGGTAGGGTAGCCGCCTTTTCCTCAGGGGAAAGATCACGGCAGGCACTCTCACTGCCAACCTGCCTGGCGCCGAGTGTGACTTGGCATTTCAGGGCTGAAAATACACTGGATACAGCGCTTCTGCGCACCTCTGCATCTGGGTTGCTGAGATCCTGATAGCAACTCAGCACCGTGATTTCAATGTTGGCGGCAGCAAAAGCGCTGCGGACATCTTCAAGCTGCTCCGGGGTGACAGCAACAAGACTTTTAATGCCCTGTATAGCCTTGGGCATGGCCAACTGCGCTGCATTGTAACCGTTGTCAGCTAACACGTTAGCGAGTTCCTGTGCAGTAAAGCAGCCGTAATCGTGGGCGCGGCAACCGTATTTCATAGCAAGACCTCCTTGAAAAAAATGCCCTCCGGTTAGCCGGAGGGCATCTGTTGATAAGCGGCTTGAAGATCAGCCCTTGACGCCGCCGGCGGAAACACCGCCGACAATGTATTTCTGCAGGATCATGAAGAGGATGACGATGGGCAGGATGGACAGAACCGATGCCGCCAGAATCGAGCTCCAGTCCACGCCGGTGTTGCCAATGAAGTTCTTGATGGCAATCTGGATCGTGTACTTCTTCTGGTCAGACAAAACCAGCAGCGGCAGGATGTAGTCATTCCAGCGCCACATGAAGCTGAAGATCGTCAGCGTGATGGTGACGTTGGAGCCAAGAGGCAGCATGATGTGGGAGAAGATCTTCCACTCGCTGGCACCGTCGATACGCGCAGCCTCGACGAGGGACAGCGGCAGCGACATATAGTGCTGGCGGTACATGAAGATACCGGTCGTGGTGGTGACAACAGGCAGGATGACGCCCCAGATGTTGTTGTACAGGCCCATGGCGCTGATAACGCTGAACTGGGGGACGGTCAGCGTCTCACCGGGGATCAAGGTACCCAGCAGGAACACGCCGAACACGAGGTTGACATACTTGATCTCAAAGCGGTAGATGGCCAGCGCATAACCGCACATGGCGCTGATAAGCAGTGTGATGAGGGTGCCGACCACAGCCAGGAACAGGCTGTTCTTCACATAGCCCATGAAGCCGCCGTCCAGAACGGACTTATAATGCTCCGTTGTCGGGGCGGAGGGGAACATATGCAGCGGGTAGGTGAACAGCTCGCCGGACGGCTTGAAGGAGCTGAGCAGCAGCCAGATAATGGGGAAAATCACGATGATGCCGATTGCCAGAGAAAGGATCGTCATTGGAATGCTGACGTGCTTGTCTTTCATCAGGTTTCACCTCCGTTATTGACCTTGAACTGGGCAAAGGCAATCAGGGCAAAGATGATCATGACAACGGTAGAAATGGCCGAAGCATAACCGTACTGCATCTGGTTGAAGCCCTTGTCGAAGATGTACTGGATAATAAAGGTAGTGCTCAGGCCGGGGCCGCCCTGCGTGATACCTTGGACCAGGGCGTACTCTTTGAGCAGGTTGACGGTGGACAGCAGCACAACCATGAATGTCGTGGGGGCCAGCATCGGAACTGTGATGCGGAAGAAGGCCTGCACACCGCTGGCACCGTCGATGGTAGCAGCCTCATACAGATCATTGGAAATGCTGTTGATACCGCCGATGTAGAGGATCATGTTGAAGCCGATGGACGCCCAAACCGATGCGAACGCGATGACAAAGGTGGCAAGACGCGGGTTCAGTGACCATTCCAGCGCGGTACCGCCCAGCGAACGGATGATAAAGTTTACAAGGCCGTACTCTTGGCTGAACATCCAGTTGATGGTAATACCGACAACCAGCGCACTCATCAGAACGGGGATGTAGACCATCGTGCGGGTCAGGCTCTTGGCGGCAACGCGCTTAGAGCAGAGCAGCACCGCCACCAGCAGCGGGATGATGACGCGGAACGGCAGCGTGCAGACCGTGTACAGCAGCGTCCGCCCCAGAGACAGATAGAACTTGGAGTCTTTAAACAATGTAATGTAGTTTGTCAGACCCACAAAGTCAATGGTTTTCCAACCGTCATAGTTGGTGAAGGAAAAAGCGATGCTGAGCACAAGCGGCACAAGGAAAAAGACACCGAACAAAATGCAGCAGGGCGCACAGAACGCCCAGAATGCGCCGGTGTGCTTCAGCGACGATTTCTTCTTCATATTCATTCCTCCTTTATTCTCTTTGGCCGGGATTCCACCGCCCGGTTCCTTCGATGTGCTTAGTATAGCATTGCAAAAGGCGCAAATACCACCGTTTTTTTGCTTGCTTGTCCCCAAATGCATTGCATTTCTTGCGCGATTTTGGCAGATGGCGCAAAATCCGACCGTCGTCTTGGCGAAAACGCACAAATGCAATGCTGTGAAATTGTGCAAACTGTAAAATCATGCATCCACAGTGAATGTCACTGCGCAAATTGTACATGAATTGTGCAAATTTCAAAGGGATGCAGCGTCAGCGGCAGGCTGCGCTGCACGGCTTCTTCTCCGGGTAAGGGCTGTTCCATCGGCGTGCAGCGCACGGCAGCGGCATCATCCGGCAGGGTCAGCGCCGCGCGGGTGCGGGTGCCCCAGCTCTCATACAGGCGCAAAATCAGGCCGGAGCCATCCTCGGCTTTTTTCACGGTCTCCAACACGACATTGGGCGTGTCTACGCGGAACTGGCTGTACGCGGCAGGCAGTGTGCCCGCGGGCTGGGCAGCCACGGCCAGAGGCAGCGCCGGGGCGTTCAGGTCGTACCCGGCGGGGACGACCCCGCCCTGCCGCCAGTCGCCCAGATGGGGCAGCAGCGCATAGGTAAAGTCGTGGGCCCCTTGATCGGCGTGGGGGTCCGGGTAGGTGGCGGCCCGCAGCAGCGAGAGCCGCAGCACGCCGTCGTGGACATCATAGCCGTAGCGGCCGTCATTCAGCAGCGCCGCGCCGTAGCCCGGCTCGGACAGGTCGGCCCACTTGTGGGCGCAGACCTCGAAGCGGGCCTCGTCCCAGCTGGTGTTGGTGTGGGTATCCCGGGCAATGCTGCCGAACTGGATGTCATACTGGGCGCGGTCGGCGCAGATATCCACCGGGAAAGCAGCTTTCAGCAACACATGCTGCTCGTGCCAGTCGATGTGGGTGGCAAAGTCGATGCGGCGGCTGTGGGGGTAGAGGGTGATATCCTGCACGAGCTGCGACCGGGAAATGGCGCGTTCCAGATGCAGGCGGCAGCAGACCGGGCTGTTCTCGGCAACAGTCAGGCGGGCCGCACCGTCCAGCGCAAAGCGGTGGCGGCGGTAGTATTTTTCCAGGTTCCAGGCGTCGTACTCGTCGGGGCGGTCCTCAAACAGCTGCAGCTCGTTGGCGCACTGCCCGGCAGGAATCAGCTCGCGGCCGGCCTCCTTGTCCAGCAGGGCGGTGATCTCGCCGCGGCCGTTGAATACGATGTGATAGAGCGGCGTGTCAATGATATAGCCGCCGTCGTTTTCGGTGACTTCGGCGCAGGGGGTCTCGGGTTCTGCGTCGGCAAAGGGGTAGAACCGCCAGCCCTTGGCGGGCAAGTCCTTGGCAACAAAGGTCAGCACGCCGTTTTCGGCATGGCAGGGCAGCGGGTGTCCGCCGTCGGTGATGCCGCTTGCCCCGCAAGCGACGCGGACGACGGTGTCCCGGGCAAAGCCCAGCTGGTTGAACACGACCACGCCGGGACGGTCGGTCTTGACGAGGGCCGCGACGGTGTGCAGCGCGTCATCGGTAATTCTGGCATCGGACGCGAGGATCTCGCCGTATTGCTGCTGCGAGACTTCGTATACCTCGCCCAGGGCCGAGCCGGGTAAAATATCGTGGAACTGGTTCAGCAGGGTCAGCTCCCAGTTGCGGTGCAGCGCGGCGGCGGGGTAGGCATAGCCGGTGCGCAGGCTTTCGGCCAGAGCGGCGGCGGTCTCGGCGGTCAGGTTGGCAAACTCGGCGGCGCGGTTGGCCCGCTTGTTGCGGCCCTGGCTGGTGAACACGCCGCGGTGGTACTCAAAGTACATCTCGCCGTGCCAGCAGGGCAGGTCGGCCTGCGTTTCGTCAAGGTGCTGCTTCAATTTGTCAAAGTAGGGGGCCGCGTGGGTCAGGCTGGTCTGGGGCGCACCGGGGATGCCCTTCTCCATGCGGCGGTTGATCTCCAGCATTTCAGCGGTCACACCGCCGCCGCCGTCGCCGTAGCCATAGCATTGCAGCACATCCTGGGTCAGCTCCTTGTCCTGAAAGCGCTGCCAGCAGCCCATGACCTGCCTGGGGTTCAGCAGGCCGTTGTAGGTCGTGTTGAAGCTCGGTTTCGGGTTGCGGTCGGGGCGCTTGTCGTAGTCCTTGGTGGAGATAAAGTAGGCCAGTACCTCGGTGCCGTCGATGCCGCGCCAGCGGGTCAGATCGTGGGGCATACAGTTGGTATCGTTCCAGGCCATCTTGGTGGTCATGAACCAGTCCATGCCGCACTGGGCCATAATTTGGGGCAGCGCGCCGCTGAAGCCGAAAGCATCCGGCAGCCACAGGATGTGCCCCTGTTTGCCGAATTCCCGGCCGAAAAATTCCTGCCCGTGCAGGAATTGGCGGATCAAACTCTCGCCGCTGGCCATGTTGCAGTCGGATTCCAGCCACATACCGCCCTCCGGTTCCCAGTGGCCGTCGGCGACGCGGGCGCGGATCTTCTCAAACAGCGCGGGGCAGTCTTTGCGCACAAAATCGTAGAGCTGCGGCTGGCTGGACAGGAACTTGTACTCGGGGTAGCGGTCCATCAGATAGTTGACGGTGGCAAAGCTGCGGATGGCCTTTTCCCGCGTCTGGGCCAGCGTCCAGAGCCAGGCCACGTCGATGTGGGTGTGGCCGACACAGTCCACCGTGACCGGCTGCCGCTGGCAGAAGCTCTCGTAAAATTCCTCTTTCATATAGCGGCGGGCGGCGGCAACGCTGGCGTAGAACGCGGCGCTGTACGGGTCGCGCAGGTCGAGCATATCCAGCGCTTTTTCCAGATACCGCCCGATGCCGATGGCGTTGGTGTCGCCCTCGTCCAGCTGGACAAGCACCTCGTAAGGGGCTTTCAGGTCGTAGTACAGGCCGGTGATCTCATCGTCCCGCACGGCAGTCTCGACTTTTAAAAAGACGTCCTGAGCCGGGGTGTTGCAGTAGGTGTACAGTCCCAGCTGCCAGGTCTGGCCCTCGGCAGCGGCGGAGGGCAGGTCAAACTCGGTGTGGTTGACATCCAGCCCGCAGACCAGCGCACCATTTAAGTAGGCGAGGAACTGGGGGTTGTTGTTGTTCCAGATATCGGTTGCGCCGGTGGAGACCAGACAGACAAGGTGACGCCCGGCGCCGCCCGCCGGTGCGGTGATGCCGCCCCGGAAGCAGTAGTGGGCCTCCACGCCGCCGATAGCATCACCGGGGGCAAAGGGTGTCCAGCCGGGGGCTGTGGCCGGGTCCTCCTGCACGGTGTCCCAGCTATGGTAGGGGCAGGATTTTTTGCGCAGCCCCAAAACCGGGGTGCGCCCCTGCAGCGCCAAAGTGCGCAGAGCGTCAAGCACCGGGCGCGCCCGGTGGCGGAGTTCAGTGTTTTGCATGGCGGCTCCTTCCTTTTTATAAGGTTGAGTGTGTGGTAAGGGAAGCGGCGTTCAGGGGACTGGCCGCCCTACGAGGCAGCAAGGCGGGTAACGGTATTGTAGGGGCGAACATTGTTCGCCCGCACCCAGACAACCCCTGTTCAGGCACAGTATAACATCTCGAAACTGTGCAGACAATGCAGTTTTTGCGCGGTAGGGGGTGAATGGTGCGCATTTATTGTTTACGGGGGAAAGCGACTGCTTTTTATTAAAATTTGGTTACAGAAACATTGCATTTCTTTCACTGAAAAAATAAGCGCCGGCGCAAAATAAGCGCAACTTGGCATCATTAGAACAAACGATGTGTGAAAAGTGCACAATTTCAGCCGCTTTTCTTGATGCAATTTGCCAGATTGAAAAATCGAGGCGCAAAAAATGCAATATGCCGCAATGCAAATCAGCAAGATAGGCGTAGAGAATCCACCCGCCGCAATGGTACACTATGGATACACCAAGGGAGCTGAAAGCCCAGTTCCCAAGCCCCGGAACGGAGCAAACCGGGTGAGGGCCCGGTGGATATACCCTATTTTTATTTCTACTTTACAGGAGGTAAAACCAACATGAAAAAAGCACTTTCTCTGGCTCTGGCAGCCGCGATGGCGGCTTCTCTGGCAGCCTGCGGCGGTTCTCCCGCTGCATCTACGGCCAGTTCCGCTGCAACAACGGACACCGCAGCTTCCGGCGCCGCTTCTGCCGGCGGCCAGACCCTGAAGGTCATGCTGTCTGAGGAGCCCGGCGAGGGCGATGCATTCGCTACCACCCTGAACAAGTGGGCCGACGAGACCGGCAACACCGTTGACATCATGGTCATCCCCTACGATGACCAGCTGACCAAGTTCCCCCTGATGGCCAAGAACAACGACCTGCCGGATCTGCTGTCCACCACCCGTCTGGCCCGTCTGTACCCCGATGAGTTCGAGGATCTGGGCAAGTGCATTGACACCTCCATCTTTGAGCCGCAGGCCCTGCAGATCATCAGCCAGAACTACCTGACGGATAAGCTGTCTGTTCTGCCCCAGCAGTTCACCATCACCAACGTATTCTACAACAAGGACGCTTTTGAGGCTGCCGGCATCGAGTGCCCGACGGTGGACGACCGCTGGACCATGGACGAGGTCTATGAGGCTGCAAAGAAGCTGCAGGACTCCGGCGCTGTCAAGTACGGCATGGCTATGGATTACTCCCGCGCTCGTTATGACAACCTGATGTACATGAACGGCGGTTCTCTGGTCGAGAAGGACGGCGACTCCTTCAAGGTCGTTGCAGACAGCCAGCAGAACATTGACGCCCTGCAGGCCTTTGTCGATGCCAACAACAGCGGCATCATGCCCAAGGCCATCTGGGCCGGTGGCTCCAGCGACAACCCGGGCGACTACTTCAAGAACGGTGACGTAGGCATCTACTTCTCCGGCTCCTGGAACTACAACCCCTTCGTGCAGGATATCACTAGCTTCAAGTTCGGCGTCATGCCCTCTCCTGTCGGTTCTGCAGGCGGTTCCGCTATCCTGGGCGGTGCCGGTCTGGCCGTTCCCACCAACGCAAAGAACAAGGATCTGGCTCTTGAGTTCCTGAAGTGGTTCTACACCGACAAGAACTTTGCCGATTATCTGGCACTTGATAAGGGCCTGTCCTCTCTGAAATCCGTCACCTATGAGCCTGCTGATCCTGATCAGGCTGCCGACTACAAGGTCCTGCAGGCTGAGGTCGGCCAGACCACCGATGCATTCGCCATCGACGAAAGCTCCGAGTGGCGCAACTACTACGACAACGAGTACCGTGACGCTCTGAAGCAGTCTGTCAACGGCGACCTGACTCCGTCTGACGCTCTGACCGAGTTTGCTACCGCACTGGCTGACAAGGCCGGCTGGGCACACTAATCAACCGAATCAACAGGGGAAGTGATTCCCCAGGGCGAACAGACGCCCCGCCCAAACCGGGCGGGGCGTCTGTTGTTTTTTAATAAACCTTTTTTAATAAAGGAGAAGCCGAAGTATGGCAAACGAATTGCATTTTCCCCTGTTTCACGGGTATGTGGACCGCTGGCTGGTCAGCGGCGTGACCGAAACGCCGGTCATCACCAAGCCCACGGCCCTGCACGGTGCCGAAAACGAAAAGCTGAACACCGCCCCCAAGGATAAACCCGGCGAGGAACAGTTCAAGGCCGAGCGCCGCGCCAAAGCCACTGCCTGGCCCGCGCAGCTGGACACCCGCCCCGGCGGGCTGGTGGGCGGCGCGGATAACGCTACCCCCTTTGCCGTCTACTGGCCGTTTGACGATATCGGCGTGACCTACGCCTGGGACTGTGAGACCCCCGCCTGCCTGAGCGCCTGGGCTTACACCGAGCTGGACGCCGCCGAGGCGGGCAGTGTGCCCTTTGACCTTATCACCTGCGGCGGCGCGGCCCTCTGGCTGAACGGCGAAAAGCTGACCGAAGTGACCCCCTACCACCACAACGAGCCTGTCCCCACGCCGCTGACCCTGCCGCTGCAAAAGGGCCGCAACAAGCTTCTTGTGTTCTTTGACAACTACGCCGAGCGCGATGCTACGATCATTCTGCGCCTGCGCTGGAAGGGCGAGGGCGCCGCGCCCGAACAGGTCATCCCGGTTGGGGAGGCCGACGCGGCCCGCCTGGCCGAGGCCGAGCACCTGATGCGCAGCCTGGCGTTCCACCGCAACCACTTTACCGCCGGCCCGGTGCTGCTGGACTACGACGGCGCAGATATCGCCGAGAGCTATCACCTGGCCTTTGTCGGCGGCACCGAGGAAAATGTCAAGGGCGGCGTGTTCTTCCGCCGCGAGGCTGACACCCTCCCCCACGCGAGTCAAATCAGCCTGGGCGACTGCAAGACCTTCCCGCTGGCATTTTTGCTGCTGCAGGTCACGACCGAGGTCGAGGGCATCCGGCTGACCCGACCCATCAGTGTGGAAATTCACACCGAGAGCGTGCTGCCCCGCGCCCTGCCCACCGTGGCCGAGCGCAAGCGTCAGGCGCTGGAGCTGCTGGCCCGCTGGGGCGAGCAGAACACGAACCGCGCACTGGCAATCTTAGCCACCGGCGGCGACACCGCCGAGGCAGAAAAGCTGCTGGCCGTGCAGTCCGACTACATCCGCCGCCGCTTCGACTGCAGCGATTTTTACCTTGTCTACTACCCCTACATCCTGCGCACCTTCGGCAAACGCGGCAGCGGTATTTTGTCCGAAAAGACCGAGAACGAGCTGACCGACTGTCTGCTGGGTTTCCGCTATTGGATCGATGAGCCGGGCAACGACGCCATGTGGTTCTGGAGCGAGAACCACGCCCTGATGTTCCACACCTGCCAGCTGCTGGCAGGCGAGCTGTTCCCCGATGAGGTCTTTACCAACAGCGGGCTGACCGGCCGCCAGATGCAGGCCAAGGCCAAGAATATGCTCTACGACTGGTTCGTCACCTTCCGCAAAGAGGGCTTTACCGAGTGGAATTCCAGCCCCTACCTGCCCATTGACACGCTGGGCTTCGGCAGCCTGTATGCCTTTGCCCAGGACCCCGCCATGCGGGAGCTGGGCCGCGAGGGCATGGATTTTGCCTACTACCTGCTGGCCGTCCACAGCCAGCAGGGCATCTTCGCCTCGTCGTCGGGCCGCACCTACATCAAGGAGCAGTTCGGCAACTGGTCCAACTGCCCCTCCGGCCTGAGCTGGATCGGCTATGGGTACGGCGTGCCGGGCCATGCGGGCAAGGGGATCACCTCCTACTGCCTGTCTGATTACGAGCCGCCGAAGGAGTTTGCCCAGTGGTTCAGCATCCCCCGGGGCAAGGAAATGATCTGCCAGACGACCCAGGGCAATGACGGCTATGTGGATCTGTACACCTACAAGACCGCCGACTACATGATGACCAGCGCCAACGACTTCCACCCCGGCGAGCCGGGCCATCAGGAGAACCCCTTCCAGCTGACCTTCAACGCCGTGGCGCAGCTGTGGGTCACCCACCCCGGCGAGCGGGTGCTCTTCGGCGCAGCGCGGCCGTCCTACTGGGCGGGCAACGGCACCCTGCCCAAGGTCAACCAGTACAAGGCGTTCGCGGGGCTGATCTATGATATCGCCCCCGAACACCCGGTCGATTTCACCCACCTGTACCTGCCGTCGATGGAGTTTGACCGCTGCGAGGTCGAAGGCAAGTGGGCCTTTGTGCAGCTGGGCAGTGCCTATGCGGCGGTGTATTGCAGCAATGGGATGCGGATGCAGGACTTCGGCTCCAACAAGGACCGCGAGTGCATCGCCGAGGGCCGCCGCTGTATCTGGCTGGTGCGTGCCGCGCAGGCAGACGAGTTTGCGGCGTTTGAGGATTTCAAGGCCGCCATGCGCGGGGCTGCGCTGGACGCCGATGCCGAGGGCCGCCGCTACCGCTTTGTGGATCCCGTCTATGGTGAACTGCGCTGCCAGTGGGGCGAAACGCTGTATGTAAACGACGCCCCGATGCAGTACAGTGGTTTTGACAATTACGGCAAACTGACGATGCAGGAAAAATAAAAAAGGTGCCTGCCCCGAGAAGGGGCGGCACCGGAAAATGTTACACCTTCGTGCTCCCCGGGGAGGGTTCCTTCTCATAGGGAATGGCGGTGATGGGGGTGACGACGCCGTTGACGCGGAACTGGGACGGCGAGGTATGGCAGAACTTGTTGAACACCCGGTTGAACTGGGAAAAACTCGTAAAGCCGCAGCTCGTTGTGATATCGGCAATTTTCATGTCGGTGTACAGCAACAGCTGCTGGGCGTTGCGCACCCGGGTGATCTGGATGTAGTTGATGAGCGAGAACCCTGTCACCCGGCGAAACTGGTGCGACAAATAGTACGGACTGATGAAGAATTTATCCGCCAGATATTCCAGCGAAAGCTCGCTGGCGTAGTGCCGGTGGATGTAGCTGGTCACGGCGTAGACCTTCTGGGTGATGGAATCGCTGAGCTCCTGCGGCTCGTAGCTGCTTTCGCCCGCGTGCTGGGCCACGGTGGCCAGAAATTGCAGGAAATGGCAGTGGATGAACTGCTGCGTCAGCGGGGTCATCGGCTGCTTGCCCAGCGTGAAGATCTCGTTCAGGTGCGAAAATGCCTGAGCCCGTGTCTCGCCGGTAAAGCGGTAGATGGGCACCTCGGCCCCGAAAGGCTGTAAACAGCTTTGCAGCATTTCGTGCAGCGCGGGGGAATCATCCGGCACGCGGAAGTTGATGATCAGCCGCCGGCAGTCGCCGCCCGACGGATACTCGGTCTTGTGCATCATGGAAGGGCGCAGCAATACGATATCATAGGGCTGCAGGGTGTAATAGTCGCCCTCGATGATATGTGATGCACGGCCGCTTAACAGAATGTGTATCTCGTGAAACTGGTGGAAATGCGGGAAACTCATGTTGATCTTGAACGACCGCGAATCGTAGTCGAACAGGTAAAACAGCGGCGAATCCAGGTCGTTGATCGAAATCATGTACCCCTGATTGTACAGCAATGCGTCGTCCAGATACATAGGCAGCCTCCGTCAAAAATGTTCCTGTCTCTATTATACTCGCACTCGCAAAAAGTGCAATATATTTCAGTGACAAAGACAAAATCAGAGTGGTTTTTGCCTTTGCCCCTATGCTATACTTTAGGCAAGTTCGAACGTTATGTCTACCTATTATAATAAAAAGGAGAAAACCACCATGCAGAAAGCTGATATTGAAAACAAACTGGAGCTTTGCATTGAGAGCTTCAAATCTGTCCTGTATGAAAAGGACGAGACCTTCCTGGAGAACATGGCAAAATCCAACATGGATCAGGGCAACCTGGCCCGCTATATGCTGTGGGAGTGGACCCAGGGCGTGGGCCTGTACGGCCTGTGGAAGCTGTTTGAGAAAAAGCACGACCAGCGCTGCCTGGATGTGCTGACAGAGTACTACGACGCCCGCATTGCCGAGGGCCTGCCCAGCAAGAACATCAACACGATGGCCCCCATTTTTGCCCTGAGCTACCTGTATGAGTACACCAAGAATGAAAAGTACGGCGATATCTGCAAAGAGTGGGCCGAGTGGGCCATGCACGGCCTGCCCCGCGCGGGCGAGGGCGGCTTCCAGCATGTCACATCGGATCGCGTCAACGATGGCGAGCTGTGGGACGATACGCTGTTCATGACTGTGCTGCCGCTGGCCAATATCGGCCGCATTCTGGGCCGTCAGGACTACATTGACGAGGCTGTCTACCAGTACCTTGTCCACACCAAATATCTGGCTGACAAAAAGACCGGTCTGTGGTATCATGGTTTCTGCTTTGATGGCTGCCATAACTTTGCCGAGGCTTTCTGGGGCCGCGGCAACAGCTGGGTGACGGCTGCCATCCCCCTGCTGCTGGAAATCGTCCCCGTAGGCAACCCCGACCGCCGCATCCTTGAAAACGCGCTGCTGCGCCAGATCGAGAGCCTGGCCAAGTACCAGGACGAGGGCGGCATGTGGCACACCCTGATCGACGACCCGACCTCCTATCTGGAGGCCAGCGCCACCAGCGGCTTCGGCTTCGGCATCCTGAAAGCCGTCGAGCAGGGCATCGTACCCGAAAGCTACCGCGCCAATGCCATGCGCGCCTTGCGGCCTGTGTTGGACTGCATCGATGAAAAGGGCGTTGTGCAGCAGGTGTCCTACGGCACCCCGATGGGCCGCGAGAGCAAGGACTTCTACAAGCAGATCCCCCTGCACCCGATGCCCTACGGTCAGGCTATGGCAATTTTGTTCCTGATGGAAGCTGAGGCTCAGGTCTGATGATAAAAAAATGGAGCAGCCGCCTTACCTTCTTTGCCTTTGTGGTGCTCATGGTGGGGCTTGGCAGCAATGACAGCCTGCGCGGAATTTTTTCCACGATCTTCCAAGAGCATTTCTCCCTGACGACGACCCAGCTGGGGCTGATCGTCACGGCAAGCTACATCGGCAACCTGGTGTTTTTGCTGGTGGGCGGCAACCTGAGCACGCGCTTTTCCAAAAAGCGCGTGCTGCAGGTGCTGATCCTGATTTGGATGGCCGCTCTGGCGCTGTTTGCCTTTACCAGCAATTACACGGTGCTGCTCATCGGCATGGCGCTGGCGCTGGGTTCTTCCACCTTATTGAATACCACGATGAACCTTATTACGCCGCTGCTGTTTGCCACAGCGCCGGGGTTCTTCGTCAACTTTCTGTTCTTCACTCAGGAAATCGGCACCAGCGGCAGCCAGTATATTTTGGGCAGCCACGCCGATGGCTTTGCCTTCTGGCAGCACACAAATCTGGTGCTGCTGATTCTGGGCGCGGTGGCCTTTGTGCTGCTGCTCTTCTGCAATGTGCCGGAGGAGGCCGCCGCCCCGGCGGATGCCCCGGCACAAAAGGGCGGCTATGACTGGCGTATCATCGTGCCCTATGTGCTGGTGTTCGGGTTCTACTTTATCGCCGAGCACGGCGTCATGAACTGGATGGTCGCCTACGGCGTAGACGGTCTGGGCCTGCCCCAGGCCTCGGCGGCCAAGTATCTTTCGGTATTCTTTGGCGGCATGATGATCGGGCGGCTCTGCCTGTCCCCGCTGGTGGATAAGCTGGGGGCCCTCAAAAGCCTGGCGGCTTTCGGCGGCGTGTCCTGTGTGCTGTATCTGATCGGCTCGCTGGGCGGCGCGGTGACGATGCCCGTCTGGGCTATCAGCGGCTTGTCCTTCTCCATTTTGTACCCCACGCTGGTCATGAGCATCCGGCTCTATTTCCCGGCGCAGCAGGTCTCCGGCGCGGCGGGCACGATTTTAAGCATCGCATCGCTGGCGGATATCCTGTTCAACGTCGGCTTCGGCAAGCTGGTGGATATGACGGGCTATGCCGTCAGCATCCGGGTCCTGCCGCTGTCCGCACTGGCATTTTTCATCGTGTTTATGCTGTTTACGAAATTCTGCAAGCCGACGCAGAAATTGAAATAAAGTGAAAGAAGCGAGGTAGATTATGCGTTATTGTATCGGGATCGATCTGGGCGGCACCAACATCGCAGGCGGCATTGCCGATCTGGACGGGAAACTGCTGCTGACCGACAGCATCAAGACCGGGCTGCCCTGCCCGGCGTCTGACATCGCCGACCGTATCGCGCTGCTCTGCCGCCGCATGGCGGCTGCCTTGGGTCTGGCCCTGAGTGATGCCGCCTGGGTGGGCATCGGTGCGCCCGGCAGCGTCGATGTGGACACCGGCACCGTGCTGTATGCCAACAATCTGGAATTTGACAACGTCCCGCTGGGCCAGATGATCCACGAGCGCACCGGCCTGCCCGTCTATGTGGATAACGACGCCAACGTTGCCGCCTGGGGTGAGTACTGCGCGGGTGCAGGCAAAGGGAGCAGCAGCATGGTCATGGTCACGCTGGGCACCGGTGTCGGCGGCGGCGTAGTGCTGAACGGCAAGCTGCTGACCGGCTGCAACGGCGCAGCGGCCGAACTGGGCCACTTTGTGATTGATATGCACGGGAAAGAGTGCAACTGCGGTATGCGCGGCTGCTTTGAGCAGTACGGCAGCGTCACGGCGCTCATCTGCCAGGCGCGGGAGGCCATGGCCGCCCATAAGGAGAGTAAGCTTTGGGCGCTGGCGGAAAACGAGGAAGCCAACGTCAACGGCAAGGTCATTCTGGCTGCCTACGACGCGGGCGACGAGACCGCCGTGCAGGTGGTCAACACCTATGTACACTACCTCTGCGTTGGCGTGACGAGCATTATCAACATCTTCCAGCCCGAGGTGCTCTGCCTGGGCGGCGGCATCAGCCGCCGCAGCGACGTACTGGTCGAGCCGATCCGGGCGTTCAATGCCGCACACGGCTATGGCCGCAGCTGCCCCAAGCAACCCCGCATCATGTCGGCCGAGCTGTTCGGCGACGCGGGCATCATCGGCGCGGCCCTGCTGGGCAAAGGCAAATAAGGAGAGCGGACCTATGCGCAAACACTATGAACGTATCCTGCACGACAGCGAAAGCCGCGTGCAGCGCTATCTCGATATCCAGATTTTGGACGAGAACAGCCCCTTCTGCGGCGGTTTCCCCAAGGCGGACAGCCTGGCCGAGCCGAAAACGGCCATCTACCGCGCCACGACAATGACGGCCTGCTACCTGAACCCCGAGAGCCGCTATTATCTGGACGCCGAGCTGGGCCGCCGCCTTGCGCTGGCGCTGGCTTTTGTGCGCCGCTCCCAGCGGCCCGGCGGCTACTTTGACCTCATCAACTGCAACTTCTTCTCCGGCCCGGATACGGCTTTCTGCACCAAGCGGCTGCTGCCCGCCTATGTCTACCTGTGTAAGGTCGTGGACGGCGCACTGCCCGCCGCGCCCGAAGCCAAGGCCGCTGCCGCAGAGCTGAAGCTTAAGTATGAGGCTATCATCCGTGATGCCGCCGATGCCCTGTGCCACTGCGGTTTCCACACCCCGAACCACCGCTGGGCCATCGCGTCGGTGCTGATGCTCTGCGCCAAGCTGTTTGATAAGCCCGAATGCCGCACCGCCGCCGAGGCCATCCTGAAAGAAGGCAACGACTGCAACGAGGACGGCGAGTACGCCGAACGCTCGGCCGGCAATTACAACCGCATCAACAACGATGCCATGATCATGCTGGCCGTGGCCACCGGCGACGAGAGCTACTATGCGCCGGTGCTGCGCAATCTGGAAATGATGCTGACCTACATCGACCCTGACGACAGCATTTTTACCAACAACTCCACCCGCTGGGACATGGGCAAAAAGATCTACCCGCGGGAGTATTATCTTGAATACCTCTACATGGGCTATACCTGCCGTAAGCCCGAACTGCTGGACGCCGCCAACGCCATTATGCAGATGGTGGAGCGCCATGCCCTGCGCAGCTTTGACTGCCTCATCAACCTGATGCTGCTGCCCGAGCTGGCCGCACTGGAGCACGAGGGCAGCGCGACCCCAACGAACTACCACAAATATTACGAAGGGTCGGGCATTGTGCGCTGCCGCCGCGGAAGCTGGTCCTACACGATCTTGAACAACAGCCCGAGCTTTTTGTTCTTCCAGCACGGCGACTTCACGCTGACCGTGCGCATCGGCGCGAGCTTCTGCGAGCACCGCAACTTTGTCCCCGCAACTCTGGCCCCCAAGGACGGCGGCTATGCCCTGCACCAGACCATGACCGGCTGGTATTACCTGCCCTTTGCCGAAAAGCCCGCCACCAGCGATTGGTGGCAGATGGACAACGCCCACCGCGAAAAGCTCTACGGCCCCGACATGGTGTTTGACGTGCAGGTGAACGAGGTCAAAAACGGTCTGGACATCCACATCGTCAACTCCGGCATCGACCGCGCCCCGCTGCGGGTGGAGCTGGCCTTCAACGCGGGCTGCCGCGTCGAGAACGAGCATTTCATGCTCGAGGGCAATGACGGCGGCGGTGTCGTCGTCAAGGACGGCACGCTGGTCGCATCCAAGGGCGTGAACGGTATTTCGGTCGGCCCCTGCTTTGCCGAGCATAACTACACCGCCGGCAAGGAGGGCAGCATGGGCCGGATGGACGGCTGCTTTACCGCCTACCTGACCGCATACAGCACCTTTGACCGCACGATCTGCCTGCGTGCATTGCCCAGCAGCTACGATCAGGCGTGAATCAGATGGAGTCGTAACCAGTGGTGTGACAGACAAAACAACGTCAAATAATAAAAGGACATCCGTGGGTAATGCGGATGTCCTTTTTTACTGACGGGAGCGAATCGCTCCCGTCAGTAATTTTATTCAGCTGTCCATATCCTCAAAGGCCTCAAGGCCCTTCTTCGCTTCGGCCTTGGTGTCACCGTGGCGCACAAAGCACATGGTGACAAAGCTCAGCGCCACAAAGGTTGCAGCGTAGGGGAAGAGTACGCGGTAGTCAATGGCGCGCATCAGACTGCCCGCGACAATGGGGGTCACGACCTGCGCGGCCATCGAGAAGGTGTAATAATACCCGGTAAACTTGCCGATGTCACTGCCGCGGCACATCTCCACGACCATCGGCAGAGAGTTGACATTGATGCCTGCCCAAGCAAGGCCGACCAACGCAAACACCACATACATGATGGGCTGGATGGAGGAATAGACAGTAGTCAGCAGGTAGCCGAGCATAAAGCAGGTGGCCAGCAGCACAATGCCGCACTGGATCGTGCGCTTGCGGCCGATCTTGGCGGCCAGCGCACCGATGGGAATATAGGAGACGATGGCGCCTGCCGTGGCAACCAGCAGGCAGGTGGACGCGCCGCCCAGACCCTCGCCCATGACAGCCTCGACATATTTGGTGAACCAGGTTGTAACGCCGTTATAGCCGATAAACCACAGCGAGATCGAGATCAGCAGGAAAGTCAGGCTGCGCTTGACCGGCGCGGGCAGCACCTCATGGCCCTGCCCGTCATCGGCAGCAAGATTCCATTCGGGGTGGGCAGCCTCCAGCTTTTGGTTTTCTGCCTCGAGTTTAGGCTCCTTGATGGTCAGGTAGAGAATCAAAACAGCCGTGACCATGATAAGCGAAACGATGAGGAAGAGCGGGCGGTAGCTGACATGCGCCAGCCCGTGGGTTTTGGAGGCAGGGTACAGAACCGCCGCAAGCCCCAGATACAGGATACCGCCCACGGCGCCCATCAGATTGATGATGGCATTGGCGCGGCTGCGCAGCGGCTTGGGGGTGACATCGGGCATCAGCGCCACAGCGGGGGAACGATAGGTGCCCATCGCCACCAGCAGCAGGCCCAGCACCACGATAAAGATCACCAGTGTGGCCGGGCTGGGGTTGGCGGCATAGCGGTCGTCCAACAGGGGAATCAGGTTCATCAGCACAGCTGCAGCGGCCGTACCGCCTACGATGAACGGCATACGGCGCCCGATTTTGGTGTGGGTCTTGTCGGACAGGGCACCAAAGAACGGCAGCAGGAACAGCGCCAATACATTGTCCGCTGCCATGATGGCACCGGCGAAGGTCTCGTTCAGTTTAAAGGTGTCGGTCAGGATCAGGGTCATAACGCTGTCGTACATCTGCCAGAAGGTACAGATCGACAAAAACGCAAGGCCCACCAGAATGGTGCGGCGGTTGTTCAGCTTCACGGCAATTCTCCTTACTTGCGGGGGGATGAATCCGCCCCATACTGTCACCATTGTAACACTATTTGCATGTATTGTCTATAATTTTATAAACTATATAGAAGAATTTGCTCAAAAATGCCGAAAACCGACCATTTGGTGTCCACCGTGCGCGGGCACAGTGTTACTCTCTGCTGCCGAGCCGATATTTGAAATCCTTATACCCGAAGGCTGTGATGCTGCGCACAGAGCCGTCCGCACAGCGGCGGAGGATGGCCGGCAGCGGCATACCGTTGAAGGTGTTGTTTTTGCAGGTCGTGTAGATGGCCATATCGCCGAATACCAGCAGGTCACCCGCGCGGGGGGCGGTATCAAAGCTGTAATCGCCGATGACATCCCCGGCCAGACAGGTCGGCCCAGCAAGGCGTACCGTGCAGGGCTTTTCACCGGGTTCCTCTGCGCCCAGCAGCGGCGGGCGGTAGGGCATCTCAATGACATCCGGCATATGGCAGGCGGCGCTGGCATCCAGAATGGCTACGGTGGTATCGCCGTTTTTTACAACATCCAGCACGCGGGTCAGCAGGTAACCGGCATTCAGCGCACAGGCCTCACCCGGCTCCAGATAGACCGTCACGCCCCACGCATTCTGTGCGCGGGCGATGCAGTGTTCCAGCGTGGCAATGTCATAGCCGGGGCGGGTGATGTGATGTCCGCCGCCGAAGTTGAGCCATTGCATGTTGGGCAGCAGATCGCCGAACTTTTCAGCCACGGCGTCCAGCGTCACGGCCAGCGCATCGGCGTCCTGCTCGCAGAGAGTGTGGAAGTGCAGTCCGTCCAAAAGCTGCGGCAGGCTGGGGTTCTGCGACACGGCGGCATCCCATGCTGCGCGGGTCGTACCAAGGCGGCTGCCGGGCGCGCAGGGATCGTAGATCGCGTGGCCGTCCTGCGTGGAGCATTCTGGGTTGATGCGCAGCCCTACGCTCTTACCGGCTGCCTTGGCCTTGGGGCCGAAGCGCGCCAGCTGCGCAGGGGAGTTAAAGACGATATGGTCGGCATAGCGCAGCAGCTCGTCCATCTCATCCGCGCGGTAGGCAGCGCAAAAGACATGCACCTCACCGCCGGGCATCTCCTCGGCACCCAGCCGTGCTTCAAACAGGCCGCTGGCCTCGGTGCCCGCCAAGTGCGGCGCAAGCAGGGGATACAGGTCATAGTTGCTGAACGCCTTTTGTGCCAGCAGCACCCTGCAGCCGGTGCGCTGTGCCAGCCCGCCCAGAATCTCCGCGTTGCGGGTCAGCGCGGCCTCGTCCAGCAGGTAGCAGGGTGTTGGCAGGGCGGCAAATTCCGGCGGCACCGTGCCGCCGATGGCCGCAAACGGCGGCCGTGCATCGTGCAGTGCCATCAGTCCACCAGAACCGGGTTGTGGTTCTCGCTGCGGAGCAGGCCGTACTTATCCAGTGCATCGAGGAACGGATCGGGGTTGAACTCCTCGACCGTGTAGACGCCGGGCTTGACCCACTCGCCGGTCAGCATCATCAGGGCGCCGCACATGGCAGGCACACCGGTCGTGTAGCTGATGGCCTGGCTGCCGACCTCGCGGTAGCACTCCTGATGGTCGCAGATATTATAGATGTAGTAGGTCTTGTCCTTGCCGTCCTTTTTGCCGGTGAAGATGCAACCGATGTTTGTCTTGCCCTTTGTGCGGGGGCCGAGGCTGGCGGGATCGGGCAGCAGAGCCTTCAGGAACTGGATGGGGACGATCTCCTGACCATTGTAGTTGATGGGCGTGGTGGAGAGCATGCCCACATCCTCAAGGCAGCGCATGTGGTCAAGGTAGCTCTGGCCGAAGGTCATGAAGAAGCGGATGCGCTTGACGCCGGGCAGGTTCTTGCCCAAAGACTCGATCTCCTCATGGTGCAGCAGGTACATATCCTTCTGGCCGACCTGATCAAAGTTGTACTCGCGCTTGATGCTCATGGCCGGGATCTCGACCCACTTGCCGTTCTCCATGTAGCTGCCGGGGGCAGAGACCTCGCGCAGGTTGATCTCGGGGTTGAAGTTGGTGGCAAAGGCGTAGCCGTGGTCACCGCCGTTGCAGTCCAGAATATCGATCGTGTCGATGGAATCGAACTCATGCTTGGCAGCGTAGGCGCAGTAGGCCTGGGTTACGCCCGGGTCAAAGCCACAGCCCAGCAGGGCGGTCAGGCCGGCGTCCTCAAACTTTTTCTTGTAGGCCCATTGCCAGCTGTAGTCAAAGTAGGCGGAGAAACCGGCCTCCTTGCAGCGCTTCTCGTAGATGGCGCGCCATTCCGGGTCATCAGTGTTTTCCGGCTCGTAGTTGGCGGTGTCCATATAGTTGACGCCGCAGGCAAGGCAGGCGTCCATGATGGTCAGATCCTGATAGGGCAGGGCAATGTTCATGACAAGGTCAGGCTTGTAGGCGTTGATGAGGTCGCAGAGCTGCTGCACATCATCGGCATCGACCTGCGCGGTGGTGATTTTGGTCTGGGTGTGCGGGGCCAGTTTGGCGGCGAGGGCATCGCACTTGGACTTGGTGCGGCTGGCGATGCACAACTCGGTGAAAACATCGCTGACCTGACAGCACTTGGAGATGGCGACAGATGCAACGCCGCCGCAGCCGATAACAAGAACTTTGCTCATGATGGGACTCCTTTGTATTTTTTTTATTGTATGATGTGTATGGATGTTTTGTAGGGGAGAATATTGTTCGCCCGTGCCTGTTTGTGGCAGCGGCAGCTTTCCCGGGCGGATATGGAATCCGCCCCTACATCCTCTCCCCCGATAAGGTTGAGAATGTAGGGAGGGGTCTTGACCCCTCCGCGGGGCGTCGAGGACGCCGCCCCCTACAGGGATGGCTGCTTACTTTTCCAACGCCAGCAGTAACTCTCTTAGCACCTTGCAGGCCGTGGCGGTCGAAACGCCGCTCTGGTCGAGCATCGGCGCCAGCTCGTTAACGTCCGCGCCGATGATGTTGGCCTTTGTCACGGTGCGGATCGCCTGTAAAAGCTGCAGAAAGCTTACGCCGCCCGCCTCAGGCGTGCCGGTACCGGGAAAGGCCGAAGGGTCAAGGCAGTCGAGGTCGATGGTCAGGTAGACTGGCACGCGCGTCTGGCACAGCCAGTCGGTCAGCTCGGCCAGACCGATGAAATCGAAGCGGTGCATATCGGTGTGGCGGGCCGCAAACTGAAATTCCTCCCGCTCACCGCTGCGTATGCAGAACTGGTGGATGCGCCCGTCACCGATCAGATCATGGCAGCGGCGCAGCACACAGGCGTGGCTCAGCTGTGCGCCGAGGTAATCATCCCGCAGGTCTGCGTGGGCGTCAAAATGGACGATGTGCAGATCGGGATATTTGCGCACGGCTGCGCGCACGGCACCCAGAGTAACAAGATGCTCGCCGCCGAGCAGCAGCGGCAGCTTGCCGTCCCGCAGGATCTCGGCCGCGCGGGATTCAATGTCCACAAGGGCACTTTCCGACGAGCCGAAGCAGAGCTCCAAATCGCCGCTGTCGAACACATTGCCGTCTGTCAGGTCCTTGTCCTGATAGGGGCTGTAGGTCTCCAGTCCGTAGCTTTCGTGCCGCATGGCAGCGGGGCCGAACCGCGCACCGGGGCGGTAGCTGGTGGTGGAATCAAACGGTGCGCCGTATAAAACAATGCTTGCCGTGCGGTAGCTGCTGTCGCAGCCGATGAAATTTTCAACATTGCGATGCAGCATCAGTGTTCCTCCACTTCGCGCAGCATTTCCTCCAGAAAAGCCGGCAGGTAAAATGCACCGACATGCAGCCGGGTCGTGTAATAGCGGGTGCGCATGTTCAGCGCATTCCACGCATCGGCGTCCATATCGTTGATGGGATGATATTTTTTGCTGGCAAAGCCGAACAGCCAGTAGCCCGCCGCAAAGGTGGGGATGTGTGCCTGATACACCTTGCTGATCGGGAAGGTGCTGGCGATGCGCTTGTGGCTGCGCTGCATGGCGGTCGCGTCCTCGGCATAGAAGGGGCTGCCCTGCTGGTTGACCATGATGCCGTCCGCGCGCAGCGCGTTGAAGCAGTTGCCGTAAAACTCGCGGGTGAACAACCCCTCCGACGGGCCGAACGGGTCGGAGGAATCCACGATGATCAGATCGTACTCGTCCTCACACCGGCGGATGAATTTGAGCGCATTCTCGTAGTAGATATGCACGCGGCGGTCATCCATACGGCAGGCGTTGCCGGGCAGGTAAGCGCGGCAGGCCTCGATGACCTGCGGATCCATCTCGACGAGGTCGATGCGCTCGACCCGGTCATAGCGGGTCAGCTCGCGCACAACGCCGCCGTCGCCGGCACCGATGACCAGAATGTCCTTGGCACTTCTGTGTACGGCCATCGGCACATGGGTGATCATCTCGTCATAGATGAACTCATCGCGCTCGGTCAGCATGACATTGCCGTCCAGCGTCAGCACGCGGCCGAACTCCGGCGTCTCAAAAATATCGATGCGCTGGTAGTCGCTCTGCTTGGAGTAGAGCTGACGGTTGACCCGGATGCTATGCTTGACATCCGGGGTGTGAAATTCCGAAAACCACATTTCCATACTGCAAACCTCCCTGTCAAGCCAGCACATTCAGGCGCAGGATGTCCGGGTCCTCGGGGCCGGTCATGCTGCAGCCCTTGGCCTTGGCATACTCGATATAATCCAGAATCTGCGCAGTGATGCGCTCGCCCGGGGCAAGGATGGGGATGCCCGGGGGATAGCACATGACGAACTCGCTGCAGACCATGCCCTCTGTCTCGCGCAGAGGCAGGCTCTTTTTGGGGGCGTAGAACGCCTCCTGCGGGCTGGCGGCAACCTCGGGGTCGATGTATTCCTGACTCAAGAGGCCCGCACCATCAGTGTGATAGCGGCGCTTGATTTCAGCCAGTGCGCTGACAAGACGCTCGACCTCCTGCGGACGGTCACCGATGGAGAGGTAGGCCAGAATGTTGCCGATGTCGCCGAACTCGATCTGGATGTCGTATTCATCGCGCAGAATGTCGTACACCTCAATACCAGCAAGGCCGATGTCCAGTGTGTGAACGCTCAATTTTGTCGTATCAAAGTCAAAAACGGAGTTTCCGTTGCAAAGCTCCTTGCCGAAGGCATAGTACCCGCCCACGGCGTTGATCTCCTCGCGCGCGTACTCGGCCATGTCGGCCACCTGATGGAACACCTGCCGTCCCCGCAGTGCCAGATTGCGGCGGGAAATGTCAAGGCTCGACATCAGAAGATAGCTGCCGGAGGTCGTCTGGGTCAGGTTGATGATCTGCCGCACATAGCCCGCATGGACATTGGGACCGGTCAGCAGCAGGCTGGACTGGGTCAGGCTGCCGCCGCTCTTGTGCATCGAGACGGCGGCCATATCAGCGCCCGCCGCCATGGCGGAGACAGGCAGTCCGCCGCTGAAGTAGAAGTGGGTGCCGTGCGCTTCATCGGCAAGGCAGAGCATACCGGCGTCATGCGCCATCCGCACAATGGCGCGCAGATCGCTGCAGATGCCGTAGTAGGTGGGGTTGTTGACCAGCACCGCCACAGCGTTGGGATGCTCGGCAATCGCTTTCGCTACCTGCTCACGCTTCATGCCAAGGCTGATGCCCAGCCGGGTATCGACCTCGGGGTTGACATAGACCGGCACGGCACCGCACAGCACCAGCGCGTTCAGCACGCTGCGGTGGACATTGCGGGGCAGAATGATCTCATCGCCGCGCTTGCAGGCGGTCAGCACCATGCTCTGCACAGAGCTGGTCGTACCGCCGACCATCAAAAAGGCATTCGCCGCACCGAACGCCTCGGCGGCCAGTTCCTCGGCCTCCCGGATGACCGATACCGGGTGGCAGAGGTTATCCAGCGGCTTCATGCTGTTGACATCCACCCCAACACACTGCTCGCCCAGAAAGGCGGTCAGTTCGGGGTTGCCGCGGCCGCGCTTGTGCCCGGGCACATCAAAGGGGACAACGCGCATTTTTCGGAACGTTTCCAGTGCCTCGTGGATCGGCGCACGGCGCTGATCCAGACGGGAACGCTTCGGATCTCCGTTCATTTTTCCCTCCGTCCGCAGTTCCTTTGCAAATAAAAAAAGCGCAAGCCCTGCACAGATGTACAGGCTTGCGCTAAAATTCAGCATTTTTTGCACAGGCAGAAATACCCCCGGTCTTGCACCGAGAGAGCATTTTTACCGTATGATTCAAAAAGGCTGAGCGTGTCAGAGTCTATATAGCAATTACACTTTTACTACTCTTATTGACCGTTTCACAAGTCTGCACGATACCCGTGCAATTTCATGGTTGTAAAGGAACCAACTTATAAAATTTGAGCTTCTAACTCAATCAATAAGGCAACCTGCGTTGCCGATCGGCAGTGGACCCGGCTGTCCGTATGGCCATGGGGCACAACGAAGCTTTTGCAATCGTTCGCCCCGCCCCTGTTGGGCGGTCCGTAGGTAAATTGCTTTGAAAAACTCTTACAAACTCGATTCGTCTTTCAAAATCGTGAGAAGTATAACACAGATGTGATGCATTGTCAAGAAAAGGGGAGATATTTTTTCACGCTTTTTACAAAAGGGGATAGACTGCTCAGAGCAAAGCCTTCAGCCTTTTTGCAGGGGAGCTTGCGCAGGCTGTGTGTCCATCAGTGGCAGCTGTGGTTGCCGCAGCCATGGCTGCCGCAGGTGTGGCTGCCATCACCATGCGCTTCATCGTGGTGAGTGCAGCGCACATCGGGGTCATAGCCAAGCTTGCCTGCCAGCAGGGCCAGCACGGCTGCATCGGCAGCGCCGCTGACACCGCCGTAAAGGCGGATGCCGGCCTGCGCCAGGGCGGCCTGCGCGCCGCCGCCGATGCCGCCGCAGATCAGTGTATCAACGCCGTTTTGCTTTAAAAATCCAGCCAGCGCACCGTGGCCGCTGCCGTTAGTATCGACCACAGCTGTGTTGAGGATCATACCGCCGGAAACCTCGTACAGCTTGAACTGTGCGCTGTGGCCAAAGTGCTGGAAGACCTGTCCGTTGTCGTAAGTGACTGCGATTTTCATGGGGGATACTCCTTTGTCAGGGTGTGGGTCGGAATAGATGCAGCTTCGCTAAATGCGGATAAAGGCGGGGGTTACAGATACCGGACCGTCTCGGTCAGCGGCTTGCGGGCGCTGTGGTTCGGCAGCGGTGTGACACCCTCGGCGGCAAAGCCCAGATCAAGGATCATGAGGATCTACTCGTTTTCTGGCAGTCCAAGTGCCTGTGCCAGCTTGTCGGGGTCAAAAAAGTTCAGCCAGCAGCTGTCCACACCGGCGTTGGCGGCGGCCAGCATCAGGTGCGTTGCTACAATGGATGCATCCTCCACGCCGGAGCCCCGCTTGCCGCCGGGATATGTAAAAACATTGCTGCGGTCAAAGGCTACCACAAGGCAGGTCGGTGCGCCGTAACGGCAAGGCGTGGCAGCGTCGATCTTGGCCAGCCCCTGTGCAGACTGGATGACATAAATGCGCTGCTCCTGCAGATTTTTGGCGGTCGGCGCGACCCGACCGGCCGCGAGAATCGCGTCCAGCTGTGCGGGCGCAAGCTGGCGCGCACTAAAATTTTTGCAGGAATAGCGGTTTTCAATGACCTGTGTAAACTCCATCAGAATAACCCTCCTTGTATGGCGGCGGTAAAGAGCTGCCTTTATAGTTTGATTCTACCACCGAACCGCGCAGCTGTCAATTTTAGGCGGTTCAATACTTAACACTTTAAAGTGAGTTTCAAAGTCGTTCAAACGGCTTCTATAGCAAAGTGCGCCGAAAGATACCCTTGCATGTCCGTGGATGTCTCGGTATACTGTTTATAGAAGTAAGGGGCGCGGAGCCCGGCCCCGGAATAGCGCAAGCCAGAAAGAAGGAAGGACTATGAAGTACGATTTTACATCCATTATGGATCGCCACGGCAAGGATGCCATCGCTGTTGACGGTCTCGGCACCGGCTTTGCCCCGGACCTGCCCAAGGACGGCTTTGACATCATCCCCATGTGGGTCGCGGACATGAACTTTCCCACCGTGCCTACCATCCCGGAAGCCATTATCGAGAGAGCCAAGCACCCGGCCTTCGGCTACTTTCAGGCAACGGACGAGTATTACGATTCGATCATACAGTGGCAGGCGACCCGCAACGGTGTGACTGGTCTGACCAAAGAAGCAATCGGCTACGAGAACGGTGTTCTGGGCGGCGTTATATCGGCGCTGACCGCGTTTGCGGCCCCCGGTGACGGCGTACTGCTCCACAGCCCCACCTACATCGGCTTTACGATGAGCATCAACAACAATGGCTACAAGATCGTCCACAGCCCTTTGAAAAAGGACGAAAACGGTATCTGGCGGATGGACTATGAGGATATGGACGCCAAGCTGAAGGCCGAGAAAATCCATGTGGCCGTATTCTGCAGCCCGCACAACCCCTGCGGCCGCGTCTGGGAAAGGTGGGAACTGGAGAAGGCGATGGAGGTCTACAAGGCCAACGACTGCATCGTCATCTCTGACGAGATCTGGTCTGACATCATTTTGGAGGGGTACAAGCACATTCCGACACAGTCCGTCTCCGACTGGGCACGCCAGAACACCGTGGCGGTATACGCGCCCAGCAAGACCTTCAATCTGGCCGGTCTGGTAGGCAGCTATCACATTATTTACAATAAGTATCTGCGCGACCGCGTTGTCGCCAAGAGCTCCAAGCCGCATTATAACGATATGAATGTACTGTCGATGCATGCCCTGATCGGCGCCTACAAGCCGGAGGGCTATACATGGGTGGACGAGCTGCGGCAGGTGATCACCGGCAATGTGGACTATGCCTGCGAGTACATCCGCGCGCATTTTGAGGGCGTTGAGGTCAGCAGGCCGCAGGGCACCTACATGCTGTTTTTGGATTGCACCCAATGGTGCGAGAAGCACGGCAAGACCATCGACGAGCTGGAAAAAGCCGGCTGGGATGTGGGCGTAGCATGGCAGGACGGACGGATGTTCCACGGCCCCTGCGCAATCCGCATGAATCTGGCACTGCCGCTGAGCCGCGTAAAAGAAGCCTTCGACCGTCTGGATAAATATGTATTCAACGCCGAGTGAAATTGACACAAAGTCTAGATGCGAAAGCCGTGTAATGGCCCTATACACCATGAATAGCGAGGAATTTCCATGAAGATGCAAGAAGATGAGAACCGGCGGCTCAATCAGGCGCTTGAGAACGCCGTGCAGGGCCTGCAGCAGGCCCCCACGCAGGAGCAGCTTGCCCACACTTTGACCGTTGTGCGCCGTGCCATGCAGGCCGGTGGGCAGTGGATCGCCGCCGTGGAGACAACGCCCGGCGCGTCCGCCGCGCTGCGCCCCAAAATTGTGCAGACCGCCGACGGCGGGCGCTGGTGGTATGCCTTCACCTCGTTTGACGAGCAGATGAAAAGCCCCGATGCCGTGAAATCCACATTCTGGGCTGACATAAACAGCCTGTTTGACGCCGCGCTGGCTGCGGAGGAGATTCAGGGTATCATCCTGAATCCGTGGCACTGTACGCTGCAGCTGGATAAAACGCTGATCCGCATCATCAAGCCGTAAAAACAGGGGAGAGGGTAAGTATGAAAATTCGTTCTGTTGCGATTCTGGGGGCCGGTGCTGTTGGCTGCTATCTGCTGTGGGGGCTGACCGACAAGCCGGGGGTGACGGTCAGCGTTGTGGCCGAGGGTACACGCGCCGACCGGCTGCGCCGCGCCGGGTGTACGATCAACGGCAAGACCTACCGCCCGCAGGTACTGAACCCTGCGCAGGCCCACGGCGCAGACCTGCTCATCGTTGCGCTGAAATACGGTGCCCTGCGCGGGGCGCTGGATGACATCCGCGCGATTGCGGGCGAAAATACCACCGTCATGAGCCTGATGAACGGCGTTGACAGTGAGGAGATCATCGGGGCAGCGGTTGGCGACACTCATGTACTGCCCGCGCTTATTAAAGTGGCGTCCCACCGCACCGAGGATGGCGTCTTTTTTGACCCGGACACAACGATAGGGATCATTTACGGCGAGCCGCAGCCGCCCTTTGACAGCCCCCGCGTGCAGGCTGTAGCCGACCTGTTTGACGGCACGGGGCTGCACTACCAGACCACAGTGCATATCCGCGAGGAGATCTGGAGCAAGTTCCGGCTGAATGTCTGCAACAACCTACCGCAGGCAATTTTGGGCGCAGGTGTCGGCTGCTACCGTGACAGCGCCCACATGCAGGCCATCAGTGACGGCTTGCGCCGCGAACTGGAGGCCATCGCCGCCGCAAAAGGCATTGACCTGAGTCTGGTGGACAGCGCCGTCAGCTACGGCAGCCTTGTAAAGCCGACCGCGCGGTACTCGACCCTGCAGGATCTGGACGCCCACCGCCACACCGAAATCGAGATGTTCTCCGGCGCGCTCATCCGCATGGGACAGGAACTTGGCATCCCCACGCCGTATAACGAGTACACCTACCACATGATCAAGGCCATGGAAGAAAAGAACGACGGCCTGTTTGACTATGCCGAGGGAGAAGCAGCGACAAGAGCGCGGTAAAGCGTAAGTTTGCGACAGCAATGCAGTAGAATGTAAAAACAGGTGCAGCAGGGCAGACCTGCGGCGCCTGTTTTTTGTGGAAGTAAGCTTTCCGGAGAAATGTTATTGAATCAGGCAGGGAGTGCTCGGTTGAGTTGAACGCGCAAGGATTTCTACCTGTTGCATTCGCATCGGTCACCTTTTATAATAAGAGCAAAGACAGTTCTTTCCGGACCTTTTTTATGTTGGTGGATACAGTAGATATAAGGTACAAAATATATACACTTCTTCACGATGCGAATATTGAAATCGCAGCAGAAATGTGATATTATAACATAAGTACAACTGTGAATATACAGAAATTCTGCGGCAGACAGGACGAATGCCGCTAGTTATACGCGAGAGGGAAAACGGTTGTGGAAGTATTATTGACAGGCAATACAAGCTGTGTTACAAAGGCGTGGATCGAGGTGGCCTTTCCGCAGGATCATGTCCTGATTGCAGGATATGAAAAGGCGCAGGACCCCCATTTAAAGGCGATTGCGCTGGACAACAAGAGACTGCTGTCGCAGCTGACGGATACCTACGAGTTTGACTGCATCGTGTATTTTTCGCAGTACCTGATCCCTCACAATGAGCAGGCCGGTGAACTGGAACGGCTGCGCCATGTGCTGCAGATCAACCGTGAGCGCCCGGTTCGCATACTGTATCTGGCCGGGCCGGAAAGTATCGTCACCCCCGAGACGGGCAAGACCATCATGGCCAAAGCTGCGGAGGAGCTTTGCCGTCACTACGCAATGACCAGTCAGGTGCAGGTCAAAGTGCTGCACATGCCGTATCTCTACGGAACGGACGGTGCAGGCGGCGGACAGGGCTTTGCACCGCTGTTTGAACAGATGGAGGCGGGCAAGCTTTGCTTTGATGAACAGGCACAAAGCCCGCTGTATGCCCTCTGCAGCGAGGATCTGGCAGAGCTGGTGCCCCGTATTTATGACGCTTGGACTCCCGAATGGGAGGAGTTTACCGTGCCCGTGGTGTTCGATGTGAACTACAGCCAACTGGGCGGGAAATTGCAGCAGCTTTGCCCCGGCCTGCAGGTCAGTTATGGGCAGGATTCCCCGATATATTACCCGGCCGATGACGGCTTGCTGCGCAAGCGTTATGGGTGGTTCCCCCGGTATGCTCTTTTGGATGACATGCCGGAGCTGTACGGACGCTGGAAGGAGGCACACACCCCGAAACGGGACCTGCTCGGGCGGATATGGAATACCTTGCGCACCCGCCGCAGGCTTTTGGCTGCGGCAGAAATTGCAGCGGCCTGGCTGGTGACGGAACTGCTTGTGCAGATGACCGCTACACAGGCGCAGTTCCGCATGGTCGATTTTCGGCTGGCTTTTATCGTGCTGGTGGGCACGATGTACGGCCTGAATGCAGGCGTGCTGGCGGCGCTGCTGGCCTCGCTTTCCCTGATGCTGGGATACCTGCAGCAGGGGACAACGCCGCTGCTGCTTTTCTACGATCCCGCCAACTGGCTGGCTTTTATCGTCTACTTTATCGCGGGCGCACTGTGCGGTTATGTTCAGATGCAAAACGCAGAATCCATCCGCTTTGTACAGCAGGAAAATGAGCGTCTTAAAGATCGTTTGCGCTTTGTGCGCAGGCTGTATCAGGACACGCTGGAGGATAAGCAGATGTTCCGCCGCCAGATTCTGGGCCGCAAGGACAGCTTCGGCAAAATATATGATGTGACCCGCCAGCTTGACGACATGCAGCCGGAAAAGCTGTACTATAAGACCGTGCAGATTATGGAGGATGTTCTGCAGAACAAAAGTCTCGCGGTCTACCATCTGGACGACAACCGCCACTTTGCTCGGATGATGGCTTGCTGCCCCGGCTTTGAGGGGCACATGCCGCGCTCAATCGAGACAGAGCAGTATCTGCCTGTGCTTCGCGCTATCGAGCAGGAGGGACTGTGGGTCAATCGCGAGTTGATCCCCGAGATGCCGATGTACGCTGCGGCGGTGCGCGAAAATGGGCGGGCCGTAGTGCTGGTCGTTCTTTTTGACGCGGTGGATGACCAGCTTACGCTCTATTACCAGAACCTGTTCCGCATCCTGTGCGGTCTTGCAGAGACGGCACTGGTGCGCGCCTTTGAATATGAGAATGCAGTATATAACGAGCAGCATCTGCCCGGAACGCGGGTGCTGCGCCCGGCTGCATTCGCCACTAAGCTGGATGCTGCCTGCACCCTCAAGGAAGAAAAAATGGCACGGCATCTCTTGCTGCGGGTCACGGATACCTTTGAAAATGAGACCCGTCTGTACGCTGCTTTGGACCATGCGATTCGCAGCAGCGATGCGGCAGGACGGGGACCGGACGGCAGCTTGTACCTGCTGCTGAATCAGGCTAAAGAAAGCGAGCTGCCGATCATCGAACAACGCCTGCAGAAGTATGGCATCTCAGCGCAGCCGGTCCCGTTTGAGCAGCAGCTTGCGCTGGTCGCAGCCGCAACGCAGGAAGGGGAGCAGAGATGAACCTGACCGCTTTGGCACTGGTGCTGCTATTGCTGCATCTGCTGGTGTGTCTGCTGCTGTGGAGAATGGTACGGAAGGGCCTTTTGGATGCCCAGGGGTATTTTCTTCCGTTTATGCTGCTGATCCCATTTTGGGGACCGATCTGTGTACTGCTGCTGACCACGCGCAACGCTCTGACAGACAGGGCTGTCACCCCGCCGGATTTGGAAAAGCTGCGCATCAACGAGGAACTGTTCCGCAGCATTCTGGTTGAGAACCAAGAAGCGCGTGAGACCACCGTGCCGCTTGAGGAGGCGCTGATCGTCAACAGTGCCGAGCAGCGGCGCAAGCTGATTTTCTCGGTGCTGAACGATGACCCGATGCAGTATTATGATCTGCTGCAGCAGGCGCGTATGAATGAGGACAGCGAGGTCGTACATTATGCTGCGACGGCGATGGCGCAGATCTCCAAGCAGGCCGATCTGACCCTGCAGCGCCATGAGGCAGATTATGCAGCCAAGCCCAATGACCCGGAGGTGCTGGCGGCTTACGGCCGGTATCTCGGCGAATATCTTGATTCCGGTCTGGTGCAGGGACGCGCTGCAGAGATCCAGCAGCGCCAGCTTATCCGGCTGCTGAAGCAGCAGCTTACAGCAGGGTTGGATTTCAGGCTGGGCTGCCGTCTGGCACAGGCGTATCTGGCAATGCAGGAATATGACGAGGCAGAGCGTGTGCTGGAAAAGCTTACCGCACAGTGGCCCCAGCGTGAGGAGCCGTGGCTGCTTCGCCTGCGCAGTGCAGCAGACCGCAAAGACGGTGATGCCCTGCGAAAAACCATACACAATATACAGGAGCAGGATGTCTACCTGAGCGCCAAAGGCCGCGAGACGCTGCGCTTCTGGCAAAACGAAAAAGAAGGAGATGACAGGGTGTGAAGCGTGTACAGGATTGGCTTTTGCGTTTCCGCTGGCAGAAGCTGCTGCTGGTGTGGGGCGTATTTTTGCTGATTGCCGCCGTTCTGTTTGCGGAGCGCAGCGGCGTGCAGTATACTCATACCCGTTTTCGCCTGTCGTATCTGCCGCAGGAACAGGCCATCTCCAAGGCGCAGGCGCTGCAGGAGCAGCCCGCCACCTGCCTGCTGCTCTGTGATACAAGGCAGAGCGGTGTGGACGATGCAAGAGAGCTTTTTACACAGCTTCTGCAGGACATGAAGGTTGCCGCCGATGTGGTCGATCTGGCCGAAGTCTCGGTGAATGATCTGCCCGCACCGGAAAATTATCAAACCGCTGTTGTGCTCATGCCCAATGTTGAACCTTTGGGAGAGGAACTGCTCCGCCTGATGAACTGGGTCGAGGACGGCGGCGGCCTGCTGTTCGGTATGAGTCCTTCTAACGACCGGTATTTTAATGTGGTCTCCGCCAAATTGGGGGTGCTGTCCACCTCCGGCGAGTACAAGCAGGCAGAGAGCATTGTGCCGGCCGAGGGCTTTATGCTGGGCGGCGGGCAGCGCTACGAGCTTTCAGACCCGTTTGACTCCTCACTGGCAGTGGCCCTGCGCGAGGATACTGAGGTATATGCCACAACCGGGGATGAAAAGGTCCCCCTGATCTGGGGCCACCGTCAGGGCCGTGGGCGCATCGTGGTGGACAACATTGGTATCTATGACAAAGTCATGCGCGGTTTTTATGCGGCATCCTACAGCCTGCTGCAGGACGCCGTGGCTTACCCTGTCATCAACAGCGCTGTCTTTTATCTGGACGACTTTCCTTCCCCTGTGCCGGGAGGGGACGGCACCTATATCCGGCGGGATTACGGTCTGAGCATCAGCGATTTTTATTCGCAGGTCTGGTGGCCCGATCTGACCCAGTTGGCGGAGCGCTACGGCATCCACTATACCGGTGTGATGATCGAAAACTACGAGGACGACACTTTGTCCGCGCCTGAACGGCAGGCCGATACCGAGCAGTTCCGCTACTTTGGTGGTCTTTTGCTTCGTCAGGGCGGCGAGATCGGCTACCATGGCTACAACCACCAGCCGCTCTGTCTGCCGGATACTGATTACGGTGATGCCTACGCCTATAATCAATGGCCCAATGCCGATGCCATTACTGCGGCGATGGACGAACTGATTGCGTTTCAGAAAGCCGTTCTGCCTTATGCTGTGGGTTCGGTCTATGTGCCGCCCTCGAACATTCTTTCGGCAGCGGGACGCGAGATCCTGGGCACCCGTGTGCCGGGCATCCGCACCATTGCCAGCACTTATTTTGAGGATAGCTCCGGCCTGCCCTATGTGCAGGAATTTGATGTTGCACCGGACGGCATCGTTGAGCAGCCGCGCATTGTTTCCGGCGGCATGGTAGGGGACAGCTATATGCGGTTGGCAGCTGTCAGTGAGCTGAATATGCATTATGTCAGCACACATTTTATGCACCCGGACGACCTCTTGGATGAGGACCGCGGTGCAGCCGAGGGCTGGGAGGTCTACAAGGGCGGACTGGTGGACTATCTGAACTGGCTGGAAAAAGCCGCTCCGCACCTGCGCAGGCAGACAGGAACCGAATGCTCCGGCGCAGTGGAGCGCTTTGCCGCACTGACGGTCACAACCACAGGCACCAACGATGGGTGGGAGCTGACGCTCGGCAATTTTCACGATGAGGCGTGGCTGTTGTTCCGCGCCAATGACGGCGTACCCGGCACAGTCACCGGCGGGCAGCTGACACTATTGACCGGCAACCTGTATCTGCTCAAGGCAGAGCAGCCGACCGTGCAGATCTTGCGGCAGGAGGGGTAAGATGCGAATCTGTCTTGTGCTGGAGGGGTCATACCCATATGTCCACGGCGGTGTTTCAACCTGGATGCACAGCTATATACAGGCCATGCCGGAGCATGAGTTTGTGCTGTGGGTGATCGGTGCCAAGGCTGCGGATCGCAGCCGGTTCGTCTATGATCTGCCAGGCAATGTTGCAGAGGTGCATGAGGTGTTTCTCGACGATGCGCTGCGCCTCTGCGGTGAGCAGCGTCCCGTGCATTTTACCCCGCAGGAGCATGATGCCCTGCGCGAACTGGTACGCCTTGGGCACCCTGACTGGGAGATTTTGTTCCGCCTGTTTCAGGAAAAAAAGGTGCATCCGCTCTCCCTTTTGCAGAGCCGTGAATTCATGAGCCTGTTTACCGAGGTCTGCCAACAGGAGTACCCGTATGTTGCCTACGCCGATGCGTTTCATACCATGCGGTCGATGCTGCTGCCGGTTTTGTATCTGATCAGTGGAGAAGTGCCGAAGGCGCAGGTCTATCACGCCATTTCCACCGGCTACGGCGGTCTGCTTGCCTGCTTGGGCGGCTGTATGCACCATGCACCGGTTCTTCTGACAGAGCATGGCATCTACACCCGCGAGCGCGAGGAGGAAATCATCCGTGCCGAGTGGGTCGTGCCGTCCTTCAAGAACCGCTGGATACGGTTTTTCTATATGCTGTCGGAGGAAATTTACCGCCGTGCCTACCGCGTCACCAGTTTGTTTACCAATGCGCGGCGCACCCAGATCGAGATGGGCTGCGCAGCTGAAAAGTGCATCGTGATCCCGAATGGCGTGCAGTATGAGCGGTTTTACCAAATCCCCCTCAAGCCAAAGGGCGACTGGGTGGACATTGGTGCGGTGGTTCGTTTGGCACCGATCAAAGATGTAAAAACGATGATCTATGCATTTTTTGAACTGAGCGCCCGGCAAAAAAATGTGCGGCTGCACATTATGGGCGGTGTCGATGACGAAGAATACGCCCGGGAATGCTATGCGCTGGTGGAGCAGCTTGAACTGAAAAACCTGATTTTCACCGGCCGTGTCAATGTGGTGGAGTATATGCAAAAGCTGGATTTCACCATATTGACCAGCATCTCGGAGGGGCAGCCGCTCTCGGTGCTGGAATCGCTGGCCGCCCGGCGTCCCTGCGTCACCACCGAAGTCGGCTGCTGCCGCGAACTGCTGGAGGGCGCACCCGGCGACACCTTCGGCACGGCAGGGTACTGTGTGCCGCCGATGTATCGTCAGGGACTGGCCGATGCCATGGAGCGCCTCTGTGCCAGCCGCGCCCGGCGTGAGGAAATGGGCGAAATCGGCAGAAAACGCGTGGAGCGCTATTACCGTCATGAGCAGATGCTGGCCAACTACCGCGCCCTGTATGCGGATACAGCCAAGACATATCATCTGACGGAAACACGATAAAGGAAAGGAACCCATGGCAGGTATTGGATTTGAACTGAAAAAGCTGTTCCGGCGCAAGGGGCTGTTTGCCACCCTGCGCGCCTACGGCTATGCAGGCGTCATCTGCACAGGGCCGATGCTGCTGGGCGTACTGCTGCAGGTCGGTATGCTGGTGCTGTGCGGCTGGGCCGGGGCCGCCCGCGCGGATCAGGATCTGCTGGTCTGCATGGTCACCTACACGCTGCTGGCCAGTCTGACCGTCACGAGCTTTTTCTCAATGCCGGTCACGCGCTTTCTGGCAGATATGCTGTATGAGGAGCAGGAGCAGACGATTTTGCCCTCGTTCTGGGGCAGCAATACGCTGCTTTTGATGGGCGGCTGTGCTGCTTATGGCATTTTTCTGATCTTCTCGGGGGCTACGCTGATGCAGGGGCTGCTCTGTCTCTGGTTGTTTGCTGAGATGATCGTAAACTGGAACGCGATGAGTTACCTGACTGCCGTCAAAGACTATCGCGGTATTCTGTGGGCCTTTGTGGCGGCGATCGGTATCTCGTTCGGGTTGGGATACCTGTTGATCTTCCTCCTCGGCGCGCCGGTTTTGGAGGGCTTTCTCTTTGCAATCACAGTTGGCTACGGCTGCATGATGCTGCTGGAGACACTGCTGCTGCACCGCTATTTTCCCCAAAGCAAGGAAAGCCCTTGGGCCTTTCTGCGCTGGGTGGACCGTTTTTTGCCATTGGCGTTTACCGGTTTGTTTACCAATCTGGGCCTGTTCACCCACCTTGTTATTATCTGGGCAGGGCCGATCGGCATACAGGTCAAGGGGCTGTTTTACGGCGCGCCCTACCACGATGTACCCGCGATGCTGGCATTTTTAAGCATCCTGATCACCACGGTCAACTTTGTGGTCTCTGTGGAGGTCAACTTTTACCCCAAATACCGCGCGTATTACAGCCTGTTTAACGACGGCGGTGTTGTGGGCGATATTGTGACCGCCGAGGAGGAAATGCTGGCGGTACTTAACCGGGAGCTGTATTATACGGCGCTCAAGCAGCTGTTCGCCACGGCTGCGGTCATCTCGCTGGAAAACACGCTGCTGGAGCTGCTGCCGCTTGGCTTTAATGACCTGATGCACGGCTATTTCCGCACCCTCTGCGTGGGGTACGGCCTCTACGCCATCGGCAATACCGTCATGCTGATCCTGCTGTATTTTACCGATTATCTTGGCGCAGTGCTGGCCTCAGGGGTATTTGCAGCTGCGGCAGCGGTGGGAACGGTCATCTCGCTTTTCTTTGACCAGGCGTTTTACGGGTTTGGCTTTCTGGCGGGTGCTGCGGTGTTTTTTCTGTTGGCGCTGCTGCGGCTGGATTATTATACCTCCAGCCTGCCGTACCGCGTGCTGGGGCAGCAGCCAATCGTGGCACAGACAAAATCCGGAAGGTTTACAAAATTAGCATTGTTTTTGGAAAAAGCAGCGGAAAGAGGGGAATCTGATGCAAAGAAGTAATCTATTGGGGCTTCTGGCCGGCACGGCGCTGGCTGTGCTGCTGGCGGGCTGTGGCACGGCGGAGCATACCGCTGCCGAGTCGGAGCCGTCCACGCCGGAATCTGCTGTACAGACGGTGGAGAAAGAACCGGTGCAGGAGATCAACGGCATCCCCCTGCGGGAAAACAAGGATCTCTACTCCGTCTATGATGACAGCGGCATTGTGACGATGTATCTTACGGTCAGCAGCGGCAACGAAGCCGAGGGCACAAACCACACCTGGGCTGAAATCAACCACTATTCGGTCTACGACTATGAAAAGATGGGGGTCGAGCGCTATCAAGTCAACGGTCTGCTGCAGGTAGGGGACGAGAACGGCCCGGTCGTCGGGGAGGTCGGCTACAACGAGATCGCCCCCAACGCCACCGTACAGATCCGCGGACAGACATCCAGCACCAACGACCAAAAGAACTATAAGATCGAACTGAAAAAAGGCAAGGGCACATGGCGTGGGCAGCGTACCATTGCGCTGAACAAGCATATGGGGGAGGGGCTGCGCTTCCGCAATAAGATGGCCTATGACCTGATCGAGGGCATCCCGCAGATGACGGGCCTGCGCACACAGTTTGTACATTTATATGTCAGGGATCTGACCACGGGCAGCGGGGCCGCCTTTGAGGATTACGGGCTGTATACCCAGGTTGAGCAGCTGAACAAGACGGCGCTGAAAACGCATGGCCTTGACCGGAACGGACAACTGTACAAGGTGAACTCCTTTGAATTTCAGCGCTATGAGGATGACCTCAAGCTGACCACTGACCCGGACTATGACGAGAAGAAATTTGAGCAGCACCTTGAAACCAAGGGCAGCAGCGACCATACGAAGCTTCTCGAAATGCTGCAGGTATTGAATGACGATTCCATACCTATGGAGGAAATCCTCGGCCGCTATTTTGATGCAGAAAACATTGCCTACTGGATGGCGTTCCAGCTGCTGACCGGCAATGTGGACACCCAAAACCGCAACTGCTATCTGTACAGCCCGCTGAACTCCGAGACATGGTACATTCTCGATTGGGACAATGACGGTATGCTGCGCCATACCGAGGATTCCCTTTACAACTACAGCGAAGCCGACAGCTGGGAATGGGGCGTCAGCAACTACTGGGGCAACACCCTGTTCCGCCGCTGCCTGCAGACCGAGAGCTTCCGCGCGCGGCTGGATGCCGCCATCGAGGAGCTGCACAGCTATATGAACGCGGAACGGATCGACAGCATGGTAGCGCATTACCGCACCATCACCGAGCAGTTTGTCTGGCAGATGCCCGATATTGTCAACGAGCGTCTGACTCCGGCGCAGTATGACACCGTAGCCAACAGTCTGAGCACCGAGATCGAGGAAAACTACCGGCATTATTACGACAGCTACCAATACCCGATGCCGTTCTACATTGGCGTGCCCGCAGTGCAGGACAATAAGCTGCATCTGGTTTGGGATGCCGCCTACGACTTTGACGCGGAAAGCCTTGTGTACACGGTGGAGGTCGCCGCCGATTATACCTTCCAAAATGTTCTTTTCCGGCAGGAGAACCTGATGCTGCCGGAGGCCGAGATGGATCTGCTGCCGGCCGGCCAGTATTTTATGCGGGTGCGTGTCACCAACGAATCGGGCTACACGCAGGATGCGTTTGACTACTATGTCACGGATGCCGGCAAGATCTACGGTGTAAAGTGCTTTTATGTCATGGCTGACGGCAGCATTGCGGAGGATATCTATGTGGAGGGCTGAAAATCTGCCCGGCGTTGTGCAGACCCTGTTGACCCCGCCGCCGCGCCCTACAGCAGAGCGATACCGCCACGAGCTGAAATATCTGATTTCCTATGGGGAAAAGGCTGCGCTGGAAACACGGATGCGCCCGATCCTGCAAATGGATCCGCATGCCGGCAGCGGCGGGTACTTTATTCGCAGCCTGTACTTTGACGATTACTGGCACTCCGCCTATGAAGAAAAGGAGGCCGGTGTGCTGCTGCGCAAAAAATACCGCATCCGCATTTATGACAGCAGCGATCGGATAATCAAGCTGGAGCGCAAAAAGAAGTTCGGCAGCTGGATCTATAAGGAGGATGCCGTCCTGACCCGCGCGGAATTTGAGAAAATTCTGGCGGGAGAATATGCGTTTCTCTTGCAGTCCGAGCAAAATCTCTGCCGGGAATTCTACTATGAGTGTGTCTCGCAGCTTCTGCGTCCACGCGTAATCGTGGATTATGAGCGCGAGCCGTGGATCATGGACGAGGGCACGGTGCGCATCACCTTTGATAAGGATGTGCGTGCAGCCGTGGGTGGGTATGACATCTTTGACAAAACACTGCCCGCCCTGCCGGTGCTGGAACCCGGCAAGCTCATCATGGAAGTGAAGTTTACCGAGTTTCTGCCCGGTATCCTGCGCAGTCTGCTTCCGCCGGCCTCTCAGGAATATACGGCGGTATCCAAATATGTGCTGTGCTGCGACAAAACCGCCTATCAGCATGGCTTTGGCTATTGGCAGGAAACGGGGGCCTCCCCCTACGATACCCCACTGTAATAAGAGGTGTAACATGAGTACAAAGGATTTTATAAAAAAGTCAGTGCTGGAAAATTTCACCCAGTACAGCACCCCCAAGCTGTGGGTGGCGTTGTTGGCCGCCCTGCTGATGGGAGTAGTCATCTATCTGGTCTACCGCCGTTTTTATACAGGTGTTGTATTTTCCCGCAGCTTTGCGGTCACGCTGGTGGGAATGTCCGTTTTGACCTGCATGGTAACGCTGGCCATTAGCACCAATGTGGTCATCTCGTTGGGCATGGTGGGTGCGCTGTCTATCGTGCGTTTCCGCACGGCAGTCAAGGACCCAATGGATCTGTTGTACCTGTTCTGGTCCATTACGACCGGCATCACGACCGGCGCAGGCATGTATCTGCTGGCGTTGACGGCGGCTGTGGTCATGATTTTGATGCTGCTGCTGTTCTACCACTGGCAGGAGCGCGGCCGCGTGTACATTGCTGTCATCCACTATACCGGTCAGCGGGCAGGGGATGACATCGTCCGTGCCTTCGGCCGAAACAAGTATGTCGTCAAGTCTAAGACAATGCGCGGTGATACAGTTGAGATGGTTGCCGAGGTGTTCTGTAAGGACAAGGAGCTTGAATTTTCAGAGAGACTACGCGCTGTACCCGGCGTTGCCGATGTAACTTTGATCCAATATAACGGCGAATATCACGGTTGACAACACCTTCAATCAAACTGCGCAGACTGCGATGCAGCAGATGATGCAGCAGATTAAGAAAAAGAAATATCCGGATTCGTTGCATGGCTATACAGGCAATCTTCTCATCGTAGCTATCAACTATGACAAAAAATCAAAAAAGCATCAGTGTATCATTGAAAAAATTATACAATGACAGCATGTGCCGTGGAATATTTTCCACGGCTTTTTATTTCAGCATTTACGAGTAGCCGGTTGCCGTTCGTTGACACATCAATTACATGGTGTTATACTTTTTGCATGGAAAGAGGTATCTGCCTAAATATACCGTCGAACCGGAAAGGAGCCGTCATGAGCATATTAGAACAACAGTACGAGGCGTTATTTACCCCTTGGAAGATCGGGAATGTTGAAATTAAAAACCGAATCGTCATGTGCCCTATGGGAGGCACTTCACTGTTTGGTTGGTTTGAACTCACTGGTTGCCACTTTGACAAGGAAGCGGCCAAACTATTCTTAGAAAGAGCGAATAATAATGTAGGGCTGATTATTCCCGGCATTGCCCCGCTGCGGGATACCTTTTGGGGTAAATGGCTCTGGCAAAATCCAAAGATGTTTGAGGATCTTGCCGTTTTCATGGATGAAATTCACAAAACCGGAGCAAAGCTCTTTATTCAACTCACTGCTGGCATGGGTCGATCCTGGGCTATAACTGATTCCATTGTACCGCTGCACAAGAACGCGATAACGCGCAAACTCATCAAACCGGTGCTTGACACATCCCACGAATTAGCGTCTCCTTCACCGCAGCCTTCTCGCTGGGCACACGATATCGAATGCCCTGAAATCACAGTAGCTCAAATTCATGAAATCATTGAAGCGTTTGCAAAAACGGCAAAGCTCTGCAAAGATGCTGGTGTGGACGGAGTGGAAGTACACGCGGTTCACGAAGGATACCTTCTTGATCAGTTTGCCATCGAGTTTTTCAACAAGCGCACTGATGAATATGGCGGTAACTTTGAAAATCGATATCGCTTTGCCGCGGAGATTGTTAAAGCCATCAAAGAAGCCTGCGGGAATGATTACCCTGTATCTCTGCGTTATTCCGTAGAGTCCAAGATGAAAGGATTCTGCTACGGCGCCATGCCTGGTGAAGATTATACCGAGGTCGGGCGGAATATGCAGGAGTCCGAGCGGGCAGCAAAGTATCTTCAAGACGCAGGATATGACATGCTCAACGCTGACAATGGCACCTACGATTCCTGGTACTGGTCTCATCCTCCCATGTACATGCCAGAGAACTGTAATCTTACCGATGTTGCACACATCAAGCAGTTTGTGGATATTCCTGTGGTATGCGCCGGGAGAATGAATCCCGAAATCGGTGCCAAGGCCATTGCGGATGGAAAAATAGATGCCATCGGCGTGGCCCGCCAGTTCCTCACTGACCCGGAATGGGTTACGAAGTTGCTGGAGAATCGAACACAGGACATCAAACCCTGCATATGCTGCCACAGCGGCTGCTTTAACTTTTCTTCCTGTAAAGGACACGCCAATACGCAGGATTTGAGTGACACAATGGGGCTTGCACGGTGTGCCCTGAACCCAGAGACTATGCAGTCGGGAAAATATCACCTCGAGCCTGCCAAGAAATTGAAAACGATTGCTATCATCGGTGGCGGTATCGGTGGTATGGAGGCGGCACTCGTATGTGCAAAGCGCGGTCACAAGGTAACATTATATGAAAGAAGTAGTACGCTGGGCGGAGTGTTTATCGCGGCAGCAGCTCCATCCTTTAAAGAAAAGGACCGGGAACTCATCGCGTGGTACATTCGTGAGCTACAAAAATATCCGATAACTATCAAGCTGAATACAGAAATCAAATCCGTAGCCTCACTTTCTGCGGACGAGGTCATTGTAGCAACCGGTGCAACCGCTCGTAAAATCAATGTTACAGGCGCCGAGATTGCCATCGAGGCCATTGATTACTTGCTTGGCAGTCGCGAGGTCGGCGAAAATGTGGCTGTTATCGGGGGCGGTTTGACAGGATGTGAAATTGCCTATGACCTGTATTTGAAAGGAAAGCACCCAACTATCATCGAAATGCAGGATGACCTGATTACCACGAAAGGCATCTGCCTTGCCAATACAAGTTATCTCCGGGATTTCTTTAAGACAAATAAGGTTCCTGTGTTTTTGGAAACATCCCTTTCTCAAATCAAGTCTGGCAGTGTAGAGTTGATAGACAAAACCGGCAATCAATTTGCCCTTCCCGCAGATTCCGTAATTATGTCGGTAGGGTACACCCCGGCTCCCATTGCCGCCAAGGGCAAGCACATTCATGTGATCGGTGATGCTGCCAAGGTCGGAAACCTGCGCACAGTCATCTGGGGAGCATGGGATGTCTGCATGAAATTGTGATTTTCAACAGAGCAAGGAGAAAATAATGCAGCTAACGAAAGAACAGCAAGCGATCCTCGATGGAGAAAAGGGAGAGACTCTTGCCAAAGTCATGAAAACGCTGGTGATGTACGGCGATGCCTTTGAGGCCGAGAAGCTTGTACCTATCACATCGAAGTATAATCATCTCGTGACATCCTTTGGCCTCAAAGTTATGGCGCCTGTATATGATCTGATGCAAAAGATTTTGGATGCAGGTGTATGCTCCGAGCAGAAATTTTCCGTAGATCCGCGCCCGCTTGACAAAAATGTACCCGCAAATTTCCTGCAGAATCTGGTTTTTAATAAATTTATGTACACCAAGCAGGATTATTATGAGAATCAACTGGAAAGCCTCGGCTTGATGGACAAGGATGCCTTTACATGCACCTGTTACATGGACGAGGTAGGCAACAAGCCTCATAAGGGCGAGGTTCTTTCTTGGGCCGAATCCAGCGCAGTTGTGTATGCAAACTCGGTTTTGGGAGCCCGCTGCAATCGAAATTCCGGGATCCTTGACATTATGGGGTCTATCGTAGGCTATGTCCCGTATTTTGGTCTGCTGACTGACGAAGGCAGAAAAGCCAGCTGGATAATTAAAATCAATACCACGAAGAAGCCGGAAGCTCAGCTCCTCGGTTCAGCCATTGGTATGAAAGTTATGGAAGATGTGCCGTATGTGATAGGACTGGACAAATGGCTCGGAACGGAGCTGAACGATACCACTTGTGCCTACCTTAAGGATTTTGGAGCAGCCACCGCTTCCAATGGCGCAGTCGGACTGTATCACATTGCAAACTTGACGCCGGAGGCTGTCGAACAAGGTGAATCCTTGATTCTTGACGGCGCAAGAGTGTATACTATAGATGATGCGGAACTGGAGCGCGTCAAAAACAGCTACCCGGTCATATGGAAGAACCCGGACGCCGCGCCAAAGCTCTGTTTCGTAGGCTGCCCGCATCTTTCTCTTGAACAACTCAAAGACTGGACCATCAAAATCGAAAACGAACTAAGGGTAAACAACAGAGAAAAGGTGAAAATTCCTACGGTCTTCACTGCTGCCCCCGGTGTTCTGACTGCGTTTGAAAAGACGGACTACGCACCTCGCCTTAAAAAGACTGGCGTTATCACCTCGTATATCTGTCCTCTTATGTACATGAATAACCCTCTGTGCAAATCTATGCCTGTTATCACTTCTTCCAACAAACTGCGCACCTACTCCAGCGCCAGATACTACACTGATGATGAAATTCTGAAAGCTATAACAGGAGGGGATAGAGCATGAAACAATTCAAAGGTCGCGTAGTAACGCCCGGTGAAGTTACCGCTGAAGCTGTTGTTACCAAGAATGGATTTAACACGCTGGCCTCGCTGCAGATGGCACTTCAGTTCGGCGATAAAGCTGTTAAATGTGGCGATCAAAGCAACAAGGATTTGTACGGCAAATCGCTACTTGGCAAAGCACTATGCCTTCCTCAAACGATTGGTTCCACCACAGGAGGTCTGGTACTGTACTGTGCCTGCTCCATGAGGAAAAACCCTGCCTGCTTACTGTTTGCCAATCACATTGATTCACTCGCTGCAGCGGGAGCAGTCCTTGCTGATGTGTGGGTTGATGGCGTCTCCATGCCTGTAATCGATATGTTGGGGGACGAGTTTCTAAACTATGTCCAAGATGGAATGAAGATTACAATCATGCCTGACGGTATTGTTCAGGTTGAGTAAAATGCGCATAGAAAACATAGCACCCATAAAACTTATTCGTATGTGAGGGGAAATAATTTATGGAACCGAACCCAAAAGTCAAAATCATCTCAGACAGTACCTGCGATCTTTCACAGGAGCTGACGGCAAAGTACGATATCGACATTCTGCCGCTGCATATCCTGCTGGGCGAAAACGAGTTCCGGGACGGCAAGGATATCACACCCGAACGCATTTTCGCGTGGGCGGATGCAAACAAGGCAACGCCGAAAACCTCTGCGCCGTCTCTGGAGGATGCCAAGGCGCTGCTGCAGCCGTATGTCGAGGTCGGCCGTGAGGTGATCTGCTTTTCGATTTCCGGCAGTATGTCCACCTCTGGCAATGTTATGCGCCTTGCCGCCGAGGAACTGGATGCCGCCGCGCAGGTCATGATCATCGACTCCGAAAATCTCTCTACCGGGATCGGGCTTCTTGTCGTGGAGGCAGCCATCATGGCAGAACAGGGGCATTCGGCGGCAGAGATCACCGCTGCCGTCCGGGAACTCATCCCGAAGGTGCGGGCAAGCTTTGTCGTTGATACGCTGGTATACCTGTGGCGCGGCGGGCGATGCAATGCCGTTGCCGCTTTGGCTGGCAGTGCGCTGCGGCTGCACCCTAAGATCGTGGTGGAAAACGGCGCCATGCACGCAACAAAAAAGTACCGCGGGAAAATCGACAATGCAATCATGTCCTATGTGAAAGACATGGAGGCCGACCTGAAGGCAGCCCGACCGGAGAGGGTCTTTATTACCCACTCCGGCTGCAGCCGTGAGGTAGTGGAGGAAGTGCGCTCTTATCTGAAAGGGCTTACTGTATTCTGTGAGATCCTTGAAACGAGAGCCGGCGGCGTAATTTCCAGCCACTGCGGCCCGGGTACGCTCGGTGTGCTGTTCATTGCGAAGTGACGAAAGAAAAGACGAACGATCTGCTGATATGGTAGGGTAAGCTACCGATTGTTTGCAAAAAGAATATCTAACATGTGCTGGAGCCAATTTGGCTCCAGCTATATTTTTTCTTGATGGTTGTGATTGAGCTACGGATTATGTACAGAAATTTTTTGCCACTTCTTTACAGGGGATTTCGTAGGTGATATAATAAGGCAGAAAACCGACCGACCGGTCGGTCGGTCGGACGCGCCCGTCAACATACATGCCCGCGCAAAAGCGGGCCAAGGGAACAACTATATGCCAAAATTCAGTGTAAAAAAACCATTTACCGTGCTTGTGGCGGTCATATTGGTGGTGGTGCTGGGCTTTGTAAGCCTGGCCGGTATGCAGACAGATCTGCTCCCCAATATGAACCTGCCCTACCTGCTGGTCGTTACCACCTACCCCGGTGCAAGCCCGGAGCAGGTGGAAAGCGATGTGACACAGCCGCTGGAGAACAGCCTTTCCACCCTGAACGGTGTGAAAAATGTGACCAGCCAGAGCAACGAAAACTACAGCCTTGTCATTCTGGAATATCAGGACGACACCGACATGGACAGCGCCATGGTCAAGGCCAGCACCGCAGTGAATCAGCTATCGGACAGTCTGCCCGACATGGCCAGCACCCCAACGCTGATGGAGATGAGCCCCGACATGATGGCCACCCAGTACATTGCGGTGGACTATGACGGGATGGACATCTACGAGCTCTCCGACTATGTGGAGGACTCGGTCATACCTCAGTTGGAGCGCGTGGACGGCGTGGCCAGCGTTTCCACGACCGGACTTGTCAAAAAATCGGTCGAGATCACATTAGATCAGGACAAAATTGATGAGGTGAATGACAAGCTGCTGGTCAAGGTGAGTGACCGACTGGCCGATGCCAAAAAGCAGCTGGACGAAAACGATGCCAAAATCAAAAACGGCCTTGCCGAGCTGGACACCGCCCAGAGCCAGCTGAATTCCGGCAAGGCAGAGCTGGCCACCCAGAAGCAGAGCCTGACCGAGCAGCTCCGGGACGCGATCAATCAACTGAATGCAGAAATCCCCAAGCTGGAAGCGCAGATTGCGGGGCTGAAGGGCGAACTGGAAACGGCCCAGAGCAAGCTGGGCCAGCTCAAGGCTGACCCGGGCAGTCTGCCGGAGGTGACGCTGCCGATCGATGATGCGCTGTTTGCCTCCTGCAAGGAAATTCTGGCAAAATATGATTCCCAGTACGCTCCCGGCGCCATGCCCGCCAATCTGGAGGAGGCCAAGGGCGACCTGACCAAGATGACCGCGATGCAGGCTTCTATTGAGCGTGCACAGCAGGCCCTTGAGGCGGAGGCATCCGCCATGACCGGCGGGCTGAGCATCCGCGAGGCCTGTGCAGCGCTGGACGCGCAGATCATGGCCCTGACCGCGCAGGTGCAGCAGAAGGACAATGAGATCATTCAGCTGCAGCAGAAGCTGGAAACGGCGGCTCCGGAGGAACAGGACGCCATCCGTGCAGAAATCGAGAGCAAAAAGGCCGAGCAGGCCGCTTTGCAGGCCCAGCTGGACGCTGCCACCAGCCAGCGCGCAGCGCTGGACGATTACAGGAGCGCCGAAAGCACCCTCTCCACCACCCGGACGGCCCTGCAGAATGCAACGGTGCTGCTGAAAGCCCGGCAGGAAGCTGAGGCCAGCCTGAACGAGAGCACCGAGGAGCTGCGCAAGACGCTGCAGCAGACAATTAGCACCCTGAACACCCAGATCGACAAGGGCGAAGCGATGCTTGCAGATCTGAACGAGCAGCGCGGCAAACTGCAGTCGATGCTGGAAGGCCTTGCTGCCAACCCGACAGACCCAAAGCTGGCCGATATGGCCGTGCAGCTGCTGTTCAGCGGTACCGAAGCCCAGCTCGGTCTGGGCAAGTTCCAGATCAGCAGCGGCCGCACCCAGCTGGAGGCTGGCAAGACCCAGCTGGACGCCGCGCGCAAGGAGTACGAATCCGCCCGCGAGGAGGCGCTGAAAAGCGCTAACCTTGACCAGCTTCTGAATATGAATACCCTGAAGCAGCTGATCGCCGCCCAGAACTTCTCGATGCCCGCCGGTTACATCGACGGCGGGGAAGGGGACAGCGACCAGTATATCCTGAAGGTCGGCGATGCGTTTGACAATGTGGACGAGCTGAAAAGCATGGTCCTGTGCAGCATTGACGGTATTGGCGATGTGCGGCTTTCGGATGTGGCGGACATTGAACTGACGGATAACGCCGATGACAGCTATGCCAAGGTGGGCAAAAACCGCGCCGTGCTGCTTTCGATTTATAAGAGCTCGACGGCGTCCACCTCGTCGGTGTCCAACGCAAGCACAGCCGCCATGAAGGACCTGATGGCAGAGAATGACGGCCTGCACCTGACCACCATCATGGATCAGGGCGATTACATCAAGCTGATCGTGAACAGTGTGATGTCCAACCTGATCGAGGGTGCTGTGCTGGCAATCATCGTGCTGGCGCTCTTCCTCAAGGACATCCGCCCCACGCTGGTGGTAGCCATCAGCATGCCGCTCAGTGTGCTGTTTGCCATTGTGCTGATGTACTTTACCGGCATTACGCTGAACATCCTCAGCCTGTCCGGTCTGGCGCTGGGCGTTGGTATGCTGGTAGACAACTCGGTCGTTGTCATTGAGAACATCTACCGCCTGCGCGGGCGCGGTATTCCTGCCCCGCGTGCAGCGGTGCAGGGTGCGCGTCAGGTGGCGGGGGCCATCATGTCCTCCACACTGACGACGGTCTGTGTGTTCCTGCCGATGGTCTTTACCACAGGCATGGTGCTGGAGCTGCTCTCCGATATGGCGTGGACCATCACCTTCAGCCTGCTGGCCTCGCTGATCGTGGCCCTTACCGTGGTGCCCTGCGCCGGTTCTACCGTGCTGCGCAAACAGAGGGAAATCAAGCACCCCTGGTTTGATCGCTTCCTGAACGGCTATGAGAAGCTGCTGCGCTTCTGCCTGAAGCGCAAGGCAATCCCGCTGACGCTGGCGATCGCGCTGCTGGCCGTATCGGTCTGGCGCATCGCCACCATGGGTGTGGTGCTTATCCCGGATATGGGCTCCAACCAGCTTTCCATCACCGTAACGGTGCCGGCGGACACCGAAAAGGAGGCGGCTTTTGCCACTGCGGACGCCGTGATGGATGCCATAACCGACATTGACGGTGTGGAAACCGTGGGCGCAATGTCCGGCGGCAGCGACAGCACCAGCAATATGCTGATGATGAGCGGCACCGAGGGCACTGCGGACAACACCAGCTTTACCTATTATGTTCTGCTGACCGATGAGGGCGCTGGCAACAGCAAGGCCATCCAGCAGCAGATCGCCGAGAACACCGCAGACCTGAATTGTGAAGTGAACATCAGTGCCAGCAGCATGGATATGAGCGCACTGTCCGGCAGCGGTATCGAGGTGGATATTTACGGCCGTGACCTGAATGACCTGACTGCCGCCAGCCAGCAGGTGATGGAGCTGCTGAACAGCGTGGACGGCATCGAAAATGTCTCCAACGGGCAGGAGGCCGGCGATGAGGAGGTGCATATCGTCATCAACAAGGATAAGGCCATGCGCCTTGGCCTGACGGTGGCGCAGGTATACCAGCAGATCGCCGCAAAGCTCAGTACCAACACCACTGCCACTACCTTAAAGGTGGGCAGCGAAACTTACACTGTGACCATTGTGGATAAGACCGATGCACCGAATCTCGATGACCTGTTCCAGATGGAGTTTACCACAACGACCACCGATGATGACGGCAATACCGTGAACGAGACTCACACGCTGGCAGAGTTCGCCTCCCGCACGAACGGCAACGCCTATGCGTCCATTGCGCGTGAGAACGGCTCCCGCATGATCAGCGTGACCAGTGAGACCGCCGAGGGGTACAACACCACCCTGCTTTCCCGTGAACTGGAGCCTAAGCTGGCGGCGCTGACGCTGCCGGACGGCTGCACGGCCGAAATTGCCGGTGAGACCACGCAGGTGACCGAGATGATCCAGCAGATGGCCAAAATGATGGCCCTTGCGCTGCTGTTCGTCTATTTTGTCATGGTGGCGCAGTTCCAGAGCCTGCTTTCCCCGTTCATAGTGCTGTTCACCATTCCGCTGGCCTTTACCGGCGGCATGATCGGCCTGATGGTCGGTGGCGAGCAGCTTTCGGTCATTTCGCTTATGGGCTTCCTTGTCCTGATGGGCGTGGTGGTCAACAACGGCATTGTGTTTGTAGATTACGCCAACCAGCTGCGCATCGGCGGGCTGGAGCGCACCGATGCGCTGGTGGCGACCGGCCGCACCCGTATGCGCCCCATTCTGATGACCACTCTGACGACCGTGCTTGCCATGGTGACGATGATCTTCAGTCAGGATGCCGGCAGTGAGATGGGCAGGGGCATGGCGATTGTCATTGTAGGTGGCCTTTCTTACGCAACCCTGATGACCCTGTTTATTGTGCCGGTGATGTATGACCTGTTCTACCGCAAGCCGCCGGTCAACATTGATGTGGGCGATGACGGCATGGACGATCTGCCTGACGATGCAGCCGAGTTTGCAGCGGAATTTGCTGCCCGGCGCGAAGCCGAAGGCCAGCGTGAGCCGAAAACGGAAACGCCGGGTGCAGAGGAGCCCCGCCGCATAAAGCTGCCGGAAAAGCAAAAGCCGGATGAAAACGAGGAGGGAATACCGCAATGAAGCCAGATACCCGCAAGGAGCGTGAGATCGCCCTGTACGAAGCTGCCCTGCGCCTGATTGCCAGAGGGGTAAACCCCGCAGCCATGAAGGTGCAGCAAATCGCGGACGAAGCCGGGATCGGCAAGGGCACCGTCTATGAATACTTTGCCTCCAAGGAAGAAATTCTGCACGGCATGGCGCTGCACTGCTTTGATACGGAAATTGCCCGCTTTGCCGCGTTACTGGAGCCCTGCACCACCCTGCAGGGGCTGGAGGAGGCAGTGCTTGCCTACCTGCAGGACCTTTCCAGCAGCCGGATGGGAACCTATCAGGTGATTGCCTCCAGTGTGGGGCCGCAAAACACCCCTGAGGGTATGGACCTGCGCCTTACGGCCTTGCACGGCGTGCTGCACAAAACCATTGCTGCTTTGCAGCAAAACGGGGAGATAGACCCCAGTCTGCCGGACCATTACTGCGATTTTGCCCTGCTTTCCGCCGCCGCAGGCGGGCTGATGAGCATGTGCTGCCCGGTAAAGCCGGAGGGTGCCAACGCAGCCCTGCTGCAGAACCTGCGCACCCTGATCCACCGGGCGTTGAAGCCGTAAGGGTTCTCTTTCTTGGCCTATTGAATGTGTAGGGGCGACCATTGGTCGCCCGCCAACCTAGCGCAGCAACGCGTTTTCAGGGAAGATGTTTCACAGACAAACAGGCAGGAGCGAGCAATGCTCGCCCCTACAAAAGCTTTTTGACAGTCTGCATAAGTAAAGCGGGGACGCGGCCTTCGGTATATCCGTTGGCTGCGTCCCCGCTTTTTTTGCTTATGTTTCGTCTATACGGCCGGGCGGTACTAACACCCGCAGAGCATGACTTTGGCGGAGAAGGTGCCATTCTGATAGGTAAAGGTACTGGTCCCGCCGTTTTTCTCCGCAATATGGGTGACGGATTGGATGCCGATACCGTTTTCCTTCCGCTTTGAGGAGCGGAAAATGCCATTCTTTTCGTTGACCTCGCCGTCAAACGCATTTTCAACCTCGATCAGCAGAATCCGGTCGGCGTGAACACAAGCGGTTATCTCGATCTGCCGCCTGCCCGGTGCGGTGCGAAGGCTCGCCTCCAACGCATTTTCCAGCAGGTTGGACAGCACCATGCACATATCGATCTCATCAACCGGCAACGCTTCCGGCAAATCGAGCTTGGAGCGGAAGGGAATCTCATCGCGCTTTGCCATGGCGCAGTAATAGCCGACAACACTGTCCGCCGCACGGTTTTCACAGAAGCACATATCGAGATTCGGGATGCGGGAGACGGATTTTGCAAGGTAGCCTTTCAGCTCCTCCAGATCACCCGCCTCGGCCAGCGCAGAAATTTGCTGTAACTGGTGGCGCATATCGTGCCGTGCCTGCCGCGCTTCCTCAATGGCGGTCCTGAGGCTCTCATACCGTTGCTGCTGCATCGAAAGGAACTGGTTTTCCTGCTGCAGCTTTGCATTGCGGTTGAGGCTGGTTGCCATCAGCAGAAAAATCGCATTGAAGCAGAACATAAAGACCAGAAGCGCGCTGCTCAGCACAATATAGCCCTGCAGTACGCGGCCGGTCTGGAGCGTTGATTGATAGCGCGGGATCATGAAAAGGTTCAAAAGGATGAACGCCAGCGGCAGGACCCAGAACACATACCATGTTTGCGCAAAATTGTCGTCCTCGACCATCGCACGCACCGCATGTGTCGCAGGATAATACGCGGCCAGCACGATGACCCAGCAAACGGCGTTATAGAACACGCAGGCACCTAGGCAGAGCCACGGTTCGTCCGTTGGCAGCTGCTGATTCCGGATGATTGCGGCGCTGACGGCGCGGGATAGGCTGTTTACGCACGCGAACACTGCGCAGACGGACAGCGCAATCGTGCCGGATTTCCAGAGGGAGATGGTAAGCGTTCTGGTATACAGGCAGATCGCAGCCAGCGCGACCCCCGCAAGGGCAAAGAAGGTAGAAGCCTGAAGCCGATAGCATACAAGCCCGCTGCCGATGCACAGGCACGCCATCAGGGGAAAAAGCCAGACGGCCAGCCTTCCGGGTGACTGCTTCAGATAGGCTTTCACAGGGAAATAGCCAAGCAAAAGGCCGGGGAGTACAACGAGCAGCTCCAAAATCGGACGCAGAATATCCTTCATCTCATACGCTCCCTTTGCAGCAGAAATTCCATAAACGCCTGCCGGGCAGGCTTCAAAAGCTCCTGACTGACATAGATGCTGCTGCCGTCTGTCATGCAGAAGGCACCGTCCCGAAAATCCGCGGCGTGCTCTAAATTGACGATCATGCCTCTGCCGCAGACGAAAAAGCGGGGATCTTTTTTCAGAGGCTCGGTGAACACCTTAAAGCTCTGGCGGGTGACCAGCGTTTTCCGGGCGGTCGTGCGGATGTTGATCATATGCGCAAAATGCTCTGCCGAGATAATATCCCGGTAGCAAAGACGGACATCACTGCCGCTGACCTTCACCGTCAGGACCGGCTCGGGGCGGGGGAGTCTTGCAAGCATCTCGGCAAGCAGGGCGGAAAGCTCCTCCTCGGAAAAGGGCTTCACGAGATAGTGGAGCGCACGGACCTGAAAGCCCTCCAGTGCGTGGTCGGTTGAGGTCGTGGTAAAGACCAGAAGGCAGTCTGTGTCCGTTTTGCGCAGCTCCTTGGCAGCGTCCATGCCGCTCATTCCGTGCATGTAAATATCCAGAAAGGCAGCGGTAAAGCACTGCTCTTTTTCTGCGGCGAGAAAGCTCTCGCCGCTTTCAAATTCCAATAGCTCCGCCTTTGCGCCGCACAGGTTCAGCTGCCGCGCAAGGCGCGTTTTCAGCTGCGCGCGCTCGGTCTCAAGATCATCCACAATTGCTATTCTCATGCCGGACTGGCTCCTTCCGGAAAGTTTCTATTTAGATTATAGCACAACTTTCCGACTCCGGCACGGCAGAAAAACCCGATTTCGTGCCGGAATTGAGGCTTTCGTGCCAAAAGCCTTGAAAAACGTGAACCGTTCCGTATACTGAAAGCAGAAACAGTCAACGACGGCAGGAAAAAGGGAGGAGGGATGAACGCTATGTACCACATTGCCGTGCTGACAAAGAGTGAAACACAGGAGATTTTTTACACAGAGCAGCTTTCGCGGTTCTGCTCCGAGCGCGGTCTGTTTCCGAAGGTGGACTGCTACCGCGGGCAGGAGGTATTCTTTGAAGCAACGCGCATAAATGCACCGACAAACGCCGTGATCGCCCTTCCGGGCGTGGACGGGCTGAATGCGGTGGAGCACCTGCGGGCGCTTTTCCCGGAAACGCGCATCATCTGGTGCAGCGAGCTGGATTTTTCCCTGCATGCGTTTCGGCTGCGCGTGGACTACTTTCTGCTGGAGCCGATAACGGAAGAAGCGTTCCAACAAGGGCTTTGTGCATGGGTAGAGAAAAAACAACCGTCTGCTTCGTCCCGAGCGGATCACAACCAACATGGCAAGGAGGATCACCGATGAAAAAGAGAAACCCGATTTATACTGCAGGCAGCTTCCTGCTGGCAGGAGCATTGACCCTGTCGATGGCAGCCTGCAGCGGAGCACAGGCACCGGCGGAGGCCACGCAGACGCCTTCCGCCACTGCAACACCGGCTGCCACAGCCGCACCTGCCGAGGAAACGACCCCTTCCGCGCCGGAATCCGACGCACTCCCCGTGAAGGCCTTGCAGCCCAAGCAGGTCGAGGAAAACCCCTACATGGCAAAGAGTGATGCGAACATCCATCACGACGGCTATAACACCGATTCAACCGACGAGATCCTGCCGCTCGGCATCTATCCGGAGATTCATGTCTCCTATGAGACGACAAACGCGAATGCGTCGCCCGCCATTTACTTTGACAGCTACGGCCATGCAGTCGTTCCACTGCTCGGCGGCATCGCCATCCGCGATCTGAATGCGGAGGAGACAAAGACGCTCGGTTATTTTTCCCCGAAGCAGCATGACGGCGGCAGCTACCTGATCCAAAGCTCCTATACTTTTCTGGACGCTGAAAACCGCATCGTCTGCCCGACCAGCAACAACCATGTATTGATGCTCCGTGCAACGGACGAGGCGGGCAATGTCCTTCCCGAGTTTGAAAAGGTGCTTGACATCGACATCAAGGCGGCGGCAGAGGCCGCGCTCGGCAAGGAGCTGACGCAGAATCTTCTTTCCGTGGTATTTGACTACGACGGGAACCTCTGGTTCGCCACCGGCGGCTTCCGCATCTATCCTGAGCGCCAACAGCAGGGCGTTCTCGGCTATATCGCCCACTCGGCAATCGAAGCGATCCTCAACGGTGAGCAGACCGACCTGTCGAAGGCGGTTTTCGTCTACGAGCTGACGCCCGGCGAGGGCGCGGAGAACGGCATTGCCGCCTCCAAGGACGGCGCGGTCATTCTGACCAATAAGAATTGCTATCTGCTGCGCGCCAACAACGGTGTCGAGGCTGTCTGGTGTACGCCGTATGAGAGCGTCGGCGCGAAGGTCAGCGGAGAAGGCGATAAGACCACCGGCGGCGGTCTTGCATGGGGCGGCGGCTGCTCTCCGACGCTGACGCCGAATCTTGTAATGTTCACCGACAATGCAGACCCCGTGAATCTTCTTGCGCTCGACATGAAGACCGGTGAGGTCGTGGCAAAAACGCCGGTGCTTGATGATCTGCCTGATGGCTATCAGGTGGCAATCGAGAACTCTGCGATCGTCTACGATGACGGCGCGGGCACGGTCAGCACGATTGTCTGCAACTGGTTCGGCGCAGGCAACGCAGGTCTTGCCGACCCCAACAACGATTCTTCGATCCAGAGCTACGCCAACATTTATGACCAGAACTGGCTGATGAAGGGCAATGCCATGATCGCCCCCGGCGTCGAGCGCGTGGACACCGTGAAAACCGACAGCGGCTACGAGATGAAGAGTATCTGGACCCGAAATGATCTGAGCGACACCGCGATCATGAAGCTCTCCACCGCAACGGGCTATATCTACGGCTATGTGCAGGATCTGACCACGGGTATGTGGCAGTACATCATTCTCGACTTTGCAACCGGCGAGACCGTCTTTACGATGGATGTATCCAACAAGTACGGCTACAATAATATGGCCATCGGCATGTACACCGGCAACAGCGGAAATGCACTTTACTGCCCGACCGGCTATCTGGAGCTGCTTCGCCTGCAGGACCGCTTTGTCTATCTGCCCGAGCTTCCGTACCGCGAGGTCGATCTCGATCAGGCGGCAAGAAATGTGCTTACACAGGAACAGTTTGCACAGGACGGCGGCGAAGGTACGGTTGCAAGCTGGCGCAACACCGCGACCATCCGCAATGTGCATCCCAACACCACGGTGGCCTTCCGCATGAACAACCTGTCCGGCAGCGCCTCCGATCTGACGCTCTACGCCTATGGTGCAGACGGCAAGCTGGCAAAGGTAGCCTCCGAGCTGTGGTCGCTCACGGACGAGACCGGCGCGGCTGTCACGGAACTGACGGACGGCGTACTCTATGAACTGCGCGTAACCGTCGCCGACGGCGGCGATTTCGACCTGAGCGAGACAGAAAAAGAAATCAAGCTCTCCGTTGTGCTTGGGAAATAACTCCGCTTTGAATCCGGCGTTTTGAACGCCGGATTTTTTAGGATGCCAGCCGCAGCCGCTATGGCAAGGGTTTCACAGATTCTTAAAAAGAAGTTTCAAGTTCGTTCAAACCCCTTTTAAACTCTGCACACAAGTCCCCGCTATAATAAGCCTTGTAATCAAGAAACACAACTGGGAAGCATCCCGTGATTACCCACTGCGCCTTAGACCATGCCAGAGCAGTCGCTCGGTCAAGGCCAGACAACAAACAAGGCTATAACGCCATTACATATAAAAACAATGCTGTATCCTCCGGTTTGGAAGGGTACAGCATTTCTTTTTGCCGCAATTTGTCGTATAATAGGGCTATATTACAGAGGTGGCCAAACAGGGCCAAACACACAGACATCTGACAGGGAAAGGGAGGAAAAACGGAATGTTCAGAGAAATCCGCAAAAAGAAGAACGAAATCAACATTGCTATGGCAAAGCTGTTGTTAGAGTCCAGTCGGCGGGGCGTACTTGCCGTGAACGGCGATGACGGCTACCCGTATGCCATACCCATCAACTATGTTTATGATGGCGAGGCGCAGAGGATTTATTTCCACGGCGCAAAGATAGGGCACAAAGTCGATGCCTTGCGTGCCTGCGATAAGGTATGCTTCACCGTGTTCGGGAATGAGACCGTCAGAACGGAAAGCTGGGCTCCGTTCATGCAGAGCGTTGTCGTGTTCGGCAGATGCCATTTGATGGAAGCGGGTCCCGAAGCAACACGGCGGCTCAAACAGCTTGCCATGAAATACTATCCCAGCGAACAGCTTGTCGATGAGGAAATTACGCAGTCGGGTAAGGCCGTGCAAGTCTTTGAAATCGAAATCGAGCATATGAGCGGGAAAGAAGTACAAGAGCGCTGATGCTGAGGTCAGGGAGCTTCTGTATCTGACCGCAGAGGTGCAGAATGCCGCACTGCCCGATGCAATCATCGAAAAGCACAAGGTACAGGTGGAATATGACTGGATGGTCCGCAATTTTACCGTGCAGGGTGAGGTGCAGGAGCTGCATCACGAGAATTCCTATGCTTCTCGGCTGTATTCCTATATGGGGCAGAAGAATCAGGTCGATTTGTCGGATTGCAAGGAGATGAGACCATGAAACGCAATGAATTAGAAGCCTTTATCATGGAAACATACAATGCAGTGGCGTATTATCCGTGGCGCAAATCTCCGAATCATGAGGTGTTCCGGCACTGCAGCAATCGGAAGTGGTTCGCTCTCATCATGGATGTGCCCAAAAACAAGCTGGGGTTGCAGGGAGAGGAGCTATTGGATGTGGTCAATCTCAAATGCGACCCGATCCTCATCGGTTCCCTGCGGGGAGAACCCGGATTCTTTCCGGCATATCACATGAGTAAGGATAACTGGATCACCGCCGCCTTGGACGGCAGCGCATCGGATGACAAAATCAAAATGCTGCTCGATATGAGTTATCAGGCTACGGCACCAAAGGTGCGTAAAAAGAAAGGCTGACCGGCTCGACAGACTGTTTTGGCGGTCGTTAATGGCAGGAATATGCGAAGGAGAGCACCATGGATACTACAATGTATTCTGCAAATTAATGGGTTAAGCCCAAATATCAGAACCGAGTTAAGAAGCTCCTTATACACTTCTGGAGCCACAACTATCCATCCGGTACAAAACTAACGCTGAATCCTGCATTCCGGACATGAAATTAAGCCAGCATCTCAAACAGACCTATCATGATGGGCATTGTAACGATGGAAAGCAATGTACTGAGTACATACAGGGCACTCGAATGCGCTGCATCCCGGTTGTACAGCTGCGCCATGGATGTAACTGTCGCGCAGGCTGGGGTGATGGCGGACAGAAACACCGTCATGAGAATCGCCTTGCCGTCCGCAATCCAAGTAGATGCGTGGATGACACTGAGAAGAAGCAATACCACCATCGGTACGGCCAGCAGACGAAGTGCAACGGGAAGATAGTTGCGCGGTGTACAGAAGACTTTCTTTAGCGGCACTTCCGCAATCGCCATACCGGCCAGCAGCATACCCATAGGCCCTATCATAGCACCTACGCTGCTGAGTGTACTCACGATAGGTGTAGGTAGCGAGATGTGCAGAAGGTACAAGAGCGCACCGGCGACAATCGCAAGCAGATTGACATTGGTCAGAAGCTTCTTCCATTCGAGTTTTGCGCCCTCTTGCAGGCAGGCGCTTGCGTGCGTCCAGAGAAGAATCAGCTGTACGATGACGAAAGCACAGGAATATACGACATATTTCTCGCCGAGTAAAGCCTGAACCAAAGGGATGACAAGTGCGGCAGCATTGCTGTATATGATGTTGACCTGCTCCACGACATCCAGTTTCAGCGGCTTTTTGAAGATGGCGTTGAGGATCAGAAAAACGATATGCATCCCGACCGCTATGCCCATCGAGTACAAGAGTCCTGCGCGAATCTGCGGCGTATCGTCGATTTGGAATGCATTGAGAACAACGCATGGCATGACAAGATATACGAAGACTACGGACAGAACCCTGCTGTCGGAGGCTTTCAGAAGTCCCGCTTTGACGACTACATAGCCCATCAAGAGGACAATAAACAGCTGGGCTATCTGCTGCATTAATAATAGACTGATTTCCATGATAATTACTTCCTTTTATTCAAACTAGCGTACTCTTTTCTGGCAAAAGAGTCAATATGCAACATGACGGAAGTTTTTAGAAAATCACGGGAATCCACTGCTGGCGTCCAGTTCTGAGGGGCACATTTTTGCAAAACTAAAAGCTGCATCTTGCATTAAATCCTGCAAATTTGCGTTAAAAAGTGCAAGTGACACAAACCATGCAAGACGCCAAAATCACCACAACGCCTTCCCTATATTTCGCTAAACATTGATTTAGCGAAACAAGGGAACTTCCTCACAGGGAGGCTTCGTCCAGCAGTGCGGTGCGGAAGCTGGCGCTGCCGCGGGCCTGGGCGGCAGCGGCGGTCGCGCAGCATTTCCAGAA